>Ga0316191_10002837_pt1 | contig 12698 bp, 14 predicted proteins | sample Eddworburr2cm_MG_FD_204928 | JGI IMG/M metagenome (GOLD analysis project Ga0316191, IMG submission 204928) | Coastal sediment microbial communities from Maine, United States - Eddy worm burrow 2 cm | ecosystem: Environmental > Aquatic > Marine > Coastal > Sediment | place: USA: Maine...
CTCTCGGGTCGGTACCCGGTGCGTCCTGCCGCAAGGGCAGCCATTAATCTCGAGGCCGAGAAGCTCCTGCAGCGGTTTGCGGGAAAAGTCGTTATCTTGCAAGGGGTTCGGCTCCCTTCGGGTAAACTGCGATTAGATTGAATTTGGGTCCCATGAATTCCCCCCAGCGGCTTTTTCAGAAAAGAAGGGCCTGTCTTTCCGATTTTGCCAGGAGGAAATCGACTGGATAGAAAAGTGAGTAATTACGGGTATACTGGGCAGGCGGGAAAAACGAAAGTCAAAAGATCGCGGCCGGAGCTAATCTTATTCCAATTGCTCTTCGTGCAAGTCCTTGAAAAGCTTCTTAATGGTGTCGTAGTCGAAGGTAAACGTGTCCATCGGATTGATATCGAGCTCGTCGTCGAGATCGATCCGACCGTCTTTCAGGTAATCGTCACAACGGCCTTCAGGGGTTGGTTTTTGTTTACAACCTTTATGGTGGTAGCAGCGCTCACAGATCATTGGAAATCCTCCTGTTTCTGGCGATTGAAGCAATTTATTTTGATCCGACACGTGGCCTGAATAAAGGATCAACCTCTTATCAGCAATTTGTATGCCATTACCCGGAAACTATATATTGTGATTTATTCCAGCATATTATGCTGTATCTCATTTTGCCTCTCGCCCTTGATTGCCCAAAAATGTTACCCGGAGCTGCCAATTTGCGGCAAGGATACTTTTTTCTTTGTCAACCGCAGGACTCCAGATGATCTTTCGATTTTCGGCCGCCGGTTGGTTTCTCAGTTCAACATCCGCCGCAAGTTTTTCCATTTTGATTTTTTCGCGGTCGACGGTGATTATATGCCGATCGAGATTAAGTACCGCCCGCCCGGCGGTTCGTGTTAAATTACTTAAACTGCTCCGAAAGCTCATATCGTTTCCGGTGGTGCTTGCCGGGCGCCTGCCGTCTCACCTTCGTCTGCGAAGGCCGACGGCTGTAAAAGATTATGGGCCACCCCGACCCGACGCACCAGGTCCATGAATGTCTTGGGCAAAGGCACTTTTCGGTCCACCAATAGGATACCGAGTCTTTCCGCCCGCACCAGCACAGGACCGCTGTCGATTCCCTCGAGACTGTCGCATAGAAACTTGATACGCAGAGCGTCGGTCAACGGAATCAGCAGATCCTCCGCTGCAGAAGCCGCAGTGCTCAATTCCGCCTGAATGCGGTCGCGGTTTTCGGCATTAAAATCGGCAAATGCCGGATCGGTATTGGGGGTGCCGAAGAGTTCGTTCACAACCGCACCGCAGAGCCTGTTGATGTACACCGAATCCTTTCCGGGGTATTCTCTCGACAAATTCAATTTAAGACGCTTGAACAACACCGCCTTTATGACCGTAACGGCCTCTCTTAAAACCGGCACCAGCTTGCTTTCAAGTTGCATTGTCGTCCTCATTTTCTCGGCCGCTGGGTGGCAGATGGAGCCTACAGGCTGCAACAAATAAAACGAGCCACCAAAAACCCGGTTAACCGCTGACCTTCCGACGTCACCCCTAAGATTGTTCCTCGACCTTCCGGCTTTCCTTGATTTTCGAGTATCCCGGAATCAGGGTCTTTGTACTGATGACACCCGGTAGTTGCCGGATCTTCTCGTGAACGAATTGTGAGATGATCTCGGCATCCGAGCTGAGCAAGTCACGGCTCAAAAAGATTTTAATCAGAATGTCGACGTCGCCATGAACCGAGTGCACTTCCCGAACCTCTTCCAGTTCGTAGATCTTGTCGACGACTTTGAACTCTTTTTTCGCCTGAACGTTCATCAGAATAAATGCCGTGATCCCCCGTCGCATTTCCGGGTAATCGCAATCCTTCGCTTCCATCATTTTTTTTCTAAACGCCTCCATATCTTCGGGTATCAGTTCGTCAATACCGCTGCCATACCACCGTCGTCGACCCGTTTCCCACTGATGTACCGCAATGTAAGCGTATAGGTCCGCAACGCTTCGACCCGGCAAGGATTCCAACAGTCGGCCGCGCCGGATGATCTTGCAGAGAGGTCGGTAGATGGTCTTGTACCAGTCCTGAGCTGCAGTCTCGAAAGAGGGACTATCGGACCGCTCCTGCTGCAGATAGGCCCTGTGGTCTTCGATCTGCTTGAGAAGGTGGGCATATTGACCGACCTCGGTCAACTGGATATCCCCTTTGAGTTGCGTGCGGTCGAAAAAATCTGCCCGGTCGCGGAAAACAAGGTTCTGCAGGGTAGTTGACGATGGGATGAATTCGATGACATCGGCCAAAATTTCGTCGTGTCCGAACTCTTTGGCCGCCGCTATTCGATGATTACCGTCCATCACATAGTATTCATCCTTGATCTGGTAGAGCCTTACCGGAGGGAGAGGACGGCCTTCTCGCATGGCCTCTTTAATCCGCTCCAGCCGTTCCGAGGGGACGTGCGGTTTCAGTCGAAAACGGTCGTCGAGGTCCTGATAACGCCCAACGCTGCCTACGATCCGATCGATCGGTATGGTTCGAATTCCCCGAACCCGGCTGTCAAAAGCCGCTTCTTTTTTCTGACGATCGTTGAAACTACCGACCTTGTCCTGATTCGGCCGGTGTTTACCGACTCTATCGCGCAGTCGGGCGATCGTCGATTTCAAGCTGAAAATAGCCATATGTGTTAACGACCCGGGTCGATTCTATCAGTGAGATCCGCTCTGAATCATGACCGAAACTGCAGTGGATGTGTCCGTGAATAAAGTATTGCGGGCGCCATCGACGAATCAACCGGCGAAAGACGACAAATCCCCTGTGACAGGGATCTTCGGCATCATGCACGTAACGCGGTGGGGCGTGGGTTAAGACAACGTCAACCCCACCCCGTCGCCACAGCGTGGGCAGCATGCGAAAAACCATGAGTCGCATTTGCCCTTCAGTGTATTGGTGCGGTCCGCCGTTGTACCAGTGCGAGCCTCCCAGCCCCAGAAAGTTAAGGCCCCTCAACCGCACCAGCCTGGCATGGACATCCGTGCATCCCATGGGCGGTTTTCTAGCGTAACGGATATCGTGGTTGCCGCAAACGTAATAGAGTGGTACGTTAAAATAATTGCTTAAAGAAGACAGGTACTCCGGCGGCAGATCGCCGCATGCCAGGACGAGATTGATTCCGGTATGCCGACCGGCATCGACTGCGGGGTACAGCGATGGCTCGACGACATCCGACACGGTCAAAATTTTCATGACGTTTTCGCCGTCGTCAACACAGTTGACTCTCCTGCCAAGCGACGGGCTGCGGTTATGAACACGTTTTTTTCTCCGGCTGCTCCATTAGGTCAAAATCTGATAACCGGCAAGGCGTGAAAAAGGGTAACCCGGAGGAGTTCAATACGCTGTTTAACTCAAGAAACGGTCCCGACTATATCGAACCGCTCCCTTTAAGTAAATATCTACCTACAATCATAAAGTGCAACCCGCAGCCATCCCGTTTAATTCACCGACGTATGAGGAACTGAAGGAATTATGCCGTCCATAGATTTTTTATGCAAAGACTGCGGTCACGCTTTTATCCGGCTGGTGTTTAAAGGAGATGATACCTCGGAGACGGTCTGTCCTCGCTGCGGCAGCGGCAGCATCAAGACACAATCGATATCGGAGAGCCTGTTTGACGGAATAGCCTCCAGCAGCAGCCTCTCAAAGGATGTCAACTGAACGCGCTGAGCCTGCCGCGGCGGTCGCCGCGGGAAAAGGTCGGTTTCGATCGATCAGCAACGATATTTCTTCAGCGCGCCGCAACCAGGTGAAACTTCGACAGCATCGACTCGAACACATCGATATCATTGTCAAAGTAGTACCGCTGCGGAGCGGTGAATCGGAGGCTGTAGTAGTTTTGGCCTTGAATGAAGCCATAATAAGCCGTTTTTAAGGTCAACCCTTTCGGGTCGCTGTATCTGAAGAGCAATCTGAAACCGTCATGATCGTCAATGACGGCTGGTGCATTTTCGATGACGGTAAAATTCGCTACCATCGAATCGGAAGACAAGTCGTCAATAATGATCTGAGCGGCTTCCTGTGGCAGCATGTCCGCAGTTAGACGCTTGCGGGCATTAAGAAAGGGACGCTCCAAGGGGCGCTCTTGAAACAGGACGTACTGAAGATAGGGACCATCACGCGAAATCATCACGTAGGCGCCGGCGTCAAATTTCATCCACCCGCTAGGAACCTCAACACAATAAGTTTCTGAGTGAATCCCACCGTCGACAGCCTTCCAGCTGGCGCAGCCCGCTATCATGACGATAATGGCCAATAGGATGAGTCTGTTTTTCATCTTCCAACTTTTGGTGGATAAAAAAGCGGTCGCACCGGCAGGCTGTACAACTCACTTTTTTTTGTATGCGAACTGTTCCTGCCGCAGATCTCGAGAATGAATCCGCTTGAGGTAGTTCCGGATATAGGTGTTTTCCTGCGCATTTGGTTCCAGAAGCACGCTGGCTTCGAGATACGGCTGCGCCTGTTGGGACTGCCCGGCTTTGTAATACATCAGACCAAGGGCACGATGCGGTTCGGGGTAACCAGCATCCAAGTCGATGGCGCGTTTGTAAAACGATTCGGCCCGATTGGATTCGTCCCTGTCGCGACCCAGTTGACGGTAGATTTCCCCCAGCAGGTAATAGACCCGAGCGTCATCAGAATAAGTCGCCAGAAACCTTTCCGAAGCCTGGCGCGCCTGATCGAAACGCCCGGCTTGAATGTCGAGTGCAATGTTATCCAGAATCACATCTCGTAACATGAATCCAAACCGGTTTTCGCCGTATAACCGAAGCCCACGGGTCGGGTCGATGGAACCCAGGAATTCGCTGCACTTTTCGATACGAGTCTGCAATCTGGGATGCGAGCCAAAAAATAGTGGCTCGTAATACTTCTCCCACGCCATTTCTTCTGCAAGGTGCTCGAAGAGCCGCAGAGCCTCATAAGGGTTGTAACCTGCCCGCATCATGAGCTTCAACCCCTCGCGGTCGGCCTCTAGTTCGGCTTCATGACGATAACCGGACCAGGTGCATTTGACACTCTGCGGCACAAGAGCAGACGAGGCCGTATCTTTATCAGCCAAATCACGCGCGGCAGGGTCGGGCTGATGCTGGAGGCGCCGGATGCCGTTTACCGCATGATGGTTAACGTAATGGGCGATTTCATGGGCCAATAAAGCCGCCAGTTGAGCCTCGTTTTCCAACCGCGCCAGAATGCCGGTATTGACATAGCAAAAGCCGTCGGGGTAGGTGAAGGCATTCAAATGAGGATCCTTGATCACCTTGACTCTGAATCCGCCGCCTTTCTCCGGCACGGTTGCAACCAGTCTCATCGCCACCTGATTCACATAAGCTTCCAGCTTTGAATCTCTGTACAGGGCATCGCTTTGTTCAAGGCGCATCTCATCCGCCCTGGCTGCTTCCATCAATGCCTGGATATCATGTTTGCTGGGGTCTCGGGGAAATTGCTCATCGGCCGCAGCTGCGGTGCCGAGGCAGGTGAGAATCAGCCAGAAGATCCATAGCCATCCGACCGATTTCACAATCGACCCTCCGGAAAATTCGCCAGAACTTTTTTAACGAGGAGGGTGGTTTTGTCCGGGTCCTCGATACCCGCCACTTCCCTGCTACCATTGGCACCATACCACAGAATGGTACCGGTAGCGTCTGCCAGCCCGAGGCTGACGAAACTGCGTGACTTCTGTAACGAGAACCTGTAGAGAACGCGGACGAAAACAAATGCATCTGCACCGTTTTGCTGCAGAAGCGTTTTGAGCGAACCGACCGAATACTCGAACTGGGTTTGTTTTGCAGCGAAAACCTCAGGCCCGAAAGTATGAAGTTGGATCGACTTGTTGACCGCCCGGTATAAACTGAGGACTTCCTGTAATTCGGCTGTACGATGGGTCGGGTCGACCGGATATGTCAGGACGCGAAAATCGCGGGCAGTCAGCTCAGTCATCAGTGCCTGTTGAACGGAAAGACCTGCCGCCTCGCTCCGATCGCTGCGCTGTCTAAGCCGGCCATCGGGAAGTTCCTCGTACACAATGGCCTGTGGCGGTAACAGGCACAATGTTTTGATTGGTTGAATGCGATGATTGAACTCGGGATGGCACCGGTCGGCCGAAGTCGCGCAACCAATCAAGCAGAATAGGAGGACACCTACAATAAAAAATGAACGAAAACGATATCTTTTGAATCGGTTGTGGGATCCTCGACCTTCCAATTAATCACCTGAACATGAATTTGGGGAAATTGAACCCGATCAAATTTAGCAAAAAACAGGCCAAAGTGATTAAAATAAATATTTCATATATTTTCAATTTGTTATATTGGCATCGCGCTTATGGCGTCTCCCGAACGTCAAAAATCGTCATTTTTTATGCCAAAAATTGACCCATCCTGATGAGTATGACGCTGTAGTAGATTTGAGAGGAAAAATATGCCGGACCATGTAGACGATATGTCAATAAGTCGTATATAGCCTTAAAATATTTAAAATAATTGCTCTTGACAAATGCACTCAAATTAATAAAGTTGCATATTATTAAACTTAACTAAATGGTTGCTTGGTTTTTAATCGGTGAATAAGTAACTTGAAAACATGTGGATGATGAGAAATTGGAACAATGAGGAGGAGAGAGATGAAAAAATTATTGATTATCGGTATGTTGACGGCATTTTTGGCGGGTTGCGGGCATATGGCCCAGGAATCTGAATTCTATGAACACAGCACTATGTACCGTGACTGGGAGCACGCTAAATTCAGCATGTGGGGCTACAAGGAGCCAACGGCACTTGCTGCCCAGGAATCGGGCGCTCAAGAATGGTGGGGCGTCCCTATTCCTTATGTGCCGGCCAAGTAGTAGACTAAATGATTCCGGTTATGTTGAAATTGTGCATGGCGAAAGTGCAAAACATGAGTGCCCCCTCCCATGTAAGGAGGGAATAGAAATCTGACTAAGCTAAATATTGCCGGATAAAAAAATTAACTTTTCAGACGCTTGAATGTATTGAAAGCCCCGCATGCGTTTCGCATGCGGGGCTTTTTACTATAAAACCGAATTGCAACCGGTTCTTAACCCAGTGTATGCGGTGCAATCGGCATAGAAGGCCGTCATTAGGTTACCTGTTTCCGGAAAAGAGGCGGGCTTCAGCGCCCCGCCTTCCCACAGCAACTGCCTGGGCCGGCACAGCCGGCCTGCGAGGGCGTAGTCCCGCAACAGGGACTGTCTCCTCGGCCGGGAAGTCGATGCGTTTGGACGCCGGAAAGGGGTGAGGGTGCTGACAGCATTTTTTTCAAATGGACACCTCCACAGGTTTTACATCGCGGGGTTTCTGTCTGATTTGATGACAGAATTTCACTCAACCGTCCGCAGTCCAGACAAAGATAGTCAAAAAGCGGCATGACGCCCTCCTTACCGGAAAATTTCTTATCAATTACACGCAAAAATGGCAATTCCCGACCTGTGTCCTCTTTTCACATATAACTCTTTCATATATTGCAAAATAAATCGGAGAACCGATGCGGCTCAATGAGCACAGCCGCCATTCCCGCCATGACCGGCGCACGTCATTTTAAACGAGAATTCCGGTAGGCGATGAGTCCGGATCAGTTCCAAATTCTGGTTCAAGGTTCCCTCAACTGCGCGATAGACTTTTATGCCGGATGACAAAAGTTTCTGTAGTGCGCCGCCGCCGATTCCACCCACCACAACGGCATCCACTTTTTTACCGCCCAGTGCCGCCAGCGGTTGACACTGACCGTGAAGATGGTCGCGGTCCGCATTGACTATGGTTTCGACAGCCCCGGAGGCGTCATCGACAACCAGAAAATATGCGGCCGAGCCAAAGTGACCGAAGACCGGACTCTCTAATCCGTGATCGAATTGAGCGGGAAAAGCGATTTTCATATAACTCTTTCCTCCTTTTTATATTAACCGAGTTGTATCGTCGTGCATCATAATGAAAGTTGGGGCGGTGAGTTCGAAATTCTACCCAGCGATATGTCTCATATGGATCTACGCCAAAATGGCAGAGTTATTTTCGCGATCAGAGTGGTCGCACGCAGCCAGAGTCGCCGATATTATTTGAGACCCGAGGCCCCGAATTAGTGTTCGTAAAATAACGGCCATTTTTATAAAAAGCATGCAATATTAAAGTGATAAACCAGCAATGTCAAGACACGTTAAATTTTTCTATTGCAAATCTGCAATACATGATTAGAATAAAATCCAACTATCTATATCTGTTTCCAGGCTTACTTGGGTAGACCTTGGTTCCGCAGAACTTCCTTCCTCAAGCAAGCCGTATTTGCCCCGTTACATCAGATGAGGTGCATCTGTAACGCACCAATAACGACCTTGGGACCGGACTCTCATTCCGTGTTACCGTGGTGTAACCTTTTGCCGGCAAGTATGGTGATTTAAAATGCTCAAAAGAACCTGCCGTGTGTGCGGAAAAGATTTTCATGTGCCCCCTAAACAGGCGACGCGTGCTTATTGCGAACGACTGGCCTGCCAGGATGAAAGACGACGCAAACAGCTGGCCCAGGAAAGACGAAAATACCGTTTGATCCAAAAAGGATTGAAGAAGATCAAATCAAGACAGAAGCCCGACGAGGGGCGCAAATGCCGTCGGTGCGGTGAGAACTGTTTTCCGAACTATTTCTATTGCCCGGAGTGTCACCACTATGTGTCCTGCAATGACTGGCGGGCAGAAAGCGACGAAGAAAGCTGCGCCTGTTGATGAACGGTTTTTTGAATTTGGCCTCCGACCGATTCATGATCTGAAATTGTAATCGATGATGGCCCTGGCCATCTCCGTTGCACGAATACCGAGCTTCTCGCCGTGAACCGCGAGCACGCCGATACAGATGCCGTCGTTTCCGTTTGGAGCCAATGCAAAAGCCGTGACCCAGTCATACTTGAATTGGTCGGTGATATCATTGATGGTGCCGGTTTTAACGCCGAGGACGAAGTTCTTGAAAATTTTTCGGCGACGCAACTTGCGAAATGTTTTACGCCCAGTGCCGTAAGTGGCGGCATCCTCCATCATCAGTTTTAAATCGGCGGCTGTTTTCTTATTGACAGGCGTATCGAGGATATGCCGTTTGGCTTTGTAGAGCACAGAGTTGGACGCATCTGTAACCGTCTCGATCAACCACGGCGCCACCATTTCACCTTGGTTGACGATGGCACACGCCAGCAAAGCGGCATGCAAAGGAGAAACGCGTGTCCGTTTGTTGAAACCTGACGCAATTTCGGCCAATCCGTAATCATCTTTGGGTACCTCGGTTTCACTGACCTCGAGCGGCAAGTCGAACGGTATCGGACGATTGAAATAGAATTTTTCTGCATATTCAGTTATGACCTGCGGACCGAGAGCATAAATTCCGAGTTTGCCGAAGATTGAGTTGTTGGAAACTGCGAAAGCTTTGCGGAGCTGAGTTTCGGAGGTATAGCGCCCCCGCTGTTGTTTCAGTTGATTTTTGTAAAGGGTGTGACGGCGGCCGGTAAAGTAGAGAGTTTTCTCCGGCGTATAACCGGCCGCTTCCAAGGCGGCGGCGGCCGAAATAATTTTAAAAAGGCTGGCGGCAGGGTATTCGGCCTTCAGGCAAATGTTGGTATCGGCGCCGTTCTTATCATGCCCTGACATGACAAGTACCCGTCCATCATGGGGGTTCAAGACCACCACGGCCGCCTGCAGCGTCTTTGAGCGCTCGAGCAATTTGTTGACATAGGCCTGCAGTTTTGGATTCACGGTGGTTTTCAATTTATAATGGACGCCCTTATTTTCAAGGTCAATTTCATCGGTTAGTTCGACACTACCGCCCGAAAAAGGAACAAGAAGCGTTGCAAGCGTTTTGCGTGAAAAACCGTCCGATACGGGATTCTGTTTCTGCGTATTCTGCTTTTGAGGCGGCGGCGGAACCGGAACAGACCGGTTCAACCGGCTGCTCATCCAGGCTCCGGAAAAAATAACCGCCAACAAGCCGCCGATAACCCCGCCGACCAGAACAAGTTTTCTTTTAAATAGTCTGATTCGGTCCTCTCTCTGAAGCCTCTCCTGGTAGGTCCTCCACCCAGGTCCTTGGGACACATTACGCCACATATTCAATTCCGCTCTTTGTTTTAAGGCAAGCATGGGAGTGCATAAAAGTAATATGTTTAGCATTTTCTGCACCTTTTTTCAAGTTGTTGTCATGGTCCGGCTGCAACGATACGAAAGGCGGAAATCCAATCGGTCCTATGAACTCACTGTATAGCCAACGGCGTGGCGCTTCAATTTTCTTGCGCACAGAATTCACAAGGGCCCAAAAATTAATTGCCCTCCACCGACCCCAGTAAACGAATTTTTGAAAACCGAAGCGGCTTGTGCTATACAGTCCTGACCACAGCCGGGACAACAATCCCGCGCCCGGTCATCAAATTCTTCAACGAAGATAGAGAGAGGTATCGCCCATGCGAAAATTGACTGTTGTTTTGATTCCTGCAAGTATTGTTCTGATGTTCCTGTTCGCGTGTTCCAAGCCGATTGTCAGTTCGGGGCCTTCGACATCCTATGAGTCTGAAGCCCAGCGAGCGGGCTCTGAAGGCAAAGGGCCGTCAGGCCTAACCATTTCAGAAGAAAGCCTCGGATCGACAGGCGCCGGATCGTCCCTTTCACCCGAACAAGCGGCCGAAGCGCGCAAGGCATTCGAAAATGAAGACATTCTTTTCGATTACGACAGCGCCCTGCTCACACCGCAGGCCCAGGAAATTTTGCGTGAAAAAGCCCGCTACATGAAGGAAAACCCCGGGACTAACGTGATCATCGAAGGCCACTGTGATGAACGCGGCACGAACGAATACAACCTGGCACTTGGGGAACAACGCGCGAAGATGACCCAGGAATTTCTGGTCGCTCTCGGCGTGTCCGCTTCACGGATCAAGACGGTCAGCTACGGTGAAGAGCGCCCTGTCGACCGGTCAAACTCCGAGCAAGCTTGGTCAAAAAACCGGCGCGCTCATTTCGTCATCACGATTTGACAGGTGCGGTGTTATATGTCCGGCAGGCGCAACCTGATGGTAACGTGTTGCCGCAACCGCGAAAAAAATCGGGTTGCGGAAGAGACCGGTTGAGATGTGGAATCTGCTCGCTGAAATCCTGCTGCTGATCTGCACCGCATTCGTTCTTGGAGCACTGGCACAGCGGTTTAAACAGAGCCCCATTCTGGGTTACCTGATGGCGGGAACCATCATCGGCCCCCTGTTGTTCAATTCACGGGCCGTTTTTGACGTGGCCGAACTGGGCGTTGCACTACTGCTTTTTTCCATCGGTCTGGAGTTTTCCTTTAGACGCCTAAAGAGCATGGGCACTATTGCACTGGCCGGCGGAAGCCTCCAGGTGGTCATGACACTGGGGATTTTTACCGGACTCCTGAGTGTTTTCATGCCCGTGAAAAGTGCCGTCGTTCTGGGCGCAATAGCGGCCCTCAGTTCAACGGCGGTGGTTCTGCGGGTGCTGGTGGACCGGGCGGAAATAGACTCCGTCCGCGGACGCAACGCATTAGGAATATTGCTGTTTCAGGACATCGCCGTCGTGCCGCTTGTGATTCTGGTCTCCGTGCTCAGCAATGGAAACAGCGGCGGACCGTTCCTTCCTCTCCTGCTGAAAACCCTGGGAAGCGCCGCCGGGATTGCGATCGTCTTTTACCTGCTCTTCTATCGGGTCTTCCCGCTAATGATGTCCGCCGCCGGAATTTTTGCCAATCGCGAACTTTTCGTCCTTCTCACCATTGCCGCGGCCATCGGTTCCATCTGGGCCGCCCATTACCTGAATCTGAGTCCGGCATTAGGCGCTTTCCTGGCCGGTATGCTTCTGGGGGAGTCACCCTATGCCACACAGATCCGGGCGGACATCGGATCCATCCGCACCCTTTTCGTCACGCTCTTTTTCACGTCAGTCGGGATGCTGGCGGATCCCCGGTGGTTCGCCTCGCACTGGCCGGCAGTATTTCTGTGGCTGTCTGTGGTGTTGGCCGTCAAAACTCTCATCATCTATTTCATCTGCCGCTCATTTAGACTGGAGCCCCGTCTGGCATTGGCAACGGGATTCACTCTGGCTCAGATCGGTGAATTCGCTTTTGTCCTGGCCAATGCAGCCCAACAGGGTCGGCTGATCTCCGAAAACATCTTTGCCCTGATCGTTTCAGTCGCCATTCTGTCTCTTTTTATCGCCCCCTACATGGTGAGTTACGCTGCTCCTGCGTCCGAATGGATCCTCCAGAAACTCTTGCCATCAAAGCACGGTGAGAGGACGGAAAAAGATGCCCCTGAGGAAACGCCTTCCGACAGAATCGGCATCGTCGGTTTCGGACCGGCCGGGCAGCAGGTGGCCACGGCCCTTCTGGAGCAGGGAATCACCCCCTTCGTCATCGAACTCAATCCTAAAACCGCCGGTATCGCACGGAAAAAAAATTTAACGGTCTTCATGGGCGACGCCGCGCAAAGTGACATTCTTGCACATGCCCGGGTCGACATCGCCACGGCCATGATCGTCACCCTGCCCGATCCGCGCACAACCCGCATGGTGATCGAAAACATTCGCCTGGCCGCTCCCACACGCCACTTAAAAAAACTATTGTCGTTTCATTTTTGAAGTGTCTCGACTGCCTTGAGCGATGAAATTGAATGCACAGAAGGTTCCCGGTTCAA
>Ga0316191_10002839_pt1 | contig 12697 bp, 10 predicted proteins | sample Eddworburr2cm_MG_FD_204928 | JGI IMG/M metagenome (GOLD analysis project Ga0316191, IMG submission 204928) | Coastal sediment microbial communities from Maine, United States - Eddy worm burrow 2 cm | ecosystem: Environmental > Aquatic > Marine > Coastal > Sediment | place: USA: Maine...
CCATTGCGGTGGCTCATGAGTTCGGGATGTTGAAACGCGTGCAACGGCGCGTTAATCGTCTGCTGTTTGCGCGCAAGGTGCTGTTCGCCGGTGTTTCACCGCCCGTGCAGGCTGAACTGTCGCGGGTGGTCAATGATGCGCTGTTGTTACCCAATGTCATCGATCTGCCGAAGTTTGATGCGTCTGTGCTTTCTCGAGATCAGGCCCTTGCTGAACTGCAGCTGCCTGCAGCGCCCGATCTGCTGACTGTCGCAGTGGTGGGTCGGCTGATTCCCTGGAAGCGACCGGAGCTGGCACTCTCGGCACTGCGTGTGCTGGATGATCGGCAGGATATTCGTCTGGTCTTTGTTGGTGACGGACCGTTGAGCGATGCACTATCCCAGCAGTCCAGCGGGCTGCCCGTTCACTTTGCGGGGTTTAAAGATAATGCCCGCAGTCTGTTGCGGGCGTTTGATGTGCTGTTGATTGTCTCCGAGGACCGGGAAGCGTTTGGCATGGTTGCGCTGGAAGCGATGGCGGCTGGCGTACCGGTGTTGGCTCAGACCGCACCTGGTCCGGGTTTTGTGCTTGGCGAAAACGCCTACTATTGCGCAGCGGACCCGGCATCGATTGCAACGGGTCTGATCCAGGTGGGTGAAGCCCGGCGCAATGGCCATACCCGGGCGGTATCGGACGCTGCCCGTCGGCGGGTGGAACGGGACTTTTCCGTTGCCGCGCTCGCCGCGCGTCTGGATGATCTGTTTTTTCAGGGTCGGATGGGCTAGTAGATCTTCTGTGCGCCGGGCGGGCGGGTTTTGAAACGACGATGCATCCACAGATACTGCTCCGGGTGTTCGCGTACTGCGCTTTCGATGATGGCATTCATCCGCGTGGCGTCAGCGAGATCGTCGCCACTGGGATAGTTCTCGAGCACGGGAGTGAAGTGAGCTGACCAGGTGCAGGTGTCCGGGTCCCGGAAATTGCTCATGAAGATGACCGGGGACTGGTTGAACGCGGCCAGCCGGACGGTGGCATTGATGGTTGCGGTTTCGATGCCGAAAAATGGCGCGAACACTGAGTGTTTGGCACCATAGTCCTGATCAGCCGCGTACCAGATGATGCGACCGGCTTTCAGACGTTGCAGGGTTTGCCGGGTGTCTTCCCGCTCTATGACACCATCGAAGTAGCGTTTGCGGCTTCTCACCTGCAGCCACTCCCAGACCGGATTGCGGTTGCGCCGATACATCACATCCAGATCCACCGCCGCAGTGACGCCCTGAGCAACAATATCCAGCGTCGAGAAGTGCCCGCCGACCAGCAGCACTCCGCGCCCTTGTGCCGCCGCACGTTGCAGGTGTTCAACCCCGTGCAGGGTAATCCGATCGCGTAAATTGCGTCCCGGGTTCAGCCAGGGTTGGGTGATCTCCAGGGCCCCGATCACGGTATGGATGAAAGAGTCTCTGGCGAGTTCAGCGCGCGCGCTGGCGGTGAGTTCTGGAAAACACAGTTCGATGTTGGTGTCGGTGATTTGTCGGCGTGAAGCACCGGTCAGTCCGCTCAGCCAGTACAGGCTGCGACCCAGTAGCTTGCCGATGGCAATGATCCAGGTGATTGGCAGACGCCCGATCAGCCACGCCACTCCGAGCAGGCACCAGAGCGGCCAGCCACGGGGCGCGAACAGCGATGGGGAATGTTGTTTCGGCATGCGGTGTGGCGCCGGATTGTAGCAAGCGGGCCCTGTGATACCATCCCGAACCCATGAAATTACCCTCCCTGGCGAACGTTCACGTACTCGTGATTGGCGATGTCATGCTCGACCGCTACTGGTCCGGGAGCAGCCGCCGACTGTCCCAGGAAGCGCCAGTTCCGATCATCGCTGTTGAAGTCGTTGATGACCGGCCGGGCGGCGCCGCCAACGTTGCGCTCAATGTGGTCAGTCTCGGCGCTCGATGTACGCTGGTGGGTGCGGTTGGCGATGATGATGCCGGGCGGGCCTTGACGCGTCAGCTTGAAGCGGCCGGCGTAGTCTGTGATCTGGTGATTGCGCCAGATTGGTCAACCATTCTCAAACTCAGAGTGTTAAGTCGAAAGCAGCAGCTGCTGCGCACCGATTTTGAAACCCCTCTGCCGGAAGCCGCTGCAGTTGCGGTGGCCCAGCGCGCGGTGAAACACATGACGTCGGCCAGCGCTGTGGTGCTGCAGGATTACGATAAAGGCGCGCTGGCGGATCCGGCTGCGTTGATTGAGCGTGCTGCTGTGCCGGTGGTGGTGGATCCCAAACACAAACCGTTTTCCTGCTATCGCGGAGCCGATCTGCTCAAACCCAACGCCGCTGAGCTGCGCGCAGGCGCCGGCCCGTGGGACGATGACGCCGGCCTGCTGGCCCGCGTTGAGACCGTTCGCGAACAGGCCCAGATCAAGACGGTGGTGGTGACGCGCGGTGAACAGGGGATGACCTTAGTGGCCGATGCCGAGCAGCTGCACCTGCCGGCAGCACCCGTGGATGTATTTGATGTCACTGGAGCCGGTGATACCGCGGCTGCGGTGCTGGGGATCACTCAGGCACTCGACTGGCCGCCGGCACAGTGCGCGCGTCTGGCCAATCTGGCTGCCGGGATTGTGGTGGGTAAATCGGGTACCGCGACAGTGTCTGGACCCGAGCTGGCACAGGCGGCCGGGGCTGAAAGCGGTGCAGATCGCGGCATCATGAATCGTGATCAGCTGATCTCCGCCGTGGCTCGCGCTCGCAGCGCCGGGGAGCGCATCGTGTTCACCAATGGCTGTTTCGACATTCTGCATGCCGGGCACGTGGCCTATCTCGAAGAGGCCAAAGCCCTCGGTGATCGACTGGTGGTGGCCGTCAACGACGATGCCTCGGTGAATCGGTTGAAAGGCTCAGGCCGACCGGTGAACGCTATTGAGCAGCGATTGCGGGTGCTGGCGGGCTTGAGCTCGGTGGATTGGCTGGTCGCGTTTGCCGAAGATACCCCGGCAGCCCTGTTGAACGTGCTGCAGCCAGAGGTCCTGGTCAAAGGTGGAGACTATACCGCTGAGGCGGTGGTGGGGGCCGATCTGGTGCGCGCCTACGGGGGTGAAGTCCGGGTTCTGTCGCTGGTTGAAGACTGCTCCACCAGCGCGATTCTGGAACGACTTCAGTAGGCTGACCCTGACTGTTCGAATCCGGTTTAATCTATTTAGTCGGTTTTCAGATGCTCCAGCGCAGCTGCATTGGCGGCCAGGTGCTCCGGGTCGATGGTGCCCACCACCACTGAGCTGACGCCGGCGCTCGAAGCGGCAAACTGCAGACTGTCGAGGCCAGCCCGACCGCTGGCCAGAGCCTTCTTCACCAGCACCCCACAGCCCTGCGCCGCTGCCCGTGCGATCACTGGCTGCTGTTCGGGGGCTTCCAGGCTCAGGCTCGCCATGATCACATCGCAACCCAGATCGATCGCTCGTTCGGCACCTTCAATAGTCTTATGGGAAATGCCAATTGCGCGGATAATCCCGCGTCGCTTCAGATCTTGCAGGCACTCGAGCGCCCCGCTGTCCGTAAGGATCGCAACGTCTTCACCGTTGGAGTGAATCAGCACCACGTCGAGATAATCCGTGCGCAGATTCTCCAGCGAGCGCCCGATACTCGCCCTCACGAAATTGGGGTCGAACCGATGTTCTGACTGCCTGCTCCGGAAGGTTTCACCCACTTTGGTAGTAAGCACCCACTTACGTCTCTGACCACTGATGACGGCGCCAAGACGAGTTTCGCTGGTGCCGTAGGCGGGTGCGGTATCGAGGAGATTGATGCCGAGTTCTGAAGCCGTATCGATCAGCCTGCGGGCCGATTTCAGGTCCGGAATCGCAAACTTGTGCGGATAGTTCAGACCCTGGTCACGACCCAGCTTCACAGTGCCGAGACCCAGCACAGATACCCGGATGCCGCTGTTGCCGAGGGTCCGGATTTCCACTATCGACTCCACCGCAACAAAGCCGATTGTGCGGGTGGCAGTTTCAGCCGGGCATCTTGTGAATCGCGTTGCGAGGGTTTCGGCAGCAGGGCCAGCACCCGATCACCCAGGTCAGGAGCCAGGCTGAGTTTGGTCGGCCAGCAGACGATGGTGTGATTGTGCCGCTCGGCGAACGCCCCATCCGGGCGCTTGCCGTCGGCGGCCGCTTCAGCCCGATCGACATCCAGAATCGACAGTTGTGCGTCATGAAAGTCCACCCAGGGCAGGCAGGTTGTCAGTTCGGATCTGGCGTGTCGGATCAGCGTTGCATCGTCCATGTTGACCCCATCGCCGGCGAGCTGTCCGCCCAGATACCACAGCCAGCCGTTTTCGTCAGGGTGACTGGTGATGGTCAGACGTGGCTCCGAGCGGCTGATCCCGGTCAGGCAGTGCCCGTAGAGCGGCTTAAGCCGCTCACTGCGGACAATAACCTGGCGCAACGGTCGGCGTTGCATCTGGATCTGGTCGATTCCCAGGCCATGGCTCAGCTGTTCATTGCCGGCTCCAGCACAGAGCACAAGACATCGGGTCTGCACTACCCGGTCACCCAGTTGCAGCCGCCAACCATCGCCAATCGCGGTAGCCTGCTCCGCCTGGAACGGGTGCTGATAGATCCGGTCTGCCACCGGTGCAGCCAGTTGCTCGACCAGCGCTGAAGTGTCGATCACCAGGTCGTTCAGTGCATAGACCCAGCCGGTGCAGCCCTTGAGAGCCTCTGGCCAGTGTTGGGGTTCCAGTCGTTGCAGGCGACCCTGCAGCATCCGGCTGGCAAAGAAGGTTCTGAATCTGCCCAGGCCGGAGCCGTCAGCAAACAGCAGGTTCGCGTCGGCCAACGGCGTCAGACCACTCAGATCGATATCGCCTTCGCCATTCAGACAGCGGCGCCAGCGATCGGGCATTCCGGCGATCGCCGCAGACGCGGAAGTCAGCGAACCGCCCAGCGCATATTTAATGCCGCCATGAATCATGCCCTGGCTGGCCAGAGTCTGACCGCAGCCTAACTGCCCGGCTTCGAGCAGCACGATTCGGTCACCGCGCTGATGCAGCAGGTTCGCCAGCCACAGCCCGGCAATGCCGCCACCGATAACCACTGCGTCTAGTTGGGGAATTGGGCTCATCTCCGTCGCAGCCTAGCCAAGTGCCAGAATCCCGGCAACAGACGAATCCCGCTCGCGGCCTGCGTCGTGGAAATTGCGCCAGTCGAGCCTCGCGCTGCCTTGACGCTGGCGGAGCCGACTTGCACCCTGCATCTGGTGAATGATCTGCCACTCAGAGTCTGGCGCTGGCTGTATCGGATAGCCCTGCTGCTGGCGTATCCGTGGGCACGGCTGCGGCCCAGATTGCGGGCCCGGCGCGAGCCGGAGTATGCGCTGCGAATAGAAGAACGCTTTGGCCAGGTCCCTGAAAATATCCCTGCCGGTGTCATCTGGTTTCATGCCGTTTCCGCCGGTGAAGTGATTGCCGCTGCACCCCTGATCGCCGCGCTGGCGTGCGAGTTTCCAGATCGTCAGTTTCTCATCACTGCCACGACGCCGGCGGGTTCCGCGCAGATCGAGCGCCTGCTGACCGATCTCTACTCGAACACCTTCCACTGCTACGCACCCTTTGATTTCCCCCATGCGCTGCGGCGTTTTTACCGTCGGCTGTCACCGAAGTTGCTGGTGCTGGTGGAGACCGAGCTGTGGCCCAACATGCTCGACTATGCACGACGCGCCAAGGTCGGTGTCATCCTGATCAACGCCAGGCTGTCCGAAAAATCCGCATCCGGTTATGCCCGAGTGCGTCCGCTGGCGGCCCAGATGCTGTCCGGTCTGCGCTTTTTGGCCTGTCAGTATCCGATTCACGCTGAACGCTTTGTCGAGCTCGGCGCCAGGCCTAATGCGATGGGTGTCTTCGGCAGCCTGAAGTTCGACGTCGAGTTACCACCTGACCATGAACAGCAAGTTGCTGAGCTGTCCGAGAAGTGGCAGCTGGCAGATCGATTTACCTGGATTGCCGGTAGTACCCATGAAGGCGAGGAAACCGTAGTACTGCGCGCGCACGCCACTTTGCTCGCCGAAGATCCAACCGCATTGCTCATCCTTGCACCCCGGCACCCGTCGCGCTGCCGGGACATTGTGCAGCTGTTGAATCAGCAGCATTTACGCTATCGACGATTCAGCGAGCCGGCTGGTTTAGCTGATGATACCCAGGTTCTGCTGGTGGACACTCTGGGCGCGCTGCAGACGCTATATGGCCTGTCGGATTTGGCGTTCCTGGGCGGCAGTCTGGTCTCGGTTGGTGGTCACAATCCGATAGAAGCAGCCATTTGCGCGCAGCCGCTGTTGATGGGAGCAGAGACGTTCAACTTCCCTGACGTGGTGGCGGCGTTTCAGGATGCTGGTGCGCTGAGACTTGTGACCGACGCGCAATCGCTGGCGGTGCAGCTTCAGGATTACCACAGTGATACTAGTGCACGCACTCGCGACGGTGAGGCGGCGCGCCAGGTTGTGCTGGCCAACCGTGGCGCACTGGCGCGGCTGTTGAAACTGCTGGGCGCGGAGATTCGCGCCCTGGGCTAGTGCCTTTAGCTGGAGGAACGATCCTTGAGCGAGGTCAGCGCTTTAACCGGTGTATTGGGATCGGTGAACGAGTTCAGCTCATAGAGATCGTCCGGGTTTAAAGTGCCAGCCTGCTGTTTCAGCAGAAACAGGCTGCGGATGTAGTTGTAGCGCGAATCGGCGTAGTCGAACTGAGAGGCAAACAGTCGATTCTGGGCCTGCAGCACATCAACGATGTTCCGCGTGCCAACTTCGTAGCCGGTTTCCGTAGCCTCTAACGAAGATTCCAGCGAGGTGATCGCCTGCAGGCGAGCCTTCACGCGCACGACATCGGTGGCAACCCGTCGAAACAGGCTGCGGGTATCCCGGCTGACGGTACGGCGGCTGTCAGCGAGCTGCTGTGCGGATTGATTCGACAGCGCCTGGGCTTCCCGGGTTCGGGAGTTAACAAAGCCGCCCTGATAGATCGGCAGCGTCATGGTCAGCCCATATACCGTGGTGTCGGTTTTGCCGCCGAGGAAGTTAGCGCCGCCAGTAACAAAGTGAGAGTAGGTGACCGTGCCGTCGATGGTGGGCAGATGGCCTGAGCGGCGTGCCCGGATTACGCGGTTGGCGGCAGTCAGCTGGGACTCGGCAGAGAGAATTCCAAAGTTGTTCTCCATTGCGACTTTGACCCAGTCTTCTTCATTGGTGGGGTCGGGATCAACAATGGGTAGTTCTTCCGAAATGAAGTCGATTTCGGTGTAGGGTTCGCCCGCCAGCGAGCGTAGAAATTCAAAGAAGATGTCGTGGTCGCCTACCGCCTGGATGCGGTTGACCACGGATGCATCAAACGCAGCCTGAGCTTCGAGCACGTCAGTGATCGCAACCAGGCCAACGTCAAAGCGCTGCTGCACCTGTTCCAGCTGGCGCTGCACGGCGGCTTCTTCAGAGCGGGTTGCGTCCAGCAGTGCCTGAGCTCGCAATACATCTATGTAGCGGGTAACGGTCCGCACCAGCAGATCCTGCTCGGTGCGTGAGAAATTGTGCTTGGCTGCATCGACACTGGCGATTGCGCTGGTATGGGTATACCAGTTCTCCAGATCGACAATGGGCGTGCTGGCACGCGCTGACCAGTAGTGTTCGTTGAACTCCTGTTTGTCGATGGAATCTGCCGGAAACTCACGTTCATTCCAACTGGTACCGCCCTGCATGCCGACCGATGGCAGCAGCAGACTGCGGGTTTGCGGAATCGCCTCGGAAGTAGCATCCAGACTGGCTCTCGCAGCGCCTAATACCGGGTCAAAACCGAACGCGGCTTCGTAGACGTCGACGATGTCAGTGGCACGGGCGGGGAAGGTGATCAGCAGCAGGCTGGTCAGCACTGCCAGGTGAATTCGACGCGAGGTCAGGGGGCGCATGTTCACGGAGACTTCTCTTCAAACAATTTCGCCCGGAGTGTAGCAAAGCTGGCCCCGGGCTAGTGAACTTAAGTCTTGGTGAGTTTGCCCGGAAACCGTCATATCTGTGGCGCGAGAAGCCTGGCAGTGGTGCTCGCAGCGCCGCTTGGTATAGTGACCGACCCTGACCCGATACCTGGCCGGGCAGCGTTGAACTCGAACGACGGGAAACAAAGACAAACGAAGAGAACCGGCTGGAAATAGCGACAAATGACAGGAAACCCAGAGAGCTGACCGGACATGAAGAGAACTGACCGGAAATACAATATCAATCTGCCGGCGCACATGGCCGAATGTGACGCCAACTACCTGCGTCTGCAGAAACTGTTTCCGGGCATGCGCGAAGATGACATCATCAGCTTTGGTGTCGACATCAACGGTTTGAATTTCACGATTGCGCTGAGGGTGCTGGAGCGGGGACCATATACGACAATTCTGCGCCTGACGCAGGAACCGGCTCCGCCCTGGAGTCGCAAACCCAGTCTGACCATCCGACTGTATCACGACGCCCGCTGTGCCGAGGTGGTCGAATATCAGGGCAAGCGGCATTTCCGCGCGGTCTACGACTATCCTAACGAAGACATGCGTCATCCGGATGAGAAAGCCCAGATTAACCGTTTTCTCAGTGAATACCTGGCGGTATGCCTGGCACACGGCATCGCCTCCGACGAGACTCTGTTGGCCAATTGACCAGTTCAATCACGCTGCTGCAGATCACCGACCTGCACCTGCTCGAGAATCAGGACGCCCGCCTGCTCGGTGTGGATACTGCTGACAGCCTGCGGGCTGTGCTTACCCAGGCATTCTCCCAGGCGACGCCTGATGCAGTCATCGCCAGCGGTGACATCACTCATCATGGTGAAGCTCGAGCATATGCTCGGTTTGATGCGATCCTGGCCGAGTTTTTCGCTGGACCTGTGCTGGTATTGCCTGGTAATCATGATGAGTCGGGGCCGATGGCCCGCTATGGCGGTGAGCGTGCTCTGCTGCAGTTTCCTGACTGGACCGTGATCGGTGTGGACTCCCACGAAAACGGTCAGCCGGGCGCTCGGCTGACGTCGGCTGACCTCCACAGCCTGCGTGAACAATGTCGGCAGGCAGCCGCTGAGAGCAAGCGGGTGCTGATCGTCGCTCACCACCCGATGCTCGACGTAGGCTGCCCCTGGCTCGATAAGGATCGAATCCAAAATGCTGATGAGCTGTTAGAATGGCTGGCCGGACACTCGACAACGGCGGCCATGGTGTTTGGTCACGCCCATCAGGTGGTCGAGCATAGTTATCGCGATATCGCTCTGTTCGGAACACCCGCAACGTGTTTTCAGTTTCAACCTGACTCTGCCACTTTCACCATCGATGTTGATGAGATACGCGGCCAGCCGGGTTATCGCTGGTTGCAGCTGGCAGGGGATGGCACCGTCCGTTCGACCGTAGAACGGGTGGCCGACTATCCACTTGAGATCGAATTGCCGCACCGATCCTGAGCGAAGAATCGGCGCTCAGAGAACACACGTCAGCTCAGATACTCGATGCAACTTAGATACCAGAAGTACAGATAAGGCTCGGTCAACGAGCGCTAGCGAGAGGTAAAAACAACCCGTCATGGCTGAAACAACGTCTGACAAAACAAAAAAAGCCGCCGGCTATTCAGCGGAGTCGCTGCAGGTGTTGTCCGGTCTCGAACCGGTCCGCCGTAGACCCGGCATGTACACCGACACCACCCGGCCAAATCATCTGGTCCAGGAGGTGGTGGACAACAGTGTCGACGAAGCCTTGGCCGGTTACGCCCAGGAGATTGAGGTCACGCTGTGTAAAGATGGCACCATCGAGGTCATCGACGATGGCCGCGGCATGCCCGTGGACATCCACCCGAAACACAAAATCTCCGGCGTGGAACTGATCCTCACCCGGCTTCATGCGGGCGGCAAGTTCGACAACGAAAACTACAGCTTCTCGGGTGGTCTGCACGGCGTCGGTGTCTCCGTGGTCAACGCGCTGTCTGAAACGCTGGAAGTTGAAATCAAGCGGGACGGCAATCTCTACCGGCAGACCTACAAGAAAGGCAAACCGGACGGCAAGCTGAAAGCCGTCGACACCGTGGGTAAGCGCAACACCGGTACCAGGGTGAAGTTTCTTCCCGAGGCTTCTTACTTTGATACGCCGAAGATTTCCGTCTCCCGATTGAAACACCTGCTGCGCGCCAAAGCTGTGCTGTGTCCGGGATTGCGGGTCTCTTTGAGCATTGAAACAGATAGTGATGCCAATGAATCCTGGTACTACGAAGATGGCCTGAAGACTTATCTGCTCACGGGTATGGCAGGTGCTGAGCTTTGTCCGACCAGTCCGTTCATGAACTCCTCTGAAGGTAATCAGGAAGCCGTCGACTGGGCCGTCTGCTGGGTGCTCGATGGTGGTGAACTGTTGACTGAGTCCTATGTGAATCTGATTCCGACGGCTCAGGGTGGAACTCATGTGAACGGTCTGCGCTCCGGATTGATGGAAGCGTTGAAAGAATTCTGCGAGTTTCGCGATCTGCTGCCTCGTGGTGTGAAGCTCACAGGTGAAGACCTCTGGCAGCAATGTGCTTATGTACTCTCTGCCAAACTTTCGGACCCGCAGTTCTCCGGCCAGACCAAAGAGAAACTGTCGTCGCGTAACTCGGCTGCCTTCATTGGCGGTGTCGCAAAAGACGCCTTCAGCCTGTGGCTCAACGAACATCCGCAGGACGGTGAAAAGCTCGCTGAACTGACCATTGGCAACGCCCAGCGCCGGGTGCAGGCCGCGAAAAAGGTCACGCGCAAAAAGGTCACTTCAGGACCCGCGTTGCCAGGCAAACTCGCGGACTGTTCCGGTCAGGATGCTGACCGCGCTGAACTGTTTTTAGTGGAGGGCGACTCCGCCGGCGGTTCAGCCAAACAGGCCCGTGATCGGGAGTTTCAGGCGGTGATGCCGCTGCGCGGAAAAATTCTCAACACCTGGGAGGTAGATGCCAGTCAGGTGTTGGCATCTCAGGAAGTTCATGACATCGCAATTGCGATCGGTGTGGATCCCGCCAGCGATGACCTGAGCGGGCTGCGCTACAACCGGGTGTGTATCCTCGCTGACGCCGATTCCGATGGTCTGCACATTGCGACATTGCTGTGTGCGTTGTTTGTCCGGCACTTCCGCCCGCTGGTGGAAGCCGGCCACGTGTTTGTTGCCATGCCGCCGCTGTATCGGATCGATGTCGGCAAAGAAGTTTTCTACGCTCTGGATGAATCCGAAAAAGAAGGGGTACTGGATCGCATTGTGGCGGAGAAGAAACGCGGCAACGTGGTTGTGCAGCGCTTCAAAGGTCTGGGCGAAATGAACCCACTGCAGCTGCGGGAAACAACCATGGATCCGGATACCCGGCGGCTGGTGCAGCTCACCCTCGATTCGACTTCGAAGACCGATGAAATGCTCGATATGCTGCTGGCGAAGAAGCGCTCGGGAGATCGACGGGTGTGGTTGGAGTCGAAAGGGGATCAGGCTTCGATTGCTTGATGATTTCGGTTACAGCGACTGTTTGCTGCCGCTAGCATATGAGCGATTGCTCGGTGCTTGCTGGCACGGATATCCCTGCTGGGGCACGCTACAAGCACGTCCGTGTGCGCTCGGTGCCGGCCGTCCGTGGCCGGCAACGTCCCCATCAGGGATATCCGTGCCAGCAAGCACTCAGCACTCATCCTGGGTTTGAGGGAATCGTTCGATTAGAGGTTTTAAGAGGCAGAGCGAGATTGTTGCGTCGGCTGGCCCTTACCCTCGCGGAGTCACTGAACCCTCGGCTGCCTTCGCCGAATCGAAGGATCCCGCCAAAAAACCCGAACCATCGTGAGCCTGCAGCGCCGCCAACCAGGTCGAGGCGGATGTTGCCGGCCAGGGATGGCCGGCACCAAGCCCACAAGGATGTGCTCGTGGCGTGCCGCAGCGACCTGATTGGCGGCGCTGCAGGCCCAATGCGACCTCTTTGGGGCGCTACCGGCCGAAGATGCCAAGACGTAAAGGCTGGACTTCGCAGAGAGAAAACACGAAAGCACTCTGCAGAAAACTGGTTACACTTGCGCCCACAAAATGAGCCACGAACGCGGCCCGAAAAGGCCCGTTTACCGATGAACCCATAGATTCGAGACCACTAACACCGAGCCCTCATGGAAACTGAATCCCCAGACTTCGAAACAATGCCCATGCGCTCCTACACCGAGCGTGCGTACCTCGACTATTCGATGTACGTGATCAACGACCGCGCACTACCCCACGTCGCAGATGGCCTGAAACCCGTTCAGCGCCGAATTATCTACGCGATGAGCGAGCTCGGCCTGAACAGTCAGGCCAAGTTCACCAAATCCGCCCGCACCGTGGGTGATGTGCTGGGTAAGTTCCATCCGCACGGTGACAGTGCCTGTTACGAAGCCATGGTGCTGATGGCGCAGGATTTCTCGTTCCGTTACCCGCTGGTGGATGGCCAGGGCAACTGGGGTGCGCCGGATGATCCCAAGTCTTTTGCTGCAATGCGTTATACCGAGTCGCGGCTGTCGAGATACGCCGATCTGCTGCTCAGTGAAGCCCGCCAGGGCACCGTCGACTATGTGCCCAATTTCGATGGCACCATCGATGAGCCGAAGCTGCTGCCGGCACGACTGCCGTTTGTGCTGCTGAATGGCGCGACTGGTATTGCTGTGGGTATGGCAACGGATATCCCACCGCACAATATTCGCGAAGT
>Ga0316191_10002842_pt1 | contig 12691 bp, 10 predicted proteins | sample Eddworburr2cm_MG_FD_204928 | JGI IMG/M metagenome (GOLD analysis project Ga0316191, IMG submission 204928) | Coastal sediment microbial communities from Maine, United States - Eddy worm burrow 2 cm | ecosystem: Environmental > Aquatic > Marine > Coastal > Sediment | place: USA: Maine...
ACGTCATCTTCGCACGGAACGCGAATCCCGCAGTGAACGGTGGCATCGATGGCGTCGATCGCGAGCTCTCCCTTTCATTGAACAACGGCGACGAAACAATCACTTTGAGCATCGACGACCAGGTTCTGGACGCCGTGACGTATGAGCATTCGAACACGGGGGTGGCAACGCAGGTTGATGAGCTCGGAAAGGTCTGCGACGCAGTGCATGCATACGGCGATGGTGACTTGGGGACGCCTGGCTCCGCGAACCCCTGGTGCTTCTGAAGCGCGCTCTTGTCTTCGCCTGTCTACTCGCACTAGCGCCACGCACAGCATCGGCGGTCCAGTACGAGATGTTCATCGATATCGAAACCGAGGAGGACCTCTACGATCTCCGGGTGACTGAACAGATCTCGGAGTCTTCGTTCAACGCGTTGCTGCTTCTCTATCAGACGCGCGTGGACCTGAATCGGGCCAGTCGACAAGGGCTATATTTGCTTCCGAACCTGGATTACGGCCACGTCGATCGGATCCTCGCGTACCGCGAAAAAGCCAGCGTGATTCACGCCCTTGGGGACCTGGTCGCCGCCGGCGTGCTCGAGGCGGAGATGGTCAGCTCGCTGCGCGCGTTCGTCATCGTCCGGGCCCCAAACGCACCGAAGTCGCGGGCCAACGGGTTCCTGCGGGTCCAGGGGAGATGGAGCGGTCGGCACGATCGGCTGCCCCCTGCTTCGGCGGTGCAAGCGCGCATCAAGGCGCTTGGCAACCTGGATATCGGCATCGCCGGTGCGCTGACGCGAAACGGCCTACATCGAGTTCAATGGGACCCGAACAGAGCTGCGCTGAGCGCTGAGCCCGAGCGTGTTCGTTTCGATATGCCGAAGCTCTACGTCGAATGGGAAGACGATGACTGGGAGATCATCGGCGGAACGTATCGCGTCGGCTTTGGGCAACGGCTGACATTCGACGTGACGGACCAGACCACGCCCAACGGACTCTTCGGGGACTACGAGCTCCGCCGAGACAGCGAGCTCGGGCTTCGGTGCAGACGCTCTGCGGGAGAGCTTCCGGAATCACCGTGTCCGAGCCATCGGGTCGCGCGGGTCACACCTGACTACGCGTGGACGAATCGATTGGCGGGCGTCGCCGTGGGGCTGAAGGCCCTTCCGCTGGGGCACGGGTGGCTTCAAGCGTATGCATGGGGGTCGTACCAGGTGCATCGTATCGTGCAGATCGAGATCGTCGACGCGGGGGCGTGTGATGACCCAGGTCGCGACGAGGACCCAGCATGTGGGGCGCCTCCGGTTTACGTGCGAACTGGCGGTCCAACTGCGCCCGCGAGCACGGCCGCGTTTGCAACCCTGCCCGCGATGTACGCGGAGGGCCTCGCCGGAGCGAACACGAGCTACTTCTGGAATGACCGGGCTCACCTAGGGCTCACCGGATACGGATCGGCACCCAGGTGGCTCGTGGAGGGCGCCGAGCTGGGGTTCCAGGAGTTTTCGCGCAAACCGTTCGGAGGCCCCTTCGGAGCGCTCGGGGTAGACGCCGCATTCGGATTTCGCGCGCAGGACTTCTTCGCCGAAGTCGCGCGGAGCTTCGATTCACAGCTTGGCGGTGGCGGCGGCTACGGCGCGATCGTACGAAGCGTGACGACCCTTCCGAGCGCTGAGGTCGACGTGTCCGCGCGCTATTACGGGTCGAGCTACGTCAACCCGTATGCGCGGCCTGTTTCGGCGCCCGACGAGCTCGAGGGCCTGCGAGCAAGAGACGAGGCCGGGCTTCGCCTTCGCGCAACGACGCAACTTGGGCAACACGTTGTCCTGCGGACGGTGGTCGATGGATGGCGTCAACTCTCGTCGGGGGCCTTCAACGGTCTGCTCTTCGCGCGCACCGACGTGCGGATCGCCTCGTCTTGGGTGTGGGCGCTATGGTCCGAGTACCGCAACACCGCGGCGCAGCGATTTCTCTTGGCGACGCGGCTCGCCTACGAGCCGGTTCGCCGGCTCACGCTATCGGGGCAATTCCAACATCGATGGGTGGGCACCGTATTCGGAGGCAAGCGCTTTCAGCAGGACGTCGCTGCGATCCTGAACATGACCACCCGGCCCATCGACATCCTCCGTGTGCGGCTCCGCGTACGGTACGACTTCGAGGACATCTGGGACAATCATCGCCTGCCACAGACGTTGTGGGCCTACCTGGATACCGCACTGACACTGCGGGAACGTGACATGATCCGCGTGCGCTACGACTTCCGCGTGTTCCTCGACCGCCGCGAGTCAACAGCGGTGCGCATGCCCAACCCCGAGCACTGGCTCTGGGTCGAATACGTCTACCGCTACTAGCTAGTGTTTGCCGTCCAGTCGGAGGATGGCGTCGGTACGGGCGATTTGGATCTGCACTCGGCGAGATTGAGCATCGCGGAGCGCCTCGCGCGCGTCGGCGACGGCTTCTAGATCGCTTGCGCCGAGGTCGTAGCTGGTTTGCGCCTGTTCGACGCGCTTCTCCGAGACTGAGACGAGGCTGTTGGCGAGAGTGAGTTGCTCTTCAGCATGCTCGCGATCGAGGAGCGCTTGCTGCCGCTCGTCATTGCGCGCTATGTGCGCGTCCCGCGCTCGCGCGTCGAGCTCGAGCGCTTGGGCGTCCGCGGCGCGGGCCAGGGCGACGGCCCTGCCGCCGTCCCAGAGGGGAACCGCAAGATTGAGACCGAGACGATACATGGGAAACACCCGCTCGTTGACGCCAGCGAGACCGGTCTGGCCGATGACCGCAAGTACCGGGACCCGACTCTTGCGATGCATCCGTGCCTCCTGGCGAACGGCGTCTCGTTGACGCTCGAGAGCCTCGACCTCCCAATCTGCGTCCGAGTCTGAATCCTTCGCGTCGATCTCTAGGAGCCGCGCATCGGGCTCCGCCTCGGGAGATAGCTCGCTACCCACTGCGGATTCCAAGAGACGTCTGGCGGCGACGGCTCTCGCCAACGCGCCCGCCGCGACGAGCTCGGCCTGCAGCTCCTCGTATCGCGCGGCGTCCACCTCGGACCCTGGACGATCCCCATCCGCAACCCGCGCCGCGATGCGCTCCCGTTGAGCCGTCGCCTCTCGCGCGGACGTTGCCGCGAGGCGGTGCACCGAGTAGCTGGCCGTCCAGTCCAAGTAGGACGCGCGCACCATGGTGAGCACGGTCTCTCGGGATGCACCGGAGCTTGCTTCGGCCGCAGCTCGGTAGGCCTCGGCCGCTTTGATCGCAGCTCTGGTTCGGCCGTCGTAGAGCGGTGCGCGCATGTCGATCGTCCCCTCGTACCGAATGTTGGGACGAAACGCCGTGCGCTCTCCGACCGTGGGCGATGCCCGGACATTGACCTCGCGGCCATCGACGGTTCGGACCTGCTCGATGTCCGAGCCGGGCGCAACAACCGTCGAAACGTTCATCCAAAACGCGGGCATCTTGCCGGCGCTAGCCGCGTCGACCTCAGCGCCCGCCTGCACGGACCGCGCCTCCACCGCTTCCCAATGCGCCTGGTTTTCTAGGGCGAGCTCTTCGAGCTCTTCGAGCGTGACGACTTCAGCCGAGGCGTCCGCCGGTGTGAGCGTCGCCGCGATCACAACCACTGCGGCCACCGCTTGGCACTTCCAACTGCAGAGCACATTCATGTTCCACCTCATTCATGGCGCAGTGCCTCGATGGGCTCGAGCTGCGCCGCGCGCCGCGCCGGGAGGTAGCCAAAGGCCACCCCCACGCTGGTGCCAAACGCAGCCGCCCCGACCATCGTCAGCACCGACAGACCACCCGACCAACCCATGGCCTGCGCTACCAGGGTCGACGCGAGCCAACCGAGAAACACCCCTGCCATCGATCCCGTGAACGACAACACGACCGCCTCGGACAGAAACTGCACCAGGATCTGCCTTGGTGATGCGCCGATCGCCGAACGAACACCGATCTCTTTGGTACGTTCGGCGACAGACACCAACTGGATGTTCATCACGCCAATGCCACCCACCAGGAGAGACACGGCGGCAATTCCCATCAGCAGACCGGTCAAGATGCTCGAGACGAATCTCGCGACCTCCGCCGCTTGCGCTGGGCTGGCCATCCTGAAGTCGTCCGGTTCGATTTCGGAAAGACGGTGGGACTGGCGCATGATCGGGACGGCCTCGTGCATCGCCGTCTCTAGGAGCCCGATGTCTCGCACTTGCACCATGAGCTCGTGGTACCCGACCGGCATTCCGAGAAACGCCCCGTAGGTCGTGGCGGGTATCAAAACGATCTCGTCCATGTCTTCGCCGGTCGTCTGTTCGCCCTTCGAGACCAGCACCCCAATGATTCGGCAGGGAAGATTGGAGCCAATGGTGATGGTCCGTCCCACGGGGTCGCTCCTGCCGAAAAGCTCGCGAGCGGTCGTGGTGCCGATGACCGCTACTTTGGCTCGTTGCTGGACGTCCGTGTCATCGAACATGCCCCCGGTCAGCATCGCCCACTCCCGTATGTCGACGAACTCCGGCATCGTACCGGTGACGTTCATGGAGTAGGTCGTGTTCACCGACTTGACGTGCTGCATTTCGGTGATCCGCGGAACGACGCGCTCAATCGCCATTCCGTCGCGTCTCAGCGCCTCGACGTCGGCATCGGTCAGAGGCTTCGCGCTTCCTCCGAAGCTCCGGCGCGTCATGTTCGTCCAGATGTACACCACACGCGTACCCAGGACCTCGAACTGTTCCATGACCGAGGCGCGCGCTCCGGTACCGAAGCTCACCATGGCAATGAACGCCCCCACGCCAATCGCTAGGCCCAACATCGTGAGCATGCTCCGGCCGGGATTGCGGATCGCGGTTCGGACCGCGCGCCCGACGATCTCGCTACGCGTGTGGCGCATGGCTGCTCCCGTCGGTGACGATCTTACCGTCGCGCAAGAACACCTGGCGGTGACAAAACTCGGCGACCTCGGGGTCGTGCGTAACGATGATCAAGGTGAGTGATCCCGCCGCGTGAATCTCGAGCAGCAAATCCATGACCTCGTTGCCTGTCTTCGTGTCGAGCGCTCCGGTGGGCTCGTCAGCGAGCAGCAGGCGAGGCTGAGCGGCGACGGCCCGTGCAATCGCAACGCGCTGCTTTTCGCCGCCTGAAAGCTGTGCGGGCCTGTGACTCATTCGATGGCCCAGGCCAACACGCTCGAGGAGATCGACCGCGCGCCCCTCTCGTTCGTCCCGGCCCAGGCCCACGTAGTACAGGGGCAGCGTCACGTTCTCGAGAACGGTGTTGTCTGAGATCAGATGAAACGATTGGAAAATGAAACCGATGTAATGAAGACGCACCCAGGCCCGTTCCCTGCGGTTCAGAGTGGAGACGTCGCGTCCTCCGAGCGAATAGGTCCCGCGTGTAGGTCCATCTAGGCACCCGATGATGTTGAGCAGTGTCGACTTCCCCGAGCCGGATGGCCCTCGCAACGCGACGATTTCCCCGGGGTCGATCGTCATGCTCACGTCATCCAGCACCGGCGCGGTCATGTTGGGAAACTCTTTGCAAATACCGTGAGCCTCTACAATCGAGAAGCCGCTCATCGATGACCTCTCAGCGACAGCGATGGAGCCGCGGTATCGCCCGCGCCATCCAGCGCCAAGCCGATCGCGATCGCGTCGTCGACCTGAAGGCTCTCGGAATCGACAGGGCGCACTTCGGTCATGGCACCGTCGGATAAGCCGGTCTCCACCTCGATCTCCTCGAGCTCTGCGCCTCGGACCCGCCACACCCGGCTTCGCGCCGGAGCGGTTGGCGCACCCTCCGGCGTGAACCGGAGCGTTGCTTCGCGCACCGCCAGCACGTCGTCGACTTCGGCGACCTTGATCCGAACTTGAGCGGTCATGCCGGGAAGCAGCACGTGGTCTGGATTGTCGGTCGCTAGCTTGACGTCGTAGAAGACTGCCCCGTACTTGGTATACGGATCGGGACTGAGGTGCTTCACGGTTGCCTCGAAGATCCTGCCCGGATACGTGGGCACCTCGAACTTCGCCTCCAGCCCGACTTTCGCCTCGCCGATGTCAGCTTCGCCGATGGGAACCTCGACATGCATTTGATCGACCGGCGCGCCGATCCGGAACAAGCGAGTCTGGGGCCCGACGATCATGCCGGTGTGCGGCGGAACCTCGAGAACGAGCCCGGCGCGAGGGGCAACAATGTCGGTTCGCTCACGCTCATGGCCTCGCAAAGACGCTCGCTTCTGCGCGGCGGAGCGCTCGGCGCGAGCGGCCTGAACCGAGGCGCGTGCCTTGGCCATTTCGGAACGCGCGGTTTCGAGCGCGCTCTTGCTGGCAAGGTTCTTCTTGGCGAGGCGCTCGGTTCGCCGGAGCGCCTCGGTCGCGCGGTGGGCGGCGGCTTCCGCTTCGGAGACACGCGCGCGGGCCACTTCGAGCTCTGCCTCCGCCACGTGGAAAGCCACCTCGGCGGAGCCCTTGTCGAGTTGCGCGAGGAGCTGCCCCTCTTCGACGCTGTCTCCCGGCTGGACGAGCACCTTGATGAGCTGCCCTTCGATCGGCGCCGGGACTTCGACTTGATCGGTCAGCTCGAGATGCCCGGTAGCCCGGATCTCCTTGACGATCGATGTCCGCAAGACCTCGGCGACCCGGTATGGGTTCTCCTCGGTGTCGCGCATCAGGAAGTACGCCGCGATCGCGGCCGCCACCAGTAAAACGCCCGCTAGGACTGCAATCCTGCGCCCGCGAGACGAATCGAGCCTGGGAATCTCCAGCTTCTCGTCAACCGATGTCTGAGTTCCTTTCATGTCCGCTGTACACGTAGGCTGCCCCGCTCGGTGGCGCCACCGGCTGGAGAGTACGCGCCCCGGCGCCAAGATGACAACCCCGGCACCCGTGCTGACAGCGGGACCATCAAGGGTTAGGCTGCTCGCCGTGGGAAATTTTGCTCAGAAACTAGAAGTGGCTCGGGTGCTGTATCGGGCCGGAATCTTGAAGCCGATGCGGCCGGACAAGACCGTGCGCATGGTCAGAGCGGCAAAAGGCTGGGGACGCTCGCCGGCGATGGGCATCATCGCGGGGGCGATTAAGCAGCCCGACACGCTGGCCGTCATTGACGATGAGGGCTCGCTCACGTTTGACGAGCTGAATCGCCGCTCGAATGCGTTGGCGCGCGGGCTTCGGGAGGCGGGGGTGTCCCCCGGCGACGTGGTCGGGGTGATGTGCCGCAATCATCGAGGATTCATCGAAACCATCGCGGCTTGCTGCAAGGTGGGCGCCAACACCGTCCTGTTGAATACGATGTTCGCCGCGCCACAGCTCACCGAGGTGAGCCGCCGAGAGAATGTCAGTGCCCTCCTCTACGACGAAGAGTTCGCGAATCTGCTGGAAGAGCTTAAGGGCATTCCCCGATTTGTCGTGTACGGCACGGGTAGCGACCCCAGCACCGAGCATGTCATCTCGAGCCACGCCGACGACAACGTCGAGCCGCCAAGCATCGAGTCACGCTTCACCATGCTGACCTCGGGCACCACCGGTACGCCGAAAGGCGCCAAGCGCGGTTCTCCAAAAGGCATGCTTCCGATCGCGTCGATGTTGTCCGCAATCCCGCTGCGAACCGGTGAGCGCACGATGATCGCGGCGCCACTCTTTCACTCGTGGGGCCTCGGGCAGTTTCAGTTGGGCCTCATTCTCGGTTCGACCTACGTGCTGACCCGGCGCTTCGATCCCGAGGCAACCTTGCGCGCGGTCGCCGAGCACCGGTGCACGTCGCTCGCGGTCGTTCCGATCATGATGCAGCGCATGCTCGCTTTGCCCGATGAGGTGAAGCGGAAGTACGACCTCAGCTCACTTCGCATCGCGGCAGCGAGCGGGTCGGCCCTGCCCGGCCACCTTGCCACCGAGTGGATGGATGCCTTCGGAGACAACCTCTACAACTTCTACGGGTCCACGGAGGTCGCCATGGCATCCGTGGCGTCGCCGGAGGACATGCGGGCGGCCCCGGGGACCGCGGGCAAGCCGCCGCTGGGCACGGCGGTGAAGATCCTCGACAATCAAGGGGAACCGCTCCCGACGGGCCAAACCGGCCGTATCTTCGTGTCCAACGCCATTTCCTTCGAGGGCTACACCAGTGGCGACGACAAGGAACGGCTGGGCGCGATGGTCAGCAGTGGGGACGTCGGGCACTTCGACGAGAACGGGCGCCTCTTCATCGACGGGCGCGATGACGACATGATCGTCTCCGGCGGCGAGAACGTATTCCCGCGGGAAGTGGAAGACCTCATCTCCGGCCACGAACAGGTCGAAGAGGTAGCCGTAATCGGGGTGAGCGACCCGGAATGGGGTCAGCGGCTCAAGGCGTTCGTCGTCCTCAAGCCTGGCCCCAGCCTCAGCGAAGACGAAGTGAAGGCGCACGTGAAACAGGGCCTCGCAAGCTACAAGGTCCCTCGCGACGTGGTCTTCATCGCTGCCCTTCCCCGCAATGCGACCGGCAAGGTGATCAAGCGAGAGCTCGCGGGATAAGGGCTCGGAACGAAAAAAGGCCCGCCGATGATGGCGGGCCTTTGTAGGTTTCGTGAACCGATGAAGGCTACTTCTTCTTGGCAGCCTTGCGTTCGGCGACCTCGGCCTGAACCTTCTCGAGGATGTTCCGCGGAACCGGCGCGTAGTTGCTGAACTCCATCGAGAACTGACCGCGACCCGAGGTGGCGGAGCGGAGGTCACCGATGTAGCCGAACATCTCGCTCAGGGGGACGTCTGCCTTGATGCGGACGTTGGTGTGACCCTTCTCCTGCGAGTTCACCATACCGCGGCGACGATTGAGGTCTCCAATGACATCTCCCACGTTGGCGTCCGGCACGAACACATCGACCTTCATGATCGGCTCGAGGAGCTGCGGCCCAGCCTTGGGCATGCTCTGGCGGAAGGCCGCTCTTGCGGCGGTCTCGAACGCCATCTGCGACGAGTCGACCGCGTGGAACCCACCGTCGCTCAGCGTGACCTTGAAGTCGAGCAAGGGGAATCCGCACAGCGGCCCTTCCTCCTTCATGACCTTGAAGCCCTTCTCGACGGCGGGAATGAACTCCTTGGGGATCTTGCCGCCGACGATCTTGGACTCGAAGACGAAGCCTTCGCCGGGCTCGGTGGGCTCGATGGTGTATTCGATCTTCGCAAACTGACCAGAACCACCGGTCTGCTTCTTGTGCGTGTAGCTGTCCTCGATCGCCTGCGTCACGGTCTCGCGGTAGGCGACCTGCGGCGCACCCACATCGACCGCGACTCCATGGCTACGGCGAAGAATGTCGACCTTGATGTCGAGGTGGAGCTCGCCCATCCCCTTGAGAATGGTCTCGCCTGACTCCTGGTCGACCTCGACGTGAAAGGACGGGTCCTCGGCAACCATCTTGCCGAGCGCCGTGCCGAGCTTCTCGCTCATGGCTTTGTCCTTCGTGCTGATCGCGAGCGAAATCACGGGGTCGGGGAACACCATCGGCTCCAAGGTCGCCGGGTTCTTCTGGTCCGCGAGCGTGTGACCGGTGCGCACGTCCTTGAGGCCAACCATGGCGACGATGTCACCGGCTTGCGCCGAATCCACGATCGTTCGGTCATCGGCATGCATCTCCACCATGCGGCCGATGCGCTCGTTCTTGCCGGTGAACGTGTTGACCAGAGTGTCGCCCTTGTTGATCGTGCCCGAGTAGATGCGAGCGAAGGTCAGCGCGCCGAAGCGGTCCTCCATGATCTTGAACGCAAGCGCGCGAACGGGCCCGCTCGGGTCGACGAGCGCAAAGTCTCCGGTCTCATGGCCTTCGAGGTCGATCTCCGGCTGAGGCGGCACCTCCGTCGGATCGGGCAAGTAGTCGACGACAGCGTTGAGCACCTGCTGGATGCCCTTGTTCTTGAAAGCCGAACCGCAATAGGTGGGGAAAAACGCGAGGTCGCGTGTCCCTATGCGGACGCAGTTCTTGATCGTCTCGAGGTCAGGCTCGTTGCCCTCGAGGTACTGCTCCATCGCCTCATCGTCTTGCTCAACGGCGGTCTCAATCAGCTCGAATCGGTACTTCTCGACGAGCTCTTTCATGTCCTCCGGGACTTCCTGCACCTCGAAGTTCTCGGGCTGGCCTGAGTCGTCCCAGACGTATGCTTGACGCGTGAGAAGGTCGACGACACCGACGAACTCCGCCTCGGTTCCGATGGGGAGCACCATGACGAGCGGCTTGGCGCCGAGGATGTTCTTGATCTGGTCGACGACGCGGTAGAAGTCTGCGCCCAAGCGGTCGAGCTTGTTGACGAAAATCAGACGCGCGACCTTGGAGTCATTGGCGTAGCGCCAGTTGGTCTCCGACTGCGGCTCGACGCCGCCCGACCCACAAAACACGCCCACACCGCCGTCGAGCACCTTGAGCGAACGATAGACCTCGATCGTAAAGTCGACGTGTCCCGGCGTGTCGATGATGTTCAGCTGGTAGTCGTCCCAGAAGCACGTGGTCGCGGCGGACTGAATCGTGATGCCTCGCTCCTGCTCCTGCTCCATGAAATCGGTGGTGGCCGCACCGTCGTGGACCTCGCCGATTTTGTGGATCTTACCGGTGAGCTTGAGGATGCGCTCGGTGGTCGTCGTCTTGCCAGCGTCCACGTGGGCGAAGATGCCGATGTTTCGGTATTTACTGAGGTCTTTCATCGTTTTGCTCGTCTGACTGGTCGATTTGCCACGCGCCCGATACCGCGAAAGCGAGCATATGCAAGCCCCCGGCCGCCAGAAGGCCGGATTCATGGAGAAATCGTGTCGAATCAGCTGCCAGCCCTGCCAAGAGCCGGGGCCGTGACTGGTATAACGCCCACGTGAGCTTCGACCAGCCGACAACCCCGAGCGTCATCGACCATGTGCTCCCCGACCCTTCGGTCGTTCGCGATCTCGTGGTTCGAGGCGCTCCCTATTGGACGGTTCAACGCTACGCAAAGAACCTGTCGGAGATGGCGTCACTCAGTGACGCGGGGAAGCGCGGCCGAAAGGATCGGCCGATGTTCATCGCGCCCTGGTTCCGGGGCGACTGGGCGTATGACGAGCCGCTGCTCGAAGGGGCCGAAATTTTTCTCCAGCACGAGGCATTTCGGGATGCCGCCCAGGCGATGTTTGAGGGCGGGGTGGTCGTCCCGCAGATCGTATACGTCAATCTCAACCCGCCCATTGCACAGGTGGACCCGGGACACGTCGATATTCCAGCATTTCGCGGGGTCGATCGAACGCAATACCCGGTCTGGCTCCTCGCGACGATGCTGAAGTCAGGTCTCTTCGACCGTTGGTACGTGCCGAGCGTGACGGCAGTCGCCTGGTATTACGAGGGCGAAGGCGGCGGCTTCACCTATTGGCCGCACGGTCCGAATCAAGCCCCCGTCAGTCGCCCGTGCATCAACAACTCCGCCGTGGTTGGCGACAACGACTACATGTTTCACCGCGTCGAGGCAGTGGGGCCCGACGAGCGAACCCTTCCCAAAGGCCTGACGCTCGAAAGCCAATTGTGCTGGGCCCAAGATGCATGGGAAGTGGTCGAGAAGGGCGATGTTCGCGCGCGGTACGACTTCGAGGATGTCCGCGTGAGCGTTTCATGGAAGGCACAGGTGTTTGCGGACGAGGAGCAGCAAGTGCTGCACCAGAATCACCAAGATGATCTGGAGCTCGAGGACGTTGTCGAGATCTTGCTCGCGGATCTGGCCGCGAAGGGAACGTCGATCGAACGGCCGGCGGACCTGCTACACGACCGCGGCTTCGTCGATGCGCTGAACGCAACGTACCGACGTGCACCCACCGTCTGGGAGTGACGCCATCGCTGGCACTGACACTGACACTGACGCAGGAGGAGCAGCGCTAGCCGGCTTGGTCGCTGCGATCTTTGCCGCAGAAGCGTAGTGGTATCGGGTGCTTGGAGGGGTGGAGAGTGTCCCCTACTCGTATAGTTTGATTACGTGGACGCCTTCTGGGGAGGCTTGCGTGCAGAGGTCGCATAGGGTGCATTCGTCTACGTTTTCTTCGACGACCTCTACTGCGTTTTTTTGGGAGGCGGGCTTGAAGATTTTGACGGGGCACACTTCGACTAGCTTGTCGGCGAGGCCGGCTGTTTTTTCGACGATGCTGTTGTCGACATCTACGCGTATGAACATGGCCATGGTCGTTCCTCTACCGCTCAGTTTCCGATGCTCTCTCGGACGAGGTTGGGAATGTCGCCGATCTCTTCCGCCACCGAAATGCCCGCCTCTCGCATTCGGCGCATCTTGTCAGCCGGGGAGTCGACCTTCTTGTTCACGACCGTCCCCGCATGGCCGAAGCTCATTCCTGGCATCTCGTCCATGAAGCGACCGGCCACGAAGGCCACGATGGGAAGGCGGCTGTTGTTCTCCTGGGTCCAGCGTGCGAGCTCCGCTTCGGCGGTGCCGCCGGGTTCGGCGTAGATGACCACGGCCTTGGTGTCATCGTCCGCTTCGAACAAGGGAATCAGGTCGACGTAGGTCGACCCGATCACCGGATCACCGCCGATCGAAATCGCCGTGCTCACGCCCAGCCCAGAGAGGGTCAGCGCGTTGCAGATCTCGGTGGTCATTCCGCCAGAACGCGACATCACGCCCACGACTCCTGGTTTGAAGGCCTTGCGGCAGTCGACCGCGGGCCCACCAAGGCTTCCAAAGCGGCAGACGTCGGGCACAATGACGCCGAGGCAGTTTGGGCCAATCACCCTAGCGCCG
>Ga0316191_10002843_pt1 | contig 12690 bp, 9 predicted proteins | sample Eddworburr2cm_MG_FD_204928 | JGI IMG/M metagenome (GOLD analysis project Ga0316191, IMG submission 204928) | Coastal sediment microbial communities from Maine, United States - Eddy worm burrow 2 cm | ecosystem: Environmental > Aquatic > Marine > Coastal > Sediment | place: USA: Maine | collected...
CCTCATGCAGAGAAAAAGTTGGTAATGTGCCGTAATTCTGGACGGGGAGACGCGGTGCAAGATGACACGGGGACGCGGGGACACGACGACACGGGGAAATTGATTAATGGTAGCTGAGCAATGGCGCCTGGAGAAGGCAAAGATGAAAGGGATTCAGGAGCCGCATGATTTTTCGCCGTCTCACCGTGTCACCGGTTCGCCGCGTCTCCGCGTCGCAACCTTCGGAGATTGGCGTGGTATTAATTCACTCAAGGGAGTCATAGAGAACTAACCTCAGTTTAACCAAGTCTATGCCTAAAAGAACAGATATTCAGAAAATTCTCATCATCGGTTCAGGACCCATAATTATCAGTCAGGCCTGTGAATTTGACTATTCTGGCACCCAGGCATGCAAGGCCCTGCGGGAAGAGGGTTTCGAGATCGTTCTCATCAACAGTAATCCCGCCACCATTATGACCGACCCCGAGACGGCTCAGCGCACCTATATTGAACCCATCACTCCCGAATGTGTGGCCAAAGTCATTGAGCGGGAAAGACCCCAGGCGTTGCTTCCCACTCTAGGAGGTCAGACAGCCTTAAACGTGGCGGTGGCAGTGGGTGAGATGGGAGTTCTGGAGCGCTACGGGGTGGAGGTAATTGGCGCCTCCCTGCCGGTGATCAAAAAAGGGGAGGATCGCGAGCTTTTCCGGGCTGCCATGGAGAAGATAGGTCTGAGGGTACCTGCCAGTGGAATTGCCCGCTCCATGGAAGAAGTCCGCCAGGTGGCAGAAGTGATCGGTTTTCCCTTGATTATTCGCCCGTCCTTCACTCTCGGAGGCACTGGTGGCGGTGTGGTCTACAACCGGGAAGATTTGGAACGTATGGCTCGTGCAGGGTTGGATGCCAGTATGAACCGCACCATCATGCTGGAAGAATCAGTTTTGGGGTGGAAGGAATTCGAACTGGAGGTGATGAGAGACCACATGGACAATGTGGTTATCATCTGCTCCATCGAAAATTTCGATCCCATGGGTATCCACACTGGTGACAGCATCACCGTGGCTCCGGCTCAGACCTTAACTGACCGTGAATATCAGGCAATGCGGGATGCGTCCATCGATGTGATCAGAGAAATCGGCGTGGAAACCGGCGGTTCAAACATTCAATTTGCCATCAACCCGGAAGACGGCGAGATGGTTATCATAGAAATGAACCCCCGGGTATCACGCTCCTCCGCCCTGGCCTCCAAAGCCACCGGCTTCCCCATCGCCAAAATTGCCGCCAAACTTGCTGTTGGCTACAGCCTGGATGAGATCGCCAACGATATTACTCGAGAAACGCGGGCCTCGTTCGAACCCGCTATTGACTATTGCGTGGTAAAAATTCCCCGCTGGACTTTCGAAAAATTCTCTCAAACTCCTGATTCCCTTACCACAACAATGAAATCGGTGGGCGAGACCATGGCCATCGGCCGTACCTTTAAGGAAGCCCTACAGAAAGCAGTGCGCTCCTTGGAAATCGGCCGTTTTTCCATGAACAGCGGTCTATCTCCCGAGTCACTCAAAAACCCGGAATACCAGGGTCTTATTCGCCAAAAGCTGCGCGAGCCCAACTCAGAGAGGCTCTTTTATCTTACCGCGGCCATGGAGGCAGGAATAGAACTGGAAGAAATCCACCAACTTACCAAAATCGACCCATGGTTTCTCTACAATATCGAGCAAATTCTGAATTTTGAGACTCATCTGCGCCAGCAGCCCTTGAGCGATGACCTCTTGCGACAGTCCAAGGCATACGGATTTTCCGACCGTCGCTTGGCGGAACTTACGGGAACGGATGACGATACCATCCGCGAACGTCGAACACAGGCTGATATCGTTCCAGTTTACAAGTTGGTGGATACCTGTGCAGCCGAATTCGAAGCGTATACCCCTTACTACTATTCCACTTATGAGTCCGAGGATGAAGCACGGCCCGACGAGGTCCGCAAAGTGATGATCCTGGGGGGCGGCCCCAACCGCATCGGTCAGGGTATCGAATTTGATTACTGCTGTGTCCACGCCTCCTTTGCCCTGCGTGAGGAGGGGGTGCAGTCGATCATGGTAAATTCCAATCCGGAAACGGTAAGTACCGACTATGACACTTCAGACAAACTGTACTTCGAGCCTCTCACTTACGAGGACGTTCTTCACATAATTGAGAGGGAGTCACCGGACGGCCTCATTGTCCAGTTCGGTGGTCAGACGCCGTTGAACCTCGCCGTTCCTCTGGCAAAGGCTGGTGCCCCCATCATCGGTACAACCCCGGACAGTATCGATAGGGCCGAGGACCGGGAGCGTTTCCAAGCCCTCATAAAGAAACTCGGGCTGAGACAGCCGAAAAATGCCATTGCCGCTAGCGCCTCTGAAGCTATAGAAGCAGCTGCCAAGATTGGCTACCCGGTTTTGGTCCGGCCATCTTACGTTTTGGGTGGCCGGGCTATGGAAATCGTTTACGAACAAGAACAATTGGAAGCCTTCATTCATAAGGCGGTCCATGTTTCTTCTGGCCATCCCATCCTGGTGGATCAATTTCTCCGGGACGCTATAGAAATAGATGTGGATGCCATTTCCGACGGTACAGTCACGGTGATTGGCGGCATCATGGAGCACATTGAGGAGGCAGGGATTCACTCTGGTGACAGCGCCTGCGTGCTCCCTCCCATCAGTATTTCCCAGGAACTCATGCAGGAGATCAAGGTTCAGACAAGGGCTCTGGCGCAGGAATTAGGGGTGGTGGGCCTTATGAATATACAATACGCAGTTAAAGACAATTTAATTTACGTGCTGGAGGTAAACCCCAGGGCCTCTCGCTCGGCGCCTTTTGTAAGTAAGGCAATTGGTGTGCCTCTTGCCAAGCTCGCCACCAAGATTATGCTGGGGAAGACCCTATCCGAACTTGGCTTTACCCGAGAGGTGGAACCTACTCACCTTGCGGTCAAAGAGTCAGTATTTCCTTTCATACGTTTCCCAGAGGTAGATATCCTTTTAGGCCCGGAAATGAAATCCACCGGCGAGGTAATGGGAATTGACAGGACCTTTGGTATGGCCTTCGCCAAAGCCCAACTGGCGGCAGGGTATTCTCTACCATTGAATGGAAATGTATTTATTAGCGTCCGTGACCAGGACAAACAGGCCATTCTTCCCGTTGCCAGGGACTTCGCCCAGATAGACTTTGGGATCTATGCTACCCAGGGGACCTCTGATTTCCTGACAAAGCACGGAGTGCACAACCGTATGGTGGCAAAATTGAGTGAGGGACGCCCTCATGTCATAGACCATATCAAGAACGAGGAAATCAACCTGGTCATCAATACCAGCACTGGAAGCAAAACGGCCTCCGACGCCTATTTGATTCGGCGGGCCACCTTGGTTTATAATCTCCCATACGCCACGACCATTGCCGGTGCCAGAGCTTTTGCCCAGGCCATCGCTGCGCTATGCAGCGGCGATTTGGAGGTTACTTCGATTCAGGAATATCACGAGAGCGATGTGCAGATTAGAGAAGGCAAAGAGCATAGGGCATAGAGCATGGGGTAGGACATTAGTCATATGCCTGCGGCGTCATTAGGTCACTACGCTTCGCTGTCATTTATTGTAATCGGTAGAGGACAGAATTGCGGATTGCGGATTTGAGATTTTAGTGTATTGTAGGCATTTTAGTACACTTTAGTTCATTTTAGGCATTTTCTATTTAGACATTCAAGGAATTTACTTTGCGCAACCACTCGCATCCCATAATTATCCCTGACGGCAGACCAAAGGAAGAGTGCGGCATCTTCGCCATTTATGGACACGAGGACACCGCCCGTCTTACCTATTTCGGCCTCTATGCCCTCCAGCACCGGGGCCAAGAGAGTGCCGGCATCAGCGTCGGTGATGGTCGACTGATGCGCCATCATAAGGGCATGGGGTTGGTGAGCGAAATTTTCAACGAAGATGCCCTTGCCAGCCTGAAGGGCTATCTCGGTGTTGGACACGTGCGTTATTCCACCACCGGCTCGTCCGTGCTCGTCAACGCACAACCTTTCTGCATCACTCACTCCGGCTGCAGCCTCGCCATCGCCCACAACGGCAACCTGGTTAATGCCCATCATCTGAGGTGTGAACTGGAACAGCAGGGTTCAATTTTTCAAACAAGCATGGACAGTGAAGTGATCGTGCATCTTATGGCCCGGCAGCTTGTTCATGGCCTGGAAGAGGCACTGATCGCCTCCTTGAGTGAGATTAAAGGCGCTTATTCATTGGTGATGGCCACAGAAGACCAGATCATTGGCGCCCGAGATCCTTACGGCTTTCGACCCCTGTGCCTGGGTGTTCTAGACGACAACGCCTATGTCATTGCCTCGGAGACCTGTGCCTTGGATCTCATAGGGGCCACTTACCTGCGGGACGTTGAGCCGGGAGAGATCGTATTCATCGACGACAATGGGATCAGGTCTCGACACCTCCCTGATTCCGGCCGCACCGCCTTCTGCATCTTTGAGTTTATCTACTTTGCCCGACCGGACAGCAACATTTTTGGCCAGAATGTTTACATGGCCCGCAAACGCCTGGGGCACGAGATGTCCCGGGAATATCAAGTGGACGCCGACATAGTCATGCCGTTTCCCGACTCGGGCAACTATGCAGCCCTGGGATTCGCCGAGGCCTCCGGCATCCCATTGGAAATGGGCGTAATCCGCAACCACTACGTGGGCCGTACTTTTATTGAGCCCACCCAGGCCATGCGAGACTTCCATGTAAAAGTAAAACTCAATCCGGTGCGCCCGCTGTTGAAGGACAAGCGACTCGTCATCGTTGAGGACTCCATCGTTCGAGGAACTACCACTCGAAATCGTGTCAAGACACTTAGGGAGGCAGGAGCCCAGGAAGTACACATGGTTGTGAGTTGTCCGCCGCACCGTTATCCCTGCTATTATGGTATTGATTTTCCCTCCCGCAAGGAACTCCTGGCAGCCACCCACTCTACTGAAGAAATCAAGAAATTCCTGAGGCTCGATAGTATGCACTATCTGAGTCTAGAGGGACTTCTTAGGGCCATCAACATGGACACTGCTGGCTTTTGCCTCGCCTGTTTCAATGGAGAATACCCGGTCAGTTTCGCTGATGACCTCCACAAGCACTGTTTAGAAACGAGTGCTTCGGTCGGCTGATAGAGTGTCAGTTTCCCACCACAACAAATACCTATGAGAAGGCACTATGGTTAGGCCTAACAAAAAAAAGATTCGCCGGGATGCAGCCGAAATCATTAAAGAAGCGAAGGATGTGCTTCGAATTGAAGCCGAGGGCATATTGGGTCTCATCGACCGGGTAGACTCCGAATTTGCAGAAGCCGTAAACTGGATTTATGAAAGTCGCGGCCGGGTCATTGTCACCGGCATTGGCAAGTCAGGAATAGTCGGACGGAAGATTGTTGCCACGCTTAACAGTACCGGTACCAAATCGCTTTTTTTACATCCAGTGGAGGCCATGCACGGCGATCTGGGCATGGTGAGCTCAGATGACATCGTCCTCGTTCTGTCCAGTAGCGGTGAAACGGAAGAGTTGACAGCGATCCTGCCCACTTTGAAGGATTTGGGAACACGAATCATCTGTTTCACTGGAAATACCGAGTCGACCTTGGGCCGCAATAGCGATCTAACTGTCTACGCCGGGGTGGAACGGGAGGCTTGCCCCCTGGGGTTGGCCCCCACCGCCAGCACTACCGCCATGCTTGCCTTGGGAGACGCAGTATGCGTAACACTCTTAAACAGGCACGAGTTTCAGCTGGAGGATTTTCGCCGCTGCCATCCAGGAGGAGTACTGGGAGAGCGGCTTCGAGTACCAATTGAAGCAATTATGCGCACCGGTTCAAGCATCCCAAAAGTCCAGGAGAATACCTCGTTGGCCGAGGCAATCAAAGAGATGGACGCCAAGGCCCTGGGAGCGACCCTGGTGATTGGAGACACGGCTAGGTTAGTGGGTATCGTCACAGACGGCGACCTCCGTCGCGGTTTACGTAAGCATGAGCGGCTATTGGAAGAGCCGGTAAACGCCATTATGGGCAAAAACCCCAAGACTATCCAGGTAAAAGACTCGGTTGCAGACGCTCTGGAAATCATGGAAGAATACCAAATCACAGTGCTAGCAGTTACCGGCCCGAAGGATGAGCTTCTGGGAATCATTCATCTCCACGATCTCCTCGGCAAGGGATACATTAAATTTACGCTGTAAGAAATCCAATTGTAGAAACTAGGTATTAATTTAGGAAATGGGCATTTAAGGAATTAGGGAATTGGAAAATAGAGAATTGTATCAATAGCCTTCCTTGTTCATCTTAATTCCTTAATCTCTGAATTCCTAAATTCCTAAATTCTTTTGCTCCTTGCTTCGCGCTTTTTTCTTCGAACTCGGGAAAGTGTAGTTTCATGAACCCGATCGTTACCCCCAGAGGCCTGATTTGCTCCTTGGCGCTGGTGCCAAATCCCGAAAACCGCGGTTTGTATCTGGGTCTTGAGTCGCTCATAGCTCGTTTGCAGCCGGCAGCGGCAGGGCTGCTGCTGGACCCCATGTTCTGGTGCCCCGATGCAAACAACTGCGGCCCAGTTTCCTCCTCCTTGCTCGAGGAGATCATCTCACTGGTGCCTTCAGGACTTCCTCTTTGGGTTCGAATTACCGGCACATCTGCTGAACAGACCATACACATCTGCCGCCAACTGGAAACAATCTGCCGTCACCTTAACTACCAAGGCCCCCTCGCCTGGGTGGATACGCCACTTTTTTACCACAGCAATCGTGGTTTACCCGAGCACTACCGTAACCTCCTTGCTGAAACTGAATTCAACCTCATAGCCGACAACGATCCTCTTTTGATTCAAAAAATTGGAAACAAGACCAAACGTAACAACATTCGCACAGCTGTTTTGAAAAAACTAGCCCAGGAGCCTCGACTGGCTGGACTTGTGCATCGTGGTGACCTTGGACGAGGCTTGAATTACCAGCGGGCCGTTCGGGGTCAGCCCAACTTTCTCGTCTATGATGGTGGGGAAAGCGGTTTCCTTGAGCGACCCAGTGCTAGTGGTGTCGTTTCAGTGGGAGCCAATCTCTTGCCTCAGGAATGGAGGACCATTACGCTTTCCTCCCTGAATCTGGACGACAGCCATCCGGATCAGACGGGTCGCTTCCGCCATCTCTGGGAAAGCGGACAGCGGGTCCGGACTTTGCAGAAATACTATGATCAGGCCCCCGCCCGAATCATCCCGGCAGTACTGGCTGCTTGGAAGTTGGTCCAAAAAAATGGACAAACCTTGACTCCCGAAGATCAAAAAGCAATAGAACGGATTCTGGAACATGCTCCAGAACCTTAAATTGAGAGATTGTAGGTTTTAGATTGCAGATTGAGGAACTAAAGGTTTCAGGTGTCGGGTGTCAGGTGTCAGGGAGGAAAAACAAAAAAGCTGAAATCTGAACACTGAAATTTTAATCATTGTGACATGTAATTTATATCAACTACGGGATTCTTTGATTTAAGATTGCAGATTTCAGATTGTAGGCATTTTAGGCATTTAGAACTCTCTGTGCCCTATGCTAGCCTACTGACCACTGACTACTGACAACGGACACTCCTGAATGTATACGAACTTTATATATTTCATAGTAGTTCTACTTATCTTCTCCACCCAGCAGCCGTCGCCGACTCCACGGCTCTCTCTTTATCTCACTCTTCTCGCCACTCTCACCTTCCTTTCACTGTTTGCTCTTATCAACAGGCAGGTCTTCAGACGGCTGGCAGCACGGATGTCGGCCGTTTCGGCCGGCCCCCATCTGGCGGTACTCTATCATCGAACCGTTAGCCGACAATCGCTCCTGGCTTTCCTCTTTTTTTGTCTTAATATCTACCTGCTCGACATCAAATATTATCTGACCTCAGTCGCCCTCATCAGGGGTAGTTTTACCCTGCAGGGGTTGGCGGCGCTAGCTTTATTTCTACTGCACGTGACCATTGTTTGGTTTTACAGCTATCAATGCCATTGTCGCTTCTCTACCAGCACCTGCTCCCCATCTGCCGTAGTAGCTGCCAATCTCAAATTTAATCTTGCCATCATTTTGCCTTGGTTACTTATCTCAGGCAGCTTTGATCTTTTACAGCTCCTCCCTGTTGGCTCGCTCCACGACCAACTCAACACTCCTCTGGGGCAGCTCCTTTTCTTTGCTCTCTTACTGGTCATCTTCATGATTTTTGCCCCACCGCTTGTAGTACGTATGTGGGGTTGCCGACCATTAGCCTCGGGTGTGAGCAGATCGCTCATAGAAAAGTTTTGTCAGGATGAGAAATTCCAAGTTCGAGAGATTGTTATCTGGCCTGGTCCTGGCGCTGATTTTATCACTGCTGGAGTCATGGGGCTCCATCGCCACTGCCGCTATCTTCTGGTAACAGAGGGCCTCCTTAACGTTCTCGACGACGATGAATTGCGAGCAGTTCTGGCCCATGAACTGGGTCACGTAAAAGAAAAACATCTCTTCTTCTACCTTATATTTCTGCTGGGCTACCTTGTCCTTGCTTTTCCCCTCTCGACCCTTTCCTTTCTGCTGGTGCTCGCCAGCGATCTGCCATTAGCGCTTCTGAGACGGAGTGACTCTGAATTTCTTACCCTGATTTCCATGCTCTCCACCCTTCCTCTGCTGCTTTTGCTGGTCTTTTATTTCCGCTTCCTCTTCGGCTTTTTTATCCGCAACTTCGAACGTCAAGCTGATCTTTATGTTTTTACTGTGATGGGAAGAGGGTATCCGCTTATTTCGGCCCTGGAAAAAGTAGCTTTTCATAGTGGCAACGTCAGGGATGTGCCCAGTTGGCATCATTTCAGCATCAAGCAACGTGTTGACTTCCTTGCGGCTTCCGCCAGAAACCCGTCGCTATTGAGACAGCATCGCCTCAAACTCAGGAGAGCATTGGCTGGTTACTTGGTGGGATTAATTGCGGTGGGAGCCCTTGGCTATTTGTTTCATTCCGGGGCAGTAGGTAAGAATTTAAATGAACAGTTAAACTACAAAATGCTCACCAGCCTGGTACAGCTTGAGCCGGAGAATCCTCTACTTCTCTCGAGCCTTGGAACCCTTTACTACACCCGAAATCAACCGCAAGAAGCAGTTCGCCATCTGGAGCGCGCTTTGGAACTTGACCCGGACAACCCTGAAATTCTGAACAACCTGGCCTGGGTATTGGCAACGAGCCAGGAAAGATCCTTTTTCCAACCAGAGAGGGCCCTTGACCTGGCTGTGAAAGCGGCAGCCAGCTCTCAGGAATCCCATATCCTGGATACCCTCGCAGAGGCATATCACGTCAATGGTCAAGCAAGGAAGGCTTTAGCCACGGCAGAGGAAGCTCTGGTAGCCGCGACAGGCAATCGTTCCTATTACCTGGAACAGGTGGAGAGATTCCGCGCCGAGCTTCAGGAACGGGAATCCAGCTAGCTAACTGGGGCAGCGGATTCACCCATGTAGGTTGCACAAGCATCCTGGGACTCCCAGGCGGTCACCCGCTTGACCCGCACCCGCTTATCTTCGATCTTTTCCTGCAAGCGCTGGAATATATAGCGAGCTATGTTTTCAGAAGACGGATTATGCTCTATGAAGAAAGGTAAGTCATTGAGGTATTTGTGATCGATCTCTGACATAATTTCACCGGTGGCACTCTTAACTTCCGCGAAGTCCAGAACTACGCCGCTGTTGTCCAGTTCCTTGCCGCTGACCACGACTTCCACCTTCCAATTGTGGCCATGCAGAGCTTCGCACTTACCCCGGAAATTTCGCAAATTATGTGCAGCAGAAAACTCTGTTATGATTTTCAGTTCATACATCTAGGGCCTCACTATGGATATTGTGTCACTTAATGTTATGCGGAGATGGTGCTGGCTCAATGCTCCTCCTTCACCTCCTCCGGCTCCGGCTCATCCTCCGGCTCCGGCTCTCCGGTGTATGGTTTGCCGCACTCTTTGCAACGACCGTCAGGTCCAATTACTCCGATGCAGGTACCATCGCTGCAAAGTTTTCTGCTGGCAAGATCTATGGGCCCCTCAGCGTCATCCTCAGTAGCCAACTCCGGGTCTTCGCTGACCTCCGCAGCCCCTGCCAGTTCTTCGCCACACCAGCAGCAGTAACGGCTCTTTTCGGGAAGAGATCGGTTGCAGGCCGAACAAGTCAGCTCACCCAGCAATTCTCCGCAATGCGGGCATTTCAACTTAATGCTCCTTGTTTTGTCCCCAACAGCAGGTAAGGTTATTTCTCCTAGCCCGGATGTTTCATGAAAATGCTTCAGCGAGCGCATTCCCCGTCCCGCTTTAGCGGGACTGCGGGGTTAGCGAGCGAACTACAATAAAATGGAATAAATCCCTTACATTTCGAAGATTCCCTGCAGCTTGTTGCAGGGAGCTTCAATTGCTGTCGCGAGACCGTGGAGAGGTCTGTGCCACCGGGCACCCGCAGGGGATTGGATCCGAGGCGTACTTGAACAGTACGTCGCAGGGTCCGACACCCGAGGACGCCCGGAAGGACGGTCATATTATTCGCGCTCGCTCCGCTCCGCTCAGTCCCGCAAGCGGGTTCCCAGTTTCGCGGTCGCAGCAGGCCATTCATGAAATATCCGGGCTAAAAAAAGTGGCCTAAAAGTTGGGTTTCTTTTAACTTAATCTCTAGGGTTTGTCAACGCAGCAGGGACACAGCAGGGACGCCCATGGGCGTCCCATCAGTTGTCCGTGGTCAGTGGTCCGTTGTCAGAAAATACATAGTGCCACACCCCATGCCCAATGTCAGTTTAGTCGGTTACGCCAGTTTGGCCGGTTGTATTTGGCCATCAGTTCACATCTTATTTTCACAATATCCTGTAGGAGCAAGCTTTGCTTGAGATTTCAACGACTTTAACGACTTTCCTTGAGCCTTGTGCCCTGCGCCTTGCGCCTCTCCTTAATTCCTTAATTCCGCAATCCGAAATCCGAAATCTCCACAATGCCCCATGCCCTCTACGCAACGGACGACTGACAACTGACCACGGACAAAAATCTTTCCTTCAGAGTTCAAGGCAACCTCTCTTATGCTTCTGGAGAGTCCAAAGGAGCCCTTACGGTAATTGATTGTTTAAGATTTTTGTGTTGACAATAGGGCCACTGTTGAGTATGAAACCCCTACGCTGTGGCGGTGTAGCTCAGCAGGTCAGAGCATGCGGCTCATATCCGCAGTGTCCGGGGTTCAAGTCCCTGCACCGCCACCAAACTAGATAAAAAATCAGTCCCGACGCTGATTTTAGGGGAACAGCACAAACTACACATTTGTGCTGTTCCCTCTTTTTTTATGTCCCGAAGGAGAGCAGAACAAACCCAAAGCTCTAAATATCTAATATTATTAGATTAAGAAATGTTGACCAAAACAACTCTATGCCAACCGTGGAAGCCCGAGAATGTTCACTGCTGAGATTTTCTTTGGGGCCGATGAGATTTTTCCCTTGAATTATTCAAAATTATCCTGTATTTACTAGATTAGTCCAGCCAGAGAGGGAAGTCGATCAAGGAATTTGAGGAGGGGGGAGTCATTTATGACGTTAACGAAGGCGCATATTGTAGAAAGCCTGTTTGCAAGAAACATCTTCACCAAAAGCGAGTGCGCAGAGATAGTCGAAACCCTCTTCGAGATGGTTAAGAAAACCTTAGAGGAGGGTGAGGACGTCCTGATCAGCGGTTTTGGTAAATTCAGTGTGAAGGAGAAGAATCAGAGGCGCGGCCGTAACCCCCAGACCGGCAATCCCATTATGCTCTCACCGCGGAAGGTAGTCACCTTCAAGTGTTCCGGTGTTTTGCGACATAAAATCAACAGCCGCTAAAACTTGACCCTCTGTCTGTGGACGGAAGAACCACGCCTCTACCTGTATCTATTTTCTTCTTCCTACTTGGTCGCTGAACTTTGCCAAAATTGTGCGCTTAGCTTCATGCTTAAGCTACCAGGCGGGCCGGTTTCAGCAGCAGGTCAAAAGCCTCATCCGCACTACGCACGAGAATATCTCCGGTCAGAAGAGCCTCGGTAAAGGTTTAGACCTCTTTGGTCCACCCTTGTCTGCTCCTTTTTACCCATCCTAATTCGAAATCCGAAAAACTCTCCTTTTCCCTTGGAAACTATCTCACAATTCGCCGAACCCGTCATTCCGGACGAGCTCCGCTTCGCGGAGCGAGATCCGGAATCCAGTGAATGTTCAATATAATCAAATTCTTTCTGGATCCCGGCTCGCGTCCGCCGGCGGCGGACTTGGCCGGGATGACAAGTCGCGACACAGTCTCTCGAGGGGAAAGAGAACGTCTAATTATCCTGCGGAGCCAAGTCAGCACAGAAAAAAACCCGCAGGGAGTGCATCTTTCTTCCCTGCGGGCCGTTTTTCGGTGAAATCTTTTCGAGATCTACTGCCCCCCTAAGGGTTTCTCAACGCCGCTTGGGCCGCGGCCAGTCGAGCAATGGGCACCCTGAAAGGTGAGCAGCTAACGTAGTCGAGGCCCACCCGGTGGCAAAAGTCTATGGAACTGGGTTCACCACCGTGCTCACCGCATATACCCACTTTGAGGTCGGGTCTGGTGGAACGCCCCAGCCGGACACCCATATCCACAAGCTGCCCGACCCCAATCTGATCGAGCTTATCAAAGGGATCATCGGGCCAGAT
>Ga0316191_10002844_pt1 | contig 12687 bp, 10 predicted proteins | sample Eddworburr2cm_MG_FD_204928 | JGI IMG/M metagenome (GOLD analysis project Ga0316191, IMG submission 204928) | Coastal sediment microbial communities from Maine, United States - Eddy worm burrow 2 cm | ecosystem: Environmental > Aquatic > Marine > Coastal > Sediment | place: USA: Maine...
CGAATATCTGAAGATGGAGCTAGGCGAGCCGGATGCCAGCGGCAGGCGCCGTCCGGTACCCATCGAAGGATCGGAAACCGTCATCGATATCGACATGCTGATCACGGCCATCGGACAGGGTCCGGATGTCTTCTTCAAGGATGAAAGCAAACGCCTCGATGAAGATCTGAAACTGACCCGCTGGAACACCATCGACTCTGAAGATGAAATCGCCCTTCAGTCCAGCATCCCTTATATTTTTTCCGGCGGAGACGCCGCAACCGGTGCAGATCTTGTTGTCTCAGCCATCGGTGCCGGACGACGTGCCGCCCGCTCGATCCATTTTTACCTGGCCGGCGAAGACATAACACCACCATCTAAAACATTATTTACGAATAATATACCGGTGTCTATTTTCGAATCGGTTTCCGGAATTACCCAGCTGCCCAGAACCAAAATGCCGGAGCTTCCTGTGGATGAACGGATCCAATCCTTTGTAGAAGCAGACCTTGTGATCAGCGAAGATGAGGCCCTGTATGAATCGAGCCGATGCCTGGAGTGCTGTCTGATCTGCTATAACAAAGACGTTGCATAAACCCTAATGTTGCATAAACAACAGAGCTGATATTTATAAAAAAATAACATTATTATTTGGTTATTCACTATCTGACGGGCGCCACTAATGTGCACTGCAAGTTTCATCCAAAAATCATTATAAATTCGCCCTGTTGTTTACCCTTTGGGAAAGCCGAGGGCGCCGCAACTCCTTCGTTGTAAAGGGTTTGCGGTAAAATACTACAGCTTCACCCTTTACGCCTCGGATTTGCAGCACCCTCGACTTTTGCAACATTAGGGTAAAGCATATCCTGTTTTTCGTTGTCCGGATTTGCTTTTGCTCCACCGAACACTGTTGTCCGTAGTCCAACACCAGAATATTATCCGAAATGACAAAAATCGTCGATATTCAAGCCTATCGTACCAAGGTCATTGAACAAAGAGCTTTCGGATCCTGGGAGATACGCTTTGGCGAATCATACGCTATCAACACCAAGCTTTCGGATCTTTCAGACATTGTCCTTGATTTTCTGGCCCAGCCCGGTGAAAGCAGCTCGGTTGCCTATTATGAACTGATCATGGGGATTCTGGACCTCGGACCGGCCACAAAATTCAATTATCTTCCCAATAGAGAGCAAATAAGGGTGGTTGACATCCATCTTTTTTTAGCCGACCAGATGCGGTTTGAAATCATGCGCCGATTGAAATGGCTCATCAACCTTCCGTGTGAAAAATACGGCCTTGTGGAGATGGTTCAGGGTTTCGACACCGTCAAGTCGGGATGCAAAGGCACCTTTCCGGAACTCGCAGCGTCCCACCCGGATTATCCTGCCTACGCACAGCTCCCCCGCAGCGAAAGAGAGAGTTTCATTCGTCGCATGTTGCGTGATGCCCTTGAAACTTTTAAAAATCGCTTGGGATTATAAAAACCGACCGAAATGTTTTGAAATGGCTTCTAACCTGTTGAACGTAAGGCTGTTATCGTATCCAGCATATCAGAAGGGATCGGTGCTTCAAAACAAAGAATTGTCTGTGTCGAAGGGTGGGTGAGTTCGAGGCGCCGTGCATGCAACATCTGCCTTGGAACGGATAGGTGGTGATCCTTGCTCATTTCTATCTTCATCCTTCCCCTGCGGCCGCCGTAAACCGGATCACCCATGACCGGATGGTTGATGGCGGCACAGTGAACTCTAATCTGATGGGTTCGCCCGGTTTTCAGATCAATATCAATCAGAGTGGCCAGAATAAAACGTTCTTTTATTTTCCATGTTGTTTCAGCATTTCGACTTTTTTTGCTGTAGACGGACATTTTTTTTCTATCTACAGGGTGCCTGCCGATGGGCAATGAAATTGTGCCTGAATCCGTATTCATTTTACCATGAACCAGGGCCAAATATTTTTTCTTGATGGTTCGATTCTTAAACTGATCGGACAAACGATGATGTGCTCTGGAATTTTTGGCCACCACAAGCACACCGGACGTGTCTTTGTCGAGCCGGTGTACAATCCCCGGCCGCAGTTCCCCGCCGATCCCTTCGAGCATGGGGCAATGATACAGAAGACCATTCACCAACGTTCCGCTGTAGTGGCCGGCTGCCGGGTGCACCACCAGTCCCGGCTGCTTGTTGACAACGATGATGTCATCGTCCTCGTGAAGGATATGGATGGGAATCGGTTCGGGTTTAAAAGGAGCATGCTCCGGAAAGGGAATGTGTCCGCGGATTTCCTCCCCCGCTCTGACCCGATAACCGGGCTTCTTTACCTCGCCCTGAATTCGAATTTTTCCGTTGCGAATCAGGTTTGCTGCAAAAGAACGAGAACAATCCTCAATCCGGGATGCAACCAAAAAATCGAGGCGCTTGCCTGAATCGGTTGTCTCCACACGTATGGTAAAGGAATTCCGAGGGTGCATGTTTTAAAAAGGTGGGTTATTCGTCGGATTTACCTGTATCTTCAGGTTCTTTAGGGGGAAAAAGCAACGCCATCTCGGATATAATCGTCTCTTCGCTGGTATTTCTGACGGTTGAAAGTTCCATGACCAGAAGGCTTTGTGCGGTATCGTAAAGTTTGCGTTCGCCAAAGGATAAATCCTTTGTGTATTTCAGCAGAGAGAGATCCCTGTACACTTCAGCCACATCATACAGTGAACCGGTTTTGATCTTGTCCATATATTCCCGATATCTTCGGTTCCAGGTCTGGGTTTCACCGGGGGACACCTCCCTTTTTTCCATGACTTCGTATACTTTGGGAATATCTTTCTCGTCGATGACATCCCTAAGTCCGACCTGTTCAACATTCCATGTGGGGATCATGATGGTCATTTCGTTTTCGAGGACTTTCATCATATAAAAATCATGTTCTTCGCCGTTAACGATCCGGGACTCGATGGAATTGATTCTCCCAACACCATGAGCAGGATAAACGGCAAGATCCCCGACTTTGAATTCCCGCACGTCTTGCTTGGGGGTTTGTGTTTTATCTTTAATCTTCTTCTTATTCATTTTAACACCGGTATATACTTAAAAACCTGAAATCCATCTTCCCCGAAAAATCGGAATTTACGCCATGCGCCCAATAATATTTTAAAATGTATACCATACAATCAATAAACAATCAACCGGCAATACAATAAAAAAGGACCGGCACATGGCTGCGCCGATCCTTTTAAATTGTATCTGTTTCTATGAATGTTGTCTTACAGCAGGAATGGTACCATGAGCAGTGCAACAACGTTCAGTATTTTAATCATTGGGTTAATGGCAGGACCTGCGGTATCCTTGTAAGGATCGCCGACCGTATCACCGGTAACCGCCGCATGGTGGGCATCGCTTCCTTTGCCGCCCAAGTGGCCGTCTTCGATGTATTTCTTGGCATTGTCCCAGGCTGCCCCACCGGTGGTCATGGAAATCGCCAGAAAAACACCGGTAACGATACTTCCGATGAGAAGCCCGCCCAGCGCCACCTTGCCCAGAAAGAAGCCTACGATAAGAGGCGCAAAAACCGGCAGCATTGCGGGAACGATCATTTCACGTAGGGCAAACTTGGTGACGATGTCAACACAGGCTGCATAATCGGGTTTAGCAGTGCCTTCCATGATGCCCGGAATTTCGCGGAACTGGCGACGAACCTCATCAACCACTGCCCCACCGGCAGTGCCCACCGCTTTCATGGCCATCGAAGCAAACAGATACGGCAGAAGCCCGCCGATAAAAAGACCGATGATCACGTTGACATCGGACAGGTCGAATCTCAATGTAGCAGCACCCTCTTTGGCGTGCAGGGCAAATTCCTGTACATAGGCTGCAAACAGAACCAGAGCCGCCAGACCGGCAGAACCGATGGCATACCCTTTGGTCACCGCTTTGGTGGTATTTCCAACGGCATCCAGGGGGTCGGTCACGGCCCGAACGCTCTCATCCATTTCCGCCATCTCGGCAATTCCACCGGCATTGTCGGTAATCGGCCCGTAAGCATCAATGGCAATCACCATTCCGGTCATGGAAAGCATGGACATGGCAGCCATGGCAATTCCGTATAGGCCGGCAAAGTGAAACGACAGATAAATCGCCAGGCAGATGGCAAGAACCGGAGCAGCCGTAGCCTGCATGCTCACGCCAAGACCGGCAATGATATTTGTGCCGTGGCCGGTGGTGGACGCCTGTGCAATCTCCTTAACCGGCGCGTAAATACCTGTATAGTATTCGGTTATAATAACAATGACAACGGTAAGAATAAGCCCGATAAGTGTACAATAGTAAATGTTCATGGCGGAAAGATCGCCCAACCCGCCCATAAATTTTTTGCTGGCATAGAAGAATGCTACGGCCGCTATGATGGCAGCACCGAACATCCCCTTGTACAATGCACCCATGATATATTCGCTCTTTCCAAGTCTCACAAAGAACACAGCGATGGCGGAGGCGATGATTGAGATCGCACCGAGCACCAGCGGAAATTCTACTGCCATTGGGTTTTTGGGAAAAAGAAGATGACCGATCAGCATTGCGGCAACAGCGGTAACCGCATAGGTCTCAAAAAGGTCAGCGGCCATACCGGCGCAGTCACCCACATTGTCTCCAACATTGTCGGCAATCGTAGCCGGATTTCTGGGGTCGTCCTCGGGAATACCCGCCTCGACCTTACCCACCAGGTCAGCGCCGACATCGGCGCCCTTTGTGAAGATCCCGCCGCCCAGCCGTGCGAAAATCGAAATCAGGCTGCCGCCAAAACCAAGGGCCACCAGGGCAATAACGTCATGGGTTGCGGTATAGTACCCGGCGACGGATGTCAATGCCAGGCCGGCCACGATCATACCGGTCACAGCACCGCCCTTGAAAGCCATAGAAAGTCCGGCCCCAAGTCCTTGTCTTGCAGCCTCCGCCGTCCTTACATTGGCGATAACCGACACCCGCATACCGACATACCCTGCAATAAAGGATGCCACTGCACCGATTAAAAATCCAATGGCGGTTTTTGCCCCAAGAGTGGCAAAGATGATAATAAAAATAATGACACCGGCAATACCCATACTTTTGAGCTGGCGGTTCAGATATGCAATCGCGCCTTCTTTGATTGCAGCGGCGATCTCCTGCATCTTTTCATTTCCGGGAGGTGCCTTTTTGACAACTCCGGCCAGCATAATCGCAAAAAGAACTCCAAAAGCACCAACCAGTGTGCAAAACAACGGTATATTGTTCAATACAGATTCCATTTTCCCTCCATCTGAGATACTTTAGCTTAAAATTACGATTCTTTTGTCGTTGAATCTGTTCATCCCTTCCTTTGTACCTTTACAAAGGGTTGTAACTACGGCGTCCTTGGCTGTTGTGATGATCCGGTCTAAGTTTTTTCTTTCTTCTAAAGTAAATTTTCCCAGAACATAATCAGCAGCACCGATTCCGGCCTCAGGTCGCCCGACGCCAATACGAAGACGTACAAAATCACCTCCGCCAAAGGCATCGATTAACGATCTTATACCTCTGTGTCCCCCATCCCCTCCTTTCTCTTTTATTTTTATTTTTCCAAAAGCAAGGTCAATGTCGTCATGAACGACCAACATGTCCTCACATAATATCCTAAAATATCCTGCAATTTTCTGAATCTGAGGTCCGCTTCTGTTCATAAAGGCCATGGGTTTTGCCAGAATGACCTTAATACCGTCCATGGATCCGATGCCGAATCGGGTATCAAACTTTCGTTTTGCAAAAGCGATAGAAAAAGCTTCTGAAACTTTATCTACCGTCAAAAAACCTGCATTGTGGCGGGTTTCTGAATAGGATTCCCCGGGATTCCCCAGACCGACCACCAAGCGTAATCGTTTTTGCGGCATAAATAATACCTGTAAAAACTATTCTTCGCTACCAGCTTCAGGGGTTTCTCCATCTTCTTTTTCAGCTTCTTCCTCTTCGACCTCCTCTTCCTCTTCCGGTTCTTCTTCAATCTTCGGAGTGAGTACGGTCACCACCGTAAGATTGGATTCACCTAAAAATTCAACTTCACCGTCCAGGGTAATATCTTCCACATGGACGGAATCTCCCATATCGAGATCGGTAATATCGATCTCGATGGATTCCGGGACCTCAAACGGCAAGCACTGCACTTCAAGCTCACGTCTTATAATCTGTAGGATGCCGCCGCGTTCCACACCCACGGACGTGCCGGTGGTAACAATCGGAATTCCAGCCGTAATCCTGCGATCCATATCGATTTCATAGAAATCGATATGCAAAAATTTCCGTGAAACCGGATGAACCTGGAGTTCCTTTATCATGGCGGGTCGGTTGTAGGTTTCACCATTATTTTGAATGACCAGGTTCAAAATAATCTGACCGATCCTTCCTTTTTTCAAAACGAGATCGAAGTCATTTCTATTCACCGAAAGTAGAACGGATTCTGTTTTCGGGCCGTAAAGCACAGCGGGAATCTGTCCTGCCTGTCTGAGGCGGCGTGCAGGACCGTTGCCCACCGTGGTTCTTATGTTCGTTTTCAGTTCTATTAGTTCCAAAATATATTTATCCTCCTTAATACACTTTTATACAAACAGAGAGGTCACCGAATCTCCTCTAAAGCTGCGGATAATCGCCTCGCCAACCAGCTCGGAAATCGAAAGAACCTTTATTTTTCTGCAGGATCTGGCATTATTTTTTAACGGGATGGTGTCTGTCACCACCAAGGTTTTCAGCGGTGATTTTTCAATCCTTTCGATTGAAGGCCCCGATAGAACAGGATGTGCACAAACGGCATAGACCTCTCTGGCGCCATTTTTCATGATGGCGCCTGCAGCTTCCACCATCGTACCGGCGGTATCGACCATATCGTCCAGAATAACCACTATCTTTCCGGAAACGTCACCGACAACGGCCATGGCCTTGGCTTCGTTGGGCGTTTCTCTCCGTTTATCGATGATGGCGAGGCCGGCATTGAGGCGTTTTGCAAAGGCCCTGGCCCTTTCGACACCCCCTGCATCCGGAGAAACGATCACAAGGTCATTATTAAAATTGTTTCGAATATAATCAATAAGAACCGGGGCGGCAAAAAGATTGTCCACGGGGACATCGAAAAAACCCTGAATTTGCCCGGCATGGAGATCCATTGTGATGATTCTGGAAGCACCGGCAATGGTCAGCATGTCCGCCACGAGTTTAGCGCTGATGGGAACACGCGGAGCAACCTTTTTGTCTTGGCGTGCATATCCATAATATGGAATTACCGCAGTTATTCTGGCAGCAGAGGCGCGCTTTAATGCATCCAGCATCAGAAGCAATTCAACGAGGTTTTCGTTGACCGGAGAACAGGTTGACTGAATTACAAAAACATCTTTTGATCTTACATTTTCATCGATCTCTATCTGGATCTCACCGTCACTGAACCGTTTAACCTTTTCCCCGCCCAGAGCAACGTTAAGGTAACTGCAAACCTTTTTAGACAGCGCCGGATTTGAATTTCCTGAAAATATTATAAAATCATCCATTAAATTAACGTCCTGTATTTCTGCTTCAAGCATGCAAGGAAAGAAGCCTCTATATTCACCGTATCATTATCATTCCAAAATTGACGTTATGTGGCTGGGGCGGGAGGATTCGAACCTCCGAATGCAGGAACCAAAATCCTGTGTCTTACCGCTTGACGACGCCCCATAAGCGAAAATGTGGATGATCGATCAAGATACATATCCGCCGGCCAATAACCGAGTGGTTTCAAATGTCGGATATGCTGTATCCATCATCCTGGGTTATCATATCTGCAAGATACAGCTGCCATCTATCATCGGTACAAGCAAGGGCTTGATTTGCCATAAAGGCTTTATCTGAATCAGAAAAAAGACCGAACACGGTCGGCCCGCTACCCGACATTAAAGCTCCCAGTGCCCCATGGTCTAAAAGAGCCGTCTTAACAGTATTAATAACAGGATGCCTTGATGCCACGACGGTCTCAAGGTCATTGCATAAATGACAACCTGGATCAAAACTTCGCTTATCCAAAAGAGAATCTTTAAGTTTTTTTTTACATTTTGTCAATCTTAAATTCAGATTTTTATATACCGCTGCGGTTGAAACACTAAACCCTGGAAAAACCAACAATATCTTAAGCTTTTTAAGCCCTGGGTAAACCTCAAGCTTTTCACCGATTCCCGATGCTGTTGCCGGTTTTCGGAAAATAAAAAAAGGGACATCCGCTCCGATTGAGAGTCCCATGGACATCAGTTCGTCCATGGAAAAGGGATAACCGTAATATCGATTTAATCCTAAAAAAACAGCAGCGGCATTGCTGCTTCCCCCGCCGAGACCGGCTGCCACCGGTATCTGTTTTTGAATAAAAATTTTTACCCCGTCATTTTTTTTCGAATTTTTATAAAAAAGATCGGCCGCAGCAAAGGCAAGGTTTGTTTCATCTTCCGGGACAAGGGGATGATCGCACGAGACCGCCGTCTCTTTAACACCAACGTCCAGTGAAACCGTGTCGTAAAGTCCGATACAACACATCAGGGAAAAGAGATCGTGGTAGCCGTCAGGCCTTTTCCCGGTAATCTGTAAAAAAAGGTTTATTTTGGCAGGAGAAAAAATTTTCATGAAATGCCTGGATCAACCCTTCTCTTTCACATAGATCATCCTCAGATCATACAGTATGTTTTTAAGCATTTTCGCTTCATCTTCTGTTAAATTTCCTTGGGTTTTTTCTTCCAGCATTCCCAGAATATCTATGGTCTGTTTTGCGATGGGGAGGTTTTTAACCGTCTCACCGGTGCTCGGGTCTTCTATCACACCCAGGTGCATCAGCACAGAAGAATTCAACGAAAAAATAAAGGTTGGAAAATTTATTTTCGGCAGCTGAAAGTCTTCCGTATCCTTATCCGGCTCAGCAGCCTTTTCCGGTTCTTCGGTCTTGGCATCCTCTTTGGCAGGTTCAGCCTTTTCTTCTTTTATCTCCGTTTCTTTATCCCCTTCCGCGAATGCCCGTCTGTCTTTGACAACAAATTCTTTTTTGTCCGGCATGTCCTGTCTCCTGTAATCTTCTGATGGTTAAGATAGATAAACCCGCAACATGGGTTTTCTCAGAAAAAACAAACTATAAGCCAAACGATAATATTTTCAAGCTCCTGAAATGTTACACGGCATAAAAAACAAAAAATATTTAACAGAGAAAATAAATCTTTTCAACAATATTCAAAAGAATTTAATCCGAATGTCCCCAAACAGATTCTGATATTTCTTGAACAATCGCAACGGGTATGTTTAAAGACCGCTTACCTGAAGCTCATTTAAAAAATATAAGTTTAGCGATTTAGGATAAATTTTCTGAATCTTGCAGGCAAGTACGCTTAAAAAAGGTGACAACCGGATGAACAGCGCCAAAAGTTCAACACCATCAAAAGGTCTGGCCTGGCCAAAACTTATGCCCGGAACCCTTGTGAAACGATACAAGCGCTTCCTGGCAGACGTCAAATTAGCAGCTGGTGAAGTGGTGACCGCCCACTGCCCCAATTCAGGCAGCATGAAAGCATGTTGTGAGCCTGGAAGACCGGTCTATCTGTCATTTCATGACAATCCCAAACGGAAAACCAAATACACCTGGGAGCTCATAGAAATGCCCACCTCCCTGGTGGGCATTAATACACTGGTTCCAAATCGTCTGGTGGCCGAATCGATTGATGCCGGAATGGTTGCGGATCTTAACGGCTACGACCACATTACCAGAGAAGTCAAAACCGCTTATAATTCAAGACTCGACATCCTTTTGAGCAACAGCGACACCGACCGCTGCTTTGTGGAAATTAAAAACTGCACCCTTGTAAAAGACGGAATCGCTTTTTTCCCGGATGCTGTCACCGCCAGAGGGCTCAAGCATCTGTTGGAACTTCGCACCCTTGTTTCAGAAGGGTTCCGATGTGTGATGTTCTATGTGGTACAGCGGATGGATGCAAAAACGTTTCGACCCGCCGATCATATAGATCCTGCATATGGAAGAGAACTGAGGCGGGCTGTGGAACATGGTGTTGAAATTATGGTCTATGACACCCGTATCGACCTGGAAACAATCACCTTAAACCGAAAACTACCCTACAGACTATGAAATATAGACGGGGCTATGCAATTAAGCGGTGGCGTGGTTAACACGGGAAACGATAAATTCTCCGATCTTTTCCGCTGATATTCCAAAAAGAGCCTTCATCTCCACAAGTTCGAGGTGCCCGTCCTCCCATACCACACTGTTTTCCTGAACAATGTTTTTAATACGCTCGTATTTCCCGCCAAGGGCCTTAATCTTAATCTCAAGAGACACATTTTCTTCAAACAATATATTTAGAAGCAGTATGTTTTCGATCAGGTTCGCCGTGCCAGGAGATGCGGATATAATCGGAATAACAATCATGCTCCGGTCGTCTTTTCGGCCGATACCGATATAGACATTCCCTTCCCGTACGATGATTCGCTTGGTGCCTTTTAGCAGCGGGTCCGTTTCAACTCTGGACGGTATCGGCTTTAGGACACCATCTTTTTTCACAATTTCGATAGTTGTTGCATCGGTCGGTTCTCCGAGAAGATTCAGCCCGCCGATTCTATAGAGGATCGCCCCCTTTATTCCAGCAACAATCTTTTGGAGGTTTTTTAGAACGATAATATTTTTGTTGGTAAGCTGGAATGTTCTGATGTTATAATTTACTAACGTATCGAACAGTATCCCTTCCAGCCTTTCGCTGATGCGGCTTGTCCCGACAGTGACCGTCTTGGCCTGGTGCCGGATGGCATCCACAGGTCGAGAAAGGCTGTTAATCGATTCTCCCAGACACTCAAACAGCTTGTTCAGCATATTCAGGGGGGTACCCTTTTTACCGAAGTCAATCTCAAAATCAGACACCGGTATCCTCCCCGATAGATATTTAAGGAGAAGGGTTAGATCGGACGCGGCCTCAATTCCCATGGCCGTGGGGAAACCGCCGGAAGATTTTTTTCCTCTGAATTCTTTATAGAAAAAGGCGATTTTTTCCCTGAAAGATTTTTCCAGAACGAGTTCATAAACGTCCATATCCTTTTTTGCATAATCATCAACGGTGTTCTGAATATCTTTGTTGAATTCGTATAGGAAACTTGAGCCCTCATTAATTGCCATCGCCGCGTAGTAACCCCAGATATGGCCCACAAGGGTGTTCAAAATGGGCGCAAAATGTTCGCTGACCATGGGAACATGAAATACGTCCGCCGCATAGGGTTCAAACCGGTCTTCACCCGCATCTGCGATAACCACCGGCGTCGCTTTATGGGCCTGAAATATTGCCGTATCTTTGATAATATCGCCGATGACGTTACCCCTGGCTCCAGCGGCACACACAATGATCAGGGGTTCTGATGACAAATCGATGTGTTTTTTATCTTCGATAAAATCGGACGAGATGGTCTTATAGCAGAGTTCGCTCAGTTTGATTCTGATTTCATCCGCCGAGGCCTTGTTGGGGCCGCTGCCGACCACGGCCCAGTAGGTTTTGGCGGTTGCAAGCCTTCTGGCCGATTCCCCGATTTTAGTGTGCATGGAAAGAATTGTTTTCATGCAGTCGGGGAGCCTAAGGAGCTCTTTTATTTCCGCTGTAACAAAATCATTACGCCTTCGTCCTTTAATTTCTGCAATCTTAAGCCCCAGAACGGCTCCGGCAACGATCTGCGAATAAAACGCCTTTGTGGATGCAACAGACATCTCGATATCACGACCGCTGCTGGTATACATAACACCGTCAACCTTGAAGGTAATATCTGAATCCCTGCGGTTGACAATGGCCATGGTGTAGGCGCCTCTTTCTTTGACCATATCGACGGCACGATTGGTATCTGTTGTGGTGCCGGACTGGCTTATGGCAATAACAAGGGCGTCGGCCATACTGTTAGCGTCATCGGTGTCACACAGTTGAAATCCGCTCAGCTCCGATGCTTTCAATGCACGAATATAAAACGACGGATCGTGCATGTAGTAATTCAAAATGTCTGCACATGCCTGTGCAGCCACACCGGCAGTCCCCTGCCCTACCAAAAAAATCCGCCGTATTTTTTCATCCATCAGGGCCTGTTTCAATTTTTCAGGAAAAGTCTTTTCATCGAGGGTGATAACACGGCCTTGATCTTTCTCATCTTTGATTTTCCAACGGTTCTGAAAGGTCTTCTCAACGGAAAGGGGCGCTTCTGAAATTTCTTTTAAAAAATAGTGGGAAAATTCCTGTCGGTCGATGTCCCTTGGAGTAATTTCAGTATATTTTATGTCCTTTTCCCCAAGGGCCAGGGGCGTTCGGTCATAATACATGGCTTTAATTCCGTCCAAGCCTCCCCCGGCTTCCTGATTCAAAATAAAAATCTGTCCCCGGGTCACGCCGTGCCTACCTTCGATTTCTTTTTCCCCGTCCAGCTTAATAAAAAAGGGCGTCTCTTCCACCAATCCATAAACCTCGGAAGAGGGCACGTAATGATCGTCTGCAATACCGACAAAGATGGCCTGGCCGCTCCCTTTTTGGGCCAGGAAAAGCTTTCCGGGGGCAAGATCGGTATGCATGGATATGGCATGGGACCCCTCGAAGTCATTCACCGCCCTCCGAAAAGCTTCCGCCACATCGAAGCCTTGCTGGATATATTTGCCGATCTGAAGCGGAATGATTTTGGTATCTGTGGTGATATC
>Ga0316191_10002845_pt1 | contig 12685 bp, 11 predicted proteins | sample Eddworburr2cm_MG_FD_204928 | JGI IMG/M metagenome (GOLD analysis project Ga0316191, IMG submission 204928) | Coastal sediment microbial communities from Maine, United States - Eddy worm burrow 2 cm | ecosystem: Environmental > Aquatic > Marine > Coastal > Sediment | place: USA: Maine...
CCATTGAGAAGCTGATCGGCCTTGTACCTAAAACAGCCACCCTGATCCGCGACGGTGTTGAGAGCATCCTGCCTATCGAAACCCTGCAACCGGGGGACATCATCCGAATCAAGCCGGGCGAAAAAATCCCCGTAGACGGAGAGGTGATTGAAGGAAGTTCTACGATTGATGAATCGATGCTGACCGGTGAACCTCTTCCTGTCGCGAAACAGGCAGGCGATAGTGTTACCGGCGGTACAGTCAATGGAACCGGAAGCTTTCTTTTCAGCGCAAGCCGTACCGGGTCGGATACGGTGCTGGCTCATATTATTGATATGGTACAGCGCGCCCAGACCACCAAGCCTGCGATTGGCCGAATCGTAGACAGGGTCACTGCCATCTTCGTCCCTGCCGTAGTTATGATCGCTATTATCACGTTCACTGTCTGGTATGCATTTGGTCCGAGCATTGATTACGCGTTTGTCACCGCCGTGACTGTGCTGATCATCGCGTGTCCCTGCGCTCTGGGGCTGGCTACCCCGATGTCGATTATGGTCGGCATCGGCAAGGCGGCTGAATACGGTATCCTGATCCGCAATGGCGAAGCTTTGGAACGTGTTGGCAACATCGATGTGGTTGTGCTGGACAAAACCGGCACCATCACTGCTGGCAAACCGGAAGTCACCGACATTGTCTCCGATGATCCGGATCAGCTTCTGCAAATTGCTGCTACCGTTGAGGCGCACTCGGAGCATCCACTGGCAGCAGCCATCATGGCAGAAGCTGAAAAGCGTAATATCAAACCCCTGCAGACAACCGACTTCCAATCCCATACTGGCCAGGGAATTTCCGCCACGGTTGATGGTCATGAAGTGCTTCTGGGTACCGAAGGCCTGATGCAGGCTAACAACATCGGTATTTCGTCAGAAGTTGGAGAACAGTTTAGGGCATTGGCTGAAAACGCAAAAACATCACTATTTCTGGCAAAAAACGGTTCAATTCTTGGCATAATCGCCATCTCCGACCCTATCAGGAGCGATAGTGTCGATGTGATTAGCCAGATGCATGCACTGGGCTTGAAGGTAATCATGTTAACCGGAGACAATCTGCACACGGCCAAAGCCATAGCCGACCAAACCGGTGTGGATGAAGTTGTTGCCGGAGTCTCGCCTCAGAATAAACATGAGCAAATTGTACAACTGCAAAAAGAGGGCTGGCGCGTTGCCATGGTGGGCGATGGTATTAACGATGCTGCCGCTCTCGCCCAGGCCGATGTCGGCATTGCCATGGGTGGCGGCACCGATGTTGCCATTGAGAGCGCTGACATCACACTGATGCACGGCTCATTCGCTGGTGTTATCCGTGCCATTGCCATATCAAAAGCCACGATCCGCAACATCAAACAAAATCTGTTTGGCGCCTTTATCTATAACTCTCTGGGCATTCCTGTTGCAGCAGGCCTGCTCTTTCCATTTTTCGGCATTCTGCTCAATCCCATTATAGCCAGTGCCGCCATGGCCGCCTCTTCGGTCACTGTTGTCAGCAATGCCAATCGACTGCGCAACTTCAACCCTGACCACTAATTTGCGAGAAGTTTGGTTTTACAGCCCTTTTCTTTTCATCAGAAGGAAAAAAAACTAGGTTGTCATATTGCTTTCACGCAGCTGGCGTGAAAGCGGAGGGAGAGCAATACATCCATGCCACTGGTTGCGCATACATCACTGCCTGCATTCGAGAAGCTGCGTCAACGTGGTGAAAAAGTTTTATCGCTCAAGCAGGCGGTACATCAGGATATCCGTGAACTGCACGTAGGTCTTCTCAACATGATGCCGGACGCGGCACTGACAGCCACTGAGATGCAGTTCATGCGCCTTGTCGGTAGCAGCAATCAGATTGCACAGTTTTTTATCCACCCATTCACCATTAATGGACTACCCAGAAGCGAAGAGACAAAATCTTATATTGATCGTTACTACTATAGTTTTTCAGAGATTAGAGAGACAGGTCTGGATGCACTGATCATTACTGGCGCCAATGTCTCTAATCCTTCACTGGACCAAGAGCCATTTTGGGAGCCACTCAAAGCAGTGATTGCCTGGGCTCAGGAGCAGGCTGTTCCGGTGCTCTGCTCATGTCTGGCTACACATGCACTGGTTCAGCATCTCTATCACATCAAACGTGAGCTTATGCCTACGGGTAAACTATGGGGCGTTTACCCCCATCACATCGTTCACAAAGAGCATCCTCTGCTACGTGATATCAACACACGCTTTGATGTGCCGCACTCCCGTTTTAATGCGATCTACCGTGAACCGCTTGAGCGGGCCGGCCTGACTATTCTGATTGAGAGCGAAGAGGCCGGTGTTCACATGGCCGTTAGCCCCGATCAGTTTGGCATAGTCTATTTTCAGGGGCATCCCGAATACGATACCAACAGCCTGCTGAAAGAGTATAAGCGTGAAGTGCGCCGTTATATCAGTGGCGAGCGTCAAGATTATCCACCTGATCCTGATGGCTACTTTGGCGCTGAAGCGACAACGATTGCAGAGCAGCATAAGCAGACCGTGCTTGCTGCACTTGAAGCGAATCACGATGCCCCCGCTTTTCCGGAGGCGAAGCTTGAGCCGCTGCTTGATAACACATGGCGTGACACGTCCAAGAGCATTGTAAACAACTGGCTGGGACTGGTGTATGAAACCACCGAGTTTAATCGAGCCCGTCCCGATGTCCCCGCCTCAGAATCTATTTAGTATTAATTATAAGAGAGGAGCGTTTGATGAAAACAGAAACTATTGCCATCCATGCAGGGTATGAGACCGACCCGACAACCAAATCAGTGGCCGTACCGATCTACCAGACCGTGGCCTATGAATTTGATAATGCTCAGCATGGTGCTGACCTGTTCAATCTGGCTGTGCCCGGAAATATCTATACACGCATTATGAATCCAACCTCCGATGTGCTGGAGAAGCGGGTTGCCGCACTGGAGGGCGGCATTGCTGGCCTTGCTGTCAGCTCCGGCAGTGCAGCGATCACCTACGCTATTCAGACCATTGCCCAGATGGGGAACAACATTGTTACCATACCGATGCTCTATGGCGGCACCTTTACACTGTTTGCGCACATGCTGCCAAGCCAGGGAATTGATGTCCGCTTTGCTAAGGATGATACGCCTGCAAGCCTTGAGAAGCTGATCGATGACAAAACATCCGCTATCTACTGCGAGTCGATTGGTAATCCAGCAGGCAACATCGTTGATATTGAAGCTATCTGTGCGATGGCAGACAAGCATGGCATCCCTGTGATCGTTGATAACACCGTAGCACCAACACTGATCCGTCCGATTGAGCATGGTGCAGCAATTGTTGTCCACTCGTTGACCAAGTACATGGGTGGCCACGGCAATTCACTCGGCGGCATGATTGTTGATTCCGGCAAGTTCCCTTGGGCTGAACACGCTGATCGCTTCCCGATGCTGAATCAGCCGGAACCAGCCTATCACGGTGTGGTTTATACTGAGGCTCTGGGTGAAGCAGCATTTATTGGCCGTGCTCGTACGGTTCCACTACGCAATACCGGCGCGGCTCTAAGCCCGTTCAACGCATTCTTACTGCTACAAGGTATCGAAACACTCACCCTGCGCATGGAGCGCCACTGTGACAATGCCATTGCCGTTGCCAAACATCTGCAAAATCATCCGGCTGTGGCATGGGTACAGTATGCAGGCCTATCTGATTCGCCTTATTTTGATCTGGCGAAAAAATACACCAATGGCCGCCCATCAGGGCTGCTAACCTTTGGTGTGAAGGGAGGCTTCGAAGTGGCTGAGAAATTCTACGATGCACTAGGGCTGTTCAAGCGACTGGTTAATATCGGTGATACTAAATCACTGGCCGCACATCCAGCCTCAACCACACATCGTCAACTTACTGATGAAGAGCTGGTAACCGCTGGTGTAACACCGGACATGATCCGCCTCTGCGTCGGGATCGAGCACATTGACGATATCCTTGCTGATATCGATCAGGCACTGGCTACTGCCACCGCATAATTCAGCGAAACCAAAAAACAGAGGGCGCGGCATTCACCGCGCCCTTTCTCTTTATTAATTCTGAATGACCGCTTTTGGCCGAAAGCGGCCATTCAAGTCAGGATGAAAACGTAAGGTTTAGCTGGCCCAGTCTTTGAGATGTTCGTTGGCAATCTCAGCCAACGCCTTGATATGGGTATCATCACTATTGAGTGCCGGGATGTAGTGAAACTCTTTACCCCCCGCTTCAATAAAGTAGTCGCGATTCTCCACTTCAATCTCTTCAATCGTCTCCAGACAATCGGCAGAGAAGCCCGGACAGATCACATCAACACGACCGACTCCTTCCGCACCCCAAGCCTTCAGCGTCTCATCGGTATAGGGCGTTACCCACGGCTCTTTTCCAAAACGGGACTGAAACGTGACAAACCACTCGCCCTCTTTCAGTTCAAGCGTCTCGGCCAGCAGGCGTCCTGTCTTTCTGCACATACAGGGGTATGGGTCGCCATTGTCGAAATAGCGCTGTGGAATGCCGTGAAAAGAGACCAGTAGCCGGTCAGCTTTGCCATGCGCTTCCCAATGGCTACGAACGCTGATTGCCAGCGCATCAATATAGGCCGGGTGATCATGATATGAACTGATCATGCGAAGCTCAGGCACCCTGCGCCACTGCTTCAACTCATCGGCCACAGCATCGAAAGTTGATCCTGTGGTCGCGGCTGCATATTGCGGATAAAGCGGAAAAACAAGAATACGGCTGCACCCCTTCTCACGCAGTGCCTGAAGGCCGGATGCAATGGATGGATTGCCGTAGCGCATCGCCAGTTTCACATAAACATTGTCACCCAACAGTTTCTGCAGGCCTGCCTGTTGATCAAGGCTGTGCAACATCAGGGGTGACCCCTTATCAGTCCATACAGACTTATAAGCTTCAGCAGACCTGGCAGGACGGATATTGAGAATGATGCCGTTGAGAATCAGCCACCACTTCCAACGGGGTTCTTCCACGACACGTGGATCCCAGAGGAACTCTTTCAGATAACGCTTCAACGCCTCAGTCGTTGGCGCATCGGGTGTGCCCAGATTAGTTAGCAGGATACCTGTTGAAATTGCATCCTCATGCTTAAAGCTGCTTTTCGCTGTAAACGTCACTCGTCACTCCTAACTCTCTGTCTCAGCCTGAAACCATATCGGTATATGAGAAACTAAACAAACGTCCACGAATCAAACATTGCCGCTTGGCCTGCATGCTCTCCCTGCTCATCCAACAGATTCCACACCACTGCATCACTGATCTTAAATCGGACACCACTGCTGGAGATACGAACGCCGCTGTAGTTATTAATATAACCATGCTCGGAGACCTCTTTGAGAACTCTTGCACGCTCATCCCGGTTCACTACCTCTGCTGAAAGGCGTGATGGTAGGCTGGTGATGGCGCTCCAATCCATCTCAAAAAGCTCCATCGCCTTTCTGTTGGCATAATTGAATATCGGATCGGAGTCGGTGTTATGCGAAACCACGGCAAATGGCGCTTCAAAGAGAAAACGTGCTGCATCAAGAGCATTCAGATCAGCTGGAACCAGCTCCTGCCCAACCAACTTCCTTAGACTTTCTCTGAGGATTAAAACATGAGCCGCATGAAAGCGGTTGGATTCACATGGTTCTTTCAGATATCTCATCAAACCAGCTGATCCCGATCAGTACATAAACAGGAAAATAAGCAGTACTAATTTCACAAAGAAGGTAGACATAACCAGTGATGCAACGGATGTCATGATCAATGGATAAATTTCATACTTGGCAAAAATAAGTCGGGGAAGAAAACAGAGCCCCCCCATAATGCCTGCAATCACAAACAGCGTGATCATGAACCCCTGCCCCATCTCAAGTTGTTCGACCGCCTGCTCCAGACCATCAAAGGCAAAGATGGTGAGTCCAATCGGAAGTGCCCAGGCGAGGTAGATGAAGAGATACTCCATCACACTCCACTTCAACCCATCTTTGCGGCTAAGCCGGACAATCAGCCATGCCACCAGATTGGCTGGGATAGCAAAGATCAGAAGGGATGAGAGGTAGAGATTCATGGGCGAACCTTATCGACTAAGGATACATCGGGAAAGCCGAACTGTCCGGGCCATGGAAGGCCCGTCAAAATCGGCTGATTTTGTAAGCGAAGGTTAAACGACGCTTTTATCTTCGCGCCCAAGAAAACTTCATGGATGAAGTTTTCGGATTCAATCAATTATGCCAGCAACTCCACCATCCGCCTGCCCAACAGCGTCGGATTGCGCTCTACAGTCACGCCTGCAGCTTCAAGCGCTCTGAACTTAGCTTCTGCTGTTCCCTTGCCACCGGAGATAATCGCACCGGCATGCCCCATGCGTTTACCTTTCGGCGCGGTAGCCCCGGCAATGAAGGCAACCACCGGCTTGGAGACATGTTCGCGAATGAATTCAGCGGCATTCTCTTCATCCGAACCGCCAATCTCACCGATCATCACCACCCCATCGGTATTATCATCATCTTCAAACAGACGCAGTGCATCAATAAAATCCATTCCATGAATAGGATCACCACCCATGCCGATGCATGTACTCTGGCCCAGCTTTGTCTGGGTCAACTGGTGAACTGCTTCATAGGTCAACGTGCCTGAACGTGAAACCACGCCAACACGACCTGGAAGATGAATATGCCCCGGCATGATGCCGATTTTGCACTCACCCGGCGTAATGATCCCGGGGCAGTTCGGCCCGATAAGAATCGAACTACTGCCTTTCAGGTGATCCTTTACCTTCAGCATATCCAATACTGGGATTCCTTCGGTAATACAGGCAATCACTTTGATGCCTGCATCGGCAGCTTCAATAATTGCCGCCGCTGCAAACGGAGGCGGCACATAGATCACCGATGCATCCGCACCCTCCTGCTCAACCGCTTCGGCTACCGTGTTAAAGACAGGACGGTCCAGATGAACCTGTCCGCCTTTTTTGGGTGTGACGCCACCAACAAAGTTAGTGCCGTAAGCAATCATCTGAGTGGAGTGGAAGGTTCCCTGCTTGCCGGTAAACCCCTGACAGATAACGCGTGTGTTTTTATCAACAAGAACGCTCACTTAATTGCCTCCGCAGCCAGAGTTGCTGCCTGATCGAGATCATCTGCCCAGCGCACATCAAGCCCCGCATCATGGATAAGCCTTCGACCCTCCTCCTCGTTGGTGCCGACAAGGCGCATCACCACCGGCACACGCATCGGGTGCGTCTTGATCGCTTCAAGCAGGCCGTTAGCGATAATGTCGCAACGGACAATGCCACCGAAAATATTAACCAGCACCGCTTTCACATGGTCATCGGTAAAGAGTAATTTAAACGCCTCTCGTACCGCCTCAACCGTTACACCTCCGCCCACATCAAGAAAATTGGCCGGCTTCTCACCTTTTAATTGAATAATATCCATCGTCGCCATGGCAAGACCTGCACCATTGACCATGCAGCCGATACTTCCATCCAGTGCGATATAGTTGAGTCCTGATTTGGCCGCTTCGGTTTCACGCGGGTCCTCTTCATCAAAATCACGCATCGTCACCACATCCTGCTGACGATAAAGCGCGTTATCATCGACAGAAATCTTGGCATCGAGAGCAAAATGACCATCACCTGTTAACACCAGAGGGTTGAGTTCGAGCAGGCTTGCATCGCGTCCGACAAAGAGTCGATAGAGATTTTGGGTCAGTTTGAAGAACTCATCATTCACACCATCACGAAGCTCAAGAAAGCCCGCCATTTGATCCGACAACTCTCTGGTAACACCTTCATGCATATCAACGGGTAGTGTAAGAATCTTTTCAGGTGTGGTCGCTGCCACATGCTCAATGTCCATGCCGCCCGAGGGGCTCACCACGAATGCTATAGCTTCAGCCTCACGATCCACAAGCAGACTGAGATAAAACTCATGGTCGATATCCAGCCCCTCTTCGACATAAATCTTATGCACCACTTTACCGGCTTCACCGGTCTGCTTGGTCACCAGTTTCATGCCGATCATGTCGCTTGCAGCAGCGCGAACCTCGTCAATCGACTTGCAGACTCGCACACCGCCTGCCTTACCACGACCTCCAGCATGAATCTGGGCCTTCACCACCCAAAGAGAGCCACCCAATGCATTGGCTGCAACAACTGCCTCATCTGCATTTAACGCCAGCTTCCCTCTTGGCACCGGCACGCCAAATTCTGCCAACAGCCACTTGGCCTGATATTCATGAATGTTCAATGTATTTACTCCATACGGCATTCGGGCTCCATGCCCTCAGCCTATTATCTCAGAAAGAAAAACGTCGTTTACTCTCTGTGCACACAATTCGGCAGAAAAGCCGAATTGGACACACAAAGTGTGGGCTTACCCCGAAGGTCATGGATGACCCTTGGAAATCCCCGACGGGGGAGGCCTGAAAAGCCGTCCACCCATGGGTGGAGAGCCCCAATCCTTTACGATTTAAGCAGTCCGTCCACCTGCCCGACCAGCTCTTTAACCGAATCCAACGAGCGTTCAATAGCGGCTCTTTCATCATTAATCAGATCAAGCTCGATCACACCCTCCATACCACCACCGCCAAGCTTGCATGGTACGCCCATATAGTAACCATCAATACCATACTCGCCCTCAAGATATGCCGCGCACGGCAGGATGCGATTCTTGTCTTTGAGGATCGATTCGGCCATCTCCACCACAGCGGCAGCCGGTGCATAAAATGCCGAACCGGTTTTGAGCAGCTGCACAATCTCGGCACCACCCTGAGCTGTTCGCTCACAAATCTGAGCCACCTCAGCCTCGGTTAACAGTTCGGTAATCGGAATGCCACCCACGGTTGAGTAACGCGGCAGCGGTACCATAGTGTCGCCATGCCCACCAAGTACGAAGGCCGTCACATCCTCAATGGAGACATCCAGCTTGTCGGCAATGAAGGAGCGCATGCGGGCCGAATCGAGCACTCCCGCCATGCCGATCACCTTCTGGCGCGGAAAGCCGGAAATCTGTTTGGCCGTATAGACCATCGCATCAAGTGGATTCGTCACCACCAGAATGACGCAGTCAGGTGAATAGGCGACGATCTTGCGCGTAACATCGGCGACGATCTTTACATTGGTGGCCAGCAGGTCGTCACGGCTCATGCCCGGTTTGCGTGCAATACCCGCCGTGATAATGACCAGATCGGAGTTGGCTGTATCGACATAGTCCTGCGTACCGGTGACATTGGCATTGTAACCCTGGATTGGCGATGCCTCATGCATATCCAGCGCTTTGCCCTGTGGTATGCCCTCCATGACATCGAGCAGTACGATATCGCCAAGCTCTTTCTGGGCGGCCAGAAAGGCTGCTGTTGCTCCGACATTGCCTGAACCGACCACTGTCAGCTTTTTTCGTTGAAAATAGGTATTGTCCCCACGAACCACTCCGGACCACCGCATAACCTGACTCCTTAAGATGAAATTTAACTCTTGCCGCCTATGAAGATAGACTCGCCGTCATGGCTTGTCGAACATCAGATGGAGATCATATCAACGACCTTAAAAAACTGAACCCGTCACTCCTGCCGGATGCAGCCATTAAACTATGCCATCGCTTGAAAGATCTTGGCGGTAGCGCCTATCTTGTCGGTGGCGCAGTCCGTGACCTTACACTTGGAATCCCGCTCAAGGACATTGATATTGAGGTCTACGGCCTTGATGCGGAACCACTCAATCATCACCTGCAGGAAATTGGCCGCACTGAACATGTCGGCAAACAATTCGGTGTCACCAAGTTCTGGTCCGAGGGGCATGAAATCGATATCGCTCTGCCGCGCACCGAAACGAAAACAGATGCCGGCCATCGCGGGTTTGATGTCACACCGGATCCACACATCTCGCCTGAAACAGCATCGCTGCGCCGTGACTTCACCATCAATGCCATGATGTATGACCCGATAGAAAACCGGCTACTGGATTTTCACCATGGAAGAGATGATCTCGCTCAGGGAATCCTTCTCCACGTCTCCCCTGCTTTTGCGGAGGACCCGCTACGGGTACTGCGAGCCATGCAGTTTGCTGCCAGATTCAAACTCTCCCTTAACCCTGAAACTGCTGTACTCTGCCGGAGCCTGCTGGCTGAGGCAGCGACACTACCCATTTCCAGAATATGGTGTGAGTGGCAGAAATGGGCTAATTCAGATCACCCCTCATATGGATTGCATGCCTTAAAAGAGAGCGGCTGGATTGAACTCTATCCTGAACTGGAAGCTCTGATCGATTGCCCTCAGGATCCAAGCTGGCATCCGGAAGGCGATGTCTGGGGTCACACCTGTCAGGTGGTTGATCAGGCTGCACTCATCACATCCCGCTACCAGCAGAGCAGTGACATTCGGGAGTTGATGCTCTTTTCAGCGCTCTGCCATGATTTGGGGAAACCTCCATGCACCTTCACGGATGAGAAGGGTGTCATTCGCTCCCCGGGGCATAGCAAGGAGGGAAAGGTACATGCCAGTTCACTATTGAAGCGCATTGGTGCACCCAAAAGGATTGAGCAATTCATTCTTCCGCTGGTACAGGAGCACATGACTCACCTGCATGGAGATCCGACACCTCGGGCCATCCGTCATCTGGCATCACGTCTGGATCCGGCCAACATCGAACTGTGGGAAGCCCTTGTCGAGGCAGACGCATCGGGCCGCGCACCATCTCCAGCTTCACGTCCGGCAGAAGCCTGGCTAAAGCAGGCGGAATTAATGGCACATGAACAGCAGAAACCGAGTCCAATTGTAACCGGGAAACTGTTGCAGAGCCTTGGCGTTAAACCGGGAAAAATGATGGGTGAAATCATTGATACTGCCTATCATGCCCAACTTGATGGAGCGTTTCATGATACCGATACAGGAACACTCTGGTGCCGCCAGTATCTGGACAGCAACTAGACAAACTCCACTAATAATAAACTACTCATTGTACTACCATAATAATGGGTAGTAAGACCTAGTATCTGACAACTTTTTTGCTATAATGCCGCCAGAGGAAAATCATGACTCATTTCAAACGCTTCAACGACTGCTCTATCAGCGAAAAACTTCTTGATACAATCTTTCTACTTACCATCGGACTGGGCTATCTGTTTGCTCTGGGTCACACCTACTTTTCGCATGAAGGGCGTGATGGCCAGGCAGGACTCTCCGTGCAGGATGTAGAGATTGCCTATTATGGAGAACATCAACAGACCCGGCTTGGCGCTGCCCTGAACGGCGGCATGGGTGGAAATCTGGAGTTTCCCGAACAGAAAGAGGTGATCTTCAAATGGATTGAAGATGGCACCGACGTTGATGAATTCAACGCCCTGGTTGCTCCAATCATGAATGAAAACTGCGTCGGGTGCCATTCGGAAGACTCCGGCATGAACCTGCCTCCTCTCACTACCTATGAAGAGGTGAAGAAACTGACCCATGCCGATACCGGCGCCTCAGTCCAAAGTCTGGTAAGAGTTTCGCACATCCACATCTTTGGTATCGCTTTCATTCTCTTCTTTGTCGGAAGGATTTTCATTCTCTGTGAAATGCCTCCGATGGTGAAACGTGTAATGGTGGTTGTGCCATTTATTGCCATCCTGCTCGACATTCTATCCTGGTATATCACCAAAGTTATCCCCGGCTTCTCATACGTGGTTGTCATCGCTGGTGGACTGATGGGATTATCACTAGCTGGCCAGATTGTTGTATCCCTTTATCAGATGTGGCTCTACAAACCAAACGTGGAACCTGTTGATGCTGAGATGTAGCGGGGATTTCCCACCCTCTGAAGGGGAAAATCTCGCGTCGCTACACAGACATAAGTTTATTAGACTATCACTTAAAAGGAGAATGAAATGAAAAACACCTTAAAAATCCTCGCTGCACTTGCCGTACTAGGCATGATGGGCACACCTGCTATCGCATCCGATGGCATTGATGCCGCCAATATTTTCAAGAAAAAATGTGCCATGTGCCACAAGGTAGACAAGAAAAAGGTCGGCCCTGCAGTCAAGGCTATGAATCAGGATGCTGAAATGCTACGTTCCGTCATTACAAATGGCAGAAAGATGATGCCGAAATATTCCGGTAAACTTTCAGCTGAAGAGATTGATGCTGTTGTGGCATACCTGAAAGAGCAGCAGAACTGATTCTGCTCTGATCTATTGTTAGAAGCCTTGGAGGAAGCATGCTAAGAACCTTTTTTATAATCACCGCCTTAATGGCTCTTGTGGCCGGACCGGCTCAAGCCAGCGATCTGCCTGATGGCAAAGCACTTTTTTCTAAAAACTGTGCAAGCTGTCATGCTATCGATGGCACAGTCAGTAACTACGGCAAAAAACTGGAACCTTTTCCAGCAAGAAACCTGAGAGCTGTTGCGCCTTATATTGGCTATGACGAAATCCGTCGGATTGTCACTCATGGCACGCATAAAACCGAGATGAAAGCGATGAAGTATGTACTTGATCCGCTCGAAATCGAAGCAGTGGTTGATTATATCAAAACGTTCACCTACAAACCGAGCCTGGCCAATGGTCAGAAGCGGTTTAAAGAGGTGTGTGCTTCCTGCCATGGCACTGATGGTCGTGCCCAGACCGGTGTAGGTGCCAAGAACCTTGTCTACAGCAAACTCTCACTTGATGAGAAGG
>Ga0316191_10002846_pt1 | contig 12684 bp, 8 predicted proteins | sample Eddworburr2cm_MG_FD_204928 | JGI IMG/M metagenome (GOLD analysis project Ga0316191, IMG submission 204928) | Coastal sediment microbial communities from Maine, United States - Eddy worm burrow 2 cm | ecosystem: Environmental > Aquatic > Marine > Coastal > Sediment | place: USA: Maine | collected...
CACCCGCCGCGGCGATGCACGTCTCCGCACCGAACCAGGTCGCGAACACGGTGAACGTCGCGAGCACAGGGCCGAGGGATCGACCCGCGATCAGGTAGTCGCTCTCCGTGTGGATGCGTCGGGAGGCCCAGACGCCGATCCCGAGCTGGAGCACTACATACGCTGCGATACCCGGCAGGAGCGGGGTCACGACGCCGACACCCCGGAGAGATGGACGTCCGTACGTGTTGCCTTCAGAGTTCGCCGGGTCTCAGGGGCTCGGGGCGGAAGCGGCCCAAGAGAGCCCCGCCCAGGGGGGTACGCAAGACTCCGAACGACTCCCCGGGAGCAGGTCGGCGCTGCGAGCTATGAGCTCGAACTCAGACCCCTACGCCAGCGTCTCCTCTCGACGCCGGTACGCCACAAAGCCCAAACCCAGCAACCCGGTGAGTAGCATCAGCCACGTCGCAGGTTCTGGAACGGACACGGTGGAGAGATCGGCTTCCACCACCGATGCTGTGACAGGCTTCAGTTCGGCCCAACGTCCATCGGCGTTCCAGACCTGCCACCGCTGCCACCGCCGTTCCACACGGGTCTGCCACCGCCGTTCCGAACGGAGCGATGCGCGATACTCGGATTGACGCCACGTCGCGCCCCACTCGAAGCCAGCACTCTCCACTGCGTCCCCGAAGGAATGCATGGAGGCGAACTCACAAGCTTCATGCGCCTGCACGGAGGACGGGACCAACGCCACGGCCAAGAATGTCGAAATGGCAAGAGCGAATCGACGCATCGGGAGTCTCCTGGTCCTGCGAGTCGGTACGTAGTGCAGATCGCACCGCGAAATATTCAGGGGCCGGGCCCCATATTGCAAGAGTCTTGTTCCACAATCCGTCGTGGGCCCTGGCGCCCACCTCTACCGTATGTGGGGGAGGCCTCAGTCAGGCGCAAATACGCGGTCCCCGGTAAAGAGGGTGAGCCACCGCTTCGTTCGCGATCCAGTTTGAGCACGACCCCTCCGCATCGGTATCTTGCACCGGCCCGCTGGGCGCTGGGCCACGGGTAACGGGCGACTCTCGGGAGTAAGATGCATGCGACGATCTGGGAAGCGCTGCTGGGGCGCATTGACGCTGTGCGCTGCGCTCATGTTCATGCCCAGCGGGGCCCAGGCGCAGACCGGGACGATAGAGGGCACTGTGACGCTCGAGTCGCTCCCACCCCGCCGCACCGCGAGTCGATACCCGGGTACTGGTGCCGCGTCCGAGCAGGTCCAACCCGTACCGGCAGTTGTCTACCTGGTCGGCTCGGTGGCGGGCTCGCGTGCGCCGACCACATCGGTACAGATGGTCCAGCGAGACACTGCGTTCGCTCCAGCCGCCGTGGTCCTCGGGGTCGGCGGCTCCGTCGACTTCCCGAATGAGGATCCATTCTTTCACAACGTCTTTTCCTACTCGGCCAGCCAGCGCTTCGATCTCGGGCGTTATCCGCAGGGTCAGTCGAAGACCGTCGACTTCACCGAAGCAGGCGTCGTCAGCGTCTTCTGCGAGGTGCACGACAAGATGCGCGGCGTGATCATCGTCACGGAGAATCCGTATCACGCAGTCGTGTCCCAGGATGGATCGTTCCGGATCGATGGTGTTCCGCCGGGCGAGCACCGGGTCGCCTTCTGGAGCGCGGACCACGAGGCGACCGAGCAGACCGTGACCGTGGTCGCGGGCCAGACCGCTCGGATCGAGGTGGAGCTGAAGAGGTGAAGTGGATCCGGCAGAGCTTCGGGGCGAAGCTGCTGGCCGCTCTGGTCGGCACGGTCGGGCTTCTGCTCGCGATCACCCTCGTCGTCGTGCGGACGCAGACGAACCGTGAGATCCGGCTGGTGGAGGACCGGACCATACAGCGCGCCGGCGAGCTCTTTCAGGAGTTGAACGACCTGCAGCGACAACAGGCAGACCAGCTCGCACGCCCCTTCACCGAAAGTCGACGGACGCTGGTGATGCTGGACGAGGCGATCCGGTCCCGGGACGTCGAATACCTGTCCGGCGAGGCGGCATACGAACTGGTGCGGTCCGGGCTAGCCGACTTCGGGGACGCGTTGCTCGTGCTCACCGATGACGAGGGAAGTCCCGTCATTTCGATGATCGGCGGGCAGGCGCTCGTGGGAGATCCGGCGGACGTGCGTCCCCTGGCGGGTGCCCTGCTACAGAGCGAAGAGATGGAACGGAGTGCGTACCGGACCGTCGACGGGCGGCTCTACAATCTGCAGTCCCATTATATCGACCTCGCCCGTCGCCCGATCGGTACGATCACCTTCGGATTTCCGGTGCGATCCGAGGACGTGGACCGGATCGCCGAAATCGGCGACTTCGCAGCCTGCCTGATGGTAGACAGCCGGTGCGTGGCGAAGAGCTCCGGCGTCTCCGATGCGATGGAGGTGGCCATGGCGGCGACTCTGCCCCGGGAGGGTCCCGTCCGCACGGAGCTCGACGGGATGGAGTGGTCGATCCAGCACGAGCCTCTGGACATCGGTCGGCCTGAGCCAGGTATGCGGCTCGTGGCCGTGCCGCTCGACGAGGTCAGAGCCCCCTTCGAGAACATCCAGCTGAGCCTGCTGCTGGCAGGTGGCGGAGCGCTCCTCCTCTGCGCCGGGCTCGGCGTCGGACTCAGTCGATCGCTGACCCGCCCGGTCCGGGATCTGGTCGCGGCCACGGGCCGGGTCGCCCAGGGCGACTACGAGGCGGAGGTCGAAGTCGAGTCCATCGACGAGATGGGGGCGCTCGCCACTGCGTTCAACGAAATGACCCGCGGACTACTCATGCGTGAACGCTATCGCTCGGTACTCAACAAGGTCGTCTCGCAGGATGTGGCCGAGGAACTCATGAAGGGCGACGTCGAGCTCGGCGGAGAGAACCGGACCGTAAGCGTGCTCTTTGCCGACATCCGCGGCTTCACACCGATGACCGTGGGGATGGAACCACAAGAAGTCATCGGGCTCATCAACGAGTGCATGGAGCGCCTGAGTCGGGCCGTCGATGTCGAGGGCGGGGTGGTGGACAAATTCATAGGCGACGAGATCATGGCGGTCTTCGGGGCTCCCGTGGCTCAGACGGATCATGCCTGCCGAGCCGTGCGCAGCGCACTGCGGATGCGCGCGGGAATCGAGGCCATGAATGCCGAGCGCGTGGCACGCGGCGCGGCACCTCTGGCCGTGGGGGTTGGGATCGCGAGTGGTATCGCCGTGGCCGGCAACATGGGCTCGGCGGATCGGATGAATTACACGGTACTCGGCGAGACGGTGAACCTCGCCGCTCGTCTGACCGCTGAAGCCGGAGCCGGTGAGATCCTCATCAGTGAAGAAACCGAGCGGTCATCGGCAGCCCCACTCGTCGCGTCGTGCGTGGGCACACGATCGCTGAAGGGGTTCTCGGGGGACTGCCTCGTGTACTCGGTCGAGTCGTGGGAAGGCCTGAGCGTGGCCGAGGCCTAGAAGGCCCACCAGGCGCGAAGGCCGATGAAGTCCGTATCTCCCTCGGGTGCACCCGACTGGATCTGGCGATACCCCGAGAAGAGCAGGCCCACGTTCCGGGAGAGGCGATACCCGACGGCCCCTTCATAGCGCTGGACGTCGTGGTCCCATTCCTCGCCCCCGTCGAGCGGCCGGAAGTCGATGAAGCCCCCGCGCCCGGCGACGAAGAATCCTGCCGCGATGTCACTCTGGACCTCGAGATTCCCGCTGAACTCCGAGGGCATTCCAGGCACGTTCGGGACCTCCCACCGGTTCCGGATCGCCTCGGCCCGAATCATCACGGGCCCCCGGGCGAAGGCGATGTCGGCAGAGACCAGCTCCTGATCGAAGTCACGCCAGTTTTCGGGAAAGGGCACGGCCGGCTTGTCGGGCGGAGACACGGTGACCCTGGTCACCTCCGGCGCCATCCAGGGACCTCGATCGTAGGAGGCGCCCACCTCGAACGACGCCGAGGCTTTCCAGCGTGCCCCCAGAATCCAGGAAGGACGCTCGAACCCATCGAATGACAGAGCCCACGCATTCGGGTGACTCGAGGGCGCACTGTTCATCGCCGCGCCCCTCAGCTCGATCGGGCCGAGGCGCCCGAACGCCATGGCACCCCACTGATAGGGCACTTCCCATACCGGAGGCGCCCCCGGGAGATCGATGTCGCCAGGCGCATCCTTCCAGGTGAGGAAGCCCGCTTCACCGCCAGGGACGCGCCAGCGGTTCATGACGGTGCGATAGTCGTAGGCGAGCGGCGCGTTGAGAAACGGATCCACATCGGACAGATGTCGGGGCGCGTACGATCCGAACGGACTCGCGAAGCGACCCAGCTGCACGCCCTCGGTGCCCGAGTCGGTCACGACTCGCACGAACGCCTGCTCTACCCTGCCCTGCGTGGCACCGCCGAACGTCTCGCGCCCCCGGTCGGCCCGAACCTCTACGAGCGAATAGAGGTGGTCTCCGAGGAAGATGTCTGCGAAGACACGGAGCCGATGCGTCTCGAGAACGCCGTCGCCCTGCTGCATCTCTCGCGCGACATCCACGTGGCAGGCATCGCACGCACCCAGGCCCTCGGTCGGAGCCACCCAGTCGTTGCTGATGTGCACGCCCTCGATGTCGAGTCGGCCGGACAGGAGAAACTGAAAGAAGCCGGAGCGAGAGATGTACTCCGCGCCAGCCCCCTGCAGGGTGGGGAACTCAGGGAACTGAGCCCGGGCCCCTGCAGGCTGAGAGACGAGGACGGCAGCGCACAGGAAGAGGCCGCGCCAGAGGTTTCGCGGCACCCGATGGTGCGCGTCGAGCGAGAACATGCTTCCGTCCGTGTGAAAGGGCGCGGGTCCGGTGCGTGGTCCCATTCTACAGCCTAGGACACTTCCGGGGTAACGGTCGGGTAGGAAACGCTGCCACGCGCAGACCCGCCGAATACCCGCCGGAGCCACCCATGCCGTCGACCGCCGCAGACCTCGTCGCTCTACTCGAGCTCGAGCCCATCGAGCTCGACATCTACCGGGGCGACAATCGCAACATCGGCACGGGGCGAATCTTCGGTGGCCAGGTTCTGGCCCAGGCCCTGGTGGCAGCCGCCCGGACCGTCGACGAGGAGCGACCGCTCCACTCGATGCACGGATACTTCATCCTGCCGGGAGACCTGGCGGTGCCCGTCGTCTACTTCGTGGACCGCCTGCGCGATGGGGGCTCCTTCTCGACCCGACGGGTAACGGGGATCCAGCATGGAAGTGCGATCTTCTCGATGTCGTCGTCCTTCCATCGCCCGGAAGAGGGCTTCGAGCACCAGACCGAGATGCCCGACGTGCCCGACCCGGAGTCGCTCCGTCCGGAGCTGGACATCATCCGCGAGCGCGCCGACGAGATTCCAGAACCCCTTCGTGCGATCCTGACACAGGACCGACCACTGGACTTCCGACCGACCGACGGAAGTGACCCCTTCGACACCTCGGTACGGGCGCCGACGAGGAGCCACTGGGTGCGGGCCATCGGACCGGTCGGTGACAATCCGGTTCACCATCAGGCGCTTCTCGCCTACGCCTCGGACTACGGCCTGCTCGCCGCAGCCCTGCGGCCCCACGGGGTGAGCCTCCGGGATCCGAGCATGATGGTTGCGAGCCTCGATCATTCGATCTGGTTCCACCGCGCGGTGCGCATGGACGACTGGATGCTCTATGTCGCCGACAGCCCCGCCGCGTGCGGGGCCCGAGGATTCACGAGGGGGACCTTCTACACACGGAGCGGCGAGCTCGTGGCCTCGGTCGCACAGGAGGGGCTGGTTCGGCGCAAACGGGGGAGCTGACCGCGACGCCGGGCCCTATCCTCGCCGCGCCATCCAGATCAGGTGCCGCGCACCCTTCCCCGCGTGCGCGCGCACCGAAACCTCGTCGACTACGAAGCCCACGGCTCGAAGTCGTTTCGTGAACGCCCGGTCCGGCCCTGCGGACCAGATCGCCAGGGTTCCCCCCGGCCGTAGCGCCCGGAACGCTGCCGACAGCCCTGCCTTCGAGTACAGCCACTCGTTCGACGCGCGGGTCAGTCCGTCCGGGCCATTGTCCACGTCGAGCACGATGGCGTCGAAGCCCCCACGCTCATTCCGAATCAGCCCAGTCACATCGACCGTCTTGAGCCGCGTCCGCACGTCGTCCAGCGGACGCCCTGCGAACGGTGCCAGGACGCCGCGGTTCCACTCCACCACGCCCGGTACGATCTCGGCGACCACGACCTCGGCATCGGGGCCCAGACGCTCGAGCGCGGCCGCCAGCGTGAAGCCCATCCCGAGTCCTCCGATCAGAACGCGAGCGCCTGGCCGCTCTCGAAGCCCCTCGCAGGCGATCGCTCCCAATGCGTCCTCGGACGCATGCGCTCTCGTGTTCATCAGATCCTGGCCGCCCACGATCTTGATGAAGTAGTCCGAGCCTCGTCGATACAGCCCGAGTTCACCAGCCTCGCCGGGGATCGGTGCGGTGTGAATAAGGCTCATGGCGGACGGTGGTGGGAGCACCTGGTCGTCGTGAACCTCGCTCTTCGCCGCTCGCTAGTCGACCGGAGTAACCGCGGCCGAATCCACCTCTCCGGTTCGAATACGCACGACCTTCTCCAGGGGAATCACGAAGATCTTCCCGTCTCCGACCTCACCGGTGCGTGCAGCCCCGACGATCGCCTCGATCGTCGACTGCACGTACGGCTCCGAGACACCGATGTCGAGCATCACCTTTTCGGTGAGTTCCATCTTCACGCTCGTCCCACGGTACGTCTCGACGGTCTCGACCTCACCGCCGTGGCCGTGAGCCCGGGAGACGGTCATGCCCTTCACTTCGATCCGGTACAGCGCCTTGAGTACGTCATTCAGACGGTCGGGCCGGATCACGGCTTTGATGAGTCGCATGAGAATCCCTCGTCAGGCGGAAATACGGGATGGGGCATCGTGGTCCGGGTCGATCGCACCGACCTCGAAGACCCCGGGAACTTCGTCGTCCAGAAGCAGGAGTGCGCCCTCGCCGGTCGAGTAGGCCTCCTCACCGTGGTTGACGATATCGAGGCCCTGGCGCTCCTGCCGGTCGCTGACGCGGAGCGGAATCACGAGTGCAATCGCCTTGAGAATGACCACGGTAGATGCAGCGCTGTAGGCGAACACGGCGAGCACCGAGAGCACCTGCGCCAGCAGCTGGCCCGGGTTGCCATAGAGCAGGCCATTGGTGCCGCCGAGGGAGGCGTCTGCGAAGACGCCTGTAAGGAGCGCACCGACCACGCCCCCGAGTCCGTGGGCCGCAAAGACGTCGAGCGAGTCGTCGAGGCGCGTTCGGGCGCGCCACTTGAGCGCGAAATAGCTGGGTGCCGCCGCCAGCGCTCCGATCAACAGCGCGGAGGTCGGGGATACGAAGCCGGCCGCCGGAGTGATCGAGACGAGACCGACCACGATTCCGGTCGCGAGCCCGACGGCCGTGACCTTCCGGGTGTACGTGAGGTCCAGCGCGGTCCACACGAGCAGTGTAGCTGCGGGTGCGAGCATCGTGTTCACGAACGCGAGGACGGCGATGCCGTCGGCCGCAAGCGCACTGCCCCCGTTGAAACCGAACCAGCCGAACCAGAGGAGCCCAGCGCCAAGCAAGACGAACGGCACATTGTGCGGGATGAGCGCCTGACGCCCGAAGTCACGGCGCGGCCCGAGGACATAGGCCGCCATCATCGCTGCGGCGCCGGCGTTCACGTGCACCACGGCACCCCCCGCGAAGTCGAGCGCACCGAGGGCCTCGTCGACCCACCCGCCGCCCCAGACCCAATGCGTTACGGGAGCGTACACGAGCACGCTCCACGTCGAGATGAAAGCGAGGTAGGCACTGAAGCGCATGCGGCCCACAACCGCGCCCGAGACCAGAGCCGCGGTGATGATCGCGAACGTGCCCTGGAACGCGAAGAAGAGGAGGTGCGGTATCGTCCCTTTCTCCTCCAGGCCGACTCCCCGAGCGAGCACCATGGAGAAGTCGCCGATGAACGCGTTGCCCTCACCGAACGCGAGGGAATACCCGATCAGCGGCCAGAGGACACCGGCGACGCTCATGGCGATGAAGCTCATCATCATCGTACTGAGCGCGTTCTTGGACCGAACCAGCCCGCCGTAGAAGAAGGCGAGCGCCGGGGTCATGAGGAGGACCATCGCAGTGGACACCAGCATCCATGCGGTGTCGGGCGCGGAGATCATGAATCGATTCCGTTTGTGGTTGACGACAAGGCTGCCGAGGGGGCGCGTGGCTTGCCGGGCTTGCGCGACGACCGCGACATCGGGGGCACTGCCTCAACCCGACGAGCCGCGCCAGCGGCAACACGGGCGGGAGGTGCTGCGGCGCATGGCTCGACCTTCCGGAATGCCGCGGCTGACTGCGGCCATGACTCGAGGATGTCGCGCGCTCGCTCCGAGCCCGTCCTCAACACATGCTCTTCGAGCAACCCACCGAGGCGTGCGATGTCGGCCGGCTCGCTAACCGTGTGCTGCTCGACCAGCATCGGGTTGAGTCGAGCCTCGAAGTCCCCCAATGCATCGAGGACATAGGCACATCCTCCGGACATCCCCGCAGCAAAGTTGCGCCCGGTCGGGCCGAGGACCACGACGGTGCCTCCCGTCATGTATTCGCACCCGTGCTTCCCGACGCCCTCGACGACGGCGGTAGCCCCGGAGTTCCGCACGGCGAATCGTTCGCCCGCGTGGCCCGCCAGGAACAGACTTCCGCCGGTCGCGCCGTAGAGGATCGTGTTGCCCGCGAGGATAGCTGCAGTGCCCGCCAGGCCAGAGAGTTCCGGCCGTCGGATCGTGATCATTCCGCCGGTCATGCCCTTGCCGACATAGTCGTTCGCTTCGCCTTCGAGGGAGAGGCTGACACCGGGCACGAGCCAGGCACCGAACGACTGACCGGCCGAACCTGTGAACCGTAGCTCGACACTCCCCTCGGCCAGGCCCGAGTCTCCATGCTTCCTGGCGATCCGACCAGAGACACGGGCACCGACCGCGCGGTCTGTATTGCGGATCGAATATTCTCGCAAGAAAGGCTTCTGCTCAGCGAGGAACTCCGCAGCCTCAGAAAGAATGCGGTCGTCCAGACGTTCCTGAGGCCGAGCGTTCCCCTCGCCCAACCCCCGGAGCGGACCGTCGGCTACGGGTGGGGTGAGCCGCCTGAGATCCAGACCGTCCCACCGTTCGCCGCCCGGCGCTTCGATCTGCCGCAGGAGATCGCTTCGGCCGATCACCTCGTCGAGCGTCCGGTAGCCGAGATGGGCGAGGATCTCCCGGATCTCCCCCGCGACTCCGAGAAAGAAGCGCACGAGCATCTCCGGCGTTCCGAAGTACTTCTGTCGGAGCTCTTCTGCCTGCGTCGCGATACCCACGGGGCATGTGTCCGAATGACACTGCCGCGCCATCTTGCATCCGATGGCGATAAGTGCGGCGGTACCGAACCCGTATCGCTCGGCCCCGAGCAGTGCAGCCTTGACCACGTCGCGCCCGGTGTGCATACCACCGTCGGTCGTGAGTGTCACTCGACTGCGGAGATCATTTCGCACGAGCGTCTGCTGGGCCTCGGCGAGCCCGAGCTCCCAAGGGGCGCCCGCGTACTTGATCGACGAGAGCGGCGAAGCCCCCGTACCACCGTCCGAGCCACTGATGTGGATGACGTCAGCGTACGCCTTCGCCACTCCCGCCGCGATCGTGCCGACGCCTTCGCTGGATACGAGCTTCACGGCGACCCGAGCCTCCGGATTCACCGTCTTGAGATCGTAGATGAGCTGGGCGAGATCCTCGATCGAATAGATGTCGTGGTGGGGGGCCGGCGAGATGAGCGGCGTACCCGCACGAACATGCCGCAGCTTCGCGATGTAGGCGGAGACCTTGCCCCCGGGTAGCTGACCGCCCTCACCGGGTTTCGAGCCCTGCGCCATCTTGATCTCGATCTCCTCGGCGGAGGCCAGGTAGGCGGTCGTGACCCCGAAGCGACCCGAGGCGACCTGCTTGATGCGGGAACTCGCGTCTCGGCGGGCTCCCTCCGGCAAGTACCGCTCCGGGTCTTCCCCGCCCTCTCCGGAATTCGACAATGCCCCGAGCCGATTCATCGCACGGGCGACGTCTTCGTGAGCCTCAGGGGAGAGTGCTCCGAGCGACATCGCACCCGTCTGGAAGCGGCGCACGATCCGTCCCACCGGCTCGACCTGCTCGAGCGGGATCGATGCCCGATCGGAGGCGAAGCCAAGCAGATCACGCAACGCCGTCACCGGACGGCTGTACACGAGATCTGCGTACGCCCGGTAGGCCTCGGCATCGGGGCCGGTCACACCGGCGCTGGTCGCGCCCTCTGCCTCTTCGGCGGTGGCTTCGTGTTGCACCATGTGCTGCAACGCCCGCCACACCGGCGGCCCGTTCGCATGGTAGTCGCCACTCTTTCGATACTTGTACCATCCCCCCTTCGAGAGAGAGCTGTCGTCTCCGGCCGCGGCCGCCTGTCGCGCTGCCGCGTCTTCGGCGATCGCATCGACGCCGATACCGGCCACGCGGGAGCTGGTCCCCGGGAAGTAGCGAGTCACGATGTCGTCGCCCAGGCCAATCGCTTCGAAGATCTGCGCACCGTGGTACGCGGCGACGGACGAGATCCCCATCTTCGCCATGATCTTGAGGAGTCCGGCCTCGCACGCTCTCAAGAACGTGCTCTCGGCAGCAGCCGGGTCCCCGGTCGACGACCGTACGCTGGCAAGCGCCAGCCAGGGGTTCACGACCGAGGCGCCGAAGCCGATCAGGGCTGCGATGTGGTGCACATCCCTCGCATCGCCCGCCTCTACCGCGAGGCTGGCGCGCATGCGCAGTCCTGCGGTGATCAGGTGGTGATGGACCGCAGAAACCGCGAGGAGCATGGGGATCGGGGCCTCGTCGTGCCTGACTTGGCGATCGCTGAGCACGAGGAGATCCACTCCGTCGAGTACAGCGCGCTCGGCACTGTCGCAGAGACGCTGGAGCGCCGCCTCGAGGCCCGCACCAGCCAGCGTCGGATCGAAGGCCGCGTCGAGTGTCTCGGACCGGAGACCGGAGGCGGACGATTCGCGCAGGAGAGCGAGGGTGCGATCGTTGACGACGGGGCTGGGCAAATGGGTCAGCCGCGCTGCCTCGGGACCAGAGTCGACGAGCGAGCCCCGGGCACCGAGGTACGTACCGAGCGACATCACGAGCCGTTCGCGGATCGAGTCGATCGGTGGATTCGTGACCTGTGCGAAGCGCTGGCGGAAGTAGCTGTACAGCGAGCGCTGACCGCCATTGAGAACGGAGAGGGGTGTATCGTCGCCCATCGACCCGACGGCCTCTTTACCATGTTCGGCCATGGGCCCGAGCACGAGGCGGAGCTCCTCCTGAGTGTATCCGTGGAGGATCTGCAGCCGTTCGAGATCTGCGTCCGAGAGCGGGCCGGCGCTCCCATCAGACCCGGCGGGGTCGACCGCAGCCTCGTCCGCGGCGCTTCCGTCGCCAGGGAGCCTGCGGAGGTTGTCTCTGATCCATCGCTCGTAGGGACGGCGCTCCGCGATACGGCACTTGATCTCCCGGTTGTTCAGGAAGCGTCCGTGAACGGTGTCCACCGCGACCATCCGACCCGGGCCCACCCTGCCTGACTCGACCACCTCGCCGGGGGGGAGATCGAGGATACCGACCTCCGAGCCGACGACGAGGAGGCCGTCTCTCGTGCGCTGGTAGCGCGCGGGTCGAAGTCCGTTTCGATCCATCGACGCCGCAACGACCCGGCCGTCGGTGAAGACGACGCCGGCTGGACCGTCCCACGGCTCGGTCAGACACGCGTGGTACTGGTAGAAAGCCCGCACCTCAGGATCGAGCCCGGGCATGTGCTCCCAGGCCTCCGGTACCAGAATCGCCATCGCCTCGAGAACGTCTCGCCCCGATGTGACGAGGAGATCGAGCGCTTCGTCGAGCGCTGCGGTGTCGCCGGAGTCGGGCGTGATCACCGGGGTCAGGGCCGAGATTGCCGCGCCCCACGTCGAGCTCTGGAGGTCGGGCTCGCGGGCCGTCATCCAGCGCTTGTTGCCGAGAAGGGTGTTCACTTCGCCGTTGTGCGCAATTCGCCGGAACGGCTGAGCGAGCCTCCACTCGGGGAGTGCATTCGTCGCGAAACGCTCGTGAAAGACGGCCAGCGCGGATTCCGTGGCCGAGTCGGTCAGATCCTGATAGAAACGGCCGAGGTCCGGTCCGACGACGAGTCCCTTGTACACCACGGTCCGCGACGACATCGAAGCCACGTACGCAGTCTCCAGCCCACCTGCCCGGAACGCGGCCTCGGCTTCACGACGGGCGGCGTAGAGGCCGGTCTCGTACTCCGTCTCTTCGGCGCCTTCGGGTCGAACCAGCAGGAGCTGCTCGATACGCGGCATCGTCGCCCTCGCGCCTGCGCCGAGGACCGTCTGGTCGACCGGCACCTGCCTCCAGCCGAGGACCTCGGATCCGTGGGCGGCGGCGGCCGAGACGAGCGCGGCGCGCGCTCGTTCCGCGCCCGCGGCGCCACGCGGCAGGAAGACCATCGCGACGGCAAGCCGCTCCAGGTCCGCCAGGCCGAGCGCGGTCGCGTGAGATGCGAGGAGTTCCCGCGGAAGCTGGATGGTGAGCCCTGCCCCGTCGGCGGAGACCCCGTCGGCGCCGACCGCCCCGCGATGGGAGA
>Ga0316191_10002847_pt1 | contig 12683 bp, 14 predicted proteins | sample Eddworburr2cm_MG_FD_204928 | JGI IMG/M metagenome (GOLD analysis project Ga0316191, IMG submission 204928) | Coastal sediment microbial communities from Maine, United States - Eddy worm burrow 2 cm | ecosystem: Environmental > Aquatic > Marine > Coastal > Sediment | place: USA: Maine...
CAGCGGCACGCTGGACATAGCGCTGGACGTCCAGCCGCGGATAAAGAGAGGCCACAGCCTGGAATTGTTCCTCGATGGACAGAGCGTAGAAGGCATCCCGCGGGTCACGACACGGTTCACCATCGGTGGCGTGGTGCGCGGCCAGCACACCTTGCGCGCGGTATTGGTGAATAGCGCCGGCGATATCATGGCGGAAACTCCCACGGTGCGCTTCAACATGATGCAGACCTCGATTTTGAACCCGGCCAACCCGCTGGCACCGGGCAATCAGCCGACACCACGGCCGCCGATCGCCCGTCCGACCCCGCGTCGTTAAGCGACGGTCGGTTCCGGCATGGCCGCGGACACGGACGAGCCGGACCTTTCCGCTATTGCCGACAATCTCGCCACCGGCGTGGTGGTGTTGCTGCCGTCGTTGGAAATCATCTATCTGAACCCGGCCGCGGAACAAATGCTCGGCAGCAGCCGTCATCAGCTGAGAGGCAGGATCATCGATCGGGCTGTGCCTGCGCTGGCGGCGCTGAGACCTCTGCTTGAGCGTGCGCTGGTTACCGGCGAGGGTATCGCCAGGCGAGAATTGAGCCTGGAAATTCCGGGGCCAACAGCCAACGTCAGCCTGGTTGATTGCACCCTTGGATTGCAGACTGATGGCAACGGCGTGTCGACCCTGCTGATTGAATTCAGCGACGCCAGTCACCGCGCGCGTATCCGCCGCGAGAACGCTCTGGTGTCGCAACTGGGGGTAAGCCGGGCCATGGTCCGGCAACTGGCGCACGAGATTCGCAATCCGCTGGGCGGTATTCGTGGTGCGGCTCAATTGCTCGAACGCCGATTCGAGGATGCGAAATTGTGTGATTACACAGGCCTGATCATCCGTGAGGCTGATCGTCTGGCCAGCCTCACCAACACTATGCTGGGACCCGATCGCGAAGCGGAGAAACTGCCGCACAACATCCATGAGCTGGTCGAGCATGTCTATCATTTGCTTCGCGCTGAGGCGCCGGCCGCGCTGAGCATTGCCCGTGACTATGATCCGAGCCTGCCGGACCTGATGCTGGATCGCGGGCATGTCGTTCAGGCGATACTGAATCTGGCCAGGAATGCGCTGCAGATCGTCCCCGGTGACGGCGTCATCACGTTCCGTACCCGCGCGCTGACTCACTACACGGTTGGCGGCCGCCTCCACCGCCTGGTTGCTTCGGTCGAGGTCGAAGATAATGGTCCAGGCGTTGCGGACGAGTTGCGGGACAGTTTGTTCTACCCTCTGGTCAGCGGCCGATCCGGCGGCAGCGGACTTGGGCTTGCATTGGCGCAGGATCTGGTAACGCGTCAGGGCGGAATCATCGAGTACACCAGCGAGCCGGGACGCACCGTGTTTCAGATGTTATTTCCGATTGAGGAAGGTGATGCAAACCAAACCACTTGAGGTCTGGGTCGTCGATGACGATGAGGCGATCCGCTGGGTGCTCGAGCGTGCGCTTGAAGGAGCCGGGATGCGGTGCCGGGCGTTTGCCGACGCTGCGGCCCTGCGCGACGCGTTGGCCGGCGACCCGCCGCAGGTGGTGATCACAGATATTCGCATGCCCGGCGAAGATGGCCTGAGTCTGCTGGATCATATTCAGCAAACCCACCCTGAGCTACCGGTGATCGTGGTCACTGCGCATTCTGATCTTGACAGTACAGTGGCCGCCTATAGAGGCGGCGCCTTTGAATATCTGCCCAAACCATTTGACGTCGACGAAGCGGTGGCGCTGGTCGAGCGCGCGGCGCGGCACGGCCTTGCCGGCACGGGCGCGGAAGGCAGTTCGGAATATCCCCGACTGATCGGTCAGGCGCCGGCTATGCAGGAAGTGTTCCGGGCCATAGGTCGTTTGTCCGGTTCAAGCATGACGGTGTTGATTACCGGCGAGTCCGGTACCGGCAAGGAGCTGGTTGCGCGTGCGCTGCATGAACACAGCCCGCGGGCGCGCAAGCCGTTTATCGCGCTGAACACATCGGCGATTCCTTCAGAGCTGCTCGAATCAGAACTGTTCGGTCACGAGCGAGGGGCATTTACCGGTGCCGACGCGGCGCGACAGGGCCGATTCGAACAGGCTGACGGGGGCACCCTGTTCCTGGACGAGATCGGCGATATGTCGCCGGCGTTGCAGAGCCGCCTGTTGCGGGTGCTGGCGGAAGGTGAGTTCTATCGGGTGGGTGGCCAGGTACCGAAACGGGTAGACGTGCGGGTAGTAGCCGCTACCCATCACGATCTGGCGACGCGCGTTGCCGAGGAGCGTTTCCGCGAGGATCTGTTTCACCGCCTGAATGTGATCCATATCGAAACGCCGCCGCTACGCGTCCGGCGCGAGGATATTCCTCTGCTGCTGGATCACTACCTGCAGGTGGCGGCCACGGAAATGGGGGTTGCGCCCAAGCGGCTGACCGATGACGCGCGATCATTGCTGACCGCTTTCGACTGGCCGGGAAATGTGCGTCAACTGGTTAACGCCTGCCGCCGGCTGACGGTCAGCGCGCCGGGGCGGCAGATAGAAACTCAGGACATCCCTGCCGAATTTGGTGGTTCAACCCTGGCTCGCGGCGAGGGAAGCTGGTCGCAGGAATTGCGCCGCTGGGCTGGACAGCAACTTGATCAGGATGGCGCAGCGCCGCTGCTGGACGAGGCCTTGCCCCGATTCGAGCGGGCCCTTATTGAGGCCGCGCTGGCGCATTCACGCGGGCATCGCCAGCAGGCAGCACGACTGCTGGGCTGGGGCCGGAATACGCTGACCCGGAAAATCCGCGATCTGGGCATCGGCGACTAGGATCGGAGCCGCCTTCTTCTGGTATCAGCCAGACGGTCAGCAATGCGGCCGGCATTCAGTCAGGCAGGCGTAGCGAGCCGACCAGTTCACCGACTGAACCCAGTCCATGGCGCTGCAAATAATCAACAATCCCGTCGTTAATCTTCTTGCATGCCATAGGGTCGTAAAACAGCGCAGTGCCGACGCCGAGCGCCGAGGCGCCGGCGATGATGAATTCGATCGCGTCGGTCACATTGCAGATACCGCCCTGACCGATGATTGGCACCCCCAGCGGACCTGCGACCTCATAGACCTGGTGAACCTTGAGCAGCGCGATCGGCTTGATCGCAGGACCGGACAAGCCACCCTGGACATTGCCGATGACCGGCGTCCTGGCTTCAGCGTCGATGGCCATGCCCATGAGCGTATTGATGACTGACAGGCCGTCGCTGCCGGCTTCGATACAACGCCTCGCGTTCTCGCGGATGTCGGTCTGGTTGGGTGACAGCTTGGTGATCAGGGGTTTTGACGTCACCGCCCGGCATGCGGCTACCACTCGTGCCGACATCTCTGGATAATTGCCGAACGCAACGCCACCTTCCTTGATGTTAGGACAGGAGATGTTGATTTCGATGGCATCGATGGGTGAGTCATCGAAGCGGCGCGTTACCTCGACATAGTCGTCAATCGTGGAGCCGCAGACATTGGCGATAAAACGCGTCTCGGCAAAATCCAGCTGCGGCAGGATCTCGTCCACCACCTTATCGGCGCCGGGGTTTTGCAATCCGATTGCGTTGAGCATGCCCATGGGAGTCTCGTAGACGCGATGTGGCGCGTTGCCGAGGCGCGGTTCCGGGGTGGTGCCCTTTAGCGCGATCGCGCCCACATCCCGGTTGGAGAAACCCTCAATTCTGGTGTACTCCTCACCGAAGCCGACACAGCCCGACAGCAACACGATCGGCGAGTCAAAACGCATACCGCAGAAATCAAGGCCGAGGCCCGGGTGCAACTTGTCAGGTTCTGAGTTCATAATCTCCAGCCGAGCCCGTCTGCGGAGCCAGTGTCTGCATGTTCGACGTGATCCTTCATGAGCCCGAGATTCCTCCGAATACGGGCAATATCATACGACTTTGCGCCAATACGGGCTCGCGTCTTCATCTGGTCGGGCCACTCGGCTTCGAGCTCGACGAACCGCGCCTGAGGCGCGCCGGCCTCGATTATCATGAGTTCACATCGGTCCGTTGCCACGACGATTTGTACGCCTGTTTGCTGGCATTGGGGCGCCCCTGCGTTTATGCCTTCTCCAGTCATGCCAGCAGATGCTACAGCGAGGCCCGGTTCGCTGCGGGCGACGCGCTTCTGTTCGGATCGGAAACACGTGGGCTGGGTGAGACGATTCTCGCCTCGGTTCCTGAACAGCGGCGTCTGACGCTGCCGATGCTTGCCGGCAACCGCAGCCTTAACCTGTCCAACGCAGTGGCGGTGGTGGTTTATGAGGCCTGGCGCCAAATCGGATTCACCGGCGCTTGCGGCTAGCGTTTTGTCCGGCCGAACAGATCATGCGGGACATTAGCTGCCCGGTGCGAATTCGGACTTCAGATCTCGCTGCATCAGCGTGCTGACAGCTGCTCTGGGATCCTCGCCCTGATACAGAATGCGATAGATCTGCTCACAGATCGGCATCTCGATACCGACGCTTGCGGCAACCCGATGTACCGCCTCCGCGGCTTTAACGCCCTCCACCACCTGACCGATTGAGGCTTCTGCTTCTGCCACGGTGCTGCCTGCCGCGAGCGCGAGGCCCATGCGTCTGTTGCGTGACAAATTGTCGGTGCAGGTCAGCACCAGATCGCCCATGCCGGCCAGCCCCATGAATGTTGCCGGTTGCGCTCCGAGTGCTACGCCAAGCCGCGTCATCTCCACCAGGCCACGCGTGATCAGCGCCACCCGGGTGTTGGCGCCGAACCCAAGGCCATCGCAAATACCGGCTCCAATGGCCAGCGCATTCTTGACCGCCCCACCGACCTCGACGCCGATCATGTCGTTCGAGGTGTAAGCGCGAAAACGATCTCCGGAGATACTCTCTGCCAACTCGTTGGCGAAGTCCGGATCGACGGAAGCCACGGTCATCGCGGTAGGCAGGCCGGCGCCAACTTCCTTGGCAAATGTCGGGCCGGAGAGCACGGCGGTGGCGATGTCCGGTCCGAGAACCTTTGCTGCGATCTGGTGGGGGAGCATCCCGGACTCAACTTCGAATCCCTTGGTTGCCCACGCCACCCGCGCATCGCTGCGCAGCAGCGGCTTGATCATCTCCAGCGTCGCGCGGAAGGCATGGCTGGGTACTGCAACCAGCACCATCGGCGCTGTCTCCAGCGCTGTCTCCAGATCTGGCTCCACCGCCAGACCCTCGGGGAACCGGGCACCCGGCAGGTAATGCTGATTCTCGCGATCTTCCGCCAGCCGATCGAGGTGGTCGTCTTCCCGGCCCCAGAGCACCGTCGGGGTGCCGGTGCGCGCGAATTGAATCGCCAGCGCGGTGCCCCAGGACCCCGCGCCCAGTACCGCTATCGCGATTGGTTCGGCCATGATGCGCCTCCGCTGCTAATTTGGGGGGTCAGTCCTGTGCCGGCTGTTCGCCCTGTCGAGCCTGAGATTCCGCCATCATGGCTTCAAAGTTGACTGGCTGCAGGTGCAGTTGAGGGAAACCGCCTTTGCCGACCAGGCCGGCAATCGCCTCGCGCGCGTACGGGTACAGCTGGGTTGGGCAGAAGATACCCAGAATCTGCCCGACTTCGGCCTGTTGAAAACCCTGCAACATGAATATGCCGGCTTGCTGGACTTCAGCCAGAAAGGCGACCTTGTCACCAAGTTTGGCCTCAACAGAAATCTCCAGCACCACCTCAATCCGGCCCTCACCAATGTCGTCGGTGCGGGTAGTGAGGTTCATGGTCACCTCCGGTTTCCACTCGCCGCGGAGGATTCCCGGACTGTTGGGCGCCTCAAACGACGCATCTTTCAGATAGATGCGCTGTAACGCGATTTGGCCGAGGGATCCCTCGGTGGCGGCCGGTCCAGTTGCTTCATCAGTCATGTTCTCTCCAGTTTGTCTATTTCTCTTCTACATCCGGGCTGCTGGCGGCTGACGATTGCTCCCTGATCATCGTAATCGGGAACAGCAGCGGATCCAGTTTGCCTTCGAGTTCCAGTGCGTGCAGGTCGTCATACCCGCCAAGGTGTTCACCGTCGACAAAAATCTGCGGCACGGTGCGGCGCCGGCTGTGCACTTCCATTTCGCGGCGCAGCGCAGGGTCGCGGTCTACAGCAACGTCTAGATACTCGACGCCCTTGTAATCCAGCAGCTCGCGTGCGCGCATACAGTAGGGGCAGAAACGTGTTCCGTAGATCACCACCCTGGCCGGTGACTCAGCGGTCATTTCTTGTCGGCCTTGTGACGCCCCTTTTCATTCCGTGCCTTGTTGCCGGTCACCAGCGGCAGGCTATCGCGTTGCCAGGCCACCAGTCCGCCCTGGAGGTTGACGATGCGGGTCACGCCGTTATCACGCAACAGGCGCGTGGCCTTGCTGCTGCTGACTCCGTTGTCGCAACAGGCAAGCACGGTCTTATCGCGCAGTTTGCCCAACGCCGCATTATCCTCGCCGAGGCTGGCCAGCGGCATGTTGCGGGCGTTGACGATATGACCCTGCTCAAACTGAGCCTGCGTCCGGACATCGACGACAATGGCGCCGCCATTGATCAGCTTGACCGCATCCGCCGGAGAGACGGACGTGCCTCCGCCCGCCCTGATCCGGGCCTCGTTGACAATGACAATCAGGGTCAGCGCTACCAGTGCGCTGACCAGGAACGGGTGGTTGCCGGCGAATTCCATGAGCTGAGCCATGCCGGTAGGGTTCTCCAAGGTGGTTACGGTTAAGCGATAAATTATACCAGCGTCGCCCACGCCACGCCTTCCGTACCCTGCTGCCAGCCCCTACACTGTGGCCGCATTGTGCGTGACGCCGAGTGGTGGCAAATCTTGATACGAACGCTCTGCCTGAAAGCGCTGGCCCCGGCCCTGCTTGTGGCTCTGGTCTCGGGTCTGGCCGTGCCTGATCTGACGGCCGTTGCGGATGACGACCCGGGAGCGCGTCTCGAGGATCTGCGCCAGCGTATCGGGAAACTCCAGCGACAGCTGGAGCGCGATGCAGATCGACGGGACAAAGAGGCTGCCGGTCTGAGGGATGCTGAGAAGGTCGCCGCCGCGGCCGCCGCGGAGCTGCAGCGCACTCGCGTCGCGATTGCGGATCATCGAACCCGCCTTGCGCGGCTCGGTCAGGAACAGAAACTCAGCCAGGCCCGGCTCGAATCCCGGCGTGACGACCTGGCGGTCCAGGTTCGGGCTGCCTATGTCGGTGGCCGGCAGGAGCGGCTGCGCATGGTTCTGAATCAACAGGATCCGGCGCTGCTTGGCCGGCTGCTGGTCTACTACGGCTATCTGAACAAATATCGAGCCGACCAGATCGACACCGTGGTCAAGGAGTTGTCCCGGCTCGCTTCCGTGGAGGAAGAGCTGGTGACAGCCACCCGAGAGCTGGAGGTGCTGGAGAACCAGCGCCGGCGGGAAGCAGGTGAAGTCGAGCAAGCCCGCGTGGTCAGGGCCGCAGCCGTGGCTGAGCTGGAAACGCGGATCGAAAGCGGCGCAGAACAGATGGCGCGCCTGCAGTCTGAAGAACAGGCGGTGTTAAGCCTGATCGAGGAGCTGCAAAGGGCGCTTGCCGAGATGCCGGGAACCCAGCGCGAGCCGTTCGCCGACCAGCGCGGCAAGCTCGCGTGGCCGGTGAAGGGCCGGTTGCTGCATGATTTCGGTCAGCCCAGGGCTGGCGGATCCTTGCGCTGGAACGGTGTCCTGGTCAGCGCCGATCGAGGCGCGGAGGTGCGCGCGGTTTACCACGGCCGGGTCGCGTATGCGGACTGGTTGCCAGGGATGGGTCTGTTGCTGGTGCTGGAACACGGCGATGGTTACCTGAGTTTGTATGGACACAATGAGGTCTTGTTCAAGGACGTCGGCGACTGGGTGCAGCCAGGCGAAGTGATTGCCGCCGCGGGCGATACCGGCGGCCGCAGCCGGGCAGCACTGTACTTCGAGCTGCGGCGAGGAAAGCAGCCGCAGAATCCGCATCGCTGGTTTAACGCTCGCCTGTCATCGCGCTGATCCTATTTTGAGGCCTTCCTGCCCTGTGCTATCGTCCGTGGTCAACGCTGACTGGGCGGTACGGGACATGTTATGTCTCTGAAATTTAGGGGACTTTTGGCGATTTGTATTGGCACGGTGCTGGGTCTGGCACTGAGCCTGGGCTCGTCTGTGCTGGCTGGACGGCAGCAGCCCGCGCCCGTCGCGATGGATGACGACCCGGCGCAGTTGCTGTCTGAGGTCCTCGAACACGTCAGACGCGAGTATGTCGATCCGGTCAATGATCAGCGTCTGATGGAAGCGGCGATCCGGGGCCTGGTGGCAGGGCTGGACGATCACTCTGCATTCCTCAATGCCGCCGAGTACCAGCACATCCTGGACAGCACCAGCGGCGCATATACCGGTATTGGGCTCGATATAGGGATCGAAGACGGACACGTCGTCGTCATTGCGCCGGTGGAGAAGAGTCCTGCGGCTGCGGCCGGGGTCCTTGCCGGAGACGTCATTATCAGCGTGGACGGCATGCCGGTAGGGTCTCAGGAGCTGGAGGAGACCATTGCGCGTTTGCGCGGAGAGGCTGGCTCCCGGGTCCGCCTCAGCGTGGTTCGGGGCCATGACGCGCTTACCCACTCGTTCGATATTCGGCGGGCTGAGGTCCGTCTGGCCAGTGTCGAACATCGGTTGCTGGAGTCCGGATATGCCTATCTGCGTTTGTCCCACTTTAGCGGCACTACCGCCTCCGAAGTTGAGCAGGCCATTGCAGCGCTGGCTCCGGAGCAATATCGGGGTCTGGTGATCGATCTGCGCAACAACCCTGGCGGCGTGCTGGATGCAGCAGTGGAGGTCGCCGACCTGTTTCTCGACAGCGGTTTGATTGTCAGCGCTGATGGCCGCGGTCCGGACGCCCGTTTCCGTTACAGCGCCACTATCGGGGAGCTGATGCCGGATCGGCCGATCGCGGTACTGGTCAACGCGGGTTCCGCCTCAGCATCGGAGATTCTGGCTGGCGCATTGCAGGACAACGGCCGCGCGCGGATCATCGGCTCGCCGACTTTCGGCAAGGGTTCTGTACAGACCGTGTTGCCGCTGTCTGACGGGCATGCGATCAAGCTGACCACATCCCGTTACTACACTCCCTCCGGACGTTCGATCCACAATCGCGGCATTCGGCCGGATGTCACCGTCTATGCGGAAATCGAAGACAGCGATTTTGACCGCCAGCTAGACGTGGCTGTTGCGCAACTGGACCGACGTCAATCCAGCACACCGCCACGCGTTGCGGCTTCAGGGACCGGTTCCGGCCGATGACCTGGCGGGGCGCCCCGGGCCTCCTGATCCTGGGTGTCTCCGGACTGCTGAGTTTTCCTCCCTCGTTGTTGGCCACTGAGCCACCCATGGTCGCGATCATCATTGACGACATGGGCAATTCGCAGCAGTACGGCCTGCAGGCCGCAGCCCTGGACGGCCCGGTAGCCTGCTCGGTGTTACCTCACACGCCACTCGCCGGCGAACTGGCGGAGGCATGTCATCGCGAGGGCAAAGAGGTGATGTTGCATCTGCCCATGCAGGCTGCCGATCCGGCTGAACTGCCGGGCCCTGGCGCACTGACCCTGCAACAGAATCGCGCCGAGCTGCTTGACCAGCTGGACGCAGCCGTGGCGTCGGTTCCCTATGCCAGCGGCATAAACAATCACATGGGCAGCCTGCTCACGCGTCATCTGGCCCAGATGCAATGGTTGATGAGCGAACTGAGCGCGCGCCGCGACCTGTTTTTCGTTGACAGCTTCACGACACCGGGCAGCGTGGCCTGGCGGGTCGCGGCCGCGAACGGCTTGCCGACCGCGCGGCGCAACGTGTTTCTGGATAACTCAGCGGAACCAGAGGATATCCGCGTCGAGATCGAACGACTCAAGACACAGGCCCGCCAGAACGGTTTTGCGCTCGCCATCGGCCATCCGAGAGCAGCGACTCTGTCGGCGCTCCAGGTCGAGATACCGCGGCTGCAGGCTGAGGGTATTATGCTGGTCAGTGTCGACGAACTGATCCGTCGCTCGAGCAAGGAGGCGGCCCCATGGCTCGTGTACTCGTCCCCCTCGCCACCGGTTTCGAGGAAATAGAGGCGGTGACCGTAATCGACATCCTGCGGCGTGCCGGAATCGACGTCGTGGTCGCAGGTCTGGAGCCGGGGCCGGTCCAGGGATCTCACGGGATCACGGTCGCGGCAGATCAGGATTTAAGCGCAGTGATAGATCAGCGTTTTGACATGGTGGCGCTACCCGGCGGGATGCCGGGAGCGGCAAATCTGCAGCGGGATTCGCGCATCGTCCCATTGCTGCAAAGAACCTCCAGGGATGGAGGCGTGATAGCGGCCATCTGTGCCGCGCCCATGGTTCTGGCCGCCGCCGGGTTATTGCAAGGCCACCGCGCAACCAGCTACCCCGGCTTTCTGGATCCGGCCGCGGTGCCGGGGATGGTGATCAGTGATCAGGCTGTGGTGTCGGACGGTAATCGGGTGACGTCCCGAGGTCCGGGTACAGCCATGGATTTTGCGCTCGCGCTGGTTGAGAATCTGCTGGGCAGCAAACAGCGACAGGCGGTTGAACAGACCTTGCAGCGGCCCGTGATCAGCAGCGAACCCCGGGACCAATAGTCGTTATCCAATCAATGTTAAAAGGCCGCAGATGAAAAGCTTCAGATCCAGGCTCGTCGCCGATGTCGGCGAAGAGATAGAGCGTGATCAGATCAGGGGTTTCGCACGCAGTGTTGCGGAGATCGAGTGGCTGGTCCTGATACTGGTGTTGCTGTATCTGCTGGCGGCCGGTACCGACGCGGTCACCAGCCCTCTGATCGCAGGCGCGCTGATCGGCTTCGTCGTATTCATCCTGGTGTTCCGTTATCTGAATTTCTATCGTCCGCAGACGAGGCTGAAGATCAGCATCGAAACACTGGCGATGATCGGTTTTATCACCGCCGTGATGATACCTACCGGCGGTCAGGAAAGTCCGCTGCTCAATCTGTACCTGTTGCCGATCATCGTCACCGCGCTGACTCTGGGCAAGTGGACGACGCTGTTATTCGTGGCGCTGATATCCGTGTGCTACGTGTTTGCCGGAACGGACCTGGTGTCGGCAATGTCGCTGACCGGGTTTAGCGAGATCCTGGCCAATCTCGCCCCGTTCCTGCTGGTTGCGTTTATTACCACCATGCTGGCCAATGACATAGATCTGGCCAAAAACCGCATTCGGGCCCTGTCCGAAACCGATGAGTTGACCGGTCTTTACAACATGCGCGCTTTCGCCCGCTTGCACAAACGCGAGCACGACAAGGCGGTACGTTACTCGCGCAGCTACGGATTGCTGCTGCTGGATATGGATGACCTCAAGCGGATCAATGATGACTATGGGCACGAAGCAGGCAGCCATGCCATTGTGCTGGTGGCCAACGTCGTCACCCGGCTGATCCGCAACACAGATGTTGCTGCGCGTTATGGCGGCGACGAGTTTATTGTAATGCTGTCGGAGATCAGTCCGACCCGTCTGGATGAGATCAGCAAACGCATACGCAGCAGTGTGCAGAACGCGACGCTCGACTATGAAGGACAGATGTTTCGTACATCAGTGAGTATCGGCACGGCGGTCTTTCCAACAGATGGCGCGGAGCCCCGGGACCTTATCCGCAAAGCCGACGGGCTGATGTACAAGAACAAGGAACTGCGGCGGCGGCCGGCGCTCAATTCGCGGGCCCCGAACTCTTAGCCGTGACAATCATTACGCCAATGATCCTGCCGTCGGGGTCAATATGAGCCAAGCGCGCCAACTCGTCTCCCGAGGAGAACTACTGATCCTGCTGGCGACAGTGACAGTCGCACTGGCGGTGTCGGGCATAAAGCCTCACGACGCGATGACCTGGTTGCTCGAGGTCGTGCCAGTGCTGCTGGTGGCGCCATTGCTGATTTTTACCGGCAAGCGTTTTCCGCTGACTCCGCTAAGTTACCGCCTGATAGCGTTGCATGCCCTGATTCTTATTCTCGGCGGCCATTACACCTATGCTGAGGTTCCTCTGGGTTTCTGGATCCAGGATTTGTTTGACCTGTCGCGCAATCCCTATGATCGCATTGGCCATCTTGCCCAGGGCTTCGTTCCGGCGATGGTGGCGAGAGAGATCCTGCTGCGCAAGACGCCGCTGCAGCCTGGCGGCTGGCTGTTCCTGCTCACCGTCAGTATCTGCCTCGCGTTTAGCGCGTTCTACGAAATGATCGAGTGGTGGGTGGCGATTATTGCGGGCCTCTCCGCTGAAGCCTTTCTCGGCACGCAGGGAGATATTTGGGACACGCAGTGGGACATGTTCCTTGCTCTGATCGGTGCAATCACCGCCTTGCTCAGCCTGAGCCGGGTTCAGGACCGGCAACTGCGGCGCATGGGAGTGAGCTGATCGAGCCCGGGCCCGTTTGGTCAATAGCTCACGCCGAACCGGAAGACCTGCCGTGTTTGCTCGACATGCTGCAGGGGGCGAATCTGCCGGATACCGGAGTAGGCATTGGTGAATTTGAGTGCTACCTGTTGGCGAAAAGTCGGACCGGTGAGGTATGGGGCGGCGTCGGTCTCGAGCTGCGCGGTGCAGACGCCCTGCTGCGCTCACTGATCGTGCGGCCTGGCCGGCGCGGAGCAGGTGTCGGTCGCGGTCTGGTCGCAGCCGCTGAAAACCTGGCCCGC
>Ga0316191_10002849_pt1 | contig 12682 bp, 11 predicted proteins | sample Eddworburr2cm_MG_FD_204928 | JGI IMG/M metagenome (GOLD analysis project Ga0316191, IMG submission 204928) | Coastal sediment microbial communities from Maine, United States - Eddy worm burrow 2 cm | ecosystem: Environmental > Aquatic > Marine > Coastal > Sediment | place: USA: Maine...
CCTTTGCTTTCGGCAACGAACTTCTGGATCAGCACGTTCTGCTTCTGGCTCTGCAGCAGCTCGATGATGGACTCGGCGGCCTTGACCGATTCCGCGAGCAGCACTCCAATACCCTGAGTACCCTCAATCAGTTTGATGATGACGGGCGCGCCGCCAACCCGCTCGATGGCCGGCAGGACGTCTTTCTTCTCCCGCACAAAGGTTGTGCGAGGAATTCCGATGTGATGACGGCTGAGTATCTGCAGGCTTCGCAGCTTGTCGCGGGAGTTGGCAATCCCGTGCGCCGTATTGGCGCAGAACACGTCCATCTCCTGAAACTGCCTGACCACCGCCGTGCCGTAGTAGGTAATCGACGCACCGATGCGCGGCAGCACGGCATCGTAGTCACTCAGGGGTTTCTGCCGGTAGTAAAGGTCGGGCACACCACGCTGCAGGTCGATGGCGAACTTGAGCGTGTTCAGCACTTTCACCTGATGGTCGCGCTGCAGCGCCGCCTCTTTCAGCCTGCGGGTGCTGTAGGCGTTGGGTGAACGGGAAAGTATCGCGAGCTTCATGGCGGGACCCTCATACCTCTGGAATTCCGATCGATAGTCGGCTGGCCGAATCGATTGAACGCTACTGCGTGTCCCAGGCCAGGTCTAGCGTTTTCGCGTGCAGCACCGAGGCCAACCACCGCTTTCCTTCATTGGGGAGTACTGCCATTCTCCGGGGATGAGCTTCTCCGACGTACTCGGCATTCTGAACACCATCGTCTTCCAGCTGGGTGACCGGCCGATCACGCTACTGCAGATCCTGATCCTGCCGACGCTGCTGGTCATTGGCTTCCTGCTGATCCGCTGGGGCGGTCGGCTGATCTCCAGCCGATTGACCGCAAGCTCGGTCAATCCGGATCTGGTGCACCTGGTTCGGCGGGTCTTCTACATCCTTGCCATAGCGCTGCTGGTGTTCACGGCGCTGGACCTGTTGAACGTGCCGCTCACCGCCTTTGCCTTTGTATCCGGTGCGATCGCCATCGGCGTGGGATTCGGTGCGCAGAACATCATCAACAATTTCATCAGCGGCTGGATTCTGATGTGGGAAAAACCGATCCGGATCGGTGATTTTCTGGAGGTCGGAGAGACCCGTGGCACCGTTGAGGCGATCAATACCCGATCTACCCGGATCCGGCGTGTGGATGGCGTGCATCTGCTGATTCCCAACAGTCAGCTGCTGGAAAACACCGTCGTCAACTGGACGCTCATCGATCGACGCACAAGAACGATCGTCCGGGTGGGTGTCGAGTATGGCTCGCCGGTTCGGGAGGTTGCCAGACTGATCGAGCGAGCAGCCACCGAGCACGAAGCCGTACTCAGCGATCCGGCGCCGCTGGTGGTGTTCGAGGACTTTGGCGACAACGCTCTGATATTCGACCTCTATCTCTGGGTGCTGGCCACGGCAGACCGGGATCTCAGAGTGATCCGTTCGGATCTGCGCTTCCGAATAGAAGCGCTCTTTCGCGAGGCAGGCATTACCGTCGCTTTCCCGCAGCGGGACGTGCACATCGACGGTTCGCTCAAGCTCACTTCCGACGCCTCCAGCTGAAGAGTCCGGTCGTGCTCGGCTCCACGCTATTTGTACTCTGCGGACTCGTCGCGCTGCTCGCGGGCGGCACCGCACTGGTTCGGGGCGCTTCTTCACTCGCCACCAGAACGGGCATCCCGCCGTTGATCGTCGGTCTGACCATCGTCGCCTTCGGCACGAGCGCGCCCGAGCTTGTCGTGACCGTGATGGGGACGTTGCAGGGCATCTCGGATCTGGCTTACGGCAATGTGGTCGGTTCAAACATCGCCAACATCAGCCTGGTGCTGGCGACAGCGGCACTTATCGCGCCGGTCACCATCGAAGGCCAGCTCGTCCGGCGCGAAGTGCCTCTGCTGCTGCTCGGCACCGCAGTGCTCGTCGTCATGTCTCTCGACAACGTCCTGAGGGGATCAGACGCGCTGCTGGACCGAGGCGATGGTCTGGTGCTGATACTGCTGTTCACCATATTCATCTACATCACGGTGGGTGATGTAAGCAGACGGCGGCAGGATCCGCTCGTCACGGGTGCCGAAATGCTGCCGATCCCGGAACCAGACGCCGCGGATCGTGCCAAGGACTGGGCCTTTCTTCTGTCCGGCGCCGCAGGTCTGGCCATTGGTGGCCAGCTGACGGTCACCTACGGAGCCGAACTGGCAGCAGGTCTGGGGGTGCCGGTGAGCGTCGTTGGCCTGTTTATCGTCGCGATCGGCACCAGCCTGCCCGAGCTCGCCACCTCGATCACGGCTGCCGTCAAACAGGAGCCTGATCTCTGTGTGGGCAACGTGATCGGTTCCAATCTGATGAACGGCCTCTTCGTGCTGCCGATCGGAGCGCTGGTCAACCCGATCTCCGTGCCCGATTTCGGCCTCGTGGACCTGCAGTTCTCCTTTTTTCTCACCGCAGCCCTGATCCCCATATTCATTTTCGGACGGAGCCGCCTCGGCCGCCCGGTTGGTGCCATTCTTTTGTTCAGCTATGTCGGTTATCTGCTGCTGAGGCTCAACTTCAACTGATTCCACGGAGGAAAACCATGCAGGATTCGAGCTACGTCTTCGGCTGGAAGCTGGATGGCAACGGTGGCGGCCAGCCGCTGGCGTCACCAGCAGATGCGACCGGCGACAGAACGTGGCTGCACTTCGACTACTCCAAAACAGGGGTCGAAGAGGAGTTGATTGGCCTGGGCCTGGATCCATGGGTGGTAGAAAGCCTCGTCCGGGTGGACACCCGACCGCGCACCTCCGTGCTGCCGGACGGGGTGCTGGTCCTGGTGCGAGGCATCAACATGAATCCGGGCGCGGATCCGGAAGACATGGTCTCGCTCCGCTTCTGGCTCGAACCGGGGCGACTGATCACCGTTCGACAGCGCCGCCTGTTCGCGGTGCAGGACGTCTCCGAGACCCTGTCTCGGGGTCGCGGACCAACGAGCGTCTCTGCGCTGCTGGTGGAGATCGTCGAGAAGCTGGCTGATCGCATCAAAGAGTTCGTGGATACCATCGAAGAACGGATCGACGAGTTCGAGCAACAGGTGGAGACAAGTCCAGCTGGCGAGATGAGAACGAGCATTTCAGGAATCCGGCGACAGACGGCGGTGGTGCGTCGCTTCATCTCGCCGCAGCGGGATGCCCTGGATGCGCTTTACCGGGACTCTAAAGGCATCCTCAGCCAGCAGCAGGCTTTCATGATCAGGGAACAGGCAGATCGAATCGCGCGTGACGTGGAAGAACTGGATCTGGTGCGCGAGCGGTCGCTCGTCATCACGGAAGAACTGCTGAATCGGATTGCGCAGGAACAGAACAACCGGATGTATCTGCTCTCGATCATCGCCGCGATCTTTCTACCGATCACCTTCATCACCGGCCTGTTCGGGATGAATGTTGCCGGCTTACCTGGTGTTGAGGATCCAGGCGCTTTTCTGGTCGTCAGCATCGGCATGCTGGTGGTATCGATCGCCACGCTGGTGATTCTGCGCGCCAAACGCTGGTTCTGATCGCCGCACCCGTTACCGGGCTAGAAGCGACCAGAAACTTCTGCTTATACGAACCGGGAACGTGACGGAGTTCGCAGTCCTCGGGCAAGCGTCGTTCTAGATTCACTCACGCCCCTTACACATACGAGGAAACAGGATGTCTTCGCACGTTGAGATGGATCTGGACGATATGGAAGCGGATTTCGCCGAGCTGATGGAATCCGAGGAAACCCCACCCGAAGCTTTTTATCTGGCGCTCAAGCAGGCCTTGAGTCAGCTGGAGCATCACAACGCCGCAGTTCAGGTCGCCTGAGCCGAACAGCCGCGGGCTGTCTTTGAGCCGCGGGCTGTCTTTGAGCCGCGGGCGCTAGCAGGCGCTGGCGGCTTCTTCCCGGGTATAGAACTCGCCGTCGCGGACGAAGCCGGCGATGATGGAGTCTTTCAACGCCAGGATGTGGCCTTGTGCATCCCGTTCGATGACCCACTCATCCGGCAGGCAACAGAGCAGGTGCATGGGTGCCTGACTGCCGTCTTCCTGTCGGGCCATCTCGACCCGGCCGGTCAGGCTGTCCTGGAATGCCGGCATGAACCGGGCTGCGCAATTATTTTCGCTGATCCCGCCGGTTCCGGCGTACGTCTCGTTCTCTTCGCGCAATCGCTCATAGGTGTACATCGTATTTCCTCACCTTCCTGCGTGGCCCTTGGCCTGCCCTTTACTTACCAGCAGGTTTCGTACCAACACACCGTGAACTCCGATAAACCTCATAAACACCATATAGCGCCCGTTTGCATGAACATGGTGTGAACGAGCCAATCGTCGTGCCGGAGAACCCCTGCAAAGCGCGGCAGATTCTGCCCTCGTGCAGACGCCATTTCCACCCTGAGTGCATTCCGACAACCTGTCTGCCTATAAATATGAGAGCCGACAGGAAACGGACAGTCAATCAGACCTCCTATATAGTCGCCCCTCCTCCGCGATCGGAATAAGGTTTTTGCGCTGGTTGCTCCTTCTGGGCCTCTGGCTCTGCTACTTCTCGTTCGGTGCCATCGCTTCCTCGCTCGCGCCACTCGTGCCACTCATACAGGCAGAGCTGCAGATCAATCACGCCGCCATGGGCAGCATCATGGGCGCCTGGCAATTCGTGTACATCGCGGCGGCCATCCCTGCCGGCATGCTGCTGGACCGCCTCGGCGGGACGCGCGCGCTCGTGATCGGTGTCGCGTTCGTGGCGTTGTCCGCATTCGGAAGAGCCTGGGCGGATGGCTACTGGACGCTGCTGCTGGCCGTGATGCTGTTCGGGATCGGCGGACCCATCGTTTCCTCAGGCGCGCCCAAGGTGGTCACGGGGATCTTCGAGGGCAGCAACCGCGGTCTTGCCATGGGCATCTACATGACCGGACCCACGCTCGGCGGCATCCTCGCCCTGACCCTCACCCATTCCGTCCTGCTGCCAATGTTCGATCAGAACTGGCGTTCGATCCTCAACCTGTGGGGTGCGGTGGCCGTGCTGGCCGGCATGGTCTGGTTTGCCATCGCCAGCACCGTCGGCCGCAGGGTAGACGGGTTCGATGAGCCTCGCGCCGATGCCGATCCAGCAGCCACAGGAAAACCCGGCGTTCGGCAACTGATCGCAATCACAGGCGTGCCGCTGGTGCTCGCCATGAGCGTCGGCGTCTTTCTTATCAATCACGGCCTGAACAACTGGCTGCCGGAGATGCTCCGGGAACGGGGCATGACAGCCACGGAAGCCGGCTACTGGTCAGCGCTGCCCATGCTGATCGGCATTCTGGGTTCGCTCACCATTCCCAGGCTGGCGACGCCGGAGCGGCGCTTTGTGATCCTCGGCCTGCTCTGCTCAGCCGCCGCCATTTCCAGCTTTCTGCTGACCCTGAGCGCACCGGGCACCACCACCGTCGCCCTGCTCGTGCAGGGACTCGTTCGCTCGACACTGATGACGGTGCTGATTCTGACGCTGGTGGAGTTACCGGGCATGAAGCCGGAACAGGCAGGCACAGCAAGCGGGCTGTTCTTCTCCGCCGCCGAAGTCGGCGGCGTGCTCGGCCCGCTCGGGCTCGGTCTGATCTACGACCTCACCCATGGCTTCAATGCCGGGCTCTACACCCTGACAGCCGTGTCCGCCCTGATGCTGCTCGGCACGTTCAGACTCTCGAAGCTTGCTCGCCCGAAACCGCTCAGCGGCCCTTGAACTCCGGCGGCCGCTTCTCGACAAAGGACTGAACGCCTTCCCGGAAGTCTTCCGACTTGAACAGGTTCAGGATGCTCATCAGCACGTGATGAGAGTGGCTTTCGAAATCCTGGGTGAGCCCGTGCCGGAACAGCCGCTTCATCTCCGTGATGGCAAGCGGCGCGTTGCTGGCGATCTTGTTCGTCCACTCGGTCGCCACAGCTTCCAGCTCGTCCGCGGGGACCGCCTTGTTGACGAGCCCGTAGCCTTCCGCGGCTTCCCCCCCCAGCGGATCGCCCAGCATGGAGATCTCGCAGGCCTTGGCCCAACCCAGCAGCCTGGGCAGATACCAGGTGCCGCCGCTTTCCGGAATCACGCCCATCTTTGCGAAACCCGGCATCAGCACGGCTTTGTCGGACATCAGCCGCATGTCGCAGCCGAGGGCGAGATCCAGTCCATACCCTGCTGCAGGACCATTGATCACCGCAACCACCGGCGTGTCCATTCGCTGCAGGGTGACGGTGCAGATTTCCCGGGTGGAGTAATGACGCGCACCGGCCGAAGCCAGACCGGAACCGCCGATGCCCTCGCCGGCCGCCGCCTGCTTGAGATCCAGACCGGAGCAGAACGCCCGGCCCGCTCCCGTCAGCACGGCCACCCGCACGTTCGGGTCGTCGTCCGCTTCTTTCAGCGCGTCATTCAACTCGCCGAGCATGGTGCCGGTGATGGCGTTCATGGCTTCCGGACGATTCAGAACGATCCAGCGGACGTTGCCGCGGTCGTCGATCAGGACTTCACTCATGGCCGCTTACCTACTTGAGTACGTATTTCTTCACGCCTTTCGGACCCACCTCGGCACCGTAGACGCTACCTTCCGCATCCACCGCCACCCCTTCGGCGGCGCTGGTGCCGGAGTTGTCCTGATCCGGTTCAGGATCCGGGATGAAGGCGGTGACGAAGCCGTCCTTTGCCGAACCGATCCGGATGCCGCGCTTGAAGCCGACGTTGCGGCGCGCATTCGACTCGGAATCCGCCGAGTAGAGCACGTCGTTCTTATCGATGAACAGGCCACTTGGACGACCGAAGTGATACCAGGTATCCAGATGGCTACCCTCCTGATCGAAGATCTGCAGTCGGGAGTTGGCTCGGTCCGCCACGAACAGCCGCCCCTGCGAGTCCATTGCCAGCCCGTGCGGCTCGTTGAGCTCGCCATGATCACTGCCGGGAATGCCGAACTCACCGAGATAGTTGCCTTCTGCATCAAATTTGACGATCCGGTTGTTGACCGGCTCATCGGGCCCCGAGCCGTGGCCGTCCGCCACGAAGATGGTGCCGTCCGGACCGACCAGCACGTCGCAGGGCTTACGGAAGGTGGTCTCGCCGTCGCCACCCACACCTTTCTCACCCAGCGTCATCAGCAGTTCGCCTTCGGGGCTGAACTTATAGATCACATGTCCCCAGCCGTCAGGAATGGGTGCATAGCCATTGCCGTCCGTGATCCAGACGTTGTCATCCGCATCCACGTAGATGCCGTGCGGCCAGGCGATCATGCCGGCGCCGAAGCTTCTGACCAGATTACCGTCGAGATCGAACAGCAGTATCGGATCCACGTCGCTGTCCACGCAGACGTTGGCACCACAGCGCTCGGCCACCCAGATGTGCTTGCCGTCGTTGGTGGGATAGATGGCGCTGCTGGAACCCCATTCCCGGCCATCAGGCAGCGCTCCCCAGCCCTCAATGGTGCTGTACGGGTTGGGTGCCGAGTTCTCGGCCAGTGCGGCGGTGCCGGTGATGGCTGCCGCCAGCCCGGCGATCGCGAGCGATGCGATGCGAATACGCATGGATGATCTCCCTCATTCCTGTGCTACGAAACGGGAGATTCTACACCAGCCGAGCGGTCCTCAGCGGTTGCGGATGACCATCACCTGGTAGCGCCCGTCGGATCCGATCAGGTTTGAACAGAGGTGCGAGATTATGCTGATCACGATGGCGCCAAAGATGGAGCTCCAGACCCCATCGACGTGAAAACCATCCACAAACCAGCCGGCCAGATTCAGCATGGCGGCATTGAGGATGAGCAGGAAGAGTCCAAGGGTAAGCACCGTCACCGGCAATGTCAGAACGACGAGAATAGGCCGCACGAACGCATTGATCAGTCCCAGGGCGATCGCGCCCCATATCAATGACCCGGTGCTGTCCGTGCTGATACCAGGTATGAGCCAGGCCGCGACCCAGATGCCTAGGCCAATGATGGCCGTGCGCAGCAGTATGCCGATCATGTTCTTCGTCCGTGCTCGCGGTAACGGGCACCATTGCGCGTCTCGAAGAACTTGTCCAGAGACACGGATTCCTGGCGCAGGAAACCTTTGTCCGGTAACACACCCGCCGACACCATCTCGATCACCGCACAGACGGATGAAGCCGTGGTCCAGGCGATCGCCCGCCACATACGACCGCCAATCTCCACCGGATAGTAGGAGCGGACGAACTCGCGCCGGTTGAGTCGGCCCTGCTGGGTGCCTTCTGCGGAAACGTGTACATGCACCACATCTTCATCCACCGGCGGCTTGGCGTTCTTCAGAATCTTGCCGGCAAGCTCCCGGTCGCTGCTCATCAGCAACTCATGGAAGAAGAAGTTCATCAGGCTCGCATGGCCGGGATAGCGCATGGTTTTATAGTCCAGGTTATCCACGCTGCCTTCATAGGTGTCACACATGGTGCCGAGACCGCCGGAGGTGGTGAAGGCTTCGAGGCGCACGCCGTTCACATGCACCGTTTCCACCCACTCCATGGGCGATACCCACTTGTGCTCACCGTCCTCGATCACCTCGCAGTCGTTCAGGTATTCGTTCACAACCCCTTCCGGCGACCAGTTGAAGGAATAGGCGAGCAGGCCGGTCGGGTGTTGCGGCAGCGCGCCGACCCGAAGCTTGATGGAGCGCACCTCGTCAAACTGTTCCGCCAGATGGGCACCGACGATGCCGACGAAACCCGGCGCCAGACCGCACTGCGGCGCCATCAAGCGCTCGCTCTTTTCGGCCAGCTCGAGAATCAGCTCCTTGGTCGGCACATCCTCGGTAAGGTCGAAGTAGAAGATGCCGAGTTCACAGGCCAGCCGGGCCAGGTCTTTGTTCAGGTGATACGGCAGGCAGGACAGCACGGCGTCCTGATCGCCAAGCAGCGCCTTCAGCGCCGCCTGATCATCCGCCGATGCGACGGCCACCTTGAACGGCAGCTCGCCTTCCGGGGCTGCCACGTCGATGCCGGTTACCTCGAAACCGGTCTCCGTCAGCAGACGGGCCGCCAGCTCTCCGACACCGCCGATGCCGAGCACGGCAATTCGCTTGATCCTGGCCTCGTCTGCCATCTTCACGCCTCCTCTGATCAGACTTCGAAGTTGATGCCCTGCGCCAGCGGCAGCTCATCTGAATAGTTCACCGTTACCGTCTGCCGACGCATGTAGGCCTTCCAGGCATCCGAACCGGACTCCCTGCCCCCGCCCGTTTCCTTCTCGCCGCCGAAGGCGCCGCCAATCTCTGCGCCGGACGGGCCGATGTTCACGTTGGCGATACCGCAATCCGAACCCGCCGCAGAGAGAAAGGTTTCCGCTTCCTTCACGTTCGTGGTGAACACACAGGAAGAGAGCCCCTGTGGCACACCATTCTGCATGGCGAGCGCATCAGCGAATTCCGTGTACTTCATGGCGTAGAGAATGGGCGCGAAGGTCTCGGTACGAACCACATCCGACTGATCCGGCATCTCGACGATGGCCGGGCGAACGTAGTAGCCCTCCGGAAACTGATCAGCAAGCACACGCTCGCCGCCGCTAACCACACCCCCGGCATCGGCCGCTCGGGCCAGCGCCGCCTGCATGGCGTCATACGCTGCCTGATCGATGAGTGGCCCCACCAGCACGCCGTCTTCGAGCGGGCTGCCGATGGAGAGGTTGCCATACACCTTCTTCAACTGTTCCAGCAGATCATCGTAAACGGAATCGTGAACGATGATCCGTCTGAGGCTAGTGCAACGCTGTCCGGCAGTGCCCACCGCCGAGAACACGATGGCCCTCAGCGCCAGATCCAGTTCCGCAGAGTCGGTCACTATCATGGCGTTGTTGCCGCCCAACTCGAGAATCGTTCGGCCGAACCGTTCCGCAACCACGGGCGCCACCTTCCGACCCATGGCCGTGGACCCGGTCGCCGATATGATCGGCACCGCCGCATGTCGGGTCAGCGCCTCTCCCACCGCCGCGTCACCGATCAGCAGCTGGTTCAATCCAGCAGGGGCCTCGGGAAAATCAGCCGCCACCTTCTCATAGATCTTCTGCACCGCCATCGCCGTGAGCGGCGTTTTCTCGGAGGGCTTCCAGATCACCGGATTACCGCAGACGAAGGCGAGCGCTGCATTCCAGGACCAGACGGCAACCGGGAAGTTGAAGGCAGTGATCACGCCGCAGGGTCCCATGGGTTGCCATATCTCGCGCATGGCGTGACCGGATCGTTCAGACGGCATGGTGAGACCGTAAAGCTGCCGGGACAGGCCGACGGCGAAGTCGCAGATGTCGATCATCTCCTGCACCTCGCCGAGTCCTTCCTGCAGGATCTTGCCGCATTCGGCACTCACCAGCGCGGCGAGCGCCTCCTTCTGATTCCGCAGCTCGTTGCCGAGCAGACGGACGAACTCACCGCGCCGGGGTGCAGGTACGTGACGCCAGGCCTGAAACGCCCCGCTGGCAGTGGCGACCACGCTCTCCACATCTGCGGCCTGATGCACGGCCACCCGACCCAACTCTGCGCCATCGATGGGCGATATGACCTGCAGGGAACCGCTGCTGAGTTCGGACTCGCCGAGTCCCGCGCCTTGAGTGACTGCTTCATGTGCCATGGGTTTTCCTCAACTATTTGCCGGTGTCTTGCCGGCTTACCGATGTCTTCCGATGTCGCTACCAGATCCGGACCCGCGCTTCCGAGGGCAGGTAAAGTGCAGCATCCTCACCCACCTCGAAGGCGTCATACCAGGCGTCCAAGTTGCGAACCACCCCGTTCACCCGGAACGGCTCCGGCGAGTGTGGACCGGATTTCAGTCGCGCAACCATCGTCTCCTCCCGGGTCTTTGCCCGCCAGATCTGCGCGTAAGCGATGAAGAAGCGCTGATCGCCGGTGAGGCCATCGATAATGGGTGCTTCTTCGCCTTCAAGGCTCGCCCGGTAGGCGTGATAGGCGATGCTGATGCCCCCCAGATCGCCGATGTTCTCACCCAGCGTAAATCGACCATCGATAAAGGTACCCGGTACGGCCTCGTAGGCAGAATACTGATCCACCAGACGGTCAGCCCGCGCTTCGAACCGGGCCCGGTCCTCATCCGTCCACCAGTTCTCCTGCACCCCGGCGCCGTTCGATTTGGAGCCCTGGTCATCAAAGCCGTGACCCATCTCGTGTCCGATCACCGCGCCGATGGCGCCATAATTCACGGCCGGATCCGCCTGCGGGTTGAAGAAAGGCGGCTCGAGGATGCCCGCCGGGAAGGTGATGGCGTTGAACTGGGGGCTGTAAAAGGCGTTCACCGTCTGCGGCGGTGAGAACCACTCGTTCCGATCCGTCGGTTCGTTCAAGCGCCGTATCGCGCGCGCCTCGTAGTAGCCTCGCAGTGAGCGCACATTCCCCATCAGGTCTGCCCGATCGATGTCCACATCTGAAAAATCGCGCCACTCGCTGGGATAACCGATCTTGGGCAGGAAGGCCGCCAGCTTTTCCTGCGCTCTGGCCTTGGTTTCATCACCCATCCAGTCCAGCTCGTCCACCCGCTCGCTGAGCGCAGCGCGCATGTTCTCGACCAGTTCCTCCATCATGGCCTTGGATTCCGGCGGAAAATACCGCGCCACGTAGACTTCGCCAATGGCATCGCCCAGGCCGTTGCCACCGCTCACCAGGCTGACCGCACGACGCCAGCGCTCCCGCTGTTCGGGCTGGCCACGGATCACCTTGCCGTAAAACTCGAAGTTCGCGGCGTCAATCTCAGTCGCCAGATAAGGCGCGTTGTTCGAGACCAGGTGGTAGGCCAGGTATGCCTGCCACACCGCCAGTGGTGTGCTCTCAATCAGCTCGATGATTGGCGGGATGGCACTCGGATAAACGACATTGACCACCTCTGGCGTGGCACCCGCAGCCTCGAAGAAGCCGGCCCAGTCGAATCCGGGGAAGTCGGTTCTGACGCGCTCCGGGCTGCCGACGTTGTAGGTGAGGTCCCGATTGCGTCGATCGGCTCGCGGCCAGTGCGCTCTGGCAATGGCGGTTTCCAGCGCCAGCACGGCCTTGGCCTGGGCTGCCAGCTCGGGGGCTTCCACCAACGCCAGCAGCTGTTGGATGTGGCCGACATAAGCCTCGCGGATCGTCTGGAAACGCTCTGAGTCTTCCAGATAGTAGTCTCTTTCCGGAAGGCCCAGTCCGGATGCGTAGATCGCACCGATAAACCGGGCCGGATTCATGCGATCGATCTGAATCCCCAGGGCGAGTGGCGCCGAGCCACCTGCCCGACTGGCCCAGCTGAACGCGCGCGAGAGGGCTGAATGGTCGGACAGGCCTTTAATGTGCGCCAGATCTGCCTTGATCGGCTCAAATCCGAGGGCATCAAGCGTGCCCGTATCCAGAAAGCTCGCGTAGTAATCGCCGATCTTCTGTTCCACGGAGCCCGGCGCGGGTTCTGCAGCCGCCAGTTCCTCGATCAGAGCCTGAACCCGATCCTGAGCCTGCTCATGCAGGGCGTAGAAGTTCCCGAAGGTCGATTTGTCCCCCGGCAGTTCATAGCTCGAGAGCCAGGCGCCGTTTGCATAGGTAAAGAAATCGTCACCTGGCGTGACGGCGGGGTCCATCAGGCTCAGATCCACGTTCTCCGGCGTGGTCGCAACCGCGGTCTGGGGGGAAACCGCTGCGCTCTCCGGTGCGGCTGCGGATCCACCTTCCCGGCAACCGGC
>Ga0316191_10002850_pt1 | contig 12677 bp, 13 predicted proteins | sample Eddworburr2cm_MG_FD_204928 | JGI IMG/M metagenome (GOLD analysis project Ga0316191, IMG submission 204928) | Coastal sediment microbial communities from Maine, United States - Eddy worm burrow 2 cm | ecosystem: Environmental > Aquatic > Marine > Coastal > Sediment | place: USA: Maine...
CCTGCGGAGATATGCTTTGCAGGGGCTTCCTCCTGGGTGGCACCTCGGGCCGCACAACGCTCAACGGCGAAGGTGTGCAGCACCAGGACGGGCATTCCCATCTGCTTGCGGCCACCGTACCAAACCTGAAAAGCTATGATCCGGCCTTCGGCTACGAGATTGCGCTGATCGTCCGGGAAGGCATCCGGCGTATGTATGCCGAACAGGAAAACCTGTTCTATTATTTGACAGTCACTAACCAGCCTTACCCCATGCCGCCGCTGTCAGAGGACGCCGGGGTGGAGGAAGGCGTCCTTAAGGGAATGTACTGCTTCGAACGCCAGCCAGGGGCCGAGGTCAACCTCTTCGGCAGTGGGGCTATAATGCATGAGGTGCTGCGAGCCCGGACACTGCTCGCCGAGTTGGACATCGCGTGCAGCGTCTGGAGCGTGACCAGCTACACGGAGCTCACCCGCCAGGCGCTTGCCGTCGAGCGCGCAATGCTTCTTGAGATAGGCGAAGCGGCGGTTCGTTCTCATGTGACCGAGCTGTTGCAGGATGAGCAGGGCATCTTTGTAGCTGCTACCGACTATATGAAGGCGCTGCCCATGAGCATCTCGCGCTGGGTCCCCGGTCCTTACACCGTGCTTGGGACGGATGGATACGGGCTGTCGGAAGCGCGGCCTGATCTCCGAAACTACTTTGAAGTCTCAGCGGAATGGATTGCTTTTGCAGCCCTGTCGACCCTTGCCCAGAACGACCGATTGGATCATGAAGCCGCTTTCGCCTTTGCCCGGGACGCGGGGCTGGACCTGACGAAAGTGGATCCCGCCTGTTTATGACGCGGTCAGCATGACGCCATCGCGTCGGGTTCACATTGTGGGCTGTCATCGCAGCGGAACCACGCTGATGATGGAATTGATGTGGAAATGTTTCGAATTCAGCGGTCGCTCTGAACATGAGGTTGCCCTGTTCGAGCCCGTCCCCGAAGGTCAAACGCTCTATTTGACCAAGAAACCACCGGACACGATTCGCCTCGCTCCTGCGTTTCTGGCCGACGAAGCGCTGTTCGTCATCGCCATGCTGCGGGATCCCCGATCCGTCGTTTCCAGCAGACACCCGAAACGGGGCGACGTGTATTTCTCCGGGTTTCGTCGTTGGCGCGACTACGCTGTGGCGATTCAGCGCCTTGAGGGCCATCCGCGCTATCTTGTGGTTCGCTATGAAGATCTGATAACCGACCCCGACGGTGTGCAGTCAACGATCTGTCGACGATTTCCTTTCCTCACCCAGCGGGGCCGTTTTTCCGACTATCCTGATGGCGCGCGGGTACCGGAGACTGCCAGTCAGTCGCTGCTTGGGGTGAGGCCCTTTGATCCTGAACGGATACAAAGCTGGCGTGATCACCTGCCCAGAGTCAAAGGCCAGCTGCAGAATTTCCCTGACATGCAGACCTGGCTGTTGAACCTGGGTTATGAATCAGATTCCACCTGGATAAAGATGCTGGATGACGTGGAACCCTATCAGCAGGCCTACAAGGAGGCGGCCCCTCACGTCCTCAAACGCCTGGAAACGGACTTCAGATTCTGGTTGAAGACACGACGTTATCTTCGTGACCGCGGCCTTTCGGGGCGCTGAGGCCTGGCGTTAGTTTGAGAACCAGTTAACGAGCAAGATCTGCCAGCATAGCCATACTTGAAGGAACCGGCGGTGTTACCCGAATATGGACCTTCGCTTTTCTCACTTTGAAATACTCACGGGCACCGGGGCGCTCTTTCTGTGCCTCGTCTTCGTGGCTCTGTTCATAGAGGCTCCTGCCATTCAGGAGGAAATCGGCAGCGAGGCGGCAGAAGCCGTGCGCCGGCAGAATCTGTTCTGGGTCAGCGTGCAGGCCCACGGTCAGCATCTGGTGCTCACCGGCGCTGCGCCGGACTATCTGGCCAAGCGGCAGGCCGGCGAGATTGCGGCGGATGTTCATGGGGTCACAGCAGTAGAAAACAAAATTGCCATTATTGGTGAAGAAGGGACCTGTCAGATCGAGCTCGATCGCCACCTCAAGGGTGAGCCGGTGACGTTCAAGGTGGGACGAGCCGAACTTGCTGATCGAAGCTTTCCGGTTCTGGGCCTGGTGGCCAGCGTGGCTCGGAACTGTGACGCGGCCTTTGAGGTCGCCAGCCACACCGACGCTGAAGGGGATTCGGCAATCAATCTCAAGCTGTCGCAGCGTCGGGCGGAGGTGGTGGTTCGATATCTGGTTCAAAGCGGGGTAGATCCCGAACGGTTGCGGGCCGTCGGCTATGGTGAAAGCCAGCCCGTGGCGGACAATCAGTCGGAAGACGGGCGCGCTGCCAATCAGCGTCTGGAATTCCGCGTTCTGGGAGATGCAGCGTGATTTTTCTGGCTTTCAAGATCTTCGTTTATCTTGTGGTGACCCTTTGTATGGGTGCGGCTGGCGGTTGGTTGCTGCGTAATCTGGCCGCCACGCGTCACGAAGATTTGTTGAATCGGCAGCTGATCGAAGCCCGGGGGCGGGTTCCTCAGCTGGAATCTCAACTCCGGGGCCAGAATGAGGCGGTCTCTCAGCTGAAGGTGCACATCAAAGAGAAGGAAGACCAAGTGGGTGAGCTTAATCACGCCCTCAAAGAACGCGACGAAGCGCTTGTTGAGAAGGAGCGGGCGTTGAGCCTGCTCCAGGCCCGGTTGGACGGCCGTGTCGATGCCAGGGGCGGGGCCACCGCGAGCATCCGAACGGAACAGCCCATGCTTGTGCTGGAAGAGGTCGAAGCCGGACTGGAATCCGAACTGGAATCCGAACTGGAATCCGAACTGGAATCCGAACTGGAATCCGAACAAGGGAATGAAGCCAAACCCTCACGTCCTGACGATTCTGTGGAGCTGTTGGCGCTTAAAGCCGAGGTTAACCGCCTTAATATCGCGCTTGAGGCTGCGAAATCTGCCGCACCTGCCGCAGCGCCTGCCCCGGTCCCCGAGAGTCCTGAACTCCTGGATCGAATTGCAGACCTGGAACACGCGCTCGACCGTGCCAAGCGCGCACTGCTCAACGAGCAGCGCCGGGTAACGGAACTGCAGCGGGAGCGGGAGCTTCAGAACCGCACCCTGCACGTGCTGCATCAGCAGCTGGAGATGGCTAAGGAAAGCCGCCGCGCGACGGGGAGCTGAGGGTCACTTCAGAGCCGACCCATCTGTTCAGCTTCCACCAGAATGGCGTTCAGAAGCGAGCGCGCCTTTTCCTCCGGAGTGCCCTCAGCCATTTCCGCCGATTTGGAATTGATCCCCGGTATGCGGGCGATAAGCATGTCGCCGGAAACTGAGAAAACGCCCGCGTACTGTTTCCCCTTATAGTCGACCGGCATCTGTTGTTGCCTGGCACCGGTTGCCATGATTTTCTCCCTCAATCTGTTGCCTGTTGCTATTCGCCGGCCATCGGCGAGTCGTCTGCCGGCCGGATGGTTTTCGGTAGTTGTGAGTTCCAGGTCGACTGGGACGCACCGATCATCTGGGCGGCTCATCGCTCAGTAGAAACGTCTGATCAGATAAACCGCGGCAGAGAGCACAGCAGAGATTACCAACATGGAGGTCAAGGGAAAATAGAAAGAGAAGCCGGGCCTCTCGATGCGTATATCTCCAGGCAGCCGGCCAATCCAGGTGAGCGCCCCGGACTGTGTCAGCAGCCCGAGCGCGATCAGCAGCACGCCGGCGATTACCAGCCATCGTCCCAGATCACCCACTGGCTCTTGCGCCTCTAAGTGTTAGCCCCAACGTTCTGCGCAGCCACGGCAGACTTGCCGATGTCCCTGCCATTGAGGCGACGGATGACGGGCCTGCTTACCGCCACCCAGAGTATACAGGTGAGGTAGACGCTGCTCCCCAGAATCACCGCCGCTGATGGGCCGGTCGCTTCGGCAAGGGCGCCGACGAACAGTCCGCCCAGTGGCATCAGGCTGAAGCCCATGGCGTGAATCCCCATCACCCGGCCACGCAATTCATCGGGCACTGCCAGCTGCATGACGCTCATGGAGCTGATCATGAACACCGATGCGAACGCTGCAGCCAGGAAAACCGCCCCCAGGGTGAGGACGAAAATGCCGGTGGTGGCCAGCCCCGCAAAGGCAGCGGTGGTGATGGCGCCGAGACTGGCGCCGCCCAGCAGCATTCGACCCAGTTGCCGACGGCTCTGCACGCCGCCAACCAGCAGCGTTCCGACCACCGACCCTACCCCGCCTGCCGACAGCAGGTAACCGTAGGCTGTTTCTCCGCCATTCAGCATGCTTGCGAACGCTGGCATGATCTGGATGTACGACTGCGAGAAGAACATGCCAACGAAGGTCAGCAGAATGAGCCATCTGAAAAGGGGCGCGCCTTGGATGTAACGCACGCCCTCCTTGACCTGCTCCCAGGCTGTTCCCCTTCCGGTCTGGACGGGTTGTGGCGGAATGCTGGAGATCACGGCCACCATCACCAGAAATCCCAGGGCGCTGATCAGGAACAGGACCCAGGTATCGCTGGCTGCGATGATCAGCCCACCCAGGGCCGGCATTGCCATGCGGGTTACCTGCCAGACGAACGAGTTCAGGGCCACCGCGCTGAGAAAAGCGGAACGGTTTACCAGGTTGGGATACAGGGAGACCCGTACTGGCCAATCCACGCCGGTAACCAGAGAAAACAGCGCCGCAACGGCAAGGACATGCCAGACCTGAACATGGCCGGAATAATCCAGCCACGCAAGCGCCAGGAGCAGGACGCTGATACTGCAGGAGGTGACCATCATGATGCGACGTTTGTCGAAACGGTCCGCGATAACGCCACCGGCAAGGGTCATGAGGATATTTGGCAGAGCCGCAGCGGCGCCAAGCAGGCCCAGTTGCAGCGCGGAACCGGACAGCTCGAAAATGAGCCAGCCCTGACCCAGCGTGATCAGCTGAGTCGCACCCACCGATGCCAGAGACGCCAGCCAGTAACGTCGGTACAGTGGAAATCCCAGAGCGGGATATTTCTGCAGCAGGAATCGAGAGGCCATGGAGGTCGGCCTGGTAAGTTGCGAATTTCAGCGCCAGTATGCCTGCGCGGGCGCGCTCGGAGCCAATGGGCCGGCACTGCGTCCGCACTGCGTCCGCACTGCGTCCGCACTGCGTCAGGACCGGGTACCCACTGGATACCTCACGGGCGGTATCTCACGGGCGGTATAAGGGAGCATGAACCGGAAGTTTCAGACCAAAGCCGATGCGCGACAGTGGGCGTGGGATGCCCTCGATGACGGGGGTTGTGCCCGTTCCCCCTTTCCACCCCATGGACGCATCCCCAATTTCGAGGGTGCGGAGCTGGCTGCGCGAAGAATTTTCAGCGAGTCTCCATGGCGTGAGGCCCGCGCTATCAAGGTCAATCCTGATTCGCCGCAGATGCATGTTCGTGTTCAGGCGTTGGCTCGCGGGATAAGGGTTTTCGTGCCGACACCGGGGCTCAAAGGCGGATTTCATCTTCTCGATCCGGAGCGCATTCCGCCCTCCCGCTATGGCGAGGCAGCGACGCTCTCTTCAATGCCGGAATGGTCACTGTCCGTGCCGCTTGACGAAGTGCCGCAACTGGATGCCATCGTCACCGGCTGCGCAGCAGTTACTGACGGCGGCAAACGCGCTGGCAAAGGGGCAGGTTACAGTGACATCGAGTTTGCGATCCTGCGAGAGCTGGGCCACGAACCGGTCCCGGTGGCCACCACCGTGCACGAGTTGCAGATCTTGGGGGATTTTCCGGTCGAGACCAATGATCTACCCCTGTCGTTGATCTGCACGCCGGAGCGAACGCTTCGGGTAGCATCGCCGCCGCCCCCGCCGACGGGCGTCGAGTGGTCCCGCCTGACCTCCGAGGACATCGAGGCGATGCCCCTTCTCCGCGACCTGCGCGCGCTGCAAAAGGAGTCCAGGCGGTGAAATCGCCATTTTCGTTGCTGATCCTGAGTATCGGGCTTCTGCTTCTGCCCGGTTGGGCAACTTCCGAGGGGCCCGATCCGGTGGTGATCGTTCTGTCCTGGGACGGTCTCAGACACGATTTTCTTGAAGTCCATGATGCTGATGGGGAGCTGACCGCGCTGCGGCGAATTGCGACAGAAGGTGTTCGAGCAGGCCGGCTTACCCCCGTTTTCCCCTCCAGCACCTTTCCAGGACACGTTTCCATGGCGACCGGAACCTATCCGGATCGCCACGGCATCGTCGACAACCGTTTCTATGACCGCGATAACGGATTGTATTTGAACCGCGCTGACGCCAACTGGCTGCAGGCGGAACCGCTGTGGATCGCCGCGGAGCGACAGGGGGTTCCGGCGGCAACCTATTTCTGGGTGGGTTCGGAAACGGATTGGCGTGGACAGGGCACCAGATACCGGATCGCCCCCTTTGATAGCGCCCGGCCCGAAGCGGAGAAGGTCGATCAGATACTGGCCTGGCTGCGGCTGCCCGAGGCTGAGCGTCCCCGGCTGATCATGAGCTACTGGGCGGGTACGGATCGCGTCGGACACGATTACGGCCCGCTCAGTCGTCGCGTTCGAGAGCAGCTGGCTGGGCAGGATGCGCAGCTCGGTCGGCTGCTGACGGGGTTGGATGCGATGAACGCCTGGCCGTACACGACGCTGCTGCTGGTGAGCGATCACGGCATGACAGAGACTGGCGCCTATCTTGATCTGCGCAGCGCGCTGGCCGATCGTGATATCGCCGCCCGGGTGCTCGGGAGTCCGGTAGCCAACGTTTTTCTGAACGATCCACAGCAGCTGGAAGCGGCAAAAGCGGCCATTGTTTCCCTGGGTCCGGTGCAGGTTTATGAGGGCCAAAGGCTGCCCGACGATCTGAGGTTGCGACATCCAACCCGTATCGGCGATCTCGTGGTCGTCACCGAGCCTCCTTACGTCCTGACCCGCCCGGATGGGTTCAAGGGGATGCTCGTGGCGCTGCTCTCAGCCTTCGGCTGGTCTTTTGGCGGTCATGGCTATGACCCTTCGCTGCCGGACATGGGGGCGGTCTTCATGGCTCTGGGCAGGGGTGTGGAACCCGGACTCGACGTGGCCGAGGTGCGCCAGATTGATGTGGCGCCGACGGTAGCAAGGCTGCTTGGCATCGATCCCCCGCTGCAGGCGGAGGGTCAGCCCGTGCCAGGCATCGGCGCGTCGTCGTTGCACGCAACTTTGCCCACTTCTTTACCCAGGTCCCGGTTTTTGGGCCAGGAGCGTTGACCGCTGTTCCCGCTCGAAACGGTAAGTCAGTGTCCCGCCCTCACGCACTGTCTCCAGCTGAAGCCAGCGTTGATCCCCTTCCCTGTACCACAGTTGGATGGGGCTCAAGCCCTCTGCCTGAAGCAGATAGCGATCGGACTGGGAGCCGCCCACCTCTTCGCTGCCCTGGCGTACCAGGACTGCGGGTGCCAGCTCACCGGTCTGGGGGTTCAGCAGGTTCTCCCGCTGCAGCAGGTCCAGATCCCAGTAGGCGAAGCTTGCAGCACAGTCGATGGTCAGTGTCTGTCTGTTTGCCCGGTCCGGCCCCTGATCGATTGAGAGACCCGCGGGGCCAGCAGTGGCTGTTACTTCGTACAGGGTTCCGTTGTCGTCGGTCTCGGCGGTCAGCTTGGCGAGGCATCCGCCCTGCCAGTATTCGTTGGCCATGTGCCGGTAGCGGTACACGGGGACGAACAGAACGCGGAATTCCATCCGTGCTTCGGAACGAACGCGGGTCCCCTCCGGGCCTCGCGCGATGACAAACTCGTGCTCGCCAATACGTTTGTCGTTGTACCAGATGCTGTAGACGTAGGACGTCTCCTGGGAATAGGCCAGGGCGTCAGGGGATGAGAGCGTGGCGCCTGCGGCTGCGAAAGCCAGTGGGGCAAGCACCGTCGATATGAGGCGGCGGGCTTTTTTCTCACTCATAGAACCTCCCGTTGATTGTCCGAATGATAGTTCCCAGGATGGGTATGTGCTCGTAGAAGCCTGCGCTGGCATCCCAGAAATCCTGGTGAAGGACGATCTGTCCAGCGTCGTTGAAGCGCAGGTGGGTAACACCTACCGAGTATCCCGTTACTGGCTGGCTTACAGGCACGAACGTCGCGGTCATCTGCCACACCAGGTAAGCATCGGCTCCCGTTTGCTGGGTATCCAGAACGCGAACCTCCAGGTGCTGGGTAGCGTCAAGCATGCTTTCCAGGTGTCGAACCACCTGGGCCTTGTCTTCGCTGGTGAGCAGTGTGTCGCTGAAGTACAGGTCGTCGGCATACAGGTCTGCGGCGTGCGGCGCGGAGCCCTTCCCGGTTCGGGCAGCTTCGTGGCTGAAGTAGGCGACGAATTGGCTGAGGGCCGAGTCGGCCACGGTTTCCGAGCCGGGGTATCGCTGCAGTGCGGTTTTGTAAGTCAGCGCGTAAGGTTCGCTGGTGCTCTTAGAGCAGCCACTCAACAGCCCGGCTGCGAGCGCCGCGAAGACCAGATGCCGACTAATTCTGAAGCCCAAGATTCTCAACCTGCCTGCTCAAGTCGTTTGAAGGCTAGGCGTTGTCGCGTCAAGGCTCCGTGAAGTTTCTGCCATGCCGCTGTTGACGCTCATTTCACAGGCGTTGCTGCAGATTGCTTTCCCATGAGTACCGGGTTTGCCATTGGTCGCGCTATTTTGCGCTGGTTCGTCGCCGATCAAAGCGATGGGGCGCCCGTGGCTACCGGCCTGGGAGACGGCACTCGTAGCGGAGCGCGTATCGAGGACAGCGGTATGGGCGCGCTGGATTGGTGGCGCATCGTCCCCTTCGTTGCCCTTCACCTGGGCTGTTTTGGCGTTCTGTGGGTGGGTGTGAGCCCTGCCGCGGTGCTGGTGGCCGTCCTGTCTTACGGAGTCCGGATGTTTGCCATAACCGCCTTCTACCATCGATACTTTTCGCACAAGTCGTTTTCTACGGGCCGGCTGACGCAGTTTCTGTTCGCTGCCCTGGGGGCTGCGTCTACCCAGCGGGGTCCCCTCTGGTGGGCGGCGCACCATCGCAACCATCATCGCCACGCTGACACGGATCAGGATCCCCATCGGCCCGGGGACGGGCTGTTCTGGTCCCACATGGGATGGTTCCTTTCCCGCAGGCACTTCGGTACGGATCTGTCCCGGGTGAGAGACTGGGTGCGATTTCCCGAGCTGGTATGGCTCAACCGGTTTGATACGCTGGTTCCCGTAGCCTACGCCGGGGTCCTTTATGGTCTCGGGGAATGGCTTGCCTCAGCGATGCCCGAACTGCAGACCAGCGGGTTGCAGATGCTGGTCTGGGGCTACGTCGTTTCGACCGTCGCTCTGATTCATGCCACCCTGCTGGTGAATTCTCTGGCCCACCGATGGGGCAGGCGTCGGTTCGAAACCCGGGACGACAGCCGGAACAACCTGCTCATTGCGCTGCTCACCCTGGGAGAGGGGTGGCACAACAACCATCATCGTTACGCCGGCTCGGCTCGCCAGGGCTTTTACTGGTGGCAAGTGGATATTTCCTACTATCTGTTGAGGCTTCTGGCGGCCCTGGGGCTCGTCTGGGATCTCAAAGGCGTTCCCGCTCCGGTGCTCGAGGAGGGACGGCGATGAGGATTGCCATCGTAGGAGCCGGCATCTCCGGCATTGCGGCCGCCCATCGCCTCCAGGACTCGGCCGAAGTCACGGTTTTCGAGGCGCGGCGGCGAATTGGTGGCCACACGGATACCCACTCGATACTTGTGGAAGGTCGGACCTACTCGGTCGACTCAGGGTTCATCGTGTTCAACGAGCAGAATTACCCTGAATTCTCCGCCTGGCTGACCGAGCTCGGGGTGGCCTCTCAGCCTTCGGACATGTCCTTCGGGGTGTGCAACGAGCGTTCCGGGCTAGAGTATGGTTCCCGGGGTGTTGACGGGCTTTTCAGCCAGCGTCGGAACCTGTTTTCTCCTCGCTTTCTGCGAATGCTGTCAGACCTGCGCCGATTTTACGCCGATGCTGCGGCCTTGAAGGCTTCGGACGACCGCACTCTCCTGGAGTTTGTGGAGTCCCAGCGGTACGGGGCTGGTTTCCTCGAAGACCATCTCGCCCCCATGTGCTCTGCCTTGTGGTCCCTGCCGTTGAACAGCGTTCTGGATATTCCCATCTATCACGTTGTTGCCTTCATGGCCCACCACAGGATGCTGCAGTTGAACGGGCGACCCGAGTGGCGCGTGGTCCGCGGCGGCTCCAGCAGCTACCTTGACGCGTTCACCAGGCGCTTTTCCGGCACCATTGCAACCGGCGATGAAGTTCTACGGGTCGAGCGCCGGCCTGGCGGTGCCATAGTAACTACCCGGTCCGGTCGCGCACGGTTTGATGCCGTAGTTCTGGCCTGTCACAGCGACCAGGCGCTCAGCCTGCTGCATGACCCGTCGGTCGAGGAGCGTGAGGTGCTCGGGGCAATTCCCTATCAGCGAAACCGGGTAGTGGTGCATTCGGACGACTCGGTGATGCCCGCCAGCCGCCCGGCATGGTCGAGCTGGAACGCCAGAGTGAACGAGAAGGACACCCTCGGTTGCCAGGTCACCTACTGGATGAATCTCCTCCAGTCTTTGAGCTCTGAGCACCAGTTCTTTGTGACCCTGAACCCCACCAGGCAACTGCGCGACGTCTGGAGCGAGCGGGAGTACGCCCACCCCGTTTTCACGCTTGAAGCCCGCAAAGCTCAGGCGCGTCGAGCCCAGATCAGTGGCTCCAGGAACACTTTCTTCTGCGGTGCCTACTGGGGTTGGGGATTTCACGAAGACGGGTTTGCCAGCGGCACTGCGGTGGCAGCCGAGATCATGCAGGAGGCGGTACGTGCAGCCTGATCGTGCCTGTGAAGGCTGGGTCGTTCATCGGCGCATGCAACCCTTACGCCACGAGTTCCGTTATCCCATCTGGATGCTGTGTGCCGACCTGGACCGCATGGCGCGGACCGGATCGCATGACCATGACTGCGGTCCCTGGCTTTCCACCTCGCGCCGACCGGCGCCATTGAAGATTCTGCTTTCCGACTACGGTAGCGAAGAAGGCGGCATACGGGCTGGCGTCAATCGTCGGCTCGTCCGCGAGGGCTATGCCCCTGCGGAACAGGTCATGGTGCTAACGCAGCCTCGATCCTGGGGGATGTTCTTCAACCCGGTGACCTTCTTCCTGTGCTACACATCAGGCGAGCTGACCTGCGTTCTGGCGGATATCAACAACACCCCCTGGGATGAGCACCACACCTATGTGCTTGACGCCCGTGGTCAGGATGGTGCGCTACAGTTCACCTTCCCCAAGGATTTCCATGTCTCCCCGTTCATGCCCATGGATCTCGAGTATCAGTGGCGTCTGAAGCTGGAGGATGATCGCATAGAAATCGCCATGCGCCTGACCCGCCGCGGAGAGGAGGTGTTTTTTGCAGGTCTTTATCTCCGAGCCGAGGCTCTCAGCCGCCGGGCGGTGCGCAGGGGCGCGCTGGCTTTTCCCATGCAGAACGCGCGGACGCTCCTGCGTATTTACTGGCAGGCCTTCAGGCTGTACTTGAAACGGGTGCCTTTTTTCCCGCACCCAGGAAAATTCCGGGAGGTTGAATCCACATGACGACGCAGACGCTGGAAGCCGGTCGGATACGGCGCCGGGGTGCAGGTTTGTTCGCCAGAGCCATGACCCGTGCTTTGACGGGGCTTGAACGCGGCACCTTGATAATCGAGGATGGCGACGCTTCTATGCGGTTTGGTGCCGGAGAGCCGCGGGTCAAGGCAATCGTTCGACGGCCGTCTTTTTATCGCCGGGTTGCGCTGGGTGGAACCGTTGGCGCCGGAGAGGCGTATATGGACGGTGACTGGGATTGCGATGATCTCGTGGGGCTGATGAGAATTCTGCTGGCCAATGCGTCTGCCATGGCAAGGGTAGACGGTTCGAGCACGCTCAGCACGCAGCTGGGCAACCTGCTGCAACACCTTTTCAGGCGCAACAGTCGGGCGGGAAGTCGTAAGAACATCCGGGCACACTATGATCTATCCAATGCGTTCTTCTCTACTTTCCTGGACCAGCAGATGATGTATTCCTCTGCTGTGTATGAGAATGAGGGAGCCTCGCTCGAGGAGGCCAGCCTAGCTAAGCTCGAACGCCTTTGCCGGAAGCTGGAGCTGTCGCCCGACGACCATCTGCTCGAAGTGGGCACCGGTTGGGGAGGCCTGGCAGTTTACGCCGCTTCCCGGTTTGGCTGTCGGGTAACCACGGTCACCATTTCCCGGGAGCAGTTCGATGCAGCCCGGGCAAGGGTTCGGGATGCCGGGCTGTCCTCGCGCGTGGACGTTTTACTCAGGGATTATCGAGACGTCGAAGGCCAGTTCGACAAAATCGTTTCTGTGGAAATGGTAGAAGCAGTCGGCCATCAGTATCTGGACCAGTACTTTCGCGTGCTCGGCCGACTTCTTCGCCCCGAAGGCCTCATGGTGCTTCAGGCTATCACTATCGAAGATCGCCGCTACCGACAGGCGTTGCGATCGGTGGATTTCATCAAGAAGCACATCTTCCCGGGCAGTTTCATACCTAGCGTTTCAGCCCTTGTAGGCAGCGCGGCTGCGCAGAGTGAAACCGTTCTGGTCAATCTGGAAGATATCGGGCTCGACTATGCCCGCACCCTGCGGGCCTGGCGCTGCCGCTTTGAAGCGCGCCTGGCCGAAGTAGAGGCGCTGGGTTTCG
>Ga0316191_10002851_pt1 | contig 12676 bp, 9 predicted proteins | sample Eddworburr2cm_MG_FD_204928 | JGI IMG/M metagenome (GOLD analysis project Ga0316191, IMG submission 204928) | Coastal sediment microbial communities from Maine, United States - Eddy worm burrow 2 cm | ecosystem: Environmental > Aquatic > Marine > Coastal > Sediment | place: USA: Maine | collected...
CGGCGCCATAATTGTGCGCCAGGGTGATGTTCAGCCACGGGAAAATCTCTCTTGGCCGATAGAGTTCCAGCGCCTCCGACATCCGCTGCTTGCTGAACCAATCGAGCGCGATCACCAGGGCGGTAACTCCGAGCCACACCCAGGGATAGGGTGGAAATCTGCCGCGGAGCGTTTGTTTTTGCAGCTCAGTCATGCGCTTGGCTCAGGCGATCCGGCGCGTCTCGCCGCCACCATCGACGTTGTCGACGCAACGCCCGCAGAGTTCGGGGTGCCCGGGATCAGAGCCCACGTCCGCGCGATAGTGCCAGCAACGCACACATTTTTCATGCGTTGAAGGTGACACTTGCAGGGCGATTTCGCCCTCCTCCAGCCCGACTTTCTGCACACCGCCGGGTGCTTCGTCCAGGCCGGCGACACGCGCTTCCGAGGTCAGCAGCACGAAGCGCAATTCGTCACCCAGTGAATCGATGGCTTCTCGTAGCGGGCCATCCAGCCACAGGTCCACTTCGACCGCCAGCGATGAGCCCGCCTTGCCCTCGCGGCGCACGATTTCGATGGACTTGCTGACTTCCTCGCGCACTTTCATCACGCGCTGCCAGCGCGTTCGTTCCTCAGCCGCGTTATCCAGCTCGAACAGGCCCTCGTACCAGGTCTCGAAGAAGATGCTGGCGCTGCGCTTACCCGGCACGTGTTGGTGGATTTCTTCGGCGGTGAAGCTGAGCACGGGCGCAATCCAGCGCACCATCGCCTCGAGCACGTGGTACATCGCTGTCTGGGCGGACAAGCGCGGCAGGCTGTGGCGCCCGGTTGTGTACAACCGGTCCTTCAGGATGTCGAGGTAGAAGGCGCCCATATCCACGGCACAGAAATGATGGACTTTCTGGTAAATCTGCAGGAACTGGTAATCGTCGTAGGCCTGCTTTACCTGCTCCTGGAGTTGCGCAGCACGATCGATCGCCCAGCGATCCAGCGGCAGCAGTTCGGCCGGCCCCAGTGCCTGGTCCGGCGTGAAACCGTCGAGGTTGCCGAGCAGGAAGCGGGCCGTGTTGCGAATACGCCGATAGGCGTCGGCAACCCGCTTCAGGATCTCATCGGAGACGGTCATCTCGCCGCGGTAGTCCGCGGCCGCTACCCACAGGCGCATCACATCGGCGCCGAGGGTGTTCATGACCTTGATCGGCGACAGGACATTACCCTGCGATTTGGACATCTTGCGACCCTCGGCATCGACCACGAAGCCGTGCGTCAGCACCTGTTCGTAGGGCGCCGCGCCATGCATCGCCACCGCAGACAGCAACGACGATTGAAACCAGCCGCGATGCTGGTCCGAACCTTCGAGGTACATTTGCGCCGGCCGCTTGAGCTCCGCTCTTTCGTCCAGCACGCAGCGGTGCGAGACGCCGGAATCGAACCAGACGTCGAGAATGTCGGTCACCCGCTCGTAGCGTTCGGCGTCCACACCCAGCCGCTGATAAATATCATCTGCGTACCAGCAATCAACGCCTTCGACCTCGACCAGGTCGGCGGCCCGCGCCATCAGGTCCTGGGTGTCCGGATGCAGAGCCCCACTCTGGCAATCGACGAACAGCGTGATCGGCACGCCCCAGGTTCGCTGTCTCGAGATGCACCAATCGGGGCGGTTCTCCACCATGCCGGCGATGCGCTCCTCGCCCCAACCGGGCACCCAGCGCACCGACTTGATGGCCGCCAGCGCGTGGTCACGCAATCCGGCCTGCTCCATCGAGATGAACCATTGCGGGGTAACGCGGAAGGCGGTGGGCGACTTGTGGCGCCAGCAGTGCGGATAGCTGTGCTCGAAGGGCTCGGTGTGCAGCAAGGTGCCGTGTTCCCGCATCACCTCCAGGACGTGTTCGTTGGCCGCCCAGACCATCTCGCCGGCGAACAGCTCAACGTTGTCCAGGTAGCGGCCGTCTGCTCCGACCGGGTTGGTCACCGGCAGGTCGTAGACCTGGCCCACCTGGAAGTCTTCCTCGCCGTGCCCCGGTGCGGTGTGGACCGCGCCGGTGCCCGCCTCCACCGTGACATGCTCACCCAGGATCACCGGCACATCGCGGTCATAGAAAGGGTGACGCAGGCGCAGGTGCTCGAGGGCCGCGCCGGTTGTGCTGGCGAGTTCGGTGACACCTTGCATCCCGAGGCGCGCTGTCACGGCCCCGAGCAGCTCCCGGGCCAGCACCAAAACCAGTGGCTGCCCCTCCGCCCGCCCGGCAACCAGCACGTATTCCAGGTCCGCGTGCAGCGCCACCGCTTCGTTGGCCGGCAGGGTCCAGGGCGTGGTGGTCCAGATGGGAATGCCGGCCTCGCCGGCGACCGGTTCCGTTTCGAACGCCTTGAACAAAGCCGCGCGGTCGACTGCTTTGAATAGCACGTCGATCGCCGGTGAAATCTTGTCCTGGTACTCGATCTCGGCCTCGGCCAGCGCGGAGCCGCAGTCGAAGCACCAGTTGACCGGCTTGGCGCCCTGCAACAGGTGACCGGCCTCGATGATCCGGGCCAGTGCGCGGATCATGTCCGCTTCATACAGGAAGGCCTTGGTCAGGTAGGGATTGTCCCAGTCACCGAGCACGCCCATGCGGCGAAAGCCCCTGCGCTGCAGGTCGATCTGCCGCTCGGCGTAATCACGGCACAGCTGCCGGAAGGTCAAGGCGTCCACCTTGTGCCCGACTTTGCCGACCTTCTTTTCTACCTGCAGTTCGATCGGCAGGCCGTGGCAATCCCAGCCCGGCACATAAGGCGAGTGACAGCCTGCCATCAGGCGCGACTTGACCACCATGTCCTTGAGGATCTTGTTGACGGCATGGCCCATGTGGATGTCGCCATTGGCGTAAGGCGGCCCATCATGCAGTATCCATAGCGGACGGTCTGCCGTCTGCTCCAGGATCTGCCGGTACAGGCCGGCCTGCTCCCAGGCCTCGACCATGCCGGGTTCGCGGTTCGCCAGGTTGGCCTTCATCGCGAATGCCGTTCGCGGCAGATTGATGGTGTCTTTGTAATCCATTCCCGTTTGTTACCTGTTCTCTGTCCCGTTTTGCGGGCCTCAGCGCGGCAATTCCACCTGCTCCAGGCAACGGCGCGCCGCCTGTTCGTCCCGCTTCATTTGCGCCGTCAGCGCCCCGAGGTTCCCGAAGTCCAGCTCGTCGCGTAACTTTGCCACAAATTGCACCTCGAGGCGTTGTCCGTAGAAGTCCTCGTCCAGGTCGAAGAAATGCACCTCGAGCAAGGGCTCACCGCCACCCACGGCTGGCCGCCGGCCAAGGTTGGTCACCGCGGGCAGCCAGGGCCCGTCGGCAATGCGGGCGAATGCCGCCAGCACCCCGCCCAGCGGGCTGGGTTCGGCGCGAATGCGCAAATTGGCCGTGGGGTATCCCAGCGTGCGCCCCAGACCCGCTCCGCGAACCACGTGCCCCTCCATGCGGAACGGGCGTCCCAGCAGCGCCGCCGCCTGGTTGAATTCGCCGGCCGCGAGGTGCTGGCGGATGCCGCTGCTTGAAATCCGCTCACCATCGCACAGGACCGCCGGTTCTACATGCACGCCGAAGCCGAATTCATCACCGAGCGTGGCAAGCGTGGCGACATCGCCTTCGCGCCCGCGCCCGAAGCGAAAATCCGCGCCAACCACTACCTGCCTGGCGCCAAGACCTGAGACCAGCACCCGCTCGGCGAATTCGCGGGCCGTCAGGCTGGCAAAACGCCCGTCGAAGCGCATCAGCCAGGTGATGTCCACACCGGCGGCGCGCAAGAGGCGTAGCTTCTGAAATACCGTGGTCAGGCGCGCAGGCGCCTGCGCCGGGCGAAAAAACGCCAGCGGCAAGGGTTCGAAAGTGACCATCGCAATGGCCTGGCCTGCAGTCGCCAATTGCCGGCAACGGTCGATCACGGCCAGGTGCCCGCGGTGAACCCCATCGAAGTTGCCAACGGCCACGGCCGCGCCGGCCGGAGCATGCGTCCCGACTTCTCGCTGTGAGCCTTCGACCGGTGCCTCGGCCGGCCTGTTCCTGATTACCCGCATCGCTTAACGGACTGCCGCAAAAAACATTGAATTATAACAGTGCCGCGGTCGTGGATTCCCAACTTCAGGAAAGAAAGCGGCGAACCCGCGGAGAGGCTGCACACTTCAGGACGATCCTTTTTCAAGGTGCGCGATCCGCAGGCCGCCGGCCAGCATGGCGGCACTGTACACCACGGCGCCGAGGACGATCAGATAAGCCAGACGCATTCCGCGTGACGACGCACCCCACGCCGCCCACTGTTGAGGATCAGCGGCCTGCCAGGCCAGCACGGCGACCATGGCGGCACCGCCAACGGCGACCGCCAGCAGCACTCTGCCCCAGCCCTGTTCCGGCTGGTAGGCCCCTTGCCGGCGCAGCATCCGGTATAGCAGCCCCGCGTTGATGTAGGCCGCCGCCGAACTGGCCAGGGCCAGGCCCATATGAGCCCCGTTGAAGCCGATGCCCAGCAGGGCGGCGACGAAGACCAGGTTCAGCACCATGTTCGAGACCATCGCGGTAATGGCAATTTTCACCGGGGTCCTGGTGTCCTGCCGAGCGTAGAAGCCTGGAGCCAGCACCTTGACCGCGATAAAGGCGGGCAGGCCGGCCGCATAGGCGGAAAGACTGAGGGCAGACATATTCACGTCGCTCATCTCAAAGGCTTCGTATTGGAACAGCGTGACCAGGATAGGCGAAGCCAGCACCGCCAGGCCCAATGCGGCCGGCAGGGTGATGATCAGGGCCAGCCGCAGCGCCCAGTCGATCGTCGCAGAGAATTCCTGCGGATTCTGTAGTGCGAACTTGCGCGACAGGTTGGGCAGGATGACGGTGGAAAGGGCCACGCCGAAGACGCCCAGCGGGAACTCCAGCAGGCGATCAGAATAGTACAGCCAAGAGACGCTGCCACTGATGAGGAAGGTGGCGATCACGGTGTCCAACAACAGGTTGATTTGGGCCACTGAACTGCCAATCAGCGTGGGAATCATCAGTTTCAGGATCTTGCGCACGCCGGAATGGCGCCAACCCCAGCGAGGCCTTGGCATCAGGCCCAACTTCAACAGGGCCGGCACCTGCACCAGCAACTGCAGAATGCCGGCAATCAGCACGCCCCAGGCCAGGGACATGACGGGGATTTCCATCCGCGCCGACAGCAGCACAGCCGCCGCGATCATCGAGAGGTTCAGAAGCACCGGAGTCAGTGCCGGAACGAGGAAGCGGTCGAAGGTATTGAGAATTCCGCCGGCCAGCGCCGTTAGCGAAATCAGGAAGATGTAGGGAAAGGTGATGCGCAGCATCTCGGCCGACAGGCCGAACTCTGCCCGGCCCTCGATGAGCCAACCCGGCGCGAAGATCGCCACGACGAAGGGCGCAGCGAGAACGCCCACCGCAGTGAGTGTCAGCAGAATCGCAGCCAGTGTGCCGGCGACGTGGTCAACCAGGTCCTTTAGCGCCCGGGCATCGCCGGTGGCCCTGACCTCGGAAAGTACCGGTACGAAGGCCAGCGAGAAGGAGCCCTCGGCAAACAGGCGGCGCATGAAATTGGGGATCTTGAACGCCAGGAAAAACGCGTCGGTTTCGCCGCTCGCTCCGAAGTAGCGCGCCGTGACCATGTCCCTGATGAAGCCAAGGACACGCGATGTGATCGTGGCGGCTCCGACTTTGGCCGTGGACTTCAGCAGCTGCAAGGCATGGCCCTTCTTGTTTTACCGCTATTTTCCATCAATATGTTTGACGCTGAAGGGGAAAAATAGGAAAATGACCGGCTTGATTCTCGAATTGTCTATTTTGGAGATGTACCTTGGCTAACAGTCTATCAGCTCGTAAACGGGCACGTCAGGCGGAAAAGAACCGTCGCCGCAACGCCAGTCAGCGTTCACACGTCCGCACGGCTATCAAGAGCGTATTGCGAGCCATTGAAAAGGGCGACAAGGCAAATGCGGAAGCCGCCTACAAGGCCGCCGTACCCGCCCTTGACCGTTCCGTGGCCAAAGGCCTGATGTCGAAGAACAAGGCCGCCCGGCACAAATCGCGCCTGAACAGTCACGTCCGCGCCCTCTGACCACAGTCCACGGTGAGGTGCGCAACGGCAGGATGACAGGCTCATCCTGACACTCGCTTGTGAAAAAGCCCCGCCAGATGCGGGGCTTTTTCATGGCAAGTGCCAGATAATGCTCCACAGGGCAAGGAGTCAAGTCGGCTGATTGCCTTCTTCCACCGCGTCCGCGGCTTCCTCTATCAACTCCAGCTCCAGCGACACCCGCTGCATCAATTCGTCAGTACCGCTGTGAGTCACCGAGGAGACCAGCACCCATGGCGCTGCCCACTCCAATTCCTTTACTGCCCGCTCTGCGCGTTCCCGGGCCTCGTCTGCCGGCAACAGATCCGCTTTGGTGAAGACCAGCCAGCGCGGTTTGTCCAGCAGCGCCGCATCAAACTTGTCCATTTCTCGCTCGAGTTGGCGTACCTGCGCCACCGGATCGTCGTCGGGCGACAAAGGGGCCAGGTCAACCAGGTGCAGCAGCAACCGTGTTCGCTGCAAGTGCTTCAGAAACTGGATGCCGAGCCCGGTACCCTCCGCGGCTCCCTCTATCAAGCCGGGGATGTCGGCAATGACAAAACTGCGCTCGACGTCGATGCGCACGACGCCGAGGTTGGGATACAGAGTGGTGAACGGATAATCGGCCACTTTCGGGCGCGCCGCCGACACCGCGCTGATCAGGGTCGATTTGCCGGCATTGGGGAAGCCCAGCAGACCAACGTCCGCCAGCACCTTCAACTCGAGATGCAGAGCGCGTTCTTCGCCCGGCGCACCGGGAACGGTCTGCCTGGGCGCCCGGTTGGTCGAACTCTTGAAATGCAGGTTGCCCAGGCCGCCTTTGCCGCCCCTGGCGACCAGCAGCCGCTGGCCATCCGTTTTCACGTCACCGATGTGATCGCCGGTCTCCTCGTCGGTGACGATGGTGCCGAGCGGCACCCGGACCACGATGTCTTCGCCGCTCTTGCCGGTCATATTGCGGCCTGAGCCACCCTGCCCGTTCTGCGCCTTGTACCTGCGCAGGTGACGAAAATCCACCAGCGTATTCAACCCGGAGTTTCCTTCCAGGAACACGCTGCCACCGCGGCCGCCGTCACCACCGTCCGGCCCGCCAAACGGGATGAATTTCTCGCGCCGGAACGAGGCGGAGCCATTACCGCCCTTGCCGGCGATCACGTTAATACTGGCTTCGTCAACGAATTTCATGCTGCATATCTTACGCTGTGCCGGTGTTGAAATGGATTGGATTGTTCTGTGGGAGCGCTTGCGCGCGATTGAGTCACTCTCGCAGGGGGAAGTAGCGGGGACCTCGGTCCAGGACACGCTCAAGACGTCCCTGTGCGCTAATCGGCTGTTCCCGACAGCCCGATTGTCCTGGACCGAGGTCCCCGCTACTTCCTGTGGATGATTTCCCAATCGGGTGCAAGCACGCTCCCACAGGGCACAAAAAACCCCGCCGAAGCGGGGTTTTTCTTTGAAATGTGATGAAATTCAGTCTGTATCGATACTCACGAACTTGCGTTTCGGCAGCCCGCGGGTTTCGAACTTGACCTTGCCGTCCGCCAGAGCGAACAGGGTATGGTCACGGCCGACACCGACATTGTCGCCCGGATGAAAGCGGGTGCCACGCTGGCGCACGATGATGTTGCCGGCCAGCACCGACTCGCCGCCATAGCGCTTCACGCCGAGGTATTTTGGATTCGAGTCGCGGCCGTTGCGTGTACTGCCGCCTGCTTTTTTATGTGCCATGAGTCAATGCCTCCTGTGATTCCGAGATCAGGCGTCGATGCCGGTGATTTCAATTTGCGTGAAATACTGGCGATGGCCCATCTGCTTGCGGTGGTGCTTGCGGCGCTTGAACTTGATGATCTTGATCTTGTCATGACGGCCATGGTCGACCACCGTGGCGGTCACCTTGCCGCCATCGAGGTACGGGGCACCGATTTTGACGTCCTCGCCCTCGCCGACCATCAGCACCTGGTCGAGTTCGACCGTGGCGCCTTTCTCGGCTTCGATTTTTTCGACTTTCAACACGTCGCCTTTGGTCGCGCGATACTGCTTGCCGCCGGTTTTGAATACTGCGTACATAGGTTTCCAGCCCCGTTTGAAAAGGCCCTGCAAAAGGGCGGGAATGTTAGCCGTTTTAGGGCCTGAGGTCAAGCCTCGGACGCCCCGCTCCAGCCCACATCGAGGCGCCCTCGGCCCGGTATCGGCCCAGCAGCGCCCAACGGCCAATTATACCCTGAATGGCTTTTGGCAGTCATTGTGTTCGCGGAGTATAGTAGGTGGTTTGATTCAACGGACCTGAGCCGAACACCATTCATGGACAAGATTCTCATACGCGGCGCCCGCACCCACAACCTGGCCAACATCGATCTCGACCTCCCGCGGGACCAACTGATCGTCATCACCGGCCTGTCTGGCTCCGGAAAGTCTTCCCTGGCCTTCGATACGATCTACGCGGAGGGCCAGCGGCGCTACGTCGAATCGCTGTCCGCCTATGCGCGGCAGTTCCTTTCGATGATGGAAAAACCCGACGTCGACCACATCGAGGGCCTGTCGCCGGCCATCTCCATCGAGCAGAAATCCACCTCCCACAATCCGCGCTCCACCGTGGGCACGATTACCGAGATTTATGACTACCTGAGGCTGCTGTTCGCCCGCGTGGGTACGCCCTGCTGTCCCGATCACGGCATCCCGCTGGAGGCGCAGACCATCAGCCAGATGGTCGACCACGTGCTGACCCTGCCAGAGGGTTGTAAGCTGATGCTGCTGGCGCCCATGGTGCGCGACCGCAAGGGCGAGCATCTGCAGCTGATCGAGGAGCTGCGGGCGCAGGGTTTCGTGCGGGCACGGGTGGATGGCGTCGTGTACGACCTCGACGACATCCCGCCGCTGGAGCTGCGGCGGAAACACAGCATCGAGGTCGTGGTGGACCGCATCCGGGTACGCGAGGACCTCAAGCAACGCCTGGCCGAATCCTTCGAAACAGCCATTACGCTGACCGAAGGGCTCGCCATCATCGCGCCAATGGAGGATGAGAGCGCGCTCGAGGAGAAGGTCTTCAGCGCTCGGTTCTCCTGCCCCTACTGCGACTACAGCCTGCAGGAACTCGAGCCGCGCATGTTCAGCTTCAACAACCCGAACGGCGCCTGCCCCGAGTGCGACGGCCTGGGTGTAAGCCAGTTCTTCGACCCGGAGCGCGTGGTCAGCAGCACGTCGGTGAGTCTCGCCGGGGGTGCGGTGCGCGGCTGGGACCGGCGCAACGCCTACTATTTCCAGATCATCCAGGCGCTGGCCAAACATTACGCCTTTGACGTCGACACGCCGTTCGAGAAACTACCGAAAAAGGTTCGCAACATCGTTTTGTACGGCAGTGGCGATGAGATCATCGAATTCCGTTATTTCGGCGACAGCGGCGTGCAGAAGCGCCGGCACCCCTTCGCCGGCATCATCCCCAACCTGGAACGGCGCTATCGTGAGACCGACTCGCGCATCGTTCGCGAGGAGTTGTCCAAATACATCAGCCAGCAGGACTGCTCCAGCTGCCACGGACAGCGCCTGAACCGCGAGGCCCGGCACGTGTTCGTGGCGGACACCAACCTGCCGACGATTACCGCCTGGCCCATCGAGAAATGCCTGCAATTCTTCGATGGGCTCGAGCTGGAAGGGCGGCGAGGTGAGATTGCCCGGAAGATCGTCAAGGAAGTGCACGAGCGACTGCACTTCCTGGTCAACGTGGGCCTCGATTACCTGACCCTGGACCGCAAGGCAGACACCCTTTCCGGCGGTGAAGCCCAGCGCATCCGCCTGGCGAGTCAGATAGGCGCCGGGCTGGTAGGCGTGATGTACATCCTCGACGAGCCGTCGATCGGTTTGCACCAGCGTGACAATGCGCGTCTGCTGTCCACGCTCACTCGTCTGCGTGACCTCGGCAACACGGTTATCGTCGTCGAGCACGATGAAGAAGCGATCCGCAGCGCGGATTACGTGGTGGATATCGGGCCGGGTGCGGGCGTGCATGGCGGGCGCATCGTGTTCCACGGCACACCGCAGGAACTGCAGGCCGATCCCGATTCGGTGACCGGCCAGTACCTGAGAGGGCAGCGCGAAATCAGCGTCCCCCGGGAACGCCGGCCGTTCAATCTCGACCGGGTCATGAAGGTGATCGGCGCCAGTGGCAACAATTTGAAGAACGTAACCCTGGAAATACCCGCCGGCCTGTTCGTCTGCGTCACCGGCGTGTCGGGCTCCGGCAAGTCGACGCTGATCAACGACACCCTGCACCGCCTGGCGGCGCGGGAATTTTACGGCAGCTCGGCGCAGCCAGCACCCTATGCATCAGTCGAAAACCTCGGCCTGTTCGACAAGGTGGTCGACATCGACCAGTCGCCGATCGGCCGCACGCCGCGCTCCAACCCTGCGACCTACACCGGCCTGTTCACACCGATCCGCGACCTGTTCGCCGGCACCCAGGAAGCCCGGGCGCGCGGCTACAAGCCCGGCCGTTTCAGTTTCAACGTCAAGGGAGGACGCTGCGAGGCCTGCCAGGGCGATGGCCTGATCCGCGTGGAAATGCATTTCCTGCCCGACATCTACGTTCCCTGCGACGTGTGCAAAGGCAAGCGCTACAACCGCGAAACGCTGAGCGTGGGCTACAAGGGCAAGAACATTAACGAGGTGCTGGGGATGACCGTTGAGGAAGCGCTCGACTTTTTCGCCCCGGTGCCGGCCGTGGCGCGCAAGCTGCAAACCATGGCCGACGTCGGCCTCTCCTACATCACGCTGGGCCAGAGTGCGACCACCCTGTCCGGCGGCGAGGCCCAGCGCATCAAGCTGTCCAAGGAGTTGAGCAAGCGCGACACCGGCCAGACCCTGTACATCCTCGACGAACCCACCACGGGGCTGCACTTCCAGGACATCGAGCAACTGTTGGGCGTGCTGCACCGGCTGCGTGACCACGGCAATACGGTGGTAGTGATCGAGCACAACCTGGACGTGATCAAGACCGCTGACTGGGTGATTGACCTCGGCCCCGAGGGCGGCGACAAAGGCGGCGAGATTATCGCCACCGGCACGCCGGAGCAGGTCGCCAAGCTGGATCACTCCTACACCGGGCAATTCCTGGCGCAGATGCTGGGACCGGCGCCGCAGCGCAAGAGCGCCTGAAACGCAGCTTCATCGCCCCGCACAGCCGCCTCCTAAACCCGCTCAAGCGAGGCAGGCCGCCCTGGTGCCCGAAGCCGGGTCACTTGAGCGTTTGCAGCACTTCGTTGATCAGTGGTTTGTGGCGTTCTATGAAGCTGTCCAGGGCGTCATTCGCCCGCGAAAGATGAGCCGCGGTCATCGGCAGCGACAGGAAAATATCGCCCCGACTGCAGATCAATACGCCTTCGAGCAACATTTCCATGTGCAGCAAAGGACGCAGAGCCCGGCAACCAGCGCTGATGTCAGAGGTTCTTTTCGTCGGCTTCCGTGAAAAGTGAATGGCGATAATCGAGCCCATGCCGTTGGCGTACATCGGTACGTCCCGCGCAACGAACAACTCGTTGAGCGACAAGCGGAAGGCTTCGGACCGTTCGAGGAATTCCTGCGCGCGCTTAGGGGTATAGATCTTGCCCATCGCGGCACAACCGGCAGCCATTGAGCAAATGTCGTTATTGAAGGTGCCCGCGTGATTCCAGTGATCCGGATGTTTCGGGTTGAAATGCGCCATGATTTCGGCGCTGCCACCAAACACGCCGATCGGCAACCCCCCACCGATGAATTTGCCCAACGTGGTCAAGTCAGGCTTGATGCCGAGCATGCCCTGGATCCCGGCCGGCCCGATGCGCGACGTTTTCACCTCGTCGAATATCAGCAACGCCCCGACTGCCTGGGTAGTCTTTCGGAGCATTTCCATGAACGCCCTGTCGCCCGGAATGTTGCCACCGGCACCCAGGATGGGCTCGACGATGACGGCCGCCAGTTCGCCCCCGACGGCGCCGATGAGTGCCTCGGTACCTTCGGTGTCGTTGAAATCCGCCAAAACGTAGTCGAACGGGATGTTCAGGTCGCTGTGGCCATCGGGGAACTTGATCATGCCGCCGTGATAGGCGCCCCTGAAAACGATGATTTTTTTGCGGCCTGTCAGTTGCCGGGCTGCGGTCAAAGCCCAGATATTGGCTTCGGTTCCCGAGTTGCAGAAGCGAACCTGGTCGATGCCCGGAAAGCGGGTGCAGAGCAGTTCGGCCAATTTCCGTTCATGAACGGTGGGCGCTCCCATGACCACGCCCTCATCCAGGGCGCGGCGCACGGCCGACTTGATGACCTCTTCCGAGTGACCGAATAGTCCGGCGGAGTATTCCCCGACAAAATCCACATAGCGGTGACCGTCCAAATCGTTCAGTTCCGCGCCTTCGCCGGTGACCATGGTCAGAGGGAAAGGGTCGAAATGCAGAACGGTGCGGGTATTGCCGCCGGGCAGGTATCGCTCAGCGCCCCGATCCGCCTCCATGCTCAGCGGGTTGGCTGCGGCATAACGCGCACGTACGTCTTCAATGGCATGCTTCAGGGCTTCCATGGCCTTTTCCTAAGCGGCCACTTCCAGTGCGACGGCAATACCCTGCCCGACGCCGATACACATGGTGCA
>Ga0316191_10002852_pt1 | contig 12673 bp, 14 predicted proteins | sample Eddworburr2cm_MG_FD_204928 | JGI IMG/M metagenome (GOLD analysis project Ga0316191, IMG submission 204928) | Coastal sediment microbial communities from Maine, United States - Eddy worm burrow 2 cm | ecosystem: Environmental > Aquatic > Marine > Coastal > Sediment | place: USA: Maine...
CGAAGCTGGCGCGTCCCTCGAAGCCGCGGCGGTAGCCGCCCCAGGGGTCATCGCCGGCACCGATTTGCGTGACGGCAATCGTTATCGGCCGGGTGATGCCGCGCAGCGTGAATTCGCCCACCAGTTCGCCCTTGCCTTCACCCAGATCGCGGTAAGAGGTACTCACGAAGCGCGCCTCGGGAAACTTGTCCACCTCGAGAAAGTCTTCGTCGCGCAGGTGCTTGTCGCGCTCGGCATGATTTGAGTCGATGCTGGTGGTGTCGATCGTCACCGCCACCTTTGCGGTCTGCGGGTTGGCCTCGTCATAGCTGAACTCGCCGTCGAAGCGGTTGAAGCGACCGACCAGCCAGCTGTAGCCCAGGTGCTTGATGTGGAATTGAATGAAGGCATGTGCGCCCTTGGTGTCGATGACATAGTCGGCTGCTTGGGCGATGCTGCCAAACAGCAACAGCAGGCCGGCGCCCAGCGTCAGATGTGTGCTTGTTCTCATGGGTCCTCCGTCAATCGGATGGGTGTGGTTGTGGCGCCAGCATGCGGCGCAAGGTGGGGTCCTTCAGTATCAGGTGGTGGCGCAGTGCGGCCAGCGCATGCAACGCGACGACGCCGAGCAGCAGCATCGCCAGGGCGAAGTGAATGTCGCCGGCGATGTCCTCTTGGCCCTCGATGCCGTACAGCGTGGCCGGCAGCTCGAACCAGCCGAACACCTCGACCGGCCGGCCGTCTGCCGTGGAGATCAGATAGCCGCTGACCACCATCGCCAGCGGCAAAGCGTACAGCAGGAAGTGCGCGGCACCGGCCATGCGGGTTTCCCAGCCGGGCCTGGTCAGTGCACGAGGCCTGGTCTGGATCAGTCGCGCAACAAGTCGCAGCGCAAGCAGCAGGCCCAGCAGGACGCCGATCGCGCGGTGCAGATCCGGACCCTTTCTGTACCAGGGGTCGTAGTAGTCGAGACTGGTCATCCACAGGCCCAGCGGCAGCAATACAGCGATCATTGCCGCCATGGTCCAATGCATCAGTATCTGGATCAGGCCATAGCCGTTTACGGTGTTTCGCCAGAGCATCTCACTCACTATCCAGTTTTCTCGGGCGTGTGCCGAAGCATCACGCTGAGCCCGGTCAAGGCACCGAGCAACAACAGCAGTAAGAGGATAAACGCGGTCCAGCCGATTTTCTGGTAGAGAAATCCGGGGAAATAGGAGCCAAGGGCGCCACCGGCATAATAGGCGGACACGTAAAGCCCGTTCACCAGCCCTTTGCGTTCCGTCTCCAGGTGGTTGAGAAAGGCCGAGAGCACGCTGTGCAGCGTGAACATCCCGGCGGCGAACACCAGCATCGAGGCGTAGGCCCACTGATTGCCCGGCAGCGCAAACGCCGCAGTGCCGGCCAGATAAACCAGGCTGCCGACGACCAGGGTCCGTCGCTCGCCACCGAATAGCCGGATCAGGTGCAGCGACGCCAGCGAGATCAGGATGCCGACCAGGTAGCCGGTGTAGACCAGCCCGATGGCGCCCTGCGAAATGGTCGGGTCGTTGTCGCGCATGTGGAATGGCAGGAAGTTGAGCACCGCGGCGAACACGAAGAACAGCAAGAAGGCGCTCGCCAGTCCCTCCGCGTAGACCGGCCGGCTTGCCAGCGAGCGGATCTCGGTAAGGTGCACCCTGCCCATACGCAGGCGCGGGTCCGAGGCCAGCCGGGTGGTGAGCCCGGTTGCCAGCAGCGCGCCACAGGCCCAGAAAAGGAATGCCGCCTGCCAGTTGAACAGGTCGGTCAAGAGACCGCTCAACGCCCGTCCGCAGTAGCCCCCGGCGATGCTCGCGGCGATGTAAACGGTGATGTTCCGACGTGTGCGATCCCGGCCGCCGGCCGCGGAACTGTAGGTCATCAGCGCGGTGAAAATCGCTGGCAGCATCATGCCCTGGAGGGTCCGTAGCGCGAAGAACAGCGGGTAGTCGGGTCCAAGGCTGATCGCGAACTGCGCCAGGGTGAGCACCGAAAACCCGACGACCAGCATGTGTTTGGTCGACACGTGCTCGAGTACGTAGCCGTAGAGCAGCGGTCCAAGGGCCAACGGGACCATGGTCGCGGTCGTCAGCAGCGCGGTATCGCTGATCGGCCTTTCCCACTGTTCGGCGAGTAGCGGTAGCAGTGGCTGTGTCGCGTACAGCACGGCGAAGCCGACGATGGTGCAATAGACTACGATCGCGAGGTTGCGTCCGCCCATGTCGTGTCCGCCTGAAGGGTAGGCGCCAGTATAGTGCTCGCGGCAGCGGCCTCAGGAGCCGTCGGTGCAATTTCATCAATCGTCATGCAATGGAAATGCCCGCGCGACGGTAATTTTGAGTTAACCACGACGACACTTACCTTGTTGTCGGCCGGTGGGGACAGTTTGCCCCCAGCTTGGCTGCGTCGTCTGAGCAACGCGTACCGCGATTCCCAACCAAGCTGTAGATAGCGGATAATCCCCAGTTCGAGTCGATGCGACGGAGCATGCCGTGAAGTTCACTGTCGGGGAATTCCGCAATTGGAAGAGCAAGAAAGTCACCCTGTTGGGCATGTCCGGTGTCGGCAAGACCTATATCTCCGACATGCTGCGGCGCCACAACTGGTATCACTATTCGGGTGACTACCGAATCGGCACCCGGTACCTGGACGAGAGCATCCTGGATCTGATCAAGGGACAGGCAATGCAGGTGCCGTTCATCAGCGAACTGCTGCGCAACGACTGGATCTATATCCGGAACAACATCAAGGTCTCCGATCTCGGTCCGGTGTTGTCGTTCGTCGGCAAGCTCGGCAACCCGGAAATGGGTGGTGTGCCGCTGGACGACTTCCAGCGTCGCCAGGCCCAGTATCGAGAGGCGGAGATTGCCGCGATGCACGACGTACCAGCGTTCATCGACAAGGCGCAGAAGATCTATGGTTACGAGCATTTCATCAACGACGTCGGAGGGTCCCTGTGCGAGCTGGACCAGCCCGGTGTGATCGACCTGCTGGTGGAGCACACGCTAATGCTCTATATCCAGGTCACGGATCAGGAAGAGGAACAGAAATTGATCGCACGGGCGCAGAGCGATCCAAAGCCACTTTATTACCGGCCCGATTTCCTGCTTGGGCAGTTGGAGACCTACCTCAATGCGCATGGACTGCAATACGCCGCCGAGATGGACCCGGATGCCTTCACGCGCTGGGTGTTCCCACGTCTTTTCCATGCACGAGTGCCGCGTTATGAGGAAATCGCCCGGCGGGGCTACACTGTCACCTCGCGCGAGGTTGCACAGGTGCGCGATGAGCGGGATTTTCTGAATCTACTGGAGAGCGCGATAGCCAGAAGCCAATAATGCCATGCCGATCGTTGCCCACAATTCACTGCCGACCTTTCAACGCCTGCGCGAGGAGGGCGTCAACGTGCTGCCGCCCGACCGGGCCCTGCACCAGGATATCCGCGAACTGCACATCGGCCTGCTGAACATGATGCCGGACAAGGCGCTGGCGGCGACCGAGCGCCAGTTCTTCCGCCTGGTCGGCGAGAGCAACCCGATTGCGCAGTTCTACATGCACCCTTTCACCTTGCCGGAACTCGCGCGTGGAGATGCTGCGCGAAACCATATCGAGCGTTTTTACGACACCTTCGAGCAGGTGCGCGAGCAGGGGCTGGACGCGCTGATCATCACCGGTGCCAATGTCGTGGGGCCATCCCTCTCGGAACAACCTTTCTGGCAGCCGCTGATCGAGGTGATCGACTGGGCCTACGAACATGTGACCTCCAACCTGTGCAGTTGTCTGGCGACCCACGCGGTGCTGGAGTTCCGCTACGGGCAGCAGCGGACGCCGCGACCGGAAAAGACCTGGGGCGTGTTCCCGCACCGTCTGGTGGACAAGAGACACCCGCTGGTCAACGATGTGAACACCCGATTCGACGTGCCGCATTCACGCTGGAATGACGTCTCCCGGTCCCAGTTCGATGCGGCCCGGCTGAAGGTATTGGCCGAGAGCGATGTCGGCGTCCATCTGGCTACCAGCCCTGACGGCTTCCGCTTCGTGTTCTTTCAGGGGCATCCCGAGTACGACACCATCTCGTTGCTCAAGGAATATAAACGCGAGGTCATGCGCTACCGCGGTGGCGAACTGGCGGGGTATCCGCCTTGCGTCGAAAACTACTTCAGCGTGCGCGACAAGGCGATTCTGCGTGAATACCGCGGCCGGCTCGACGAGGCGCTCGCATCCGGCCGGGATGCCCCCGTGTTTCCCGACGAGCTGCTGACCCGCGGCCTGGACAACACCTGGCGCGATACCGCTCATGCGGTGGTCGGCAACTGGGTGGGACTGGTGTACCAGCTTACCCACAGCGACCGGCGCAGGCCTTTCATGGACGGGGTCGACCCGGGCAACCCGCTGGGGCTGCCGGAACCATAGGTCGGGCCGTGCCCGACAACCGTCGGGCAGGCGACGCCAGCCCCAAGCGCGGATACTCAGTCGCGGTAGCGGCGTGCAATCCAGTAGTCGACGCTGAGGTATTTGCCGGCGCCGATGAAGAATAATGCGAGCAGCATGATGAAGTAGGTGGCGGCGAACTCGATGCCGTTGTTCAGGATCACGAACTCGCCCGAGCCGGTAAGCCACTCATAGTTGCCATGCTGCTGCAACAGTGAGGTGGCCGCGGAGAGGCGCTCGCCGGATTCGGCCGTCTCTGCGATCGCCGCCCAACCATGCTGCCAGTGCACCGTCACCGCGGCAACGGCCATCGTGACCATCAGCGGGATGGAGATCCAGCGCACGGCAAGTCCGATCAGCAACAGGATCGCGCCGCCCGCCTCGGTCAATGCGGCCGCCCAGGCCATCAGTTCCGGCATCGGCAGGCCGAGCCCCCAGTCCGGATTGCCGAACCAGGCGATGGTGCTTTCCATGTCGGCCAGCTTCTTGGTGCCAGCCATCCAGAACACCGGCACGAGGTAGAGGCGCATGGCCAGCGGCGCGAGAAAATCCAGCGCGCGGAAGCTGTCGAGCAGGTCTTGCAGGCGGTTGAGTAACGCGATCATTTTCGTTCCCCGTTTACTGATTCCGGTTGATTGTTGTCGGTCGGTTTGCCCGCGAGCATCGGGGCCGAAATCAGGTCCGGGTGCCGAGGATCACATTGCGCCGACGCAGATCGTCGAGGAGCTCCCTGCCACCTGTGACCACGGCCTGTGGGTCGGGGTGCGCCAGCTCTCCAGCGATCGTCTTCAATGCATCCAGACCGGTCCGCTCAGGGTTTTCTTTCAGCAGCTGAAGCAGGCGCTGGGTGACCACGTTGATCCGGAGAAAGTGCACATTGTCCTGGCGGTCCCGGTAGACCACCAGTTGGGTCGGTTCGGCGGGTTGCTGCTCCGGAAGGTACTCCGGCCCGATCTGGTGCACCGGCCACTGGTAGGTCAGGTTCCAGGCCGTCGGACCGACCAGGGGTCGTCCCTGCAGGAGGTCGCCGTTAGGGTCGTAGTCGCCGAGCTCGTCCTCAGCGGTACTGATCGCGACGGCCAGCTCGACATATTCGTAATGTGCGAGTTCGAGCATGAATGGCCAGTCGCCGGGTGCGGCCTCGCGCTCGCGCTGCAGGTAATCGATGAACTCCAACCCCACCTCGGTAAACAGCGGTGTTTCGCTGCGGTGCCTGATCATAAAGTCGCGGACCATGGCATACCAGGGTTGGTCGCCGGTGATCTGACGCAGCACAGGGAAGTTGCCCGAAAGCTGCTCGTTGATGTTGTTGAAGAACAGCTCGGTGTAGATCCCCATGCGCCGCGCCGGGATACCCTCGGGCAATGGGCTGTTGCGCGGGTCACGAATGTGCGCGGTGAACGCGAGCTGCTGTCTTTGGAACTGTGGCAGGTCCATTTCAGGCCAATAGCTCCTGATTGAGGGCGCCGAAACATATCCGCTCAAGCGGGTCATGCTGCATCTCAGGCGACGTTGGCACCGGCGTCTCCTCGCCAACGGCTCTGGCGGTTGACGATCTCATCGACTTCGCCGAGCAGCGCGTCCAGCGGCGGGATGTTGAAATCGCGTTCGAGCAGCGTCGGGAAGACCCCGTACCGCCGATAGGCTGCATCCAGCAGGCCCCAGACCTCAGGCAGCACGTCCTCGCCATGCGTATCGATCCGCAGGTCGTCTTCCTCACGATAGTGGCCGGCGATGTGCGCGTAAATGATGCGTTCCGCCGGAATCCCGGCCAGGTAGTCACCGGCGTCGAAACCGTGGTTGACGCTGTTCACGAAGATGTTGTTGATGTCCAGGTGCAGGCCGCAATCGGCCTCGCTGACGACCGCGTTGAGAAATTCCAGTTCAGTCATCTCACCGGCGGGGGCCGCGTAGGTCGAAACGTTCTCCATGCCGATCCGCCGTTCGAGCACGTCCTGGACATGGCGTATGCGACTGGCGACGTAACGAACTGCCTCCTCGGTAAAGGGTATCGGCATCAGGTCGTACAACTGGCCGCTGTCGCCGCAGTACGAGAGGTGTTCGGTATAGGCCCTGATCTGGTGACGATCGAGAAAACCCTTGAGTTCGACAAGGAACTCGTCGTCCAACGGTGCCGGTCCGCCGATCGACAGCGAAAGACCGTGACAGACGAGCGGGTAGCGTTCGGTGAAGAACCGCAATGCCTTGCCACGGGAGCCCCCGACACGCAGCCAGTTTTCCGGTGCGATTTCGAAGAAATCGACCTGGCGGGGTGGTTCGACCTGCATCTGCTCGATGAGATCGAGTCGCAGACCGAGACCGGCGCCGCTGACGGGGTAGTCGCCTGCCACGCTGTCAGGATCAGATCTGTTCATGGGTGAATCCCGTCCATTGGCCGCTTGGGCCCTGAGCCGACGCACGACGGTGTGGTAAGAACGGCAGGCCACATCGGGCCTGCCGCCGCTGCTCAGGTGACCTTCAGCTTACTTGTTCGAGCCGCACTTGCCGGCGCCGCACTTGCCGGCGCCGCACTTGCCTTCGGCGGCCTTCTTGTCGCCGCCGCACTTGCCGGCACCGCACTTGCCTTCGGCAGCCTTCTTGTCGCCACCGCACTTGCCTTCGGCAGCCTTCTTGTCGCCACCGCACTTGCCTTCGGCGCCCTTGTCGCCGCCGCACTTGCCCTCGGCACCCTTGTCGCCGCCGCACTTGCCTTCCATATGGCCGTCGGCGATCTGCGCATAGCCACCGTTCAGCTCAGACAGACCAAAGGGGTTGGTATCTGCACTGGCCGAGCCGGCCATCAGCATGGAACCCACGAAAGCAGCACCGATGGCAGCAGCGACCGGTTTGACAGATTTTTTCGACATCGTTGTTTCTCCTCGTTTTATCGGTAATGACTGACGCGCCGAACGGTTGATGCCGGTCGTCGCCAGTTGGTTCTCGCCGGACACCGGTGTTTTGTCGTCGTTGGCACCGCTGCCAGCAAATTCGTCATCTCGCGCCCGCGTCCGGACAATCGACATCGTCCGTTTGCCTGGGGTTCCCAGCTAAAGACCGGGAAAGGGTGGCGGATATTTCATCGCGCCAGCTTCCTCAGGCATTCGAGGTAGGCCTGCTCGTCAGGCAGCCCGGCACGCTGGGCCTCCCATAAGATCGCGCCCAGGCACTCCATCATCGCGTGCTCGGCGGCATGCGGGTCGCCGACACGCAACGCGATCTGCTGGTACAGGTCGCGGATACCTGCCGGGCGATCGGCGCCAAGTTGTTCACCCAGTGCGATGTGCATCCCCATGTGCAGCCATGGGTTGGGGTCGCCGCTTTGCGGCACGAAATCGCGCTGCAACGCGTCGGGGCCCATGTGTCGGTGATACTCCGGGTGCTGTTCCACCACCTGTGCGACCAGTTGCTCGAGCGGCTGCAGCGGCGCGCCGGCCAGGCGCTTGTCCCAGCTGGTCTTGAAGAAGAGGCGCAGTTGATCCCGGTCTTGCCCAAACATGCCTTCGACGACCCTTATGTAAGACTTGTGATGGTGCCATAGCTGGTGCCGGGTGGAGGCCGCCCAGAAACCCTGAAAATGCGGTGGCAATGAGATCTATACTCGGGTGTCAGCCCGTTTTGTGACGGTACTCACACAGATCCTCGATCAGACAGGACCCACAACGCGGCTTGCGTGCCACGCAGGTGTAACGCCCATGCAGGATCAGCCAGTGGTGGGCATCGGCCTGGAACTCCTTTGGTACCAGTCGCGTCAGGCGCTTTTCCACCTCGCGCACATTCTTCCCCGGGGCAATGCCGGTGCGGTTGGCGACCCGAAAGATGTGGGTGTCGACCGCCATTGTCGGATGTCCGAACGCGGTGTTGAGGACCACATTGGCGGTTTTGCGGCCTACGCCGGGCAGGGCCTCGAGTGCCGCCCGATCGTCCGGGACGCGACCGGCGTGTCGCTCGACCAGGATCTCGCAGGTCTTGATGATGTTCGCCGCCTTGCTGTTGAACAGTCCGATCGTCCGAATGTGGTGCTTCAGCCGGTCCTCGCCCAGGGCACAAACCGCCTCTGGCGTGTTGGCCTCCGGAAACAGCCTGGCGGTGGCCTTGTTCACGCCCTTGTCGGTCGCCTGAGCGGACAGGATGACCGCGATCAGCAGTTCGAATGGCGATGCATAATCAAGCTCAGTGGTCGGACTGGGGTTGGCGGCGCGCAGGCGCTCGAAGATTTCCTGGCGTTTGACTTTGTTCATTCTGACCCTGGAGCCGTGGCCACCGCAGGAACCTGGTGTCAGATCGTCACCGGCTCTCCGCGGGGCGCGGCGGCCGGCTTTTGCCTGCTCAGACGCCGGTCGATGATGTTTTTCAGCGCGATCATAATGCCCAGGCCCATGAAGGCACCTGGCGGCAGGATCGCGAGCAGGATGCCCGGATATTCGTCGTTGATGCTCCAGCGCCAGTCGCGGGCCGCCTCGCCGAACATCAGATGGGCGCCGTCGAACAAGGTGCCCTGACCGATCAGTTCGCGGCTGCCGCCGAGCACGACCAGCGCCAGGGTGAAACCGATGCCGATCGACAGCCCGTCGACCAGTGCTCGTGGCAGCGAGTTGCGCGAGGCAAAGGCCTCGGCGCGGCCGATGATCGCGCAGTTGGTGACGATCAGTGGGATGAAGATGCCGAGCACCTTGTACAGGCCGTGGAAATAGGCGTTCATCACCAGCTCGACCGTGGTCACGAACGAGGCGATGATCAGCACGAACACCGGCAGGCGGATCTCCGGGCGCACCCAGTTGCGGATGATCGACACCGAGGCGTTCGACAGGGTCAGCACCATGGTCGTCGCCAGCCCCAGGCCCAGGCCATTGATCAGGGTGTTGGATACGGCCAATAGCGGGCACAGGCCCAGCAGTGCGACCAGCGCCTGGTTGTTATGCCAAAGGCCATCCAGCGCAATCTTGCGGTAGCCGTCAGTCATTGCCATTTTCCCCCTGTGCCTGTTCGATGCCGAACAGATGCGATCGATGATCGGCGAAGTATTCGAGGCTCGCCCGGACACCGCGCACCACGGCCCGGGGCGTGACGGTCGCGCCGGTGAACTGGTCGAATGCGCCGCCGTCGCGCCTGACCCTCCAGCCGGACGCCGGTGGGTCGAGCAGCGACTTCCCGGTGAAGCCAAGGATCCAATCGGAGCGCTCGATCTCGATCTTGTCGCCGAGCCCGGGGGTCTCGCGGTGCCCCAGGACGCGGACACCCGACAGTCTACCGTCGGCGCGCACCGCGACGATGAGCTGGATCGGACCGCTATAACCCTGAGTGACGACCGGGCTAAGGACGGCGGCTACTGGCTGGCTCCCACGCCTGCCACGATACACTCGGGTAGTCGCGGCGCCCAGCGCCCCGGGGGCCGACACCTCGATCACATCGCCCAGCATATCGTTGTCGATCTGGTCGGCCGGCACCAGGCGTTCGAGCTGTTCGAGCAGGGCCTCGCGTTCGTTGCGGGCAATGCGCTCGGCGGTCCCCTGGTGGCTCAGGCCGACCAGGCCGGCCCCCAGCACGCCGAACAGGCCGAGCAGCAGGCCGGACACGATGACCGGGAGGCTACGACGCATCGTCGCGGCCCCGTTTGCCGAAGATGCGTGGCTGGGTGTAGTAGTCGATGGTCGGCGCGGCCATATTGAGCAGCAGAACCGAGAACGCGACCGCGTCGGGGTAGCCGCCCCAGGTACGTATCACGAAGACCATCATTCCGATCAACGCACCGTAGATAAGCTGGCCGCGCGGCGTGGTGCAGGCCGAAACCGGGTCGGTGGCGACGAAAAAGGCGCCCAGGATCGCGCCGCCGCTGAAGATGTGAAACGCCGGAAACGGATGAGTCTCCGGGTCGATCGCCCAAAAAAGCCCGGCGATCAGCAGCAGGGCCCCCAGCATGCTGGCCGGGATGCGCCAGCTGATCACCCGGCGCCAGACAAGGAACAGCCCACCGAGCAGGAACCAGTTGCCCACCCATTCCCAGCCCCGTCCGCCGAAATCGCCCCACAGCGGGCTCTGGCGGATCTCGCTGATCATATGATTCTGCGACAGCTCGCTGCGCATCTGGTCTAGCGGTGTCGCACTGGAGATCGCGTCCCAGCTCTGGCCCGGTGGCGGCATGCCGGCGAAGATGATGTGCAGGGAATCGGCCAGCGAAAGCGCCTGGCCACTGACCACCTCGGGTGGCAGCCAGCGTGTCATGGTCACCGGGAACGACACCAGCAGCAGTACGTAACCGGCCATTGCCGGGTTGAATGGGTTGTGGCCGATGCCGCCGAACAGCTGCTTGACGACGACGATCGCGAATGCGCTGCCGAGTACCGTCTGCCACCAGGGCAGCAGCGGCGGCAGGGCCAGGGCCAGCAGCCAGGCGGTGACGACCGCGCTCAGGTCTATCAGCGCGGCGCCCACGGCGCGGCCGCGCAGACGCAGCACCGCGGCCTCCGCGAGCAGCGCGGTGGCGATCGCGATGGTCAGGTTGATCAGTACGCCCCAGCCGAAATACCAGAGCAATGCCAGCGTGCCGGGGATCAGCGCCAGCAGCACCAGTCCCATGACCCGGGTGATGCTCTGCGGGCCGCTCAGGTGCGGCGAACTGCTGCTGGCAAAATCCATCTCTACTCGCTGCCCGGGTTGCCGCTCTGGGCCTGCAGTGCCGCCTTCTTCGCCGCCACACGCTGCATCGCCGCCTCGATTGCCGCCTTTTTCGGGTCGGCCTTGCCGTCGCCGGTCTTCTTTTCCAGCGCCTCTTTCTTTTGCCGCAGACGCGCCTTGCGCTCCTGCTCCAGCCGTTCCAGGCGGGCCAGCCGCGCCTCATGGCGGCGCCGCGCCAGGTCGGACCTCTGGCGGTCGCGCTCCTGCGCCCAGATCTCGGTCTTGGCGAACCGGTAGTAGTGCACCAGCGGGATGTGCGCCGGGCAGACATAGGCGCAACAGCCGCACTCTATGCAGTCGAACAGGTGATAGTCCTGGACCTTGTCGAAGTCGTGTGCGCGGGCGTTCCAGTAGAGCTGTTGCGGCAGCAGCAGTGCCGGACAAACGTCCGCGCATGCCCCGCAGCGGATGCAGGGACGCTCGGCCGCGGGCGCCGGCGCCTCGGCCGGTGATGCGGCGAGCAGGCAGTTGGTCGCCTTTGTCACTGAGACCTGGTCGGTATGCAGGCCGAACCCCATCATCGGCCCGCCATGCACGAGTTGCCCGACCGGCTCCCGGTAGCCGCCTGCCTGTTCGACCAGGAACGCCGCCGGCGTGCCCAGCGCGACCCGGAAGTTGCCCGGGCGTTGCACGCCCTGTCCGGTCACGGTGACGATGCGTTCGATCATGGGGCGGCCGCGCAGCACCGCGTCGGCCACGGCCACGGCGGTCGCGACGTTTTGGCACAGTACCCCGATCGCCGCGGGCAGGTCCTGGGAAGGGACCTCGCGACCGGTCAGCAGCTGGATCAGCTGTTTCTCACCGCCGCTCGGGTAGCGCGTCGGGACCACGACGACTTCGCCCGGGCTGTCGTCGCGGTCGGCGATTGCCCGGCGCAGCGCCTCGGCTGCTTCCGGCTTGTTGTCCTCGATCCCGATCAGGCACTCGCCGGCACCGACCAGGTGACGAATGATCGCGATGCCGTCGAGCAGGTCGGCCGCGTGTTCGCGCATCAGCAGGTCGTCGCAGCTGATGTAGGGCTCGCACTCGGCGGCGTTGATCACCAGGGTGTCGATGGGATGCCGACCGCTGGTGTTGACCTTGACCGCGGTCGGAAATACCGCGCCACCCAGGCCAACGATACCGGCCCAGCGGATGCGTTCGCGCAGGTCCGCGGGATCGGCGTGGATGTGGTCGCTGATTGGCTCCGGCAGCGCGTCCCAGGTGTCCAGCCCGTCCGGCTCGATGACGATGCAGGTGTCGCTGAGACCGGAGGGGTGCGGTATTGGTCGCGGCCCGATCTCGATCACCCGGCCCGAGGTGGGGGCATGCAGCGGGGCGCTGACATAGTCGACCGCGCGCGCGATCATCTGGCCCTTTCTGACGGTATCACCGAGCTGCACCAACGGCTCGGCGGGCTGTCCGATGTGCTGCTGGAGCGGCAGGATCAGGCGCGGCGGCAGTGGCGCCGTCTCGATGGGTCGGCCGGTGGACAGGGCCTTGTGGTCGTCCAGGTGCAGGCCGCCGTGAAATGACCCGATGGTGCGCGGTTCAGCCATGGGCCGTCTCCTGGTCGGGCGCCTTCGGGAAC
>Ga0316191_10002855_pt1 | contig 12667 bp, 14 predicted proteins | sample Eddworburr2cm_MG_FD_204928 | JGI IMG/M metagenome (GOLD analysis project Ga0316191, IMG submission 204928) | Coastal sediment microbial communities from Maine, United States - Eddy worm burrow 2 cm | ecosystem: Environmental > Aquatic > Marine > Coastal > Sediment | place: USA: Maine...
AGCCGCACCAGGCGGCCAGCATCACGGCTCCTTCGAACCGGGTGATCACCGCCTGCGAACCGATGGCGTAGGCGAACAGCGCCAGCAGCAGCGTGAGCGCGAGCATCATTCCGCAGTCGCGCCAGAGCGCGACCAGCTCGATGTCAGTGCCGCCGATCAGGCCGGGGATGGCGAGCACCGCCAGTATGTTCAGGATGTTCGAACCCACCACGTTGCCGATGGCGATGTCCGAATGCCCTTTCACCGCGGAACCCACCGTGGCCGCAAGTTCGGGCAGGCTGGTGCCGACGGCGACGATGGTCAGGCCGATGATCAGCTCGGATACGCCCAGCGCCTCCGCGATTTCGGTGGCGGACCAGACCAGTACCTCTGCGCTGACCAGCAGCACCAGAAGGCCGGTGATCAGCCAGAACGTAGCCTGGCCACGCGGCATGTGCTGCAGCTCGTCGAGTTCCTCCTGGATGCTCTCGGATACCTCGGCGCCCGCCGTCTGCTGATTCATGACCAGCCGCCAGAGGATGAGTCCGAGTCCGCTGAGCAGCAGCATGCCATCGAGGAAAGACAGGTGCATGTCGAACATCAGGATGAGGGCGAGCAGGGTGGCGCCCAGCAACCAGGGCAGCTCCGCTTTCAGCACGGTCTGGCTGAACGGCAATGGTGCGATCAGCGCGGTGATACCGAGCACCAGCCCGATGTTGGCGATGTTGGAGCCGATGGCGTTACCCACGGCAAGCAGCGGTTTGCCTTCAATGGAAGCAGCTACCGCCACCAGGATCTCCGGGGCCGAGGTGCCGACGGAAACGACCGTGAGGCCGATGAGCATCTTCGAGACACCCATGTGATTGGCCGTGCTCGCTGCGCCCGAGAGGAATTTATCCGCGCTCCAGACGAGGGTGATGAAACCCAGGATCAGCGCCAGGATCAGAAACCACATACGTTAGCGTGCGGTCGAATTGTCAGTTAGATGGATCAATCGGTCTCTCTTATCGATTTGGGCGGCAAGCAAGCCGCGTGGAGCCTTTCAAATTGTGGCGAGTTTTCTGTCGGTATTCGTGTTTCGAATGGTAACAGTGCCGGTTTTCCAAATCAGCGGGGTGTTATAGTTGCGGGTCGTTCACGAGGCAACCGGTAAATGACCGAAGCAGTAGCCGGCCAGACGGTTGAGGCGCCCTCAGAAGACCCACTGATCGAGATCGAGAACCTGGTTTTTCGACGTGGCGATCGGCTGATTTTCGATGGTCTCGACATGGTTGTGCCGACCGGCAAGATTACCGCGCTGATGGGGCCCAGCGGCTGTGGCAAAACGACACTGCTGCGGATCATCGGCGGACAGCTGAAACCGGAGTCCGGATCCGTGCGCGTGCGCGGCCAGGACGTGGTGGGGCTGAAGCGCGCGGATCTTCTGGAGTTGCGTAAAGACATCGGCATGCTGTTTCAGTCGTCGGCTCTGTTCACGGACCTTTCGGTGTTCGAGAACGTTGCCTTTCCGCTGCGCGAGCACACGGACCTGCCGGAAGATGTGATCCGCGATCTGGTGCTGATCAAACTCAACGCGGTCGGCTTGCGAGGTGCCCGGGATCTCATGCCGAGCCAGCTTTCGGGCGGCATGGCGCGCCGGGTAGCGCTGGCCAGAGCAATCGCCCTGGATCCCTGCCTGCTGATGTACGACGAGCCTTTCACCGGGCAGGATCCGATCTCGATGGGCGTCGTGGTCTCGCTGATCAAGCGCCTGAACACCGCCCTCGGTGCCACCAGCCTGCTGGTCTCCCATGACATTCACGAGACGGCTGGCATCTCGGATGAGATCTTCATTCTCGATGCCGGCAAGGTGGTGGCCGGCGGCGAGCCCTCCACCCTTGCGAGTCATGAGTCGGACAGGGTCCGTCAATTCATCACCGGCTCGCCGGACGGTCCGGTGCCCTTTCACTATCCGGCGGACGACCTCGCCTTCGATCTGCTGGGGGTGGGTGAGCCGTGATCGATTTCGTTCGGGCTCTGGGTGATCGCAGCCTCGATCGCCTTTCCAGCCTCGGCCGGGCCAGCATCATGTGGGCGACGGCGCTCTGGGGGCTGCCCCGGCTTTCGGAACTGCCGCTGGTGATCCGGCAGATATACAACGTGGGCGTGCTGTCGCTGATCATCATCATCCTGTCCGCTTTCTCGATCGGTGCGGTGATCGCCCTGCAGTTCTATACGCAACTGGCCCGCTTCGGCGCCGAGGATGCGGTGGGGCTCGGCCTCGCACTGGTCCTGCTTCGGGAACTCGGGCCCGTGGTGACCGGCCTTCTGTTTGCAGGCAGGGCCGGGTCCGCGGTGACCGCCGAGATCGGCCTGATGAAAACCACCGAGCAGCTTTCCAGTATGGAGATGATGGGTGTGGACCCGCTCCGACGGATCGTCGCACCCAGACTCTGGGCCGGCGTCATCAGCATGCCGCTGCTGACCGCGGTGTTTAACGTGGTGGCAATCTACGGCGGCATGGTGGTGGCGGTGGAATGGCTTGGCTCGGATGCAGGCTCCTTCTGGTCGGGCATGCAGGACACCGTGGAGCTCTGGAACGATGTGGGTAAAGGGATGGTCAAAAGCGTGATCTTTGCTGTGGTCGTCACCTGGATCGCGGTCTTTCAGGGCTACGATATGGAACCGACGCCTGAAGGTATTGGCCTCGCTACCACCCGCACGGTGGTCACCTCGTCGGTAATGATCCTGGCGATGGACTTCATATTGACTCTCAGCATGTACGGAGAATTCAGATAATGCGCATGCGAACCGTTGAAATCAGCGTCGGCGCTTTCGTGCTCGCAGGTGCCCTGGCGTTGATCTTCCTTGCCGTGAAGGTCAGTGGGGTAAATCTTGCCCAGGGCAGTGATTCCTATGTCGTGCAGGCTCGCTTCGATGATGTGGCCGGCCTCCGGCTTCGGGCAAAGGTGAGCATGGCCGGCGTCACCGTTGGTCGTGTTGCAGGCATAGAAGTGGACATGGTGTATGGCGAAGCCCTGGTCAGCCTGGAAATCCACGGCGAGCCCGGAAACCTCTCCCTGGATACGGGTGCGCAGATCCTCACCGAAGGTATACTCGGCGCCCGCTATGTGAGCCTGCTGCCTGGCGCCGATGAGGAAACCCTGGCAGACGGCGACTTCATCGAGGAAACCCAGGGTGCGCTGGTGCTGGAAAACCTGGTCGGCGACCTCATCACCCGCCTCGGTTCTTCCTGACAAAGAGACGCATCCTGACGGAGATATTGTGATGGCACCTTCCAAAAACGATACGAAGCCCTCAATCCTGCGCATCAACCTGCTTCGGATGCTGGCATTTACCCTTATTTTCCCTGCGCTGAGCGCGTCGGCACAGATCCGGGAAGCCGAAGACCTGGTGGAAAAAACCACTGCGGAAATGCTGGATCTGATCGAGGAAGCCAAGGTTTACGTGGATGAGGATCCGGATCGCTTTTACGTCGCAGTGGAAGCGTTACTGAATCCGGTCATCGATTTCCCCCGCTTCGCCCGCAGCGTCATGGCGGCCCACTACAAGCGGGCGACGCCCGAACAGAGGGACCGTTTCGCCGAAGGCTTCAAGTGGAGCCTGGTTCGTACCTACGCACTGGCGCTGACGGAATTCAACGATGGCGGCGTGAACATCATTCCCTCTGATCGTCCGGCCAAACGGCCGGATCGCGCCAGCGTCAAGCAGGAGATCCGCTCCGCAGGCGAGGTCTATCCGGTGATCTACTCCATGGCCCTGAACAAGGAAGGGGAGTGGCGGGTGATGAACATCATCATCAACGGCATCAACATGGGCCTGACCTACCGCAACCAGTTCGCCAGCGCGGTGAAGGATCCTGTCTATGGCGGCGATATGGACAGGGCCATCGACGGCTGGGTGGCTTCGCTCGGTGCCATCGACACGGGCAACGGAAAGGGCGAGGACGCGTCTGGCGCCGTCAGCGCATCGAGTGCCGCCGGCGCAACAGCCGCCGGCTCAACAGAAGGCGCGCTCTGATATGGCCTATGAGCTGCCGGCAGAGGTGAACTTCACCAATCTGGTGACGATTCGTGAAGCGGGCAAGCGGCATATCGATGCGGCCGGGGCCGCAACGGATATCGCCGCGGACGCGGTGGAGTTCGATCTGGGTGGTCTAAGCGAAGCCAGTTCTGCGGTGGTCGCGCTGCTGATCGCCTGGTTTCGTTACGGCCACGCTCATGGCAAGGTGGTGCGTTTTCTGCACGTGCCGGCGGCAATTATGAACATCATCGAAGTCAGCGACCTTGCTGAGGTGCTGCCCATCTCGGCGGTGCCCGGGGAGGCCGCATGAACGAAGCCATCAGCCAGGCGGTCGCGGCCGGTATCGAGGGTGCCGAGGTGGACGTGGTGCTCGAGGGTAATCGGGCACTGATAACCGTGGTCAGCCCGGCATTCGAGGGTCTGTCCAGAGTGCAGAAGCAGCAGAAGGTCTATGCCTGCATCGACGCCTTCATAAAAGACGGCAGCCTGCACGCGGTGACGATAAGAGCGCAAACGCCGGACGGCGGCTGAGCGGTCATGGACAAACTCCTCATTACCGGCGGGAAGACCCTGTCCGGCAGCCTCAAGGTATCCGGTGCCAAGAACTCGGCGCTGAAGATCCTGGCCGGCACCCTGCTGACTGAAGATCCGGTCAGCGTCGGCAACGTGCCGCACCTGCACGACGTGACCACGATGATCGAGCTGCTCGGTTGTCTCGGCGCCGATGTGGTGCTCGACGAAAAGATGCGAGTGGAGGTGACGGCGCGGGAGCTGAAATCCGTCAAAGCGCCCTACGAACTGGTCAAGACCATGCGGGCTTCCTTCGTCGTCCTCGGGCCACTGCTGGCCCGGTTCGGTCGGGCTGAGGTCTCCCTTCCGGGCGGCTGTGCCATTGGCGCGCGCCCCGTGGATCAGCACCTGAAAGGCCTCGAGGCGCTGGGTGCGTCCATCGAGGTCGAGGAAGGCTATGTCCGGGCCAGCCGGGAAGGGCGACTCAGAGGCGCGGACGTGACCTTCGATCTGGTGACGGTGGGCGGCACAGAGAACGTGCTCATGGCGGCAACGCTGGCGGAGGGCACCACGCGGATCATGAATGCGGCGCGGGAACCGGAGATCGTCGACCTCGCCAATTTCCTCAATGCCATGGGCGCGAAGGTGAGCGGACAGGGCACATCCACCATAGTGGTGGACGGCGTGCAGGCGCTGCATGGCTGTGAGTTCGACGTGATGCCCGATCGAGTGGAGGCCGGAACCTATCTGATCGCCGCGGCGGCAACGGGTGGTCGGGTGGAGCTCACGGATGTGGCACCCGATACGCTGGAGGCCGTGCTCGAGAAGCTGATTGCATCCGGCGCGGAAATAAGTCGCACCGAATCGACCTTGAGCCTGGATATGCAGGGCCGGCGACCGATCGCCGTCGATATCGAGACGGACGTTTATCCCGGGTTTCCAACGGACATGCAGGCCCAGTACCTGGCCATGAATGCGGTGGCGGAAGGCACCAGCCGGGTGACCGAAACCATTTTCGAGAACCGCTTCATGCACGTGCAGGAAATCAACAGGCTCGGTGCCAGCATCGAGCTGGAAAATGCCTCGACCGCCGTCATCCACGGGGTGGAGCGACTGAAGGCAGCACCGGTGATGGCCACCGATCTGAGGGCATCTTTCAGCCTGGTGGTGGCCGCACTGGTGGCGGAAGGCACGACGCTGATCGATCGGATCTACCACATCGATCGTGGCTACGAGACCATAGAAGAGAAGCTCCAGCTACTCGGCGCTGACGTGCAGCGGGTTCGCTGAGGACAAGACGATGGGACTGACAATCGCACTGAACCGGGGTCGGATTCTGGCCGAGGTGTTGCCCATGCTCCGGCAGGCGGGCATCGAGCCCGTTGAAGACCCGGAATCCAGCCGCAAGCTCATTTTCGACAGCCGCACCGGAGGCCATCGGCTGGTGGTCATGCGGGGCTCCGATGTGCCGACTTACGTGGAGTACGGCGCAGCGGATGTGGGCGTAACCGGCAAAGACACCATCATGGAATATGGTGGCGGCGCGCACTTCTACGAGCGGCTCGACCTCGGCATCGGCCGTTGCCGCCTGATGACGGCGGCTCCGGCGGGCAGCGACCTGGCGCAAGGCAGGGATGTGCGGGGACCGATCCGGGTGGCCACCAAGTTTGTGAACGTGGCACGCCGTTACTTCGAAGCACAGGGCCGCCAGGTGACGTTGATCCCCCTGTCCGGGGCGATGGAGATTGCGCCGCTGATGGATCTGGCCGACTGCATCGTGGACATCGTCGATACCGGCAACACGCTGAAGGCGAACGGGCTGGTCGCGCTCGAGACGATCGCCGACATTTCATCCCGGGTGATCGTCAACCGGGCTTCCATGAAGACCCGGTTCGATGAGGTTCAGGCGCTCCTGGCGGTGCTCGCTGGAACCACGGAATCCGGCGGATGACCGAACTTGCCGTTGCCCGCCTCAGGACGGCGGATGCGAATTTCGAAGAACGACTGACATCGCTGCTTGCCTGGGATGTGGCCGAGGACAGCGAGGTGCTCGAAATCGCTCGCGATGTGATCAGGCGCGTGCGCGCCGACGGCGATTCGGCCGTGCTCGATTTCACCCGCCGTTTCGATCGGCTCGAGGCAACGGATCTGGCGGCAACCGCGCTCACGGTGGATGATTTTGCCGCGGCCTGGCAGCGAATCGATGAATCTGAGCGGGATGCGCTCAGGACCGCCGCTGACAGAGTCCGAACCTATCACGAGCATCAGCTGTCCGAATCCTGGACCTACACGGATGAGCTCGGCAACCGCCTGGGGCAGAAGGTAACGCCGCTCGACCGGGTGGGTGTCTATGTACCCGGCGGCCAGGCGGCCTATCCATCCACGGTTCTCATGACTGCCATCCCGGCCCGGGTGGCCGGCGTGGGCGAAGTGATCATGACCGTCCCGACGCCGGATGGTGAGCGGAGCGATCTGGTGCTGGCCGCCGCGCACATTGCCGGTGTGGATCGAGCCTTCACCGTCGGCGGCGCCCAGGCGATCGCCGCGCTCGCCATCGGCACGGAAACCATTCCCAAGGTGGACAAGATCGTCGGCCCGGGCGGCGTATTCGTGGCGGCAGCCAAGCGCCTGGTCTATGGCGAGGTGGGTATCGACATGGTCGCCGGGCCGAGTGAAGTGCTGGTAATCGCGGACGGCTCATCACCCGTGGACTGGGTTGTTTACGATCTGTTTTCTCAGGCTGAGCACGACGAAGCGGCTCAGGCGTTGCTGCTGTGCCCGGATGCCGACTACCTGGATGCGGTGGCGGATGCCATGGCGAAACACCTCGAGCAGGCGCCGCGCCGCGAGACGATCTGCGCTTCGCTTAACGGTCGCGGTGCGCTGATCCAGGTCACCGATCTTGCCGAGGCGATGACGCTTGCCAACCGCATCGCGCCAGAGCACCTGGAGCTCTGCGTGCACTCGCCCGAGTCCTGGCTGGACGAGATACGCCATGCTGGCGCCATATTTCTGGGGGCGCACTCGCCGGAGGTCATGGGCGATTACACGGCAGGGCCGAGCCACGTGCTGCCCACCTATGGCTCGGCACGGTTTTCCTCACCGCTCGGGGTATACGATTTTCAGAAGAAGAGCTCGGTCATCCAGCTCTCGGCACAGGGCAGCGAGCAGCTGGCACGTGCCTCGGCCGTTCTCGCCCACGGTGAAGGGCTTTCTGCGCATGCCAGGGCCGCGGAAGTGCGACTGGCGGGGCTGGACCACAACCGGGATCCCGAGCAGGGCTGAGCGGCGCTCAGGCTTCCGGCCGGCGTCCCGCTTCTACCGCAAATTGCAGTGCTCGCTGGCTACCATCGCCCGGGAATCGGGCCACCTCGAGCTGAATGGTTTCCCCTGGCCGGGTCATCCCGACCAGCCGGGAGAAGACGTTCGGATCCCGCACCGGCTCTCCGTTCACCCCGGTGATCCTGTCCGATGCCCGCAGACCGGCCCGGTCGGCAGGGCCGCCGGGCTCGACCCCGCTGATCCTGATGCCCTGCGTCGGTCCCAGCGCGGTGGTGTTCTCCAGGGTCAGGCCGAGCCAGCCGCGGATCACGCGGCCGTGCTCGATGATTTCCTCCAGCACGCCGTAAGCCAGATCGGCGGGGAGCGCGAAGCCGACTCCCATGGCCTCACCCGTCGGGCTCAGAATCAGCGTGTTGATGCCGATCAGCCGACCACTGGCGTCGATCAGTGCGCCGCCGGAGTTGCCCGGATTGATGGCCGCATCCGTCTGCAGAAAATCGTCGTAGGGGCTGGCGCTTACGCTGGCTCTGCCGGTGGCGCTGATGATGCCGGCGGAGACCGTCTGACCGATGCCGAATGGATTGCCGATGGCCAGTGCAACGTCGCCGACTGCGGCGCCGGCGGGGTCTCCCAGACTGATCGCCGTGAGATCACTGAGCGCAATGCGCACCACGGCCAGATCCGTCAGTCGGTCGCTGCCGATTACCGAGGCGGCGGCGGTCCGGCCATCAGCGAGCATCACCAGCACTTCGCTTGCACCGTCGATCACGTGAGCATTGGTGACGATGAATCCATCCGGATGAACGATTACGCCCGAACCGAGCGAGGTCCGGTCCGTGCCCATCAACCGATCGCACCAGGGCTTCAGCCGGGGATCCCGCTGGCAGTTGGGGGGCTGTTCACGGACGGTGGAGTAGATGTTGACGACCGAAGGTGCGGCCCGCCTGACGGCGGTCGCGTAGCCGGGCTGCGGTGCGGCGCTTCTAGCGGTTTCCGGTTGGAAATAGTCGTTCCAGACGGACACCAGCGCGCCGCCCAGGGCCAGGCCGATCAGACCAGGCAGCAGCCACTGACGCAGGACGACACTCATGGCGCGAACCTTATCGAAGCAGACACGGTTTAGAAATGCCGCTGTCCCTGCGTGCCGGCCTGCCGATTACGTTGTCCGGCATCGGGCAAGCGGCTAAAGTCGCGGGGATGACACCAGTAGAAAAATATCAACAACTACTGGCTGACCCTCAGTTTTACGAAGATCCCGAGCAGCGCCGGGTGGTGGATCTGCTCGAGGCCCTCTATCAGATATTGCGGGCGCGGGGGAAGCGCAGCCAGGGACTGTTCGGCCAGCTCGGCAGGTTCAGCCGCAAGGTGGAAACGCCGGTGATGGGACTGTACCTCTGGGGTGGGGTCGGTCGAGGCAAGACCATGCTCATGGATCTGTTCTACGAGTGCCTGCCAGCTGGCGATAGGCTGCGCATGCATTTCCACCGGTTCATGCACAGGGTGCATCAGGAGTTGAACGAGCTGTCGGGTAACGTCGATCCGCTCAAGGTGGTGGCGGAGCGGATTGCCGCTGAGACCCGGGTCATCTGCTTCGATGAGTTTTTCGTCTCCGACATTGGTGATGCCATGATTCTCGGCGAGCTGTTCGAGCACCTTTTCGAGCGCGGCATTACGCTGGTGGCCACCAGCAACGTCGAGCCAGACTTGCTCTATGAAAACGGGCTGCAGCGACGGCGCTTCCTGCCGGCCATCGAGGCCATCAAGACCCACACCCGCGTGCATTGCCTGGACTCGGACACGGACTACCGGCTCAGAGTGCTGGAGCGGGCGGAGATCTATCACGTGCCGCTGGATGCAGCCGCTGAGAAGAGCCTGTCTCGGAGCTTCCATGCGCTGGCTCCGGAGCAGCCCGAAGAGAAGGTGGCGCTGAATATCGAGAACCGGATCATCAACGCCCGCATGGTGGCCGAGGATGTTGCCTGGTTCGAATTCGCGGAGCTCTGTGAAGGCCCGCGCAGCCAGAACGACTACATCGAGCTTTCGCGGATTTTCCATGCCGTGCTGGTCAGCAACGTGCGTCGGTTCAGCAGTCGGGACGAGGATGCCGCCCGGCGCTTCATTTCCCTGGTGGACGAATTCTATGACCGGAACGTCAAGCTGATTATCTCGGCGGATGCGGAAATCGAAGACCTCTACGCCGGCGAACGGCTTCGTTTCGAGTTCGAGCGCACCAAGAGCCGATTGCTGGAAATGCAGTCCCACGAGTATCTTGCCCGCTCGCACCTGGCCTGAACGGCAGCGCCCGCCGGGAATCGGCCTGAAAGCCCCTGTTTACGGGCGATCTGACGAGAAGTGGGGTGGTAGAGCAGCCTTCAGGATGCTGTTGTAAATGCCCAGGCGCTCCGCTAACATTCGCGCTCCCAAATTTCCGGCCCCAGACCAGGTGTCGGAAATAAATATGTAAATAGAAACACCAGAACAAGACACCACATGAAGACTGTGAGCACCCGTCCCCAAGACGTCGACCGCACCTGGTTCGTCGTGGACGCAGAAGACAAGACTCTGGGCCGGCTGGCGACGGAAATCGCCCACCGCCTCCGGGGCAAGCACAAGCCCGAATACACCCCGCACGTGGACACGGGCGACTACATCGTGGTGGTGAATGCGGAAAAGGTCCGGGTAACGGGCAACAAGTTCAACGACAAGATGTATTACCGGCACAGCGGTTATCCGGGCGGCATCAAGGAAATGAACTTCAAGGACATGCAGGATCGGCATCCGGAGCGGATCGTCGAGAAGGCCGTCAAGGGCATGCTGCCGAGGAATCCTCTCGGTCGGGCCATGTTCAAGAAACTGAAGGTGTATTCGGGGGCTGAGCACCCGCACACCGCCCAGCAACCTCAAACCCTCGAAATCTGAGTAGGAAGGGCATGCAGAATTACGGAACAGGTCGTCGCAAGACCTCAGCTGCCAGAGTCTTCATCACGCCGGGCAGCGGCAACATCTCGGTCAACAACAGTCCGCTCGATCAGTACTTCGGTCGGGAGACAGCGCGGATGATCGTCCGTCAGCCTCTGGAAGTTGCGGAAGTCACCGACAAGTTCGACGTCAAGGTCACCGTTCGTGGTGGCGGCAACTCCGGCCAGGCAGGCGCTATCCGGCACGGTATCGCCAGAGCGCTCGTCGAGCAGGACGAAAACCTGCGAGTGCCTCTGCGCCGCGCGGGCTTTCTGACCCGTGATGCCCGCGAGGTCGAGCGCAAGAAGGTAGGCCTGAGAAAGGCGCGCAAGCGTCCTCAGTTCTCCAAGCGCTGATATTTTCTTATTCGGTCGCGTTACCCGTTTGGAGAGGCGCGGGGCGGCCGGTGTTAGCTTTCGCGGTCCCGACCCGGGACGGATGTGGTGGGCGCTCCACGATAAGGTGGGGCGGCGGTTCGGAAAATCAGACTCCGACCTGACAGGATTCCGACCTGAAAAGTGCTTTCGGTTGATCCGAAACCACCGGGAAGGTGGCCGAGATATGCTAAACTAGGGCGTTTTTAACTAATTGCGGGAGCAAGAAGCTGTGAGCAGCAGCGATCCAGATACCCCCTCTACTCAAGAGTCAGAACCCGGCCCGAAAAGCATCGACAAGACGGGCTTCAATAAGCAGCGACGTTACTTCCTCATCGGCGCCACCGCGGTAGTTGGCGGGGCGGGTGTGGTCGGTGCAGCAATACCCTTCGTTGCCTCCTGGATGCCGTCGGCGAAAGCCCGGGCGCTGGGCGCGCCGATTACCATCGATATCTCCAAGCTGCAGCCTGGTGAGATGCTGGGTCCGGTGCCAGCCTGGCGTGGACAGCCGGTCTTCGTGATTTATCGCAAGCCGGATGCCATCGAGATTCTGGAGCAGGAGCGCGATGATCTGGCAGACCCGAATTCGGACAACGCTGAGATGCAGCCCGGCTACGCGAAGAATCCCTGGCGCTCCAAGCGCCCCGAGATCGGGGTGTACGTTGGTCTCTGTACCCACCTCGGCTGCTCGCCGAAGTTCCACGGTGAGGTCCAGCCCGAACCGTTCGACGAGAACTGGCAGGGCGGCTTTTTCTGCCCCTGCCATGGCTCCAAGTTCGACATGGCCGGAAGGGTCACCAAGGGTGTTCCGGCGCCGGATAATCTGCCCGTGCCGCCGCATCAGTTCCTGAGTGACAGCGTCATCCAGGTTGGCGTAGACGAGGAGACGGCATAATGGCTGAGCAGAGCGCAGGCCCGGGCAACTCCGGAAAAATGGAAAAAGCCTGGGGCGAGTTCATGGGCTGGGTCGATGAGCGCTTCCCGCTCACCGAAACCTTCGAATACCACATGTCGAAGTACTACGCCCCGAAGAACTTCAACTTCTGGTACTACTTCGGCGTGCTTTCCATGGTGGTGCTCGTCATCCAGCTGCTGACCGGCATCTGGCTCACCATGAGCTACTCACCGGCAACGGCCTTTGCCTCTGTCGAGTACATCATGCGCGATGTGGAGTACGGCTGGTTGCTGCGTTATCTCCACTCCACGGGCGCGTCAGCCTTCTTCGTGGTCGTCTACCTGCACATGTTCCGCGGGATGATGTATGGCTCCTATCGCAAGCCCAGAGAGCTGCTCTGGATCATCGGCATGGCCATCTTTGCCGTTCTGATCATCGAAGGATTCGCCGGCTACCTGCTGCCCTGGGGCAACATGTCTTTCTGGGCCGGCCAGGTGATCGTCTCGCTGGTTGGCGCCATCCCCGTCATCGGTCCTGATCTGATGGAGTGGGTGCGCGGTGACTTTCTGATGTCGGACATCACCCTGAACCGGTTCTTTGCGCTGCACGTGGTCGCACTGCCGCTGATCCTGGTGATGCTGGTCTT
>Ga0316191_10002856_pt1 | contig 12666 bp, 9 predicted proteins | sample Eddworburr2cm_MG_FD_204928 | JGI IMG/M metagenome (GOLD analysis project Ga0316191, IMG submission 204928) | Coastal sediment microbial communities from Maine, United States - Eddy worm burrow 2 cm | ecosystem: Environmental > Aquatic > Marine > Coastal > Sediment | place: USA: Maine | collected...
TCTCACCTAAGCTACGTTCGGAATGGGGCAAAGACCATTTCGGCAGATCTGGCCATAAATGACGGACTTAAGATTTCAACGGATCTCGTTCTGAGTCCCGATAAACTGAATCTTAAAAAACTGTTCATTCAGGATAAAGCATCCCGGGCAACCATCGGGATTTCTCGGCACAATAAGATATTGACCCTTTCTTTTAAAGGGAAGTTGCACAAAACGACCCTGGATCAGCTTACAACTGAAAACCCATGGCTGGCCGGCTGGCTGGAGGGCGATTTTACAGCCCACATCAATATGAAAGATCCGCTGAAATCCGCAGCCTGGGGAGAGCTCAAGGGCAAGGATATTATCTATCCCTGGAAACCGGATAGCCCGTTGAAAATAAGTGACTTTGCGGCGACTGCGACCACCCATAAGATCAACCTGAAATCAGCTGATCTAACATTCAGCGGCAGTCGTCTGCAGGCCGCCGGGAATATGAAGCGATCGGCCCGAAAGGTGGTGGTTGATATGGACATCAGCGCCGATAGCGTCGATCTGGCTCAGCTGATTAAAGCGGCGAAAAATAACCGTGAGAACAACAGCCCCAAAAAAACGGCCCCATCCCTGCCGCTAAAGGGAAGCATCCGTTTCAAGGCCGAGCGGTTCAACATCGGCAGGTTCAACTGGAATCCACTGCACGCCGATATCAGCCTGAATAACGGCACGGCGGATGTTACCTTGAAAAAGGCAGACCTATGCGGTATCTCCACGCCGGGAACCCTCAAAGTATCATCACCAAACATCGAGTTCGACCTTGAAGCGATCGCCCAAGATCAGCAGCTGAATCCCGCCAAGACGTGTTTGGTAGGCGAAACCTTCAAAGCCGATGGAACCTACAATTTGAAAGGCAGGTTTCGAGGGCGCGGAAAAGCTGAAGATCTGCTCAAAAACACAACCGGACAGGTGGTGTTTGCGGCCAAAGACGGCCATATCTATCACGATGTCATCCTAATAGAAGTGCTAAAATTTTTGAATCCGCTCGAGGTTTTTGAAGGTCGGGCAAACCTAAAGGATATGGGGAAAAAGGGTTTTGGCTATCATTCGTTTGGGGTGAAAGCCAAATTGAAGGATGGCAAGCTGCGGTACGAGGAAGCCGTTTTGCATGGTCGACCCATGACTGTCACCGCGGCTGGTGAACACGATTTGGAAAACGGGCGATTCGATCTAACCCTGCTGGTGGCTCCGCTGGTCACCCTGGATCGGATCTTCGAGCACATTCCCCTGATTGGCGGCATTCTGGACACCCTGGATACCATACCGCTCAGTGTCAAAGGGACATTAGATAAAATTCACGTCTACCCGCTGGCACCATCAGCCGTTGGATACGAGCTAGAAGAAATGATGAAAAAAACCGTTGAGAGACCGATAAAACTCATTCATGGGGGGCAGATGACAGAGGACAGGGGCCAGAAGGCAGAAGACTGATGGCAGAAGTCAGAGGACAGATAACAGAAGTCAGGGGACAGAAGTCAGACTTAGAACTATGGATGACTCACAAGAATGAAAAGTCTACAAATCATCAATTTTTGGGGTATGATTTGCTAATCGAAAATTTATTGAGTTATTCAAAAGTTTGGATTTCAAATTACATGTCGATAAATTTATAAGGTATTCAAGTTGATATCTTGTATTTGAAGGTTGACTCAGAAGTTGAGATATCAACGCGTCATGTACTGGTCAAAGCAGCTAATATTTTTTCCCATGCTCAACTTCACCAATCGCTTCATCGATGATATCGATAGCACGGTCCATTTCATCCCGGGTGATGACCAGAGCCGGTCTCAGGGTCAGAATATTGCCCTCGATGGTTTTAGCGGAAAGACCTTTTTCCAGGCACTTAAACATGACGATTTCAGCTTCATCTACCGCCCTTACCCTTGTTTTACGGTCTGCGACCAGATCAATGCCGATGTGCAGTCCCAGGCCGGCAACCTGACCCATGAGGCGGTGCTTTTCTCTCAAATTATTTAATCGTCTTAGAGCATACACCCCCAGTTCAGCGGCGTGATCCGGTAAATTATTTTCCTCGATGTACGTTATCTCGGCCAGTGCGGCCGCCGAACAGAGGGCATTTTTCTCATGGGTGTAATGACCAACGGATCGGTGCGGACAAACGTTAAATGTCTCATGGGTGATGATCCCGGCAAAGGGCATCAGCCCGCCCCCGAATGATTTGCCCAGCACCAGGATATCCGGCGTTACAAAATGCTCGCAGGCAAACATCTTGCCGGTGCGGCCAAAGCCCTCGATGATCTCATCGAAGATCAGCAAGGCGCCGTATTGCTCACAGAGCTGTTTCACTCCTTTCCAGTATTCTCTGGAAGGAATGACAGGCGTGGCTGAAATCGGCTCACCGATAACGGCGGCCATTTCAGGTTCCCTTTTTAAAATCAGTTCAATCTGGCGCAAGCATTCCGCATCCACGTCTTCCTGCCTCGAAAATCCCCAGGGATTGCGGTAATAATTGGGAAATTCAACCCGAAATGCGCCCGGTACCATGGGCCCGAATCCGCCGCTGAAATGTTCTTCACCCCCCACGCTGGCCGCCCCGAACCCGGCTCCGTGAAAGGAATCCCAGAAGGAAATGGTCTTAAACCGGCCGGTTACCTGTTTGGCAAGCATTATGGCCATCTCGATGGCTTCAGAACCGCCCGGGCAAAAGAGAGATCGACACAGCCCGGCGGGGGTAATCTCCGCCAATTTTTTCGCCAGTTTGACGGCGGCAACGTTCGTATATCGACGGGGGCAAAAGGTCATGCCTTCATCCAGCTGTTTCTTCACGGCCTCAATGACGGCCGGGTTGTTGAACCCGGCGTTATGAACACCGTTGCCGTGCATATCGATATATTTTTTGCCGTCTATATCCTCGATGTATATCCCCCGGGCCCGGGAAAGCACGTTTAATACGGGAGTGGAAAGACTTTGATGCAAAAAATATTTGGCATCTTCATCAAACCATTTTTTGGCATCATCGGATAAATGGCGTTCCCAGTATTTTCTGCGGGCTTCGGTTGTATTAACATCACCCTGTTCTCTTTCAAATCTTTTGTCCTTTTTCATTGAGTGTCTCCTACACAGGAGCTCTAACATGAGTAAAATTTCGGTATCCGTGCTATTATGGCAATCTGAGACGAATCAAATCAAGAGAAAAATATTCATTTGACTTAAACAGCCTTCAGCAGTTAAAAATATAGAGTGGTGGTCGAACTATGACAAAACTTCATAAATCAGAGGGTGATATAAACATCTCCGCTCGGCGGCAAACGTGGCAAAAAACTCATATCGATGCTCAAAGCCGGGCTCTTTTGGATGAGGACGCTCGCTACTTTTTAAAACAGTCCCTTTCCACCCCGTGTCTGAACGCCATGCGTACCTGTGAGGGAATTTTCATCGAAGACTGGCAGGGACGACGCTATATGGATTTTCACGGCAACAATGTGCATCAAGTCGGATTTTCCAACCCGGATGTAATTGCCGCCATCAAAAAGCAGCTGGATGAACTGCCCTTTTGCACCCGACGTTACACCAACCGGATCGCAGTGGATTTGGCCAAAAAACTGGCGCAAATCGCACCCGACAATTTAAATAAATCACTGTTTTGCCCGGGCGGTGCGGAAGCCGTCGGCATGGCACTCAAACTGGCCCGGGTGGCAACCGGCCGGCATAAAACGATTTCCATGTGGGATTCCTTTCACGGGGCCACGCTGGATACCATATCCATTGGCGGTGAGTCCGTCTTCAGGCAGGGCATGGGACCGCTGCTGGCGGGTACCGAACACGTCCCGCCGCCGGACGAATATCGTTGCGTGTTTGGCTGTTCAAACCGGGGCGGCTGTGACTTGATTTGCGCCGATTACGTGGAATACATCCTGGAGAAAGAAGGCGACATTGCAGCCGTTATTTCAGAACCGATTCGAAGTACCCCCTATATTCCCCGACCCGAATACTGGAAAAAAATACGGCAGGCCTGTGACCGTCACGGCGCTTTATTAATATTTGACGAAATTCCCCATTCTCTGGGCCGCACCGGTAAGATGTTTACTCTTGAAAATTTCGGGGTGATCCCCGATATCGTCGCTATCGGTAAAGGATTGGGAGGCGGTGTACTCCCTCTGGCTGCGATTATTGCGAGAGAAGATCTGGATGTAGCCGGTGAGCGTGCTCTCGGTCACTATACCCATGAAAAAAACCCGGTGTCCTGCGCGGCCGCCCTGGCCACCATCAACTACATCGAAAAACACAAATTAGTGGACCATGCCCGGCAGTTGGGACGGTATTCATTGAAACGCCTGAACGATATGAAGCAGTGCCATGAGTTGATCGGCGATGTCCGCGGCCTGGGGCTGTTTTTAGGCATCGAGCTTGTCAAGGACCCCCATTCCCGTGAACGCGCCGTGGATGAAGCCGAAGCAGTGATGTATGCCGCACTTTCAAAAGGCGTCAGTTTCAAGGTTACCATGGGAAACATATTGACACTGACACCGGCACTGACCATTACTAAAAAAGAAATGGATACCGCACTGGATATTATCGAGGAATGCATAGGCGAAATTGAAAAGAAAAAACGGGCGGATTAGATCGCAGGGCTTTTTTGATATTTTTATAGAGTATTCGTTTGGGTTCTCTAAACCCATCATTCCATTACCCTCTCCGAGCTGCAGGCCCTGCGAGCCGCAGGCCAGAACCCATGATTCCATCATTCCATTGTTCCATCATTCCAATCGCACGACCTTGTCGTTAGACTTTGAGGCTCTCGAAGGGAGGCTCTCGACAGGTTGCGGAGCTAAGTTCTGGACCATTAGCTATTCTTTGCCATGCTGTTTATGCAACACTGGGGTTTATGCAACATTCGGGTCCTCTATCCCCAGGGCCTTGTAACACTCGGCCGCAAACTGCACCGCTTCTTTTACATCCTGAAATCCAAGAAAACGGGACAAAGCCTGCTCATATTCTCCCAGGTTCATCAAGCAGACTCCCATACTAATGTTAAGCTGGGGATCACCCGGAAATTGGGATAATCCCTGGGACAGGATACGGCCGGATTCCCGGTAAGCGCCCCTCTTCTGGGTCAAAATACCGAACCCTAAATAGGCCCTGGCATTGGGATAATACGTCAATGATCGCCGGTACAATTTTTCGGTAATGCTTTCTTTATGCTTTATGGCGTCGATACGGCTATAATCGCCATGATCAAAAGTCATTGCAAGTCTTGAATAAAAATCCGCGTGTAATGGGTAGAGGTCTTTCCTGTCAATTAACTGCAAGGCTTCAGTAAACCCAGTCAGTCTTTCATAAAAGGCTGATCTTAGTTTTTGTCCGAAGTCGAGTATCATTTCCCGGGTTAAATTGGGATCGGTCTCAAAATACATGATGTCTTCCGCCCGATTTAACCAGATATCATCGCTAACCCCCAGGCGATGTTTGAAGTCCTCATAAAGCCGGGTTCCCGGAAATATGTCGAGAATATAAAATATGGCGCTCAGCGGTTTGATGTCCTCGATCAGTGCAATCGTTTCGTCTATGGTTTGCCGGCTTTCTTGCGGACAGCCGTAAATGAAGTAGGCGCGGGCCATGATACCGTAGGATTGGGTCAAGGCAAAGGCCTTCCGGATCTTGGCAGTGGTGATCTTTTTTTGGAGAAAATTTCTTATTTTTTCCGAACCGCTTTCGACGCCGTAACTGATCTGAATACAGCCGGCTTTTCTCATCCAGTAAAGGATCTCTGTGCTGACATAATCCACCCGGGATATGGCGCTCCATGTGATATCCAGCTCTTTTTCAATGATTCTTTTACATATATCGACAACCCGTTTCCTGTTGACCGTAAAGGTGTCATCTGAAAAATAAAAAAACCGGGAACCCTTTCGATACAGACGCTCGATTTGATCGACAAAGTAGTCAACAGAGTGAAACCGGACATTGTTTCCCCAGAACCGGGGAGATCCGCAAAAATTGCATTTGCCGGCGCACCCACGGGTCAATGAAAGATGCTGGTATGAAAAATATTTGGCGGGTACCGGCAAATCATCAAGGCAGCCGATGGCTTCGGTTTCACGGGTCCGGATGGCCTGGCCGTCGTGCCGGAACGCAATCCCCTTGATCGTTTCAATCGCCTGGGAACGATCGGACTCAAGATATTTGATCAAATTTAAAAACGTGTATTCCCCTTCGCCGATCACCACATAATCAACTTCGCAAAAATGGGTTAGAAAATGGCTCCATAAAAATGTGGCTCCAATGCCGCCGAACACGATGGTCACGCGGGGATCGATCTGTTTGGCAATCCTTGCGATTTCGATGCCTCCCCAGCGGTTGGCATGCAGGATGGAAAAGCCGATGACATCGGGTTTTTTCTCCGCCAGTACTTCGCTGATTTTATGGGGGGTCGTATTGATGTTATACCAGTTTAGGATCTCCACATCATATTGATTTTCCTTCAAAACAGATGCCACATAATATACTCCCAGGGGCACGGCACGCACATCTTCGGCGGTATGCACCCGGGTTTCGAGAAAATACGGATATATCAGCAAGATTTTCATAGGGGAAAATTTGACATTTGAACGGCTTTCTGTCAAGGAGCCTATCGTCAACCTGTTGCTGTCCAATATGGCACGGGCAGGACTGACGGGTTTTCTGAAAACCATTGCAACAGAACTGGCACAGTTCGGCATCACCGTCAATGCCCTGCTCCCGGGTGTCCATAAAACGTCGAGAATCGATCAGCTGGTGAAGGACACTGCCGCACGAGAGAATAAACCTGAGGAAGAAGTCTACCAGAAGATGATGGACTCTATTCCTTGCAAAACGATAGGGGATCCGGCTGATTTCGGGGCTGCGGCTGCATTCTTAGCCGGTACCCGGGCCCGTTACATCACCGGGCAAAATTTGCTGATTGATGGTGGGAAGTATGGCGGCCTTCTATAGTGTCATGTCCCGCAAAAATAAAATAAGAATAAGGGTCAAATCTACGTTTGACTCTTGCTTAAATTTTGGTAAAGTCAAACGTAGACTTGACCCTCGATTCAAAGACACGACGATGGGAAACTAAATTTTCCTGCACACCTAAAACGCCCGGCCTCTCTTGTTGCCTCAATTTTTCAATCGGTAAATGCCATAAGGGGTAATGACCTCTTTACCATCCAGTATATCAGTCATTATCGGCGTAACCCGGTCAAAGAAGTCCACCAATGTTTCCATGAATTTTTTCTCCGAAATATCCACCCAGCGCCCCCCATCAACATCCCTAACTTCATACTTTGGCATATCAATTTGCATTCTTCGAACCGTACCTTGGCTATATGTCCACAAATCGCTGCGCTTTTATCTCAGTGCAATTTAAAATCAGATGAATATTCTGTGCGATGGTTTTCATATTGGCTGGGACAACCAAATATTTAACCGAAGTTGCACAATGTTTTAAGAAGATAGGTAACGAGATCTCATCCAGCCCCGCCTGGATTGCATAGTTCGTCCACCCGTGTAAAACATCCGACGACAATGGTTATGCATGCCGCTCCGTGATGAGGTTTGGTTGTAGGATATTGTTCTTGCAATGGGTTTCCATGTGTTAACCCCATTAATTCGGGGCTATTATTTTCAAGTTACCTGATACTTTTTGTGGCGTCAACACAAAAAACTGAATCAATACAATTAGTTATTTAATTTAATTTAATGGGTGATTATGTGAAATCCGATGAATTTATGAAACTGACTTAATTGGCTTCAAAAAAAATTATAGAAATGAAGACGGAAATTGATCCCATAATACAGAGCCGATTTTAAAATTTGAGAAATGAATTTCAAATCAGGTTGAAGACAATTCTGGAATATAAAGGTGAATAAGTCCGTGGAATATTTTAGTCTATGCGATCAAATGATTGATCGTATAGGTTGCGGTAGTAAAACGGATTTTAATGGTGGTCTGGGTCGCGGCTCAGGCAATACATTATAAATTTATTATATGTTAAGCTAATCTCAAATTTGCTTAATATATCAACCCCAAATTCAATTTTGCAAACCGCTCATTTTTCCGCCGAAATCTCCAATTCTAAACTCCTTCTTTTGTTCAGATCACCGTCTTAAAATTTTTCCCATTTTTTATGTTTGAGATCCCAATTCTGTTTTAGATAAATATCAAATCAATAAAGTCCCAAAAATTGAAAAGCAGGGCGGTGATGACCCTGCTTATCAATTGTTAGGACGAAAAAAGGATAGACCTGAATTTATGGTATTTTCCAGTTGAATTTTCCTACAGAGATGCCGTTATAAACACCCTTTTTTGATGGCTTAATGCCAGGAGTATTTCTAAGATCAATAGTGCCTTCAATGCCGGTACAGGTTCCTGTCCCCCCAACAAACTTAAGAACACTTTTGGACGGACCGCCTCCGAGGACACCTTCTCCCTCAGAAGTTCCATAAACCTTATCGCCATTGGTAAGAGTCCATTCAACAAATGCACTACCTTTCCATTTGCCTTTAATTGCGTGAAGAGTGCCAATGTCTCTAAATGAAGCATTATGGAGAGGGCTATTCTCAGGTGCCGAAACCACTACTCCAGTTTCCTCAAAATTCATTTGAACACGTTCTTTTCCCATGGCTAAAAGTTCGAAGGTGCCGGTTTTCCCGCTACGATAATCTCCGCTTCCTTCCTTCGCCATTTCTGCACCAATTACAGTTCCAGCAGTTATTAATAACAGTAGCGCAAACATAATCGTCATAGATTTTCTAATCATCACAACCTCCTTTTTTATTGGCTTCATGACGGTTTGACTTGAAGGTACTTACTTGAGTGCACTCCTAACAGGTAAACAACCCTGTCAGGTTCTATTTGAGCAGGGATGATCGTTTCAATTCAGAAAATAGGGGGAAGACGGATAGGTCATTCCTGTTCAGATTAGAAAAGATTTTCTTAGCTAACACAATGTGGTAATTTATGTCAAACTAACTTTGCGATTTTTTTTATTGATTTCAGCACAGAAGGATAGTTTTGCGAAATATTACTGAATAGGTATTGTAAAAGATGTGATGGAACGTCTCCTAAATAGGTGGGAAATTCTTTAAATATAGATACTCAATGCTGAGAGGAATTTGTGATATTTGCTAATTTTAGCCGTAATTTGAGCCTTTACGAAATGTCAGAGTTCTTGCCACTATCAAAAATTTCATATGATATCATATACCTAACTGATATCCAAACTGTTTCATTCAACAAAAAAGCCAAGCAACCTTCAAAGACAACTCGGCTTTTGGTTTAAGACAGTCCGCATTTCCCCAACATTCCCTCAAGATGAGATCTGTTTAGTCCTGAACTTTCCGAATCAGACTATATTCAGTAAACCTTCGACTGTCCCCGGGCGTAAAAATAATCTTTGAACCCTTGAACTGTGAACCTTGAACGGCTATTAACCGACTATTGCCACTTGGGCGCACGCTTATCCAGATAGGCGCTTTTGGCCTCTGCGGCATCCGGGCTGAATTGAGCGCGTTGCTGAAGTTCGAAGTAATATTGGAGGAAGGTCTCATAATCCAGATCGAAGGCCTGATTGGTCACCAGTTTGCTCATACGCGTTCCCAACGAGCAGGCTGCGAGGTATTCGTCGGCAATCTCGTCGAGATGAGAGAAAAAATTCTCTTCGAGGACGATGTGGTCCACCAGACCGATCCGCAGCGCCTCCCGGCCGTCGATATTTTGCCCACCCAGAATCATCTTTTTGGCGCGTCCCCAGCCGATATAGCGGGGAAGCCGCAGCGTTGCCAGGCCCGGAATGAGCGACTCTTTGATCGCCGGCAGGCCGATTTGGCATTCGGCCGTGCCGACACGGATGTCGGCTGCCAGGGCCAGCTGTAATGCGCCGCCCAGACAGTAGCCGTGCATTCCTACAATTACCAGTTTCTCCATGGTTTCCAAAAGACGCAGGGCCTGCTCCCAGCGATGGTGATAGTCCATTTCTATCCGGTCGGCCGCCAGCTCTTTGAGATCAATGCCGGTGGAAAAAGCCCTTCCCTCGCCCCGGATGATGACCACCCGTAAGTCTCTGTCTTCTTTTAAAGCCATGGCAATCCGGTTGACTTGATGGATACAGGCGCTATTCATGGCATTCAGGTGGTTTTCCCGGGTAAACGTCAGCCAGGCCCGTCTACCCTCTTTTTCCAGACGCATAAATTCATAGTTCAGCATAATTTCCATTGTCCTGCCTTTTTAGCAGAGGCCGGAATTCAGATGACAGAGGTCAGAAGCCAGATGACAGAGGTCAGATGACAGATGACAGATGACAGAAAACAGATAGCAGATGTCAGCCCAGCCGCCGGCCCGGCCAGTTTGATCGAGAAAGAAACTTTGTGAATTCGCAGGGCGGGCCACCGTGCCCGCCGGCTTCGGATTATCTCGTACCCGGGAATATGGTCGGCACGGTGGCCGACCCTACTAAAACAAAAAAATCCTGATAATCCTGTAAATCCTGTCTAATTAAATGTGTTTCACACGATGTGTCAGGATTCAACTCCTGGGCACCTTCGTCCTGACACCTGAAACCTGACACCTGAAACCTCGATGAGTCGGAACAAAAATAAGATCAAAATTTAGTCCATATGAGTCTATTTGAGAGTAACTTTTCACCACCCCAGCCGCTCAGTTCAGCTAGGATAACGTGATCAGGGACGGATCATATTCCTCAGGTGCACGGTAACCGAGAAGATTGCAGATCGTAGCAGCCACATTGCTCAGGCCCGGGTTATCAATCTGTTTCAGGGAAAACCTGTTTACTTCCGAGTAGTCTTTGATAATAAAAGGAACAGGATTTTTCGTATGGGCCACCATGGGCGTACGTCGGCCTTTTTTCTCGGTCCACATACAATCCGCGTTGCCGTGATCGGCGGTCACCATCGCCACACCCCGGGCGTCCCTAACGGCCTTCAGGAGTCTGCCTAGGCACAGGTCCACCGTCTCCACTGCGATGCGGATGGAAACAGGTACTCCCGTGTGCCCCACCATATCACCGTTGGCGTAATTTAAGCGGATGAACTTGTACTTGCCGCCGCGAATAGCATCGATCACCGCATCGGTTATCTCGGCGGCCTTCATCCAGGGCCGCAGGTCGAAGGTAATCTTGTCCGAGGGAATCTCCACATATTTTTCGAGTTTCTCGTCAATGTATCCCGTGTTGTTCCCGTTCCAAAAATAGGTCACATGGCCGAACTTCTGGGTCTCTGAAATAGCAAAGGAGGTCGTACCGGAAGCACAGAGATATTGACCCAGCGTCCGATCGAAGGCCGGCGGTTCAACAAGGTAATTCTTGGGGATGTGAGCGTCTCCGTCATATTCCATCATACCGGCGTAGAAAACGTCGGGGACCCGTTTGCGGTCGAACTCGGCCAAATCCGGATCTTCGAATGCCCGCGAAATCTCGATGGCCCGGTCCCCCCTGAAGTTGAAACATACCACCGCATCGCCGTCTTCAATGGTGCCGACAGGCTTTCCGTTCTCTTCGACCACGAAGCTTTGCATGTACTGGTCCGTGATCTCGGGATCTTCCGCGTAATAGGTCCGGATGGCCTCCACGGCCGAAGGGAAGCCCCGCCCTTTTCCAAGGACATGGGCATTCCACCCATTTTCCACGACGCGCCAATCGGCGTCGTACCGATCCATGGTAGTGACCATCCGCCCTCCCCCGGATGCCATGCGGTAGTCGCGGTCATCGGTAGAGAATTCCCCGAGTTTTTTTTCCAGGGGTTCGAAATAGGTGAGCGCACTCTTCTGACCGACGTCCCGGCCATCCAGCAGTCCATGGATCCGGACCCGTTTGATGCTGTCGGCGGCGCAACGCTCCAGCAGAGCGTAGAGCTGATCGATGTGGCTGTGCACGTTTCCGTCGGAAACCATGCCAATAAGATGCAAGGTGCCGCTCTGGCCGGTGTGCTTGCGCACCTCGGCCCATGCCCGACCTTCGAATATCTCCCCTGAATGGATGGCCTCACTGACCAGCTTGGCTCCCTGGGAAAAAACCCGGCCTGTGCCAAGGGCATTGTGCCCTACTTCGGAATTTCCCATATCATCATCCGAAGGCATACCCACCGCAATCCCGTGGGCTTTCAGCCGGGTAAACATGGATTCCTGCAAAAGCGTGTCCAGCACCGGCGTATACGCCAGGTAGACACCGTTACTTTCATTTTGCGGACCCATTCCGACACCGTCCATGATTACCGTAACCACCGGGCCGGGAAACTCCGAATATCCGGCAAGACGGTCCAACATCATATCGCTCATGGGTTCTCCCTAAGTGTACAATCCTGAAAATTTTGTTTTTTATGTCAATCCCGTTGGCAGCAAAATGAATATCGAAGCTTCTGCCCCGGCAGTGCTTCCTGCAAAAGGGGACGTTTATCGCGGTCACGATTACAATACCATTAGTGACGTTAATCATCGATGGACAAATTTCAAGCAATTGCTTGCAATTTACTAAAAAGGAGTTAAGATGTGTCGATCGAACATCATCCAGGCTCAAAATACAGATGTCCGCCCTTACATTTTACCGTTTTTCAACTTTAGTATTGACCCCCCCCTACATTGATAGAGGAAAGGAGATTAAAAAATGGACGCATCCGGTCTTTTGGACAAAGTGTACGAAT
>Ga0316191_10002858_pt1 | contig 12662 bp, 8 predicted proteins | sample Eddworburr2cm_MG_FD_204928 | JGI IMG/M metagenome (GOLD analysis project Ga0316191, IMG submission 204928) | Coastal sediment microbial communities from Maine, United States - Eddy worm burrow 2 cm | ecosystem: Environmental > Aquatic > Marine > Coastal > Sediment | place: USA: Maine | collected...
ACAATGGTCAGGGTTAACAGGGCCGAAGTTCAGGCGCATGTTCATGGAGCTGTTCACGGCACGGGATATCGCGGAGTCATTGTTCTCGTTTGATATCAACACTCGCTGCGAGGAAGTGAAAAAGGTTATGGCACACCATCAGCAAGACGTTGCCAGCATCCGCAGCAAGGGCACCGTGCAGGGCTATGTACGCTATACCCGTTTACAGGATGAGCTGTGTACTGACTGCATGCGGCACTTTACCGCGGACCAGGTAATTGGCGGTGATGCCACCCTGTCAGATGTGATTCATGTGCTGACACGCCACAATTACTGCTTCGTGTCGATGCTCGGCGAGGTCACGGGTGTTATCTGTCGTGATGACATCAACAAGCCCATGGTAAGAATGTGGCTGTTCGGGTTGATCACCATCATTGAGACGCGCATTGTGCAGATGATCCAGAAGAAATATCCGGATGACAGCTGGCAGTCGGTCATTTCGGGTGAACGACTCCTGAAGGCACAGCAGATGCAGCAGGAACGCCAGCGTAGAAACCAGCATTGCGCCCTCATTGATTGTTTGCAGCTCTCTGACAAGGCCAGGATAGCCATCGAGCATCCGCAGATACTCGAGACATTCGGCTTCGATTCAAAGCGCAGCGGCAAGCAGGCCATCAAGAACCTCGAGTCACTGCGCAATAACCTGTCGCATGCCCAGGATATTGTGACTCACGACTGGGCACAGATCGCGAGAATGTCACAACGCATGAACGAAATGTCCAGACTCTAGAAGCCTCCAGCACCCGGGAAATCGAATGATCTGGATAAAACGCATCGCGGTCCTGCTCGTCGGCGCACTTCTTTGTCTAAGTGCGTTCCTGATCGGCGTCGTGGTATTTTTTGATAATGCTGCTTACTCGCATGCGGCTGTCTGGGTGGCGGATACCTTCCTCGATAGCGACCTGCGCATCGACGGTGAGTTGACACTTCACATTGGCGAAACACTCGAGTTGAATGTCGGCGACGTACAGCTGGACGCACGCGATGACAGCTATCATTTCTCCAGTAAATCACTGAAAACCGCTATCCAGCTGCGGCCATTGCTGTCAGGAACGGTGTGGATCAACGAGCTGCAGGTGAATCAGCTGTTCCTGAAGTTGAATGAAACAACAAAGCAATCTTCCGGGTCGTTCGATCCTCGTCTGCTGCCCGTCGTTATCGCCAGTGCAAACTTCCAGGGCCTGGTGTTTGAATACCAGGAAATGTCGCCCGGCACATTGCACCGCTTTTCACTGAATAAGTTACGACTGGATGATAGCGCTGACAAGGGTCCGGTAAGCATCCGGGGAGATGGTCAGTTTGAAGGTCAATCCTTCAGGCTCAGGGGGGCATTACCCTCGATTGAGGATGCACTTGACCACGACAGACCTGCACCCGTGGAGTTTGAAGTCACGGGTGAAAGCGGACATGTAAAAATTACCGGCACGATTACCGACTTCATGAACGGCAAGGGCATGGACCTGCAGCTGGATGTTGCATTACAAGACCCCCGCTTACTGCTGGAGTGGCTGGAAGATGGTGTCCCCGAGCTTGGGAAATTGCGTGTTAACGCCCGGCTGCTTGGGGACTATGCCGCACCTCGGCTCGAGGCGATTGATGCGAATTTGCATCGTGGTGCGGAGGTGGATGTCAACGTCAGCGGATCGGTTGATGATATTTACACTGGCACAGGCATGTCGCTGTCTATCAAGGGTCACTCGACACAGCCCGATGTGGCTTCCTGGCTGTTGTACGGCAAACTGGACCAGTTGAAGTCACTTGAATTCAAGGGTGATCTCGATGAAAGAGACGGGCACTTTTATTTATCTGCTGTTGATGCCGCTGCCAGCACACGTAAAGGGCTGTCTGTAAAGGTGCAGGGCAATACCGAGATCTACGATGGTGGGCAGCTTTTGCTAAAGACGGACAGCGGTATAAATGCAACGTTTTCGGCACCGACAACAGCCGCCCTGAACCTGTTTGAATCAGCCGGTGTGCCCGAGCTTGGAGCGGTTTCAGGCAGCGCAAAACTGCTCATCAGCAGCGATTCGATTGGCCTCTATGACACTGACATGAGAATCGGTGGCAAGGGCGACAGCACCGCCCGGCTGCAGGGACAAATTAAGGACATTCCGCTGCATGAAGGTTCGATTGCGAGCGGGATTGATATGCGGTTTTCAGTGCAGTCACCGGATGTGGCAGCCCTGGCAGGGAAACTGGATGTCAGCTTGCCGGCGATTGGCTCCGGCGAGGCCAGCATGAAAGTGAGCGGCAATCTGGACAACCTGACGCTGAAAGACGTCAACATCCACACGGGTGGCCAGTATGGGCTACAGATAACGGCAAGGGGCAACGTCAACCGGGTTGTGCTCGGGAAGTCGGTGAGTATGGATAATGCATTATTCGATGTGACTGCCAATACCACTGACCTGAGCACGCTCTCGCAACTGGTTGGAATCGAGCTGCCGAAGCTGGGTCAGACAGAGATGAGCAGCACCATTACGTTTAACAAGTCCAGGCTGGTGTTCGATGCGTTGAAGGTCGATATCGGCAGACCCGATCAACCGACAATACGCATGCATGGAAAAGTCACCACACAGTTACAAAAGGGCAGTACTGTCTATATTGACTACAGCGTGGCGGTTGCCGATCTTGTTGCCGCCTATGCGGATCAGCCACCCGGCTACCTTGGGCGACTGCAAGGCAGTGCCGAAATATCGGATATTGATGGCAGCTGGGGGATCGAAAAGTTTGATCTTGCTTCCAGCCAGACCAGCCTTTACAAGATTGATATGCAGGGTGGCTATGATGATCTGAAGAACAGCAACCTGGTCAATATAAAGGTAAACCTCGAGATCGATGAACCGGCTGCCCTCGGTACCGCACTGGGTGTCGAACTTCCCGCGCTAAGACCCTACCGTGGCCAGGGTCACCTCACCAGCAATAATGATGTCATTGCCTACAAGGGCGTGATGACGGTTGGTAAAACCGCCAGCACCACGACCCTCCATGGCCACACGCGTAGAGACAAACCAACCCTCAGCGGGGATTTTTCCGTCCCCGTGCTGGATCTAACCGATTTTGGGTTTCTGCTGGAGCAGGAGGCCGATGCAGAGATGCTCACGATGACCGAGCCGTCCGGAGAGGACTATCTCTTCAGCAGGGAGCCATTGCCTGTTGATTTTCTGAATGGCTTCGATCTTGACCTGAAAATCAACATAGACGAGATCAAGAGTTATGGTAAAAGCTCTATCGACAGTGTCGTTGGACAAATCACCCTGAAGGACGGTCAACTAAAGATTGATCCCTTGCGGTTTGTCTATGCCGGCGGCACCATGGATGTGATTTTTAATCTGCAGGCAACTGAAATGCCTGCCTATACACTGAAGGTCATTGCTGATGATTTAATCCTCGGACCCATGCTCGCACAGGTTAAAAACAATACCGCAATCGATGGTCGTACCAATATGCTTCTGGACCTAACCAGCAGCGGCCAATCCGCGCATCAACTGGCATCGAGTCTCAACGGAAGAATCAATATTGAATTCGAGAATGCAAGGATACCCAAGCTTTATGCCGATTATCTGTCAGTTGATGTGTTTGGCTGGGCCTTATCAACTTCCACGGGTGAAAAGTACGTTAACCTGAATTGCGTCGTTGCGGATTTCACTGCTGATAATGGAGAAGTAAAAAGCAAGCTGCTGCTCGCCGATGGCCCCAACCTGTCATTGGGCGGACGAGTCGATCTGGATCTTCGTGACGAGACAATTGATGCCGTATTGCTGCCAAAACAGAAAAGACGGCTGTTTTCACAAATCAACCCGGTCAGTTTGAGTGGCCCAATCAGAAAGCCTAGAGTTGTGGCGGTTCCAGCGAAGGCGGCAATCCAGGAAATCGGCATGCTCGCGTTCAGCCCAACCATCTATTTGTCATCTCGCATGCTGGAGAAAGTCTGGTTATCAGTCAGCAAAGGCGATAGCGCCGGAGAAGGCTGTACAAATATTGACAAGCTTACTGACGAGGCGGAAAAGGCCAGGAAGAAAAAACCGGTCTGGCAGAGCCTGTTTAATAACGACAGCCTGATAGACTAGCGCTGCTGGCATTCCAGTTCATAGCGTTGCATGACCATGTTTCTCTGCTGTGGCTTGCCTTTTAGTTCATCCATTTGTCTGCGCAGGTCGTTGCAGTAGTCGGCCTTTTCCTTTGCCGGGTCTTTTTTTACCGCTTCTGTGTAGACCGGCTCCGGATCACCAAACATGAGGGACTGGCCCTTTTCAGCCAGACTGCTGAGCGGCAGGGCACAGAGTGCCAGTAACAGGAGGAGTTGTCTCATGGTATGTTCCCTTGTTGTTGTAGAGTATCGCGCTAAACTTCAGTGCTATAGTGTTTATAATCCAGACGTATCGAACATAGCAAATCATAACATCAGGGGAACGTGAGCATAAACAACCACGAGATACCTGTTCGTTACATGCGGTGATTACACCATTCGTGGTAACGACAGGCTTACGGAATTGACGCAGGTAAAACAATGCACGAAATGACAGGCCATGCGCTGACGGTATTCATGGGCTTCTTTGCCATAATGAATCCTGTCGCCAATACACCCATATTCCTCGGCTTGACGGCAGATGATCCGCCGGACATCAGGCGCCGCGTTGCCGCCAAGGCGCTGCTGTTTACGTTCATACTGATTGTCATTTTCAGTCTGCTGGGCAAGATCATTTTCGATGTATTCGGCATTACACTGCCGGCATTCCAGATCACGGGCGGCATCCTGGTATTTATGATTGGTATGCAAATGTTGCACGGTGGCCCGTCTAAGGTTCACAGCCCGGTGAACGGAGAAAAGGAAAAAAGCATTCAGGGTGAATTGAGTATTGCGGTCACGCCACTCGCCATTCCCCTGCTGGGGGGTCCGGGAACCATCGCAGCCGCGATGAACTTTTCCTCGGCCGGTGGCCCTGCGGCACTGACTGTCACCATTGGGGCATTTGCCCTGTTGTGTATCATAACCTACCTCTTTTTCGTGTCCGGTGAACGGCTGGTGCACTTGCTCGGTGACAATGGGCTCAGCGTGATAACCCGCCTGATGGGGCTGATCCTGGCTGTTATCGGTACGCAAATGGTGATTACCGGCATCACGGGTGCAATAAAACTGGCTGGCTAATGTGTAGTGAGTGTTCCTCTTTATGTGGAATATGCGGACATAGTGAAAATATTGCGTGTTAACAAACAATCAGGTGTCAATCATGCAAACAATGCTTCGAGTTTTATCATGTGCAATTCTGTCGGTTTCATCCATCAGTCTGTCTGTGGCAGACGAGCTGTCGACCAATTCGGCAGACACCATGACGTGTGGCACCAACTTCATCTCGGTGGGAGATGCCGAGGATGCTGTGCTGAGCACCTGCGGAGAGCCGTCATTCAGGGAAGGGAATCGCTGGACCTATAGCAATGTCCAGGGTTCGTTCGTCTACGAACTGACTTTCGGTGGCGGCAATGTTCTATCCATACATACCCGGGCCGGCGACTGAAACGTTCACAACACCGGCGCAAACAGGCGCATGATATTGGCAGCCAGACGCTGTCGAAAGGTGCGCTGGCTGAAATGTGCCTTGTCGACAAATTCTGACTGGGAAATATAGTTCATTTGCAGTTCACGAACCTGCCGGGTAAACCCCGCATCGTATACAAACAGGCTGATCTCGAAGTTCAGCCAGAGGCTGCGCATATCCAGATTGACCGAGCCGACGATGCAGAATTCGGCATCGACGCTAATGGACTTGGTATGCAGCAACCCCTGGTCAAAGCTTGCAACATGGACGCCGACTGCCACCAGGCTGTCAAGCAATGCCGGCGTCGCATAGCGGACCATTAAAGAATCCACCCGTGCAGGGATGACGAGTGTGACATCAACGCCGCGGTTGGCAGCAGCGACCAATGCCTGTGTCAGGGCCTCGTCCGGTGCAAAGTAGGGCGTCGTGATAATCAGTTCGCGTTGCGCCCTGTAGATAACACTCATGATGAGTTCATGGATAGCGCCCTGACGAAACACCGGACCCGACGGCACCACCTGCACCGGCACCTCACCGGCAGCCTGCATCGAGATAGTGGAGGTCGGGAAATCGTCAGCTTCGCCGGCTTCCACCGACCAGTCCATCGCGATGACGTTTTCGAGCGCCGTCACGGCAGGTCCCTCGACCCTGATCATCAGGTCTACCCATTCGCCGACGCCGGCTTGCTGCTTGAAGAACCTGGGATCCACCAGGTTCTGGCTGCCGGTATAGGCAATGCGGCTGTCAATGACGGCGATCTTGCGGTGGTTTCTGATGTCGGCCCGCTGAAACAGCATTTTCAGTGCATTCACATGCAGGGCATCTGTTACATTGATCCCGGCCTGCCTGAGACGACGGCAGGATTCACCCCGGAGGAAGTTTTTACTGCCAACCGCATCCAGCAGTATCCTGATGTGTACGCCACGCTCATGGGCCTCGAGTACCGTCTCCAGCAATACATCAGCCAGGCCGCCGGCTTCCCAAATATAGAACTCAAGCGAGCACGACGTTTGTGCAGCCTTGATGTCATTGATGAGCGAGCGAAAGATTGACTGGTAATCGCTCAGCAGCACGAGCGCGTTGCCGGGCAGGGATGGATAGCCAATAATTTTTCTGGCGTGAAGATCCATCGACTGGTAGCCAGGCGGTATATTGACAGTCTCCCGTGAGGCGCGCCCGCACAGGGTGTTGCGCCAATGCCTGGACTTCTCGATCACTTCCCGGGCACGTCCGAGGCGCCGCTCACCAAGCCGGAGTTCGCCGATCAGCAGGTAGAGCAACGCCCCGAGGTAGGGTAATGCCAGCACGATGGTCATCCAGGCGAAGGTAACGCCAACCGTGTTACCCCGCATCAGGATGCGAAGTGACAGGCCTATGCGAATAGCCAGATCAAGGATGAAGACCAGATAGGCAATCCACTCGGGATGCTGCATAGCTTCTGTACCTTGTTAGCCGCTATCAGCGTGCACTGTTATTCGCTCATCATCTCAATGCGGCATTCGGGACCGAGCTCGAATACATAATTGGCATTGGGTTTAATGTATATATTGGTTTCACAGTTTTTTGTGCCATGGGTAAAGCCAAGCATGTGGTCACCCGCGTCCAGGTAGAATGAGTATTGACGCGTTTCTCCGAAGCGGTAAATCGGCACGTTATCCAGTGTGAACGTCAGATCATATACATCGCGTCCCGCCGGAAAGACACTTTTCAGGAATATCTGTGAGGAAGTATCCGGTGATTTAATCGGCGGCAACGGGTTTTTCATCCGCGGTAGCGAGCAAGCGGCAAGTAATAAAATCGAAACACAGGTAATGAGTATTCTAGTCATGTTGTCTCCGGTCACAGTATTGAATTTCAGCGTGGTTCTTAAAGGCGTGGCGATGATGCAGCCAAATAATAAATGTCTTCATGCGAGCAGCGGAAAACCTGCATGATAGTGTAGCTATTGGATCAGCATACCTTATAATTCGTGGCACGGTCTACGGCTGTAAGTGATAGAAACTACAAGAGATATGGCGCACTGTACAAATACCGGGATCAATCCCTCAGATGGCAGTTAACCTGTTAACCGGGAGCGCTATGTCCTTCGCCATGCGGCGTCGGCTGATCGTGATGCTGGCAACCGTGGTCGCCATGGTCGCGGGCCTGGCCCCGGTGGGTTATGCCATCTATCTGGCGTACAAGACGACCGTGGTCAACGCCGAGGACAACCTGCGAACGATCGCACAGGATATAGCCGCCGATACCTCGCAATTGCTGAACGACATCAACCAGGGCCTGATCGCACTCTCGGACCTGACGTATCAATGCAGTGTGGATGATGTCAGTGCCATGAATCTCATGTCCTATGACATTCCCGGCATCAGCGAGATCGGCCTGATCAATCCCGACAGGAAGCTGGTGTGTACCAGCTGGGGGCCGATCAAGCCGCCACTCAAGCCCGAGCTACCACCGCCACAAGCCGGTTTCCGACTTCTCGGTCCTCTGGAAATTCGACTCATGAATCGCTACGGACTGATTGCCTTGCGGCAACGTGAGGATGGCTCTGAAATCGTTGCCCTGATCCACCCGAGCGTACTGATTGGCCATATGGGTGCCGATCTTGGTGAACACGGTTTCGCGGTACTGGTGCGCCGTGTGGACACCCATTTGTACGCCTGGGAAGGCAATGTGCCTGAAATGGAAATGGTTGCCTCTGAATCGGAAGGTGGTGATGGCTCAACGCAGTTACGGGCACTGTTCAAGGATGGGATTGAACGCACCCTGTTTGCCGTCGAGCTGGACGGTTTTCCCGGGACCTACTCGGTGGTTGCGGCGGCTGATGAATGGATTCTTCATGACTGGCAACGCATGGCCGTGTTGCTGGGAGCGATTGGTACCGGTACCTCTGCACTGCTGGTGTTCCTGATTGTCGGCATTTTGCAGCGACGACTGTCACTGCAGGGCGAACTGGAACGCAGCCTGCAAAAAGATGAGTTTGAGATTAATTACCAGCCGGTGATCGAGCTCAAGAGCGGGCGTTGCATCGGCGCCGAGGCTCTGATTTGCTGGTGCCAGCCGGGCGGCAAGCGGGTGCGACCGGATCTGTTTATTCCTCTGGCCGAGGATACCGGCCTCATTGAGCCAATGACCGTGTGGCTGATGCAGAAATTACGCACTGAAATCGGCCAGTTGCTGCAAGATGACCGCTCCCTGCATATCGCCATCAATCTAAGTCCCGGTCACTTTGAATCAGAACGGATATTGCAGTCATCCAGCAGCATATTCGGCAACAGCGGCATCCTGCCGGAACAGATAATCTATGAAATAACCGAGCGTGGCCTGATTGAAGATGCTGACGGCAAGGCAAAGGACATCATGCGGCGCCTGCAAAGCCGCAAGTCCGGAATTGCCCTGGATGACTTCGGGACCGGTTATTCCAGTCTCAGCTATGTCGAAACATTTCCTCTCGACTACCTGAAAATCGACAAACGCTTTGTTGACACCGTGGGCGTGGATGCGCTGAACGCCGGCATGCTCGACACCATTATCGATATGGCCCAGCGTCTGGGGCTGAGCACTATTGCGGAAGGTGTGGAAACAGCCCAGCAGGCTGATTACCTGTTGAACAGGGGTGTGGATTATGCGCAGGGCTGGCACTATTCCCGGGCAATGCCGGCTGCAGAGTTTATTGCATTCGTCCACACGCAAAACAGCAGTCTGGATCAATGATCGTTAGTCATGCCACAGCACCCTGTATTCGGGAATTAATGTAAACGATGAAGCTCGCACACAAGCTGATCCTCGGCATGCTGATGCCGGCGCTGGTCATCGGACTCGTCGGCATGTATGTGCTGAATATCGGGCAGGCATCCATGCGCGCAGTCATCAATGACACATCTGCCGCCTACGTAGGTGCCGTCATGGATGAAATTGACCGGGCAATGCATTCTCGAATCATCGGCTGGCGTGCCTATGCCAATGGCCAGGATATACAGGAATACCTGGTTGACGCCAACCGTGCCATGGAAGACCTTGGCGAGCCAGAAAGCATCATAGACACTCGGGATACCGGTTGGCGTGCTGCAGCAGCAGCCGGCAAGACCACGTCTTTAATGAAGCGCCTGTTGCAGCACAGGATGTCACGTACATTGCGCGGACTGCGTGACCGGCTCAACCAGGGATTCGGGCAATCGATTTATCCTGAAATCATCATCACAGACCGTTACGGTGCAAACGTTGCCCAGACTGATCCCACTCGCAGCTACCGGCAAAGCAATGAAAACTGGTGGCCGCAGGCGATGGAAAACGGTATTTACGTGGGCAATGTCAGGTTTGAGGAGAGCACGAACAGCTACGCAACAGTCGCTGCATTCCGTATCGATGATGAGGCGGGCGCGGCTCTTGGCGTCATGAAGGTGATTATCAGCCTGGCCGAGGTGCAAGCGATTATCGATCAGCGCAGCCTGGACGAGCGACTGGTGAGCCGTTTTAACTTTATGCTGTTCACAGATGACCGCAACATAATTCACACCAACATGCCTGATTCATCTGCTCACGGGGATGGCTCGGCTTACTTCGCAGGCGTGGAAATACCGCCCGCTGCCAGTGTTGTTACTGCAGAACGCGAGAACCGGCAATCGGGGCAAAGCCTGCTATCTGCCTATGCGCTTTCACAACCTGACGGGGATTTGCCGGCACTGGGCTGGATCCTGCTGCATGAATATCATACCGAAGACATCTACCAGCCTATCTATCGACTGCAGCGCAAGTTCCTCCTGATTGCCCTGGTAACAGCACTGCTGGCCGTGATTATCGGAACTGGAACGGCCTACAGCGTGTCTCGCCGGGTCAGGCGCCTTGTCAGTGCCACCAAACAATTCGGTGAAGGTCGCTATGTACATCCGGTGGACGAGCGCGGCACGGATGAACTGGCCGTACTGGGACGCAGTTTCAACGAGGCAGGCAAGCTCGTCCTGAAGGAGTTCAGCAAGCGCAAGCATACTGAAGCGGAACTGCGAAAGTCCAAGGAGATGGCCGAGCAGGCAAACCGCGCGAAGAGTGCCTTCCTGGCCAATATGAGCCATGAACTCAGGACACCGATGAATGCCATCATCGGCTACAGCGAAATGTTGCAGGAAGATGCCGTCGAAACCGGTCAGCAGGCATTCGTCCCTGACCTCGAAAAGATAAACGCCGCTGGCAAGCACCTGCTGTCATTGATCAATGACATTCTCGATCTCTCCAAGATCGAGGCGGGGCGCATGGACCTGTACCTTGAGCGCTTTGATTTATCGGCAACGCTTGCAGACATCGCCAGCACGGTGACGCCATTGATGGAGAAAAACACCAATACGCTTGAGCTTGATGTGATGGAAGACCTGGGCACCATGCGTGCTGATCTCACCAAGCTCCGGCAAGCCCTGTTCAACCTGCTCAGTAACGCCGCAAAATTTACCAACAACGGCGTTATTTCCCTGATTGCCCGACGTGAGCGTAAAACCGGCGGTGACTGGATTGTGCTGTCCGTCAAGGACAGTGGTATTGGCATCGCCGCCGACCAGATCAGCAGGCTGTTTGAGGATTTCACCCAGGCTGACGACTCAACCACACGTAATTACGGTGGCACCGGACTGGGCCTCTCTATTACCCGTCGTTTCTGTCAGATGATGGGAGGGGATATCACGGCTGAGAGCCATCCCGGCGAGGGTTCAACCTTTACCATCAGCCTGCCGGCTGAGGTCAATGCACTGGAGGTTGCCCGTACGGCAAGCAAGCAGCGTCCGGAGCAGGGCAGTGCTGAAGAAACAGCCGCAGCGGGCAAGGCCTCGCCGGACACACAAACGATACTGGTTATCGATGACGATGAGTCGACCTGCGACATGCTCAGGCGGACGCTTGAAAAAGCGGGCTATGCCGTTGTCATCGCGACCTCGGCCGAGGCAGGACTACAACAGGCGCGCGCTTGCAAGCCAGATGCAATCACCCTGGACGTGATGATGCCAGGCATGGATGGCTGGAGCCTGTTGAGCAAGCTTAAGGCTGATCCCGAGCTGATGCATATACCCGTCATCATGTTAACCATGATTGACGACAAGGGCATGGGTTACTCACTGGGGGCAGCCGAGTACCTGACCAAGCCGGTCGACCGAAGCCGGCTGCTGCCACTGCTCGAGAAATATACCCACCATGAAAACACCGGCACGGTGCTGGTGGTTGATGATAACCCGGAAGACCGGTCACTGCTTTGCCGCATGCTGGAGGGCGAGGGCTGGACTGTCGTTGAAGCTGAAAACGGCAAGGATGCACTTGATGTAATGACACGGGCATTGCCCGCGGTCATCATGCTGGACCTGATGATGCCGGTCATGAACGGTTTTGAGTTTCTGCACACCATAAGAAAGCGTGAAGCCTGGCAGCGGGTCCCTGTGGTAGTACTCACGGCGATGGAACTCGATGAACGCGAGCTGGCCGACCTGAATATGCACGCAGAAACCGTCATCAAGAAAGCCGAAACTTCGCCTGAAAGCATCCTTGAACACATTCGACATGCTATCGGCGTAACGGCCTGAACAGGACTGGCGTAGAATCAGCACGCTCGAACAGGAGAACACCACGTGCCAAGTAGGGATAAAAAGACTGCCCGGATACTCGTTGTCGATGACAATGAAATGAATCGCGACCTGCTGGCGCGCCGCCTCGAGCGATTGGGATACAGCGTTGACAGCGCTGATGGCGGCCGCTCCGGACTGGAGAAAATACTCAGCGGTGATTACCAGCTGGTCATGCTCGATATCATGATGCCGGATATCGACGGGCTGACGGTATTGAAAAGAACACGCGAAACCTGGTCAAAAACGGAGTTGCCGGTCATCATGGCCACCGCCAAGGATGAGGGCAGCGATGTAGCCGAAGCCCTGTCGCTGGGTGCCAATGACTATGTCACCAAGCCGCTGGATTTCAAAGTGGTGCGCGCGCGCGTCGAAAATGTACTGGGTTACGCGCAGGCCGTCTCCGAGCTGACGCAAACCAATGAACGCATGAACCGTGACCTGGAAGCTGCCGCGCTGGTGCAGGCCTCACTGTTGCCGAATGAAGCGATCGATA
>Ga0316191_10002859_pt1 | contig 12660 bp, 14 predicted proteins | sample Eddworburr2cm_MG_FD_204928 | JGI IMG/M metagenome (GOLD analysis project Ga0316191, IMG submission 204928) | Coastal sediment microbial communities from Maine, United States - Eddy worm burrow 2 cm | ecosystem: Environmental > Aquatic > Marine > Coastal > Sediment | place: USA: Maine...
GAGGGACCGATCCATGCAGACCAATGCCAAGACCCTGAGCGACGTACCGGCGATCAATCGTTTTCTGAGTTACTGCCGCGTACGCACCGTCCCCTCGAAAACCGTGATGATTCACGCCGGCGATCTGCCCGATGTGCTGTATTACATCGTCGATGGCTCGGTCGAAGTGATGATCGAGGACGAGGACGGCAACGAGATGGTCCTCGCCTACCTGAACAAAGGCCAGTTCTTCGGCGAGATGGGCCTGTTCTACGAGCAGCCGACGCGCAGCGCCTGGGTGCGCACGCGCACCGAGTGCGAGATCGCCGAGATGACCTATCCGCGCTTTCGGCAGATCGCCAGCGAGAGCCCGGGCCTCGTATTCGAACTGGCGACGCAGCTCGCAACCCGACTCGACCGCACCAACCGCAAACTGGGCGACCTGGCATTCGTCGACGTAACCGGGCGGGTCGCACACGCGATCATGGATCTCTGCAACGAGCCCGACGCGATGACGCATCCCGACGGGATGCAGATCAAGGTCAGCCGCCAGGAACTCTCGCGCCTCGTCGGGTGTTCCCGCGAGATGGCCGGGCGCGTACTGAAAGTCCTCGAGGAGCAGGGTCTGGTTTCGGCCAGCGGCAAGACGATCGTCGTTTACGGCGCCCGTCCCAATCGTAATCTCTGACCTGCTGTAGGGTGGTTCTCGAGGCGCGTTCCTACAGGCGCTGCGCCTTTTCTATTTCCGCCTTCATCGCGGCAATCGTCGCCGCGTAATCGTCGCTGCCGAAGATCGCGGAACCCGCAACGAACGTATCCGCACCGGCCGCGGCGATCTCACCGATATTGTCCACCTTGACGCCGCCGTCGATTTCGAGACGTATGTCGTGGCCGCTGTCGTCGATCATGCGGCGTGCTTCGCGCAGCTTGTCCAGCGCGGAAGGAATGAACTTCTGGCCCCCGAAGCCCGGATTCACCGACATCAGCAGGACCATATCCACCTTGTCGATAACGTAGTCGAGCCAGGTCAGGGGCGTCGCCGGGTTGAAGACCAGGCCGGCTTTGCAGCCTTCGTCGCGTATCAGGCCCAGCGACCGGTCGATGTGGCGGCTCGCCTCCGGGTGAAAAGTAATCCACGTGGCACCCGCCTTCGCAAAATCCGGAATGATGCGGTCGACCGGCTCCACCATCAGGTGCACGTCGATCGGCGCCTCGATTCCGTCGTTGCGGAGCGCTTCGCAGATGAGCGGACCGATCGTCAGGTTCGGCACGAAGTGATTGTCCATGACATCGAAATGCACGATGTCCGCGCCGGCATCGAGAACGGCTTTGACGTCTTCACCGAGCCGCGCGAAGTTGGCGGACAGAATTGAAGGGGCGATGAGTGGTTTCACGACGCATTCCTCACGTTAATGGCGTTAATTTACCGGAGATCGCCTAGCGGATCGACCGGCGTGCCTTGAGCATCTCGTAAGCAGCCCGAATCTCGCGCGTGCGCCGTTCCGCATCCGCGACGGTCGTCTCGTCGGGGTTGCTGCCGGCTATCTTGTCCGGGTGATTGCGGTTCATTTGCCGGCGGTAAGCCCGCTTGATTTCGTCGTTGGTCGATGACTCGTCGACGCGCAGTGTCGTGTAGGCCCGGCGCAGGCGCGCGGTGTCCGCGCTTCCCGCCGGCGAATGCCGGAAGCCTTTCTGCGCCAGGATCATCGCCTCGAGCTGCGCCAGCTCCACGCGGCCGATGTCGAGCTCCGTGCAGATCGTCCAGATCAACGTGCGCTCACGCGCGCGCAAACGTCTGCCGGCAAGGACCACCTCGAGGAGCAGCCGCACGAACAGGGTTCGCTGGTCCGCGCGGCGCGCGTGTACACGGCGCAGCTCGCGTACGGTCTGCAGCAGCGAGAAGCCCGGCTGCTTGCCTTCATCGAACCAGTTGATGGCTTTGCGAACCTGTGCGGGGTTGAGGTTGAGCCGGTGCATGACAAGCCGGGCGGCGCGGATCTCTTCCTCACTGACACGGCCGTCAGCCTTGGCGACGTGGCCCATGCACATGAACAGGGCGCGAACGTAGGCTTCGGGAAGGCGGCTCGAGGCCGAACCCAGGTTGTCGAACGCATGCCGCTGGGCAGCGAACCCGCGGTCGAACTGGCGGCCCGCAAAATACCCGGCCGCAACCGACAGGATCTTCAATACCGGCGAGACGAGCAGAACTCCCACGACAGCGCCCACGAAGGTGCCAATGATCCTGCCCCAGTACAATCCCGCTCCCGCCGGCGCCGCCGAATGCCCAAACTGCCATCGTATCGTTTGCGGCGCGGCATGCCTACGCCCATCGCTTGCCACCGCACATTCGAACAGCGATCATGCCCGTAGCGCCCCCCACGAGCACGCTTATGACTGACAATGCCGGTGCGATTTTCGAGTCTTCGATACCGGGCTACCCGCTGATCGGCCGCGGCAAGGTCCGCGATATTTACAGCATCGACGACGAGCACCTGCTCATCGTAACGACCGACCGCCTGTCCGCGTTCGATGTCGTCATGCCGGACCCGGTACCGGGCAAGGGCGAAGTGCTTACGCAGATCTCGCTCTTCTGGTTCCGCATGATGGAGGACATCATCGAGAACCAGCTCACCTCGCGGACCATCGACGAATTCATTGAGGACCCTGTGCTGGTCGAGCAATTGCGGCGCCGGTCGCTCGTGGTCAAGCGCCTCAAGCCGTTGCCGATAGAGGCGGTGGTGCGCGGCTATCTCATCGGCTCCGGCTGGAAGGACTACCAGGAATCCGGCAAGGTCTGCGGCATCCCGCTCCCTCCCGGGTTGCGGCAGGCGGAGCGACTGCCCGAGACGCTGTTTACGCCCGCGAGCAAGGCGGAATCCGGCACGCACGATGAGAACATCACGTTCGAGCAGGTCATCGACCTGGTCGGCGAGCGCCTCGCGTCACGCGTTCGCGACGTGTCCATCCAGATCTACGAGGTTGCCGCGACGCATGCGCTGCAGCGCGGCGTCATCATCGCGGATACCAAGTTCGAGTTCGGGCTGGATGACGAGGGCCGCCTGTACCTGATCGACGAGGTGCTTACGCCCGACTCGTCACGCTTCTGGCCGGTCGAGGAGTACGAAGTCGGTACCAGCCCGCCGAGCTTCGACAAGCAGTTCGTGCGCGATTATCTCGAAACGCTCGACTGGGACAAGACGGCGCCCGGACCGGAATTGCCGTCCGACGTCATTCGGAAGACGGCCGAAAAATACCGGGAAGCGTTGCGCCGTCTTACACGGTCCGAAACGACATGAAAGGGAACCCGATCGAGCGATTGAACGAGCTGATCTGGAGCGACAGGCTCCCGAGCCAGGGCCGCATCGGCGGCATCGTCGCGACCGCGATGCGTTATCTCTACGCCGTATTGCGCGACATCTTCTCCGGCCAGATCACGATGCGTGCGATGAGCCTTGTGTACACGACACTGCTGTCGATCGTGCCGTTGCTCGCGTTCAGTTTCTCGGTACTCAAGGGCCTCGGCATAGACGAGAAGCTCGAGGCGCAGATGTACCTGTTCCTGGAACCGCTCGGTGACCGTGGCATCGAGATTACCGACAAGGTCATGGCGCTGGTCGACAACGTTAACGGCGGCGTGCTCGGCGGCGTCTCCTTCGCCTTCTTCCTGTGGACCGCAATATCCATGGTGCAAAAGGTGGAGGAAAGCCTGAACTACGTCTGGTACGTCTCCGAATCACGCAGTTTCGCGCGCCGATTCACCGAATACATGTTCGTGCTGATGGTTGGCCCGCTCGCCATCGTCATCGCGCTTGGCATGATCACGGCGCTGCAGAACCAGGAAGTCATCCAGTACCTGCTCGAGAACAAAATCGTCGGCTCTTTCTTTGTCGCGACGAGCAAGCTGACACCGTATTTCCTGGTGTCTGCGGTATTCGCATTCCTGTACTGGTTCATGCCGAACACGCGCGTGCGGGTCGTGCCCGCCATCGTGGGCGGGCTGGCGGGCGGGTTCATCTGGGCCAGCATGGTGGTAATTTTCACGACGTTTGTCGCTACCGCATCGGCGCGGCAGGCAGTCTATGCAAGCTTCGCGATCGCGATCGTCACGCTGATCTGGCTGTATCTCAACTGGCTGATCCTGCTCATCGGCGCGCAGCTTGCGTTTTACGTACAGAACCCGGCCTACCTCCGGGTCGGCCGCCAGGAGCCACGCCTGTCGAATTCGGTGCGCGAGCGCCTGGCGCTCAACATCATGCTCATGGTGGGCCGCACGTTCAGGGACCCGGTGCAGAAACTCTCCTTGCAGGCACTGGCCGATGCCCTGCAGATTCCATCGCTGGGACTCGCCCCGGTGGTCGAGGATCTCGAAGCGCGGGGGCTGCTCACCGCCAACGAGGAAGGCGAACTGCTGCCGGCAAGGGAGATGTCCCGCATCCAGCTTCGCGACATCATCGATGTCGCGCGCACGGAGGGAGAAACCGGATCCTACCGTGAACCGACCTGGGACCCGTCCATCGATGCGCTGGGCGACAAACTGGACGGCGCGGCGTTGTCCGCGGTCGGCACGATGACACTGTCCGAACTCGTCGATAACGCCGGATCAGCTGCCGGCGATGGTCATCTCGTCGACGAGGATTGACCCGCAGCGAATTCCGCCGCGCAGATCCTGGTCCCGGCCGACCGCGACGATCCGCGCGTAAAGGTCGCGCAGGTTGCCCGCAATCGTCACCTCGTGCACCGGGTGGCTTATTTCGCCGTTCTCGACCCAGTGGCCGACGGCGCCCCTGGAGTAGTCGCCGGTCACGGTGTTGACCCCCTGCCCGATCAATTCCTCGACGAGCAGGCCCGTTCCCATTTCGGCCAGCAGGGCTTCGAGGCCCTCGGCGTTCCCCGGCACGATCAGGTTTTGCGCGCCACCGGCGTTGGCCGTGGTCTCGAGGCCGAGCCGCCGCGCGGAATAGCTGCTCAGGATATAGCCCTGCAGCACGCCGTCGGTGACGATATCGCGATCGCAGGTTGCCACGCCCTCGCCATCGTACGGCACGCTCGCCAGGCCCTTCGGTATGTGGGGACGTTCCTCGACGCTGATGAACTCGGGAAATATGCGCTCACCGGCCGCATCCAGCAGGAACGACGAACGCCGGTATTGCGCGCTGCCCGAGATGGCTCCCATGGCGTGCCCGATGAACCCCCGCGCCAGTTCGGGGGTGAAGACGACCGGCGCGCGCGTCGTTTTCAGCTTGCGCGCGCCCAGCCTTTGCAGAGCACGCGTCGCCGCCTTGACGCCGATGCTCTCGGCGGTCTCCAGGTCGGCGGGGTCTCGCGTCGAGCTGTAATAGTAATCCCGCTCCATGTCGCCATCTGCACTGCCGAGGACCGCGCAGCTGAGGGTATGACTGGTCTTCGCATAGCTGCCGATGAAGCCGTGGGTATTTCCGTACGCGCGCACGCCGCGGTTGGTCCAGACCGTCGCGCCCTCGGAGTTCGAGATCCGCTTGTCGTAGCCGAGCGCCGACGCTTCGCAGGCCATCGCGAGATCAATGGCAGCCGTGGCATCGAGGTCCCACGGGTGTTCCAGGTCGAGGTCGGGAACGTCGGTGCACATGCGGTCGGCGTCGGCGAGCCCCGAATATTTATCCTCCGCCGTGTAGTTCGCGAAGGTGCATGCTTTGCCGACCGCCTCGCGAATCGCGTCGCCCGATACGTCCGAGGTGCTCGCGCTGCCCTTTCTGGAACCGCAGTAAACGGTGATGCCGATGCCGCGATCGTTGGTGTACTCGAGGCTCTCGACGTCACCGAGTCTGACCGTCGCGGCCAGGCCGATGTCATGACTGACCGCAACCTCGGCCTGGTCCACTCCGCGCTTGCGCGCCTCTGCCAGCGTGCTGGCGATGATGTCTTCGAGCTCTTCCGGCCCCAGCGATTGCGCTGCCTGGCGCTGCCCCATGCGATGCTTCCCTGTAATTCCGCGTCGGTTGCTCGGGGTGCGTGTTAGACTTCCGCCCCGTTTCGACGCACCCGGTCCGACTTTGACAAGCCGAGTAGCTTAGCCGGTGACCCAGCCAAAGCCCAGCAAATCCGCGCGAAAAAGAGAGCAGCTTGAACTGCAGAAGCTCGGCGAGCAGCTGATCGAACTGCCTGCCGACGAGCTGGAAGCGCTGCCGATCGACGAACAGCTGCGCGACGCCGTGCTCGCCGCATCGAAGATTCGTGCGCACGGCGCGCTGCGCCGGCAAAAGCAGTTGATCGGCAAGCTGATGCGCAACTGCGATCCGGAACCCATCCGGCGCGCCCTCGGTGCCCGCGAGGCCGACGAACACCACGCAAAACGCCTCTTCGCCAACGCGGAACGCTGGCGCGACCGGATCGCGGCCGGCGGGGACGAGGACGTCCGGCTGTTCTGCGAACTGAGCGGTGCCTCTCCGGCGGCGCTCGATGAACTGCTCGGCCGAATGCGCGGCGCACCGAGCGATCGCGTCGAAAAGAGCCTGCGCCGGCAGCTGTTTCGAGAAATTCACGACGCGCTGATGACCGCGACGCAGGATGATAGAATTTCCCGATGAAATACCAGGTTGGCATCATCATGGGGTCGCGTTCCGACTGGGACACGATGAGTTACGCGAGCGAGACGCTCGAGAAGCTGAATGTCCCACACGAGGTCCGTGTCGTGTCCGCGCACCGCACGCCGGACCTGCTGTTCGAGTACGCGGAAACGGCGCTCGAGCGCGGACTGAAAGTCATCATCGCCGGAGCCGGCGGAGCGGCACACCTGCCCGGCATGACCGCCGCAAAGACCCGCGTTCCGGTCATCGGGGTACCGGTCCAGTCCAAGGCACTGAGCGGCCAGGACTCGCTGTTGTCGATCGTGCAAATGCCGGCCGGCGTGCCGGTGGCCTCGATGGCGATCGGCAAGGCCGGTGCGATTAACGCCGCGCTGTTTGCCGCGGCGATCGTGGCCAACGAGGATGCCGCGGTCGCGGACGCGCTCGATGAATACCGCCGGAGCCAGACCGATGCGGTGCTGGCCGATCCGGATCCCCGGCGCTAACGTCTCCCATGCGGGTCGGTATTATCGGCGCCGGGCAACTCGGCCAGATGCTCGGATTCGCGGCACGTGGGCTGGGCATTACCTGCCGCTTTCTCGACCCCGCTGATGCACCACCGGCGACCGACGCGGGCGAAGTCATCCGCCGGCCGTTCGACGATGCCGACGCCCTGGCAGAACTCGCCGCAAGTTGCGACGTGATCACCTATGAATTCGAGAACGTGCCGGTCGAGTCCCTGCTCCCCGTAGCGGATCGCGTCCCGGTTTTTCCGCCGCCCGAGGCCCTGCAGAGCGCACAGGACCGGCTCGCCGAGAAACGGCTTTTCGACGAGCTGCAGATTCCCTTGCCGCGCTACCGCGCCGTCGATTCGCTGGACGAACTGCACGCGGCGGTTGATGCGATTGGGCTGCCACTGGTTTTGAAGACCCGCCGTTTCGGCTACGACGGCAAGGGCCAGTACGTCGTGAAGACCCGGGACGATATCGATGATGCCTGGCGCGAGCTGGGCGGTACGGCACTCATCGCCGAGGAATGGCTGGACTTCGACTTCGAGGTTTCGGCCATCGGCGCGCGCACTCCCGGCGGCGAAACCGTCATCTATCCGCTCACGCACAATGAGCATGCCGCCGGCATTTTGCGGCGCTCGCGCGCGCCCGTCGAAGCGCCCGAACTGGCGGAGAAGGCGCAAGCTTATATAACGTCCCTGCTCAACCGCCTCGAGTACGTCGGCGTACTCGCGCTGGAGCTGTTCGTGGTGGGGGATCGACTTCTGGCCAACGAATTCGCGCCGCGCGTTCACAATTCCGGGCACTGGACCATCGAGGGTGCCGAAACGAGCCAGTTCGAAAACCACCTGCGCGCGGTCACCAGTCAGCCGCTCGGCCCGACTGCGTGCCGGGGTCATGCGGGCATGCTCAACCTGATCGGCGAGATCCCCGAGGCCGCCAGGCACCTGGCGATACCGGGTTGCTGGCTGCACGATTATGGCAAGAGCCCCCGCGAGGGCCGCAAGCTCGGCCATATCACGGTCGTCGCCGATTCGGCCGCCGAGCGCGACGAGCGGCTGCAGCAGGTGCAGGACGCTCTCGGCAAACTGTGACGCAGTGCACCCGAAAACCCGGGACCCGGTAATGGCGACAGGTGGACAAAAGCAGGTAAACTCCACGAGTTACACGTTGCAAGCTTCTGAACCGCCAGAGAAAATACCAGACCACACAGACAAGCGAACGAGATGTCATACCTCGAGCACTTCAAACTCAAAGAGCAGCCGTTCAGGCTGACGCCGGACCCGGCATTCGTCTACTGGAGCAAGCAGCACTCCCGTGCCAAGGCCTACATGGAGTCGACGATCTGGCTGGCGGACGGGTTTGTCATCATCACGGGTGAAATCGGTTCGGGCAAGACGACGTTGCTGCAGTCGTTTCTCGAAGAACTCGACGACAGCGTCGTCTACGCGGTGGTCTCGCAGACGCAGCTCACCGCGACCGAGTTCCTGCAGGCGTCGCTGACGGAATTCGGCTTCAAGCCCTTCGACAAGCGCAAGGTGGAGCTGCTCGACATGCTCAACATGTTCCTTATCGAGCAGTACGCGAACGACAAGAAAGTCGTGCTGATCGTCGACGAAGCGCAGAACCTGTCGCTCAAGGTACTCGAAGAAATCCGCATGTTGTCGAACATCGAGACCCACAAGGAAAAGGTGCTGCGCATCATCCTCGCGGGCCAGCCGGAACTCAGGGAAAAACTCGACTCCCCGAAACTGAAGCAGCTCGCGCAGCGGGTGCGGCTGCGCTTCCATCTCGGCGCCCTCGACAAGCAGGATACGCGTTCCTACATCGATCATCGCCTCAAGGTGGCGGGGGCGACCGCCGGGGAGCTGATCGCCGCGGACGCGATCGACGTGATTTATCGATACACGGGCGGCATCCCGCGCCTCATCAACACGCTGTGCGACACCGCCCTGCTCTGCGCATTTGCCGACAACAAGCCCGCGGTTACGGTCGACGACATCATGGCGGCCGTAGGCGAGCTGGACTGGGACGAGCACGAAAGCAATACCGGCGTCTACGAGCAACTGCAGCAGATCGCCAATCGGCGGCCGGGAACGGAATCTCACGTCATGCAGATCGAGGTGCGCACGAATGGCGAAACGGAGTCGATACAGACGTTTCCGCCCGGCAGGGTGATCGTGGGCCGGTCGCCCGATAACGAGATTTACATCAAGAGCAAGTTCGTCAGCCGCCACCACATGCAGCTGGTCTGCGACGCCGAGCGCTGTTTCATCGAAGACCTGAACAGCACCAACGGCGTGTTCATCGGCGAGGCGCAGGTCAAGAAGCGCCAGCTCGAGAGCGGCGACGTAATCTTACTGGGCGTTCACGAACTCGTTTACACGAACATCGGCAGCGGCGCCGAGCAGGCGGCCAACACGGAAGTCGACTTCGAGGATACCCACGACGATGTGCCTCCCGTCATCCATGAGAGTTCCGCAAACCGGAAACAGGGTTAGCCGCTAGCTGCCGCGCTTTTGCGTAACGCGCGAATCGCGCCTCTTGAGCAGCACCACCAGCCCGCCCACGAGGCACCCCACGCCCGTCACGAAACAGATGGTCGGCCAGTACCAGTGGTTGACGTACATCGACGCGGACAGCGAGATTACGCCGACCAGCAGGTAGAAATACGGCAAGCTCTCGTAGATTGGCTTTGAAATCCACATGGCGCCTGGCAGTCAACCCCGGGCGACCCATTTTCCACGGCCGCTGCACCGCCGTCCAGTGGCGCCGGGGGCCGCGAGCCGGTCCCGTACTCAGGCGAGCCGGAACAGGCGCAGCAGCTTCGCAAGAATCGAGTCGGAAAGTCCGTCAACCGACAGGTCGGGCTCGAAGTCAGCCTTGTCGCCACGGACGCCCTGCGCGAGTGTCTGCGTCGCAGTATCCATGTCTTTCTCCGTTATCGTGCTTTCGAACGCCATGATGCGATTTCCTCCTTGAGACGCCCGGAAAGATACCGGAGTTGAGAGCGCGATGCGGTGAGCCAGCTCACAGGCCTTGAAAACGCTTGCGCAGCGTCACTTATGTCAATAGTCGCATCGCTGCGACACTCTGGAAGCGGTCTCACCGCTTCCAGCTACGCCGTTCCGCCGACCGTCAGTTCGTCGATTTTCAGGGTCGGCTGGCCGACCCCGACAGGCACCGACTGGCCCTCCTTGCCGCAGGTGCCGACGCCCGCGTCCAGCTTCAGGTCGTTGCCCACCATCGAGATCTTCGTCAACGCGTCCGGGCCGTCGCCGATCAGCATCGCGCCCTTGACGGGCGCGGTAATAACGCCATTTTCGATGAGGTACGCCTCGCTGGCGGAGAATACGAACTTGCCCGACGTAATATCGACCTGTCCGCCGCCGAAGTTCGGCGCATAGAGCCCTTTTTTGACCGACGCGATTATCTCGTCGTGTTCGTGCGGGCCGGCGAGCATGTAAGTATTGGTCATGCGCGGCATCGGCAGGTGTGCGAACGACTCCCGGCGCCCGTTGCCCGTGGGTTCGACGCCCATCAGGCGGGCGTTCAGCTTGTCCTGCATGTAGCCCCTGAGCACGCCGTTTTCCACCAGCACGTTGTACTGCCCCGGCGTGCCTTCATCGTCGATCGAGAGCGAGCCGCGACGATTCGGCAGGGTGCCGTCGTCGACGATCGTGCAGTGCGGCGCCGCAACGCGCTGGCCGAGCTTGCCCGAAAACGCGGAGGTTCCCTTGCGGTTGAAGTCCCCCTCCAGGCCGTGACCGACGGCCTCGTGCAGCAGGATTCCCGGCCATCCCGGCCCGAGCACGACGGGCATCGTGCCGGCCGGCGCCGGCACCGCCTCGAGGGCAATGACGGCCTGCCGAACGGCTTCCCGCGCATACTCCACGGGCAGGTCGCCCGCGAGGAAGTAAGTCAGGTCGGAGCGCGCGCCGCCACCCGAATAACCCTGCTCGCGACGGCCGTTCTGTTCGAGTATCACGCTGACGTTGAAGCGCACCAGCGGCCGCACGTCGGCAGCAAGCGTGCCGTCCGAACCTGCGACCAGCACCAGGTCCTGGCCGCTCGTCATGCTGATCATCACCTGTTCCACCCGCGAATCCAGCGCTCGCGTCACGGCGTCGATGCGGGTGATGAGAGCCGTCTTTTCCGCGTCCGGCAGGCTCGTCGTCGGGTCGGCGACCGGGTACAGGGACGCCACGGCGTCGCGCCGCCAGGCGGGCACCTGCTTGTCTTTGCCCTGCCTCGCGATTGCGCGCGCGGCGCCGGCCGCCTGCTCGAGAGCCGGCAGCATCAACTCGTCGGAATACGCGAACCCGGTTTTCTCCCCGCTGACGGCACGCACGCCGACCCCCTGGTCGAGACTGAAGCTGCCTTCGCGGATGATGCCGTCCTCCAGCGACCAGCTCTCCTGCCGCGACACCTGGAAATACAGGTCGGCATAGTCGACGCCGCCGCGCAGCACGCTGCCGAGCGTCCTGCTGAGGTGGCGTTCTTCCAGCCCGACCGGGGCCAGCATGTCGGCCATGACCGAGTCGATGGGATTTGCTGCGTTGTTCAAGTAGTACTCCTATAAGCGCCGGTTCGACAGGGCCGGGAATCGTTCGCGAAGCTTTTCCGGCGCCCCGGGATCGATGTCGGCGATAACCGCGCAGTTGCCGGACGGCTGTTCGGCCAGTATGCGTCCCCAGGGATCCACGATGAGCGAATGACCCCAGGTTTCGCGGTTGTCCGGGTGCGTACCGTACTGCCCCGGCGCGATGACGTACGCGAGGTTCTCGATCGCCCGCGCGCGCAACAGCGTATGCCAGTGCGCGGCGCCCGTTACCGCCGTGAAGGCCGAAGGAACCGTGAACACGGTCGCGCCATCGTCGACGAGGGCCCGGTACAGCTCGGGAAAGCGCACATCGTAGCAGATCGTCAACCCGAGGCGCCCGGCCGGCGTGTCCACGGTGACCGGGTCGTCGCCCGCATACATCGAGTGCGACTCGCGGTAGGACTCCTCCCCGTCCGGCAGGTCGACGTCGAACAGGTGGATCTTTCGATAGATGGCCCTGGTGTCGCCGCGATCGTCCACGACGACACTGGCGCCGTACACCCGTTCCGGCTCCGGTGACTCGAGCGGCATGCTGCCGCCGATTATCCACATGCCATGTTTCGACGCGGTTTCTGCAAGGAAGTCCTGTATCGGACCGGTGCCGGGCTGTTCCGCGTGCCGGGACTTGTCCCGCCCGCGTTGCGGCATCAGTGCAAAATTCTCGGGCAGCACCGCGAGGACGCAGTCGTCGCGCGCCGCATCGGCCAGCAACCGCGCAGCCAGTTCGAGATTCCGGCCCGGATCGGCACCGCTGTTCATCTGTATGGCTGCTACTCGCACGATGGGCTCCCTGTCCTGCGTTCCCGTGGCAGAGGATACTATTCCGACTCCAGGATGCACCCTGCCAGTTCGGCGCGCGATGCGAAAGCCGCGGCACCGGTGCTTTCGATCTCCGGGTCCTCCCACGGCCCGTCGATAGCGTAATACACCTGTCCCATCTCCTGCAGCGGCTTCTTGAAGATCTGCGAAAAAATGAGCAGCGCAGCCGCGACCTGCGGCCCTGCGACGACGGCCCCGACCACGGGCA
>Ga0316191_10002862_pt1 | contig 12647 bp, 8 predicted proteins | sample Eddworburr2cm_MG_FD_204928 | JGI IMG/M metagenome (GOLD analysis project Ga0316191, IMG submission 204928) | Coastal sediment microbial communities from Maine, United States - Eddy worm burrow 2 cm | ecosystem: Environmental > Aquatic > Marine > Coastal > Sediment | place: USA: Maine | collected...
CGAACTTGGAGTCAAACTCGATCTGGGTGTTGGCGAACTGCTCGCCGTTGCGATCGATCTGACCGACTTTGCACGATGCATTAACCGCGTTGTCAAAGTCAGGATTATCGATGTAGCTGTAGTTGCCTCCGAAGGAACCGATGGCATCACCCGGATCGGTCTGGAAGGTCAGGTCAAAGTCAGCTGCATCCAACGACTGGCTGGTTTCTGGTTCGCATTCCGGAGCTCCGCCACCACCGTCTCCGTAGAGTCGGAAGTCATCGATGTAGTAGGTCTCGACCACGCCTGAGTTCAGCTCAAAGAACAGGATGATCTTGTCGTGTTTCCCGCTTTCACCCGGAGCGAAGTCGAAAGTAAGCTCTTCCCAGGCATTGGCTGTGGTGGTTACCTGGGCCACTTCCACGTTGATTCCGGGATCGGCCTTGTCTTCGAGCTTGACCAGCACATTGGTGCCGGCCACAGGCGACCAGACTTTGAGTTTGAACCCGGAGTTGTTGTTGAAGTCGAACTTGGAGTCAAACTCGATCTGGGTGTTGGCGAACTGCTCGCCGTTGCGATCGATCTGACCGACTTTGCACGATGCATTAACCGCGTTGTCAAAGTCAGGATTGTCGATGTAGCTGTAGTTGCCTCCGAAGGAACCGATGGCATCACCCGGATCGGTCTGGAAGGTCAGGTCAAAGTCAGCTGCATCCAACGACTGGCTGGTCTCTGCGACGCATTCGCCACCGCCACCGTCACCTTCAACCTGTACAATATCGTCAAAATAGAAAGTGCCTGCGGTCGTTCCAGGACCATCTGCGAATAAGGTCAATCGGGAGTACGATTCTGAAGAATCAAAAGTGAATGAAAGCTCTTCCCAGCCTTCACCGGCATGACTGGCTGTGGTCTCAATACCAGCAGCAGATCCTTCTTCCAGTTTCAGCAGGACATCAACCGGTACTTCAGACCAGTAATTCATTGTAATGGTTTTCTCTTCGGACAGATCAATGGGTTCACCCAGGTCAATGAAAACCCCTTCAAACTCATTTCCGCCATTGGTGACCTCACCAACTTTGCCTTCTTTGTCGTTCGTACCCGAAACATCAGGATTTTCAACAGTTTGGAAAGATGCACCGCCAAAAGCGACAAAGTCATAAACGACATTCGGATTATCAAAGGTTATTGGAAGGGAAGCCACTTCTTTAATCACGAGGGATATTTCATCCTCAAAAGAGTTCGATGCGCCGGCTTGATTGGAAGCTACAAGGGTAACTTGATAGGTGCCACTGCTCGCATAAGTTTTTATAGGGTCCTTCTCTCTGGATGTAGTACCATCTCCAAAATTCCACAAGTAGGTGGTTGCCTCCTTGGAGACATTGATAAAGGTAACTGTACCAGAATCTTCATTGATCGTATAGGTAAACGAGGATTCAACTTGAGGCAGGTCTTCAAAATTATTGTCTGTACATCCCGCGAGCAAAATGACCAGGACCCATACCGAAAGTTTACCGGATATTTTGAGTAATTGTTTCATAGTCTATTGTGATTAATTTTCATTTAAATTTATAGGCCCTGACATAATCTACTAACATGGTCTGAGGGAACACGGTTTCTTCATTGGGCGATCCGACGAAGTTGCCACCGACTGCTAAGTTGATGATGATGTAAAAAGGTTGATCAAAAACCCAATTGTCAGGATCCGGAAGATCAGAAGGTTTAATCTGATTGTAGAGCACATCATCCACGTAGTAGTTCACATAATTAGGACCCCATTCTATCCCGAAAATATGAAAATCGGTGTCGAAACGATCGTTGACCAGGTCATATCTTTTGGTAATGGCCTGACCGGCTGAATAGCCGGGACCGTGAACGCTCCCGAATAAAATCGTAGGTTCTTGGCCACGGATCTCCATGATGTCAATTTCTCCGCAACCTGGCCAGATCACTTCATCGGAATTGGCTCCAAGCATCCAAAAAGCCGGCCACATTCCCTGTCCGTATGGGGTTCGAATTCGAGCTTCAAAGCGTCCGTACTGCTGCTCGAACTTGTCTTTGGTCAGAATTCTGGCAGAGGTGTACGAGGAGCCTTTAAAACTCTCCTGTTTCGCTGTGATTATCAAATAACCGTTTTGAACAACAATGTTCTCGTTACGATCGGTGTAATATTGCAATTCATTGTTTCCCCAGCCATCGCCACGAGTACCGATGTCATAGTCCCAGATAGCGCTATTTGGTGCTCCATCAGTATCAAATTCGTCTGACATGGTCAGTTCGTTGAAATTCGTCACGGTCTGCTCGTCGCTATAGTTACATCCAAGACCAAGAGGGCCCAGCACGATCAAGAGAAGCAGTGTCTTCCATCGCAGTCTGATCAAGACTTGTCTATCTTTAGAAAGACAAATTTTTTCCATTTTCATCTTAAACTTATTTATCTCATTCATAAACTTTTATTGTTTCTCACTATATTTCAATCTCTGTAGAAATAGATGTTGTCTACAAGTATATTCGATATGGTTCCATCCGAAACGAAGAAATACAGCGCCAGGTTCGACGTATTCAGGCCTGTAAAATCGGAAAGTGGAATGTCCAGACTGGCCCATTCACCCGATTGAATCACAGGGCTTTTGAATTCGACCGAAGCTTCTGTGTCATCATCTGTTCCGATGATGTTGTCAGGACCTGCATCCACCAAGAGTATCCGCAGAAAGTCGCTGGGTGCCAATTGCTCGTCTTCAACCTGAACGTCCAGATGATAATGGGTCATCCTCGATGCATTAATCGTATTTACCGTTTTGATGGCTACAAAATTAAGATCCACGTATCGTATGATGTTGTCTCCGTTGATGTTGAGATTTGCTCCGCCCAAGGTGGTTTGACCATCAGGAATGAAGAATCCATTGTAGTATTCAACCGGTACATTGTCGTAAGCATCGCTGAAAACCGAAATAACGTTCTCGGGCGCCCGAGGTGGCGGAAGAGGGGCCAGATCAAAACTCCCTGACACCTTGACGGTCAGGGATCCATTTGCTTTGACGCCGTTTATCAACGCCGTAATCGTTGCCTCCCCGGTTCCCACCATGGTAACAATTCCGTTTTCGCTCACACGGGCGACATCCGGGTCGGTTGAAATGAAGTCAAAATAGAAAGGAGACGCAGATACAGTTTCATTGGTCCCGTCCTCCAGGTTATAGGTTTGCGTGAGCCCTGTAATCGGAATTTGAACCTCCAAAAAGGTGGTCTCAATTCGGTCTTCACCATCAAATATGGCCGGTTGCGGCTGAGCAACCGTTCCAAGCTTCTCGAATTGCAGTTGGTCCACCCAGAACGTAAAACCCTCTCCATCCTCAGGCCCCGCGGCGTAAATGAACATACCTTTCTCCCTGACCAGTTTGGACGGGTCGGGTATTGGAATCGTGTATTTAGTCCATCCCGTATTGAGAATAAGATTTCTCTTGATGGCTGCGTACCTGTTGGCTTCAAAATCAATTCCAAATCCAATTTCGTTTACTGTGGCAGCTCGCGTGGCTTTTGCCCAAAAGGTAAGGGCATCAAAACCTCTCAGGTCCCTTCCGAAATCATCCGGAAAAATGGCGCCCGCGAAAGTTCCGGACGGATCACCAACATTAGGGACGTCAAAGCGCATTGAGGCATCACCCGCATAGGACTCTCCATTGTCCACGGAAAAGGCGTCCAGTTTTGAACCGTCAAAAGGAAGGTACTGTAAACCTCCGCTGAAACCGTCGATAAATACATTTCCATTGTTCGGGTAGGTCGCAAATTCAACTTGGTCGGAATACTCTCTCTCACAACTGGAAATCAGCAGAATAAAAGCACTTGCCAGCAAGGTGATCTTAGAATTAATTAAGGCTCTTTTTTTCATCTTTTCCATTTTTATTTACCGATGTTTATGTGCACATAGGTCCTGATTTCCCACTCCGTCCCATCGGGAAAACCAACGGGGCTAATAATGGGCTCATTGGAGAATTCACCAGTCGTTGTGGGGAGATAGCGATTTGAGTACTGATCGAGCGTACGCCAGGTTCCCCGGATACCGATCATGGTATTGGGAAGAATAAACCAATCCGGCTTGCCGAGAGACATTGAAACGTCCAGCATCAATTGGACAGGAAAAGTCAGGTTGAAATCTCTGTGGTAGTCATAAGGACCCCAATCGTTGAACTTGAACTCATGGATGAACTTGAGATTCTTGTAAATAAGCCGGATGTCACCACCAAAGCGCTCAATGACCCTCGGGTCATCACCTCTTGCTTGTCCGTTTCCGGCAAAAACGTTGGCCACAAGACCCAGGTCCTGGCTTGCCTTCGAGACCATGCGGACATTGGTTTCCCATAAATCCTCGGCAGGAACTGAATTCGGGAAGGCAAATGAAGTACGATCGTCCAAAAATCCGATGGCAGCATCCATGGAGGTAGGATGATGCCGAAAAACAAATCCTGCACTCATAGCAAATGGTGCGTCTTCCTTACGATCATTGTTCCATTCATACATCCAGGTCGCTGGGGTCGGGTCGAAAGTGAATAACAGTTCGCCACCCACAGTTTCCCTGCTTCCCGTTCTTACGGCAAAGGGGTCGTCCTGAATGTTTCTGAGTCTTCCCGGGGGCTGAACGTCGTTTGGGATCGGTCCGACTATGGGCTTTCTCCACAAAAAGTTCGGAGCAATTGTCCAGTTGTCAACTGCAACCGCAAATCCTGTCAGGAAGTAAGCCTGATTCCCGCTTCCCGAATCTTTGAGTCTCCACCCGGTAATGGTTCGGGTAAGGTCTGCCCCTCCATTGGCTACGATTCCCTGGGCACCTCCCTGGGCATACCATTGGAAGGTGCTTCCCTCATAAGTCACTTTGGCTTTTCCTCCCCAATTATCTCCTGAGTTGACCTCGTCGACGTAAATCACGTATTTCGGAAAATCTTCTGGATTGTCTGGGTCGTAACTAGGGTTTTCTTCAGTGAATTGGAACTTACGTCCGTTCAAAGGATCACCTGCCCATAATCCACCGAGTTCAAACCCAAATCTGCCCAACTCCCTTTTCACATGTAACGAAACCCTCCGGGTTTTGGGAAGCGGTATGAATAATGAAGTCTGAGCACTGGGGGCTTCATCAATATCCTGGTGGTAAATTCCCGTGACTTCATAGTGTCCGAAGGACCTGCCGTAGGAAATAAGAAAAGCCGGGTTCGCGCCCCACCAAAGCTGGGGTCCAAATGCGGCTTTCAAACCGTTTATTGCTCCTTTTCCCTCAAACTCGACACCACTGATCTCCCCATTGTAGATGTCCAGATTTGGCCCGTAATTTGCTTCAGGGTACAGGCCGAAAAAATCACCTTCGTATCCCCAGTGATAGTGCCCGGTTCTGTAAAAACCGCTCAATTTAAAATCTTTGGCATCCCACTCAAACTCCGCATCATAAATATCAACATTGTTGACGTTTGTTAGATCAATGGTGCCGTCCTCCGTGTTTATTGCAGTTGTCCTTCCTCTGTTTTCATAGAAGATCTCGTCAATGGGGTTGTTGGCTACATTGCCCAGAATGTTCACAGTGACATTGGCACGCAAATTAGAAGTCGGTTGTCCTTCTACGCCAATGAAGTAAGACTGCATATGATCAAATCCCAATTCGGTAGGGAAGCTCGTGCTCTCGGGATCGGGATCGTCAGGGGTGGTGATCAAAGTACCTCCTGTGCTGAAGGTCGTGAATTTGGCTTCCAATCTGCTGAAGCGAATTTTGCTAAAGTTTTCGACATCCAGTGCGGCTTTGTCACCTCGGGCTCTTAACATGGCATCAGCGAGGTCGATGTTGTCAAAATGCTCCTGTAGCGTTTCAAGTGTAACTCCGGATGAATATGGATTCAGCTCATGAGCCTCCTTGAGGGCATAATAAGCTGCCCTGGGATAGAGCTCATACAGGCCTCTTTGATCGGTAGGCCCTTTGGCACAGATGCCGAACCATTCTTCGTTCATGTTATTCCGATTCGGTGCCAGGTCAAAGGAATAGCCTCCGTTGGCCCAGGAAGCATTCAAGTCATGTACATCTGCGTTTTCCCGGTCGTCAAAACCGAATTTCCACCAACCATCACTGAACTGGAAGGTAAAGCCACCAATGGAGTTCCCAGCTTTGCCCAAACCTGCGGCATTCTCATAAATTTCCTTCCAGTTGCCCACCATGTAGTAGGCTTGAGGTTTTTGATCTTCCTTGAGCTCAATGGCATTGAATGCATCTGCACCAAACTCTGTGAACATGATGGGCATGTCGAGTTTGTTCTTGACCACCTCGAAGATATCTCCGAAGGAAACTCCGCGGTAAACGTTCGTGCCGTATATATCAACATCCTTGCACTCTTCCGCAATGATATCGATGAAAAGGACATCACCGTTACAAATCCCTACAGGATGCGAGGAATCGAAAGATTTAATCATGCGGGAGGCCTCATTCATCAGGCGATACATGGGTCTTCCACGTTTTTCACCGACGAATTGCTTTTCCTGTTCATCGTCCGGAAAGTCCTCAGTTTCTGCTCCCGCCCAAAATAAACCGTAGTTATTTTCATTGCCCAGCAAGTACATCAATAATCCCGGAGTGTCTTTGTATTCGGCTACCAGATTTTTGACCTCAGAAATTAGAAACTCCTGGGTTTTTTTATCGGAATAATCCGTAACCGGCGTCCAGATCCCATCCAGGGTGAGACCATATCGTCCAAAGGAGTGATTCAGCATGGTGTAGATGCCATACTCTTCATAGATGTACTTGATCCACCTGGCAGGGACGCCCGTATACTGACGAATGACATTGACGTTCATGTTTCTGAGCAATGACATTTCGTAGTCCAGTCCGGCTCTGATGACATCATCCGAATTTTTCCAGAAATTTGCATCCACCGTGTTCGTTCCGATTGGGATGTAGTCCCAATTCATACCGTTGATCATGAAGTCTTCCCCGTTGACCACTAGTTTCATTCCGTCGGAATTCTTGACGACTGAGACCTTGTCAGTTTGTGAGTATCCGGCAAGGGTAAAGCAGAAAAGAAGAAGAAGGAGTACAATTGTGTTCTTCATTAGATTACTTTTTAGTTAAGATAAACTCCAATATGTCCCATATTCATTAAGCAGAGACATACTTATAACAGATCAGCCCTTAGCTCAATGGCTGAAAGTTCGATTGATTTTGAAAGGATAGGCAATCCTTGAAATGTGGAATTCAATAGAGATGATTCCGAAATTTTTACCCAGTATTTATATCATTTCAAGAATTGGATAGAACGAAAATACGAAATAACTGGGTATACAAATGAAAGAAAATGAGAATTATTGAAAATTATAAACCCATGAATTACAATTGTTCAACTGATAGAATAGTAAGGTTAACGCAAACTTGAACAAAAAAACGGAAAAAAGAGATATTCTCAATAAACTTCACTTTCGGTCAGTTTTTGCCGGATTCTAAATCAGGATTACTGGCATGATCCTTTTCGTCCCATTTTGAGAATGAAAAAAGTCCTTAATCTTCCTGGTGACAGATTCAGTGCTTTTTTGTTTTTTGGAATCCCTTTTAACATTTTTTAGTATCTTCAAACATCAACGCTGAATCTCATGGATAGAAGAAAATCTTTGGGTCTTTTGGGAGCTGGGGCCCTATTTATAGCAAACAGTTCTTTTTCATCCATTAAGTCGACTAATAAAATTCCAACATTTCAAGAGAACTTTAAGGGAGCCTTTGAAAAAAGATGGGAGGGTGTTCGCCAACATACCTTTGAGGTGTTTGATTCTATGCCAGGTGACCAATTTGATTTTAAACCTACGGAGGACGTCATGTCATTTGGGAACCTTTTTTGTCATATAGGATGGAGCTTGGACATTTATAAAGAAGTCCTCAATGGAAAATCAAAGTTTGACAAGCTGGAAACTAATGATAAGAATACTGTTTTTGGTTATCTTCAGTCTCGATTCGATGGTTTTGAAGAAGCCATGGATAGTGTGATTGGAGAGAGGCTCTATTTGATAGATCATCATTTCAGTAAAACTGAACCATGGATGAACTTCAGTAATTATGATGTCCTAATGCTTTCTTATAATCATGCTGTCCATCATAAAGGACAGGCAACAACTTACCTTCGTTTGAAGGGAATAGTTCCTCCCAGGTATAGATTCTGAATTTACCTATCTTTAAGCTTCAACAATCAATCCCAAACAAATCTCCACGTATTATCTTTTTGTCTTTTCCATACGGTGTGGAAAACACCGTGATACTCCTTCAACGTGCCTATCGAGTCAGTACTTGAAAATTTATATTGTCCATAGGTATATCCCAAATCACCTGAAGAAGAGACATCAACAAAATCAGGTGTCCAGGTCAGATTGAGATCACTACCTGCAGATGCTTGATTCGCAAAATACTCAGTCAGCTCTTTCTTGCCAAAGATCAGCTTTTCATCTCGCATTAGAACCGCATCTTCTGCTGCATATTTCAAAAATGCCTTGGCTATCCCTTCTTCCGCGGCCATTTGAGCAAAATTCTTTTCAGCCTCTAAGATTTCAAGCTTCCAATTCTCAAGCAATTCTTGTTCCTTCTTGTTGTTACATGAAGTTAATGATAAACATGTGACCAGAATAAATATCAATACTATTTTCATACGATTAAAAGTTTAGCTCATCGAAACATATAAGAATAAATTAATTGTTTCTTGCATCGGTCAGCTTAATCGCTGGCCTTTTTTCTTTTCATTTATGAATCATTCATGCTTGTCTTATTGAACCTTTTCGACAATGAGCAGAAAATCAACTTTGGCAGTACCTCCCATCCACAAAAATGTTGGTTTCACGTTGGGCACTATTGAACTCAACGAACCAAGATGAGTTGATGTCAAATGTCTGAAATTACGGCCCTGAAATCAATGACATTGATCATGACATACACTCATTGATCTTTGGTATCTAAATATTCTAAGTCTTAGCTGTGCCACTTTTCAGAATACGATGGGGGATCCAATTTCTTCGATTGGGATACTTCTTGCATTTTCAAATTAAGTCCAATTGTCCAGGAAAGGATCAATATGAAACCCACTTTTTGCACTACAGGTAAGTACTTTATTAAATCTTCATTGTAGTAGAACAAGTTGTTGATTCCTACGAGTGCCATGCAAATTATACCACTTATTTGGAAGAACGTCATGCTATTTTTATGAAGTGCTCTAATTATTCCGATGATTACAACAACGCCGGAAATACTTAATAGAGAGGTCATATAATCATGATATTGAGTGAAAACAAAGACTGCTGACAACATGGCGAAAGCCCCGGCAATTTTGATCGTCATTTTCCAAATTCTATTTTTTTCAAAGTAATTCGCAAATTGAAAGAAGAAAAGTGTCATGCTGGAGCAAAGAATTACCATTCCCATAAGTGCTACAGGACTTGCTGGATTTTCACTTCCGTTCATGGCATCTTCACTCATCAGGTTGCACCAGTAATTGTTACTCCAATCAAATCCTATCGAGTTTGGATCTGCCTGAGAACCTCCGGGATATAACGTGGTGGAATAGATGTAAAGCCCTATGAAAGTCAAAATTCCTAAACTTGGCAAAAGGCTAAAAAGAGCTTTGGCGTTTGTCATATTCTCGCGCTATTGTTTTGTTTCAACTATGCCATAGGTCCATACACAATAGCCTCATCATCTATATCTATAAGTTCACAACTTTTTGAAAAGCTGCTTTTATCCTTTTTAATTTCAAACTTTAACCTTTGGTGGTCATCGGTATTGTCTGTCGGAAGCCAGCGATAAGGCACGTCCAAGGATGATTCTTTCGGGTTAATAATTTCCAGAATGGCATGCTCGCAATTTAATTGATCAAAACCAGTTGGTTGGGTAAAAGTTAATTCGAGTGTTTTATCGTCAATTGCTTTTCGTTCGACGAGCTTGACAACCCTGTCATCAACATACTTTTCATCATCGCATTCTGACCAAATCTTATCTGTATTCATTTGCAATGCAGCCAGGAAGCCGCCTTGAATTGAACCCTCAAAACCACCTCCTGGGAAAGCCCAGGCTGATGAAAAATATAGGTTTGGCAGTAAGAAATTGTTTCTAAATCGCTTACCTGCTATTTGGTCTTTGGTTTGGGCATAACCATAAACCGAACCATCCGGATTCGAGGTGTAGCGCTCAATGGTCTGGGGTGTAGATATTTCGTAGTATTCTATGCTGTTTCTAATTCCTGGATACTGCTTTTCCAACCGCTGCAACAGTATCTGGGCTATTTCTTCTTTTTTCGCCTTGTACTCATCTTTATTTAAATCATTCCAATCTTCAATATAATCTACGGAACAGATCACGCCTTCCGATTTGTGAGGCGGTGTCAGTCCAGAATCCACTTTATTGTAGTCTACAAAAATAAACCTGCGTTTTGTCCAGTCGCTTTGGTGGTTCTTCTTAATATCCTTTAAAGAAGCTACGTCATCCCCATTGAAAACATTTGAATAATATTTAACACCAAACTTTTCCACATCCGTATTGAAGCCAAGATACATGCACAATAATGAACATGAATTGGTTTTTGAACTTATTTTTTGTTCAAGTTGTGTTGAATAGGGCTCTTCCAACATTGACGGAACCGTCGGAATAGCACAGTTGGCGATCACATTATCACATAAAATGCTAATTGGTTTTGAGTTTTTATTAAAACTATCATGGAAGGTTACTCCAATAGCTTTGCCATTTTTGGTAAGGATTTTCTCAACTCTTTTTCCCAAGAGAACGGTACCCCCATTTTTTTCTATGTATGAAGCGAGGTAACTGGATAGCTGTTGCGATCCACCTTTTATAAAGTGGCCACCATTCTCAATAAAACCTGAAAACGGTACAGCGAAGTAAAACATAGACAGCTTGTAAGGGTCATCTCCCCAATAAACAATATGTGCTGTAAGATCCAATTTTGCATTTTCATTGGTAATGTGCTTATCCAACCAAGATCCAACGGTATGTTTAGTTGCCTCAACCAGGTTAGGATAAAGCAATGGCATCAAAGGATAGATCAATTTTTGCTTTAAGGGCGAACGAGGTAGGCTAGTGGTTTCTTTACGCGTTCCTGCAATTAACTTTATAAAACGCTTTATACCTTTTTCATCTTCTGGATATTTGTCGATCAGTGCTTTCGTAGCAGCATCATATCCATGTGGCATTACAAAATCTCCTCTTCCGCAAACCACTCCGTAAAACTCAGGTACTTTTTCAAAATGAACATGTTTATCTACATTGAGCATTTTAAAAATTTGCGAAATAGAACCATTTTCGGTTAGTCCACTCATCTCGTGCAGACCAACTTCTACAATATAATCCTCTCGCTTGAATGTGGTTGCACAGCCACCGGGCTTGTGGTGCTGCTCTAACAAAAGAACTTTCTTGCCAAATTTTGAGAGCGTCGCTCCTGCCGTTAATCCTGCCAACCCACCGCCTATGATTATTGTATTGTATTTCATCACCAAATGGAATTTCAATTAATTTGTCAAATAGAATATAAAATTACCTATTTAACTTCCTTTCAGGAATGACCGTGATCAATATTCTAATTGTTTAAGGACAAAAACTTTATAAATTGGATTTGAGTCTGGGTGAAGAAAGATTTAGAGCGATAGCGACAGGATTACTGGCGTGATCCTTTCGATCCCATTTTGAGAATGAAAAAAGTCCTTACCCGTCTATTGACGGATAGATTTTTTATTGTCATTCCCTTGAAAAAAGTTGTTTTGATGGTTGACAGGATTACTACCGTGATCCTTTCGATCCCATTTTGAGAATAGAAAAGCCCTAAATCTGTCTGGAGACAGACTCGCTTTTGTTTTTCTTCGCTCCCTTACGAAAATAAATTTTCGACGGTTTCTCTAAAAACAAAACCCGACATTCGTCGGGCTTTTCTATTCATCTGTGATCGCGACAGGATTCGAACCTGTGACCGTCTGCTTAGAAGGCAGATGCTCTATCCAGCTGAGCTACGCGACCATGCTTTTTTGCGAGTGCAAATATAAACAAATCCATGAAATGGGTAATTTTTGAAAGCTAAATTTTTACAAGCAATTGGGCAACATTAACTTCGACGGATCCAAAGGAATTTCTTGTTTTTACTGACGTCAGAAAATGCCTGAAGATCGCATCAGGCATCAACACGGTCAGCAGCTTTCCCTTTTTTCGGTTTGAGAAAACGATAAAAATGAACAAAGTTTCCGTTGTACCAGGCTCCAAAGAAAAATCCGAGATAGATGATCCAGGTGGGGATCACATGGAAATTCAAATATACCTCGAGCAATAAAAGTGAAAATGCAATCGATGTAATCACCACGGCCACTTTTGATTTACGACCTTTAAAGTTTAAAAGGATGGAGGTCAATACAAACAATCCCAACAATGGCTTGAGGTGCGTAAATATCGGAGCGAGGCTGGCGCTGTCAACCTCATAGAACATCATAAACGCTCCAGAATAGGCGGCTATGCAAAAGGGGCATTTAGGCAAAAGAATAATTAGGGCCGCAGAAATAAACGAGAGGAAGCCACCTTTTTTTGAAGGCTTCTTTTCGATCGTCAATAGGGGTTTTGACTTGCAACAGGCTGTTTCCTTGGCGGCCATTTCCACTTCTTATTTTTAACTCTTAAAAAACTAAGG
>Ga0316191_10002864_pt1 | contig 12642 bp, 10 predicted proteins | sample Eddworburr2cm_MG_FD_204928 | JGI IMG/M metagenome (GOLD analysis project Ga0316191, IMG submission 204928) | Coastal sediment microbial communities from Maine, United States - Eddy worm burrow 2 cm | ecosystem: Environmental > Aquatic > Marine > Coastal > Sediment | place: USA: Maine...
TTCGACGTCGGGCTGATGACCTTTTTGTTCGGCCACGTTCTCTACGTAGCCGGCTTTCACGCGGCCCTCCCAGTCGGCCGATGGTCGTTGCTGGTTCTGGCCCCGTTGCTGATCGTCAGCGGCGGGGCTACGCGGTGGTTATGGCCACACCTCGGTCGCCGGCGTTTTTCGGTCCTCGCCTATATCGCTGTCATCTCGGTCATGATGTGGGGCGGTGTCTCGGCATTCACCAAAGACGCCCTCCCATGGACCGCGGCCGCCGGCGCCCTCCTTTTCTACCTCTCGGACCTGGCCGTTGCCCGACAACGGTTTGTTCACAAGTCCTTCGTCAACCGCGCAATCGGTCTTCCCATCTATTACTTCGGTCAGCTGCTTCTTGCCTTGACGATCGGTGCGGGTTAGCCTCTCCGTCGCCAGGAGGGTTTTTATGAGGCCTCGAATCGTTGTCACTCTTTTCATCGCAACACTCGTCGCGCTTGCCGCCGGCGCTCAAGGCAGCTGGACCGCCCACACCAACGCCGGCGAGTACGCATTTGCGCGCGGCGATCTCGAACGCGCCGAAGCCGAGTTTCGGGCGGCGCTCGATATCGCGCAGGGATTCCCCGCCGGCGACCGTCGGCTGGAGACGAGCCTGGATAACCTCGCCCGTCTCTACGAACACGAGTCGGATTTCGACCGTGCACAGCCCCTGTATCAACTACTCCTGGCAGCCAAAGAGCATCGGCTCGGCTCGGAGGACCCCGCCCTCCTCAGTTCCCTCTACGCCGTGGCGCGAGTGAGCCAACCGATGGGCGACCTGCCGACGGTGGTAAACAGCCTGGAACGATTCGCCATGATCGCTGCCGCTAGCGGCGAAGCCGATCCTCGCCAGCACTGGCAAGTCCTGCAGATGCTGTCCCGGATGCAGACGATCCAGGAAAAACCAGAACAAGCCGTCAAATGGCAGCGCCTTGCGGCGGAGGCCATCGCCGACGATCGGGGAGCCACCTCCGAGGAAAGGATCGACCTTCTCGCAGGTCTGGCCGAGATGGAGCTGGTCGCCGAGAACGGCCCCGCGGCAGAGCGCATCTATGTCGAGGTGGCCGAGCTTCGGACGGAGGAGGACGAAGCTGACGCCTTTCCGGACACAATGGCCGAGGGAGCCGAGATGGCCCTCAACGCGGCCGCGTTTGAAACCGCCGAGCGCCTCGCCATGCGTGCAACCCACGCCTATCCAGATGCGGGCGCCGAGCTGAAAGCACGGAAAGTGCTGGCGGAGCTTTCATGGATCAAGGTCAACCGGGGAACCAGCGACATGGAAAACCTGCTCGCCGCTGCGAGCGACGATGAGGAACTCGTGCGCGCCCGGGATCGCCTGCGGGCGCTGATGGTTCTCGAGGGCACCGACAAACGGACAACCCTGATCCGATTGGCCCAGGTGGAGGCCCTCCGGGGCCAGCCGGCGTCGGCCGCCGACTGGCAGTTCCAGCTCCTCGAGATCGTAGCCGACGATCCAGAGGCCGCAGCCGCCGCACGGCGCGATCTGGTCACCCTCCTCGCCGCCGCAGGTCGCTACGACGAAGCGTTGGCGGAGAATGCAGCGGTGCTCGCTGATCTCGAGGCGCAATACGGACAGTCGGACAAGCGGTTGGTGCCCGTTCTGAGCCAACGCCAGGCCCTCTACGAGGCTGCCGGCAACAAGAAGCAGGCGAAAAAGACCAAGAAGAGGATCAAGAAGCTGACCAGATAATTATGAATTCGGAATTCTGAATTCGGAATTTCCACCCAGCTTCCCGGTGCTCGAAACGACATTCTGGGTGGGTGGGCGGCATTCCTAATTCCTCATTCCTCATTCCTAATTCAATGCAGCCCTTGCCCCAGGATATCGCCTGGGCGAAGATGCCTACATGAACGGCCGTCTACCGCCCGGCAAGGTTCCCTGGGAGATCGTTGCGGATCTGCTTTCAGGCGAGCTTCCGGCAGAGGTCAAGCTCGGACCGGCGGCCGGCGAAGACGCAGCCCTGGTCGAGATTGGCAGCGAGTTGTGGGCAGTCGCATCGGATCCTGTTTCTTTTACTGCCGCCGACGCAGGGCGGTTGGCGGTCATCGTCAACGCCAACGACGTCGCCGTTCGCGGTGCTCGACCCATTTACTTCCTCGCGGTCGGTCTGATCGCTCCGCACGATGCGACGGAGGACCGGGTGAAGGAGTTGCTGGCCCAGGTCCGCGACACGTGTCGCGAGATCGGGTGCACGCTGATCGGGGGCCATACCGAAGTCACGCCCGGGCTTCCCCATAGCATCGTGGTCGGCACCATGCTCGGAAGGGTTGAAGGGAAACCACTGACCACAGGTGGCCTCCGCGAGGGTGACCTGGTCGGAATGACCCGCTCCGCGGGTCTCGAGGGGACCTCCATTTTGCTCGCGGAACACGGCGAACGGCTGCGATCTGTCCACGGGACCGAGGCCTTCGCGGTTTCGGAGGAGGTACTGCCCGGCGACTGGCTGCTCGTGGCCAAAGAAGCGCTGCGGGCGGCAGCCTGTGAGGGGGTCACGGCACTACACGATGTGACCGAGGGCGGTGTCGGGGAGGCGCTCCACGAGATAGCCGTCGCTTCGGGTCTCGCTATCGACGTTCAGCGGCAGGCGATCCCCGTTCTAGCGGAGACCGCAACGATCTGCGCCGATCTCGGGATCGATCCGCTGGGTCTGATCGGTTCCGGTTCGCTGTTGGTGGGCTGCGACGAAAGGGGCCGCAGCGAGGTCGAGGCCGAGTTCACCAGACAAGACGTGCCGTTTTGTTGGATCGGACGCGCCGCTGCATCGGATGGGGCGCCAGGGTCCACCCTGCCGAGATTCCCTCGCGATGAGCTGCTCAAGGCGGGCGTCATGGATGGAATCCGTGCCGTCGTCTTCGATATGGACGGCACCCTGGTGGACTCGACCTACGACTGGCCGGCGATCCGACGGCACCTCGGCGTCACCGGGGCATCGATCATCGATGACCTCAACGGCCTGCCGGAGCCCGACCGGTCCCGGAAATGGGCGGAGCTGGAAGAGATCGAAAAGACCGCCACCGAAAACGCGCGAATTCACGACGGAGCCCACGAGGTGCTGGAGGTATTTTCTTCCCACGGTCTCGCGACCGCCCTCGTGACGAACAATAGTAGCGCCAACACCCGACGTCTTCTCGCTCGTTTCGGTCTACGTTTCGACGTCGTCTTGACCCGTGACTCCGGCCTCTGGAAACCGTCCGGTGCGCCGATCAGCGAGGCCGTGACCCAGCTCGGAGCCACACCTGCGGACTGCCTCGGCGTCGGAGACTCACGTTACGACGTCATCGCCGCCCGCGAGGCCGGCCTGGCGGCCGTTTGCCTTGTTCACGACGGTGCGGCGCGCCACGACGTAGACGCCGATCTGAGCTTTGCCGACATCCCCGCGTTTGTGAGGTATTTGAGGATCGTGTTGCCCTAGATCCTCGATGCTAGATGCTAGATGCTAGATGTTGGATGGTGGATGTTGGATGCTACCAAACGGTGAGTCCTTCCGCCCATTGATACCTTGCCTCGCCGAAACGCCAAAAACCTTCCCGCAGATCACGCAGATTGACGCAGATTATTTTCCTTTGTCTGGATCTGCGTTATCTGCGTCATCTGCGGGTAAATTCGGGCGGGCGGGTGGATCCAGGATCTAGTATCCAGCATCCGATGAACGGGCGGCTCGGCGCTAGTCTGCTCAAGGCGCCGCCAAGGCTGCCCGGAGCTCCCCCAACTTGTCTTGAATCAGGCTGACGTTGTCCGGGCCCATCCGAAGGAAGTGTCGCTGTGCGCCCGAAAGCGCCTCGAGCTGGTCGTCGGCCCAGGCGTAGGTGACGATCAACTGCTCGACCTGAGCGGGCTCTTCCAGCACGGGCACCGCCAGTAGGAGATCAAACGCCCTGTCGAGGCGGTCGTCGAATTTTGCGTTGGCCGGGCCGATCTCGGCGTAGGCCTCGTCGATCAGAGGCTCGAGCTCACGGTAGAGCGCCACCGTGCCTTCGGTGTCGAGTGAAGCGAAGACCTTCGCCACGAGATCGTAGCGGCCGTAGCTGTCGGTCTCGATGACCAACACGCCGTTCCGCCGCTGATCGACCTCGAACCCTTCCTTGGGGCGGAGAAAATCGAGGTGCGCCTGGGGGCTGACACCGGAGGCGATGTTGTTGACCGAAGCGACAAAACGCCGAACAAGATCTTCGTTGACCAGCCAGGCCGCGAGGTTGGGGTGAGACGACACTTCCGCGACCAGTTCCCGCACCACCATATCGCTTGTGGCGAGAGTCGTTCCGCTCAGGCGACTCGATAACCGTTCCTCAAGGGTCGGTGTCGGCTCCGGCACCGGAGTCGGAGGTGCTGCTACGACGGTGTCCAACGTCTCGTCGACTGCGTCGCGGCCCAGATACCACCACCCGAAGACCGCAGCGAGGATCACGACGAGCGCGACGAAGATACCGATGATCATGCGGTTTTCTGTTGCCATGGAGACCTCCGGGTACAAGAATACACCCACCCGCCCACCCGCCCAGATGCAAGATACAAGATACAAGATGCACGATGCGCGAAGATTCCTTCTCTGTCCCGGGTGGACGGGCGGATCTTGAATCTTGAACCTTGGATCTTGTATCCGGGCGTCGTCGGGGCGATTCGAGTAACCTTTCACCTAGATTCACCCTAGATTGATCGAGCAGACGCGAAGGAGCTGTCGATGATCGACCCGCAGCTGAATCTTCAGCCTGATGACGAGCACAACAGATTGCTGGCGGACAACGTCCACCCGCCGGAATGGCAAAACCCCACCCCCGATGGGCGCTACAACCTGGTTGTTCTGGGCGCCGGTACCGCCGGGCTCGTCGCTGCCGCCGGCGCCGCCGGGATGGGCGCAAAGGTGGCGCTGATCGAGCGACAGCTCATGGGCGGTGACTGCCTCAATGTCGGCTGCGTCCCATCAAAGGCGATCATTCGCTCGGCCCATGCAGCCCATGACGTACGAACCGCGGACCGCTTTGGAATCCGGGTCACGGGTGCGGTCGAGGTCGATTTCCAGGCGGTGATGGAGCGCATGCGACGAATTCGCACCGGCATCTCGCCCAACGACTCCGCGAAACGATTCTCGGAGCACTACGGGATCGATGTCTACTTCGGATCTGCTCGATTCACCGGTTCCGAAACGGTCGAAGTGAATGGCACGAGCATGAGGTTCGCCAAGGCCGTGATCGCCACCGGAGCCCGCGCCGTCGTTCCGCCGATCCCGGGCCTCGAAGGAGCCGGCTTTCTCACCAACCACAACGTCTTCAACCTCAGCGAGCAGCCACGCCGTCTGGCGGTGGTTGGCGGTGGGCCAATCGGTTCAGAACTCGCGCAGACCTTCGCCCGACTGGGTACCGACGTCACGATCATCGAGATGGCGGACCAATTCCTCCAGCGAGAAGACCGGGATGCAGCTGAAATCCTCCGGGCCTCGTTGGAGCGCGACGGAGTAGCCGTTCGTCTCTCGACACGGCTCGAAAAGGTCGAGACGTCATCTGACGGCAAGATCCTGTCTCTCGATACGCCTGACGGCCCGCAACGGGTGACCGTCGACGAGATCCTGGTCGGCGTTGGCCGCACACCCAACGTGGAGGGTCTCGATCTCGAGGCAGCGGGCGTCGAGTACGACCGTAGCGGTGTTCGGGTGAACGATTTCCTGCAGACCACCAACACGAAGATCTATGCCTCCGGCGACATCTGCCTGCCATTCAAATTCACTCACACCGCTGACGCCGCCTCCAGAGCCGTGATTCAAAATGCCCTCTTCCCCGGCCCAAAGAAAAAAGTCAGTCGATTGGTTGTTCCTTGGTGCACCTACACCGACCCCGAAATCGCCCACGTCGGGCTCTACCCCTCCGAGGCAGAGCAGCGGGGCATCTCAGTCGACACATGGGAGGTCCCCATGAGCGATGTAGATCGTGCGATCGCCGAGGGTGACGACGAGGGTTTCTTGAAAGTGCACTGCAAGAGGGGAACGGACACCATCCTCGGCGCCACCATCGTCGCCCGTCACGCGGGTGAGATGATCTCCGAGATCACGACCGCGATGGCGGCGGACATGGGCCTCGGAGGTTTCTCCGGCATCATCCACCCCTACCCCACCCAGGCCGAGGTCATCCGCAAGGCGGCGGACGCATACAACAGAACGAAACTGACGCCAATGGTGGCGGGAATTCTCAAGCGTTGGTTCCGCTGGACGCGGTAAGGAGTTAAGGGTTAAGAGTCAAGGGTTAAGGGTTAAGAGTAAAGCCCACCCATCCCCCGGAAAATTGTTCTTAACTCTTAACTCTTTACTCTTAACTTGCGAGGCAAGGGATTCCGCCAAACCGAGAATCTGGTATCAGAATCCTTCGAGGACCGCGGTCACCAACGCGCTGGCGAAATCCGTCGACAGCTCGGTCATGGCTATGTTCTGCCGGTCAAAGTAATTCACCGCCACCGGGTCAACGGCATAGGAGGTGCGACGTGAAAATGCTTTGTCCTCCCACAGGATCTCGGCTTCCTCCGCCCGCACATCTTTGAGTTGCACCATCGCCTGCAGGCTCATCTGGTATTCGTTGGCACGGCCCTGGTCGTCGTACGACACCGGGATCACGGCCAATCGTTGGATGGTGCCTGACAACACGACATCGGCGTGGCCGGGATTGTCAACCAGCTTCAACCTGCGCCGACGCACCCACTCCAGCGTCAGCGCCTCCATCAGTCGCTGGTCCATGTCCACCCATTTGGTCTGATTGACAAAGTTCTCGACGTGGAGAGTTTCGATCTCCTCCGGTAGGAAGGACGTCGTTCCCACCAGGTGGTAGCCGCATCCGCTCAGCCCGACCACCAGCAGAAATGCAACGAGGACGCGAGGCATGATCTTCACGGGTGAAAGGTAGCACAGGTGAGGGCATGGGGCCTGGGGCTTGGGGCTTGGGGTCACGAGGGATCGAATCACGCCCGTCGTCACTCAAGCCTCAGGCCTCAAGCCTCAAGCCATGAAGGGCGCGCCCACAGACACGGTCGCACCATCACTTCTTGTTCCGATGGCGCGCCCTGAGCTTGCGGATCTCTTCCATCCGCTCCGCGATCCGCGCTTCCCATCCATATTCGGTGGGATCATAAAACCGGGTGCCGACGAGCTCGTCGGGCAGGCACTCGAGGTCGGCAACCGCGCCTTCCTCATCGTGGGCGTAACGGTAGCCATCGCCGTAGCCCACCTCCTTCATCAGGTTCGTGGGGGCGTTGCGGATCGCCATCGGTATCGACAGACCCGGCTGCCTCGCCACCTCCCGTTTGACCTTCCCATAGGCCTTGTAGAGGGCATTCGACTTGGCCGCGAGGCACAGATAGACGGCCGCCTGTGCCAGCGCAAGCTCGCACTCCGGCATCCCGACATGCTCCACCGCATGGGCCGCCGCCGCCACCTGCTGCAAAGCCCTGGGGTCGGCCATACCGATATCCTCCGACGCCATGCGCAGCATCCGTCGGACGACAAACCTCGGGTCCGCTCCCCCTTCGAGCATCCGCGCGAGCCAGTAGAGGGTCGCGTCGACGTCGGAATTCCGCACCGCCTTGTGAAGCGCAGAGATGAGGTTGTAATGCTCCTCGCCGCCCTTGTCATAGACCGCGACCACATTTTGCGCCACCCGCTCGACAAGCTCGGCGTCGATTTCATCGAGGGCCTCGGACCTCGCCACCGCCACCGCCAGCTCGAGGTGGTTGAGGGCCTGGCGGGCATCGCCGGCGGCCACTGTTGCGATCAGCTCGAGGGCCTCGAGCTCGACCTTCGGCGCGACAGCGCCGAGACCGGCCTCCTCGTTCTCAAGGGCCTGGCGAAGGATCCCGAGGATCTGTTCCGGCGCCAGCGGATCGAGGATATAGACCTTGACCCTCGACAACAACGCGCGGTTGAGCTCGAAGGAAGGGTTCTCGGTGGTGGCGCCGACGAGCACGATGTCGCCAGCTTCGACGAAGGGCAGAAACGCATCCTGCTGGGCACGGTTGAATCGGTGGATCTCGTCGACAAAGAGCACCGTTCGACGCCCCTCCGAGCGGCGCAGGCTGCGCGCGGCGGACATCACCGAGCGGGCCTCCTTGACGCCCGAGAGGACCGCGGAAAAAGTCACCATTTCGGCGCCGGCGGCGTCGGCGAGCAAACGGGCGATGGTGGTCTTACCGCTCCCCGGCGGGCCCCAGAAGACCACCGACGGCAGCTCACCGTCAGTCAGCAGCGACCGGATGACTCCACCCTCGCCCACCAGAGCCTGCTGGCCTGCAACGTCATCGAGGGTCCGTGGCCGCATCCGTTCGGCGAGCGGGCCGATCGAGGGGTCGTCAGGGAAGAGCGGCGGCTGGCCCATCTCTCAGCCCCGGGTCCCGGTCAACGACGCGGCACGTTCGAGGTCCAGCATGCGGACGAACGCCGCCATCAATGACGGTCCGATGGTCACTGCCCCATGTTTTTGAAGCACGCAGGCTCTGGCGGATCTCAACGCACCTGCCGTCGCCTCGGCGAGGGCCAGCGTTCCCTCCGCGTAATACGGGACCGCAACCACTGAGCCAAGCATCTTGCCGTGATCTTCGAGCCGCCTCCACACCGGAAGCTTGTCCTCTGCATCCAATTGCAGCAACCGCGGCGGGTGCGCGTGGACGATCGCGCCGACATCCGGCCGGAGGCGGTAGAGTTCGAGGTGTAACTGAGCCTCTGAGCTCGCGCCGGGAGAGATCTCAGTGGCTTCGATCAGGACTTCGATGAGTTCGGAGGGGCTGAGGCAGCCGAGTTCGGATCCTGTGGACGTCACCACGCAGCGCGAGTCTCCGAGCCGAATCGAAAGGTTACCTTCGCTCTCACGCACCAGACCAGCGGCGGCGAGGCGTTCACCCACCGCAATCAGCTGGACGCGCGGATCAGTCTCGCTCATGCTCTGACGAGACGCGCACTTGATGGCGGCAGTCCTCGCCGCAGAAAACGCGGCTGTCGCCATCCGTCAACGCCCTGCCGGCAGGCACAAAGGTCCCACAGGAGACGCATTCCACGAGCTCTTCCATCGTGCGGGCGTCGCCGCCAGCCTGCCGCCGACGACGACGGGACTCCGGAGAAAACCGGCTGAAGCTGTCCGCCCCCGGCGCCCTTTCGGACAGACGCCTCCCAATCGACGCGAGAATGCGCCAAACGACCAGCAGTACGACAATGACCAGCAATATTCTCTGCATGATGACCTTCCCGCTCGAGCGGAGGGGACGAGTATACGCCAGAGCCACGCAAGTTAAGGGTTAAGAGTAAAGAGTTAAGAGCGAATTCACAGCTTCACCCTTAACTCATAACCCTTTACTCTTTGCTCCGCCGCTCTGCGGCGGCGTCAGTCGCCGTGGACCTCTTGCTCGAGGCCCGAGAGGTCGGGGATGGAGGGGTTGCTCTTTTTGAGCTCCTGCAGAGTTTTTAGGGCGTCGGCGGCGGCGTCGTGCTGATGAAGGTCGAACTGGTAGACAACGACCTTGTTGTACCAGGCCTGCCAGTGACCGGAGTTGACGGCGATGGCCTGGTCGAGGAGCTCGATGGTCCGTTGGTATTCGCCGAGATTGCGGTAAACCACCGCCAGGTCGGTGAGAATATTCGGGTCGCCGGACGAAATCTGAAGTGCTTTCTCATACCAATCCCGAGCATCTGGCCAACGACTCGCATCGAAGTAGATATTGCCCATGGCAGCCATCAAACCAGCGTCGTTGGGGTTGGCGGCCAGCAGCCCCTCGAGCTCGGCTACCTGCTGGCGAAGGCGTTGGGCGTCGGCGCCCGAGGCGCCGTCGACGGGCGGATGTCCGTCGGGAAGCTCTTCACCCTGTTGGGCAGCGGCTTGGGGGTTGAGACCCAACCTGATGGCCTTTGCGGGCGGCACGGCCTGACGCTCGGCCAACACGTAGCCGACGATGAGACCTACGATCAGACCCAGAATGAGTGTAAACCAGGGGTTTCGGTGCATGCTTGGAATCCTCCGTCAGGGACCGGACGCGATTGGTCCGAGAACGGAAACAATAACACGAAAACCGGGCCGTCTATTCTGCGTCGATGACCCGGCTCGCGGTCCAGCTTCCCCTCGACGGGAGACCGCTCGCGAGTTGGGTCGCTTCCCAGTTGCCCTGAAGTCGCGCGTTCCTACCCCGGCCTACCAGCCGTCCATAGTAGATCGCCGCAAACCCGTACTGCGAATCGATGCGTTCGAGCCGCACCTTGCCGGCGACAAAGGTGCCCCGGAACGAACCGGAAAAGCCACCCGAGAGCGAATACGTTCCTGTCACCAGGGTGCCCTGTTGTTGGAGGTACGCGACACCTTCCTGGCCGGGCTCGACCGTAAACTGCCAGGCACCGGTGAGAGGGGCGTCAGCACCACCCCCTTCGGCGGCCAGACGCTGCATCTCGAGCTCGATCGACGCGATCATCGTCCGGTTTTCGAGCATCGAGTTCCGCCTCTGCTGCGTTTCGAGCAGTGTTGCCAGGAGTTCCGTCTCGGCCTTCCGGAGATCGGTGTCACGCAGCCGCAGACTCTCGACGCTCTCGCCTTCTTGCTGGGCGCGCAGCATTCCACCTGTCTGCTGCTCCAAACGGGTCCAGATTTCACGCAGTTCTTCGCGCATTTCGCCCAGAGCTTGAAGCTGTGTAGTCAACAGGCCCTGGCGGACCCTGGCCTGCTCGCGGAGACTTTCGGCCACCTGACCGGTCGCCGACCCGGGATGCAAAAACGCGAACGCCAACAGAACGAGAACAACTCGTCGCATCAGTCGCTCCCTTCAAACCTGTTTACGACGGCGGTGCCGACAAGATCACTCCACACGTTGGTTGCGGTGCGCATCATGTCGAGGACGCGATCCACCGCGATGATCGTACCGGTGCCCTCGAGCGGTAGCCCAACGGCCTGGAGAACCACCACCAGCATGACCAGTCCGGCCATCGGGATGCCGGCAGCGCCTACCGACGCTAGCAAGGCGGTCAATAGCACCAAAGCCTGCTGCGGCAGCTCGAGCGCGACACCGTACATCTGGGCGATCGTCAGCGCCGCCACGGCCTCGTAGAGGGCGGTACCGTCCATGTTGACCGTGGCTCCCAGGGGCAGCACGAAGCTGGTCACGCCACGACGGTTCCCTGCCTTTTCCGAACAGTCCATGCTCAGGGGCAGAGTCGCCGACGAGGAAGCCGTGGAGAATGCGGTGGCAACAGCCGGCGCCATCCCATGCGCATATCGCGCCGGATTTCGGCCCCCGAGGGTAAAAAGGACTATTGGCAAGGTCACGGTCGCGTGGATCAGCAGACCGACACCCACCGTCACGAAGTAGTAGCGCAGATCCCAGATAATCCCGGGACCGCTACGCGCCACCTCGCGAGCAAGGAGGGCGAAGATCCCGACCGGCGCCAGTTTGACGATGGCCAGGGTCAGCGCCTGAATCACTTCGAGCACGCCGTCCACTAACCGTTGTACGGCGTCCACATTGGGTCCGTTGAGGCGGGTCAGGAAGAGCCCGAAGAGAAGGGCAAAGACAATCACCGGCAAGACATCGCCTGCGGCCATCGCGGAAACGATGTTGTCCGGCACCATCCGTGTCAGGAATTCCGGCAGCGTCGAGGATGTCGTCGAAAAGCCCTCCGGCAGGGCTCCGGCGTCGGCAAAATTGAGGTGGGTCCCGGGCTTGATGATATTCACGAGGACCATGCCGACGGTGATCGCGAGAGTTGTGGAAACCGTGTAGTAGAGGACGGTGCGAATGCCCACGCGACCGACCGAGCGGGCGCTGCCGAGGCTGGCGACACCACTCACGAGCGAGGTGAAGATGAGCGGAATGATGATCATCTTGAGCAGCCTGAGGAAGAGGTCACCGAGAAAGCCAATGCTCTCAGCAGCCGATGGAGCCAGCCAACCAAAGGCAACACCCGTCACGAGGGCGAAAAGCACCTGCCAGTGGAGCTTGAAATACCAGGGATTCGAGTTCGCGCTGTTGATGTCGGTCATCAATCCTCCGAAGATCGTCGCGGGTGAGAATAACATCGGCGGGCAGGAGCGCGAAATAGAAGCAATTGGCTATGAGCCACTAGCAGTTAGCTTTCTGCCTTCTGACGTCAACACGCCAACCACGCTGCAAGAAGAATTCAGTCATGAAGGACGCGAGGACGAATCCATCAGCTTTTCGTTCAATTGAGTTGTTCATGGAATTTTGGAAAACTGCCGGCCAAGAGCTAATGGCTCATTACTCGCCCTACTCTTCGTCCACCTTGACTACGTGCCCGAGCGCGTCCTCGACCTGCTGCTCCACCTTGACGACGTCGCGGCGTTCAACCTCGGCGACCTCGTTGACCAGGAGCTGGCGGGCGTGGTCATACATCTTCCGCTCGCGAAAACTGAGGGTCTTGCGGCCGGCCACTTCGGCCAGGCACAACAGCACATCTACAATTTCGTCCAGATCTCCGGTCTTGATGCGGTCGAGGTTGGCGCGATAGCGATCCTTCCAATCCTCGGCGTTTTCGCCCTCCGCGGCCTTGAGGCGTCTCATGACCTTTTTGACCTCTTTTTTTTCCGACAGGTGACGGAGGCCGACACGCTCGGAGTTGTCGACCGGCACCATCACCTTGGAAT
>Ga0316191_10002866_pt1 | contig 12636 bp, 5 predicted proteins | sample Eddworburr2cm_MG_FD_204928 | JGI IMG/M metagenome (GOLD analysis project Ga0316191, IMG submission 204928) | Coastal sediment microbial communities from Maine, United States - Eddy worm burrow 2 cm | ecosystem: Environmental > Aquatic > Marine > Coastal > Sediment | place: USA: Maine | collected...
GATGTTAAACAGAACCTGGATAAGATCACCCACCACGGTAAAAGGGCCGATGGGATAGTAAAAGGCATGCTGCAGCACAGCCGCAGCAGCAGTGGGCAAAAAGAACTTACAGATATCAATGTACTGGCAGATGAATATTTACGGCTGGCCTATCATGGTTTAAGGGCCAAGGACAAAACGTTCAACGCCACTATGAAATCTGAGTTTGATGAAAGCATTGGCCAAATCAATATAGTACCCCAGGATATTGGAAGAGTGGTTTTGAATTTAATTACCAATGCATTTTATATTGTCAGCGAACGGAAGAAACTTAATCAAAAAGGTTATGAACCCACAGTAACCGTAACCACAAAAAAAGAAGGTAATAAGGTTTTCGTTGTGGTAGAGGACAACGGTAATGGTATTCCTAAAAAGGTACTTGCCAAGATATTCCAACCCTTCTTTACAACCAAACCAACCGGGCAGGGTACAGGACTGGGATTATCTTTAAGTTATGATATTATACATGCGCACGGTGGGGAACTAAAAGTAAACACCAAAGAAGGGGAAGGCTCTGAATTTACAATAATATTACCGGTTAACCACCAATCATGAAACTGACTAAAGAAGAAGAATCGCAATTACTGCTGACCTATGATACCTGGTGGAAGAGTTATCTGAACGGGGACGTAAAAACCTATGATTCCTATCTGGATGAAGATTTTAGATTTGTGGGGTCTACCAATGGGGAGGAATTTTTAAACAGGAGAGACACTACCGGTTTTTTTGAAGCAACGGCCGATCAACTTGCCGGGAAAGCTGAATTAAGGAACCTCAAAAGAAACATTGAAACTTTAGACGGGCTTGTTCTCATTACCGATCTGGCAGATGCGTATGTCCTGAGTGATACAGAATGGGTTTTCTATTCCAGGTTCAGGTTTACCTCTTTGCTTCGTAAAAATAAAAATGGCTGGAAGTTTATTTATCAGCATTTTTCTGCACCGGATACAAAGGCAGATGTAGGGGAGACCCTCGGCACCAAAAAAATTACACAGGAAAACCTTGAACTCCGGGAAGCTATCAAAAGAAGGACCGTTGAACTCGAACAAAAAAACCGGCAACTGGAAATTGAAGCTGCCCTGGAAAGAGTTCGGGCCCGGGCAATGGGCATGCAAAATTCAAGTGAATTGGCCGAACTGGTTGACACCGTCTTTAAGGAGTTAACCCAACTCGATTTTGAACTCGGCTGGTGCATGATCAATATTATCGATGCCCAGTCCCTGTCAAACACGGTTTGGACCATCAATTCGGAAAGTGGTAAAATACCCGAATCGTTTCATATGAAGTTTGAGGATTATCCTTTTCACCATGGCATGTTAAAGGCATATAAAGAAAGGAAAACCAAATATATATATGTGCTGGAAGGTGATGAAAAAAAGGATTATGATGAATATCTGTTTAATGAAACAGCATTCAGGAATGTTCCCGGAGAAGCAAAGGCCGCATCCAGGGCCATGGAAAAATATGTTAGTTCCTTTACATTCTGCAATTTTGGAGGTTTGCAAACCGTAGGAGATAAACCCTTATCCGATAGCAATCTTGATATTCTCGAGCGCTTTGGAAAGGTTTTTGACCTTACCTATACCCGGTTCAATGATCTTTTACAGGCAGAATTCCAGGCCAGGGAGGCGCAGATTGAATTGGCCTTGGAACGGGTTCGGGCCAGAACCATGGCCATGCAGAGCAGCGAGGAGCTCCAGGACACCGCCCTCCTCCTCTTCCAGCAGGTTGAAGCCTTGGGCGTGCCGCCCTTTGCCTGTGGTTTTAACATCTGGGACGCCGATAGGAAGGCCGCCACGGCATATATGGGCTCGGTAGCCGGGATGCAGCCTCCTTTCAAGACAGACAGTTCAAAAGATATATATCTGCCCATTCATTCGGCCGCCCAAAGGGGCGAATCGCTGTTTGTCATAGAACAGGCCGGTAAGGAATTGGAAAACCATTATGCCTATTTAGTTACCATCCCAACGTTCCGGGACATTATTTTGGAAAATTTAAAACGCAACGGACTCTCCTTTCCGACCTTTCAGATCATCCACTGTGCCTTTTTTTCACACGGATATCTCATGTTCATTTCTTATGAACCGGTAACCGCCTTCCATGTTATGTTCAAGCGCTTCGCGAAAGTTTTCGAACAGACCTATACCCGCTTCCTCGACCTGCAAAAAGCAGAGGCACAAGCGAGGGAAGCAACTATCGAAGCGGCATTGGAAAGAGTACGATCAAGAGGTATGGCCATGCATCATAGTACCGATATGCTTGCCGTGGCCGATGTATTGTTTCAGCAACTTCGTAGTTTGGGCGGTAATTTATGGGGCAGCGGTGTGGTAATTTGTACAACAGATGTTGATGACGATGAAGTATGGTTCGCCAACGAAAATGGGGTACTACCTCCCATAGCCGTGCCACATACCATGGATGCCACACATAAAAAAATGTATGAAGGCTGGATAGATAAAATGCAATTGTTTTCGGTGACCAAAGAAGGACGTGAATTAAAAGCGCATTACGATTATATGCTTTCTGTACCAAGCATAAAACCCCTCTTCGAAAATATTCTTGCTTCGGGTCTTTCATTTCCGGAAAAGCAAACTTGGTATGCTGCCTATTTCAATTTTGGTTATATCCTAACAATAACACTAGAACCCTATCTGGAAGAGCAAATTTTAATTCGCTTTGCCAAAGTCTTCGAACAGACCTACACCCGTTTCCTCGACCTGCAAAATGCCGAAGCCCAGGCACGGGAAGCTAAGATCGAAGCAAGCCTTGAGCGTGTCCGCTCAAAGGCAATGGCTATGCATAGGAGTGAGGAATTGGGGGAAGTGGCAACTGTCCTTCACAGCGAATTGATATCCTTGAATGTCCATGAGTTTTCACAAACTTCAATCATAATCCATGATGAGCCAAGTCAGAAGTTAATTGTCTGGGGAGCGCGAACAGGCTCCGGTTCACTGGAAAAGTCGGTTTTTCCACTTCTGGGGGATCAAGTCCTCCAAAAACTTTATGATGCATGGCGTCAGGAGGAAGAATTCTTTACCGTGAAGGTGGAGGGTAAAGCCTTGCGGAAGCACATCGACTTCGTTTTCCCAGAAGCAAGCAGAACAGTACAGGAGGATGCAGCCATTAAAAACATGCCGGATCCCACCTTTTTTCATTGCGCTTTCTTTTGCATGGGATATCTGGAGTTGATGTCCGACAACGAGCTAAGTGAGGCTTCATCATCCTTGCTGGTTCGCTTCGCCAAGGTATTTGATCAGGCCTACGTCCGTTTTCTCGACCTCCAAAAGGCGGAAGCCCAGGCGCGGGAAGCACAGATAGAAGCGGTTTTGGAAAGAGTGAGAAGCCGCACCATGGCGATGCAAAAAAGTGAAGACCTGAATGAAACTGCTGCCGATATGTTTCAGCAAATTCAGGCATTAGGGATGCAGCCATGGGGTTGTGGCTTTAATATTTTCGATAAAGATGAGAAGGCAGTCACCCAATACATGAGCGCGGGCGGTATATTGCCGCCTTTCAGAACACCCCTTACAGAAGACCCTTTCTTTATTAGCATTTATGAAGCACGGCAAAAGAAAGAAGATCTTCTGGTAATGGAATCGAAAGAAGAATCACTTGCAGCTACTTACCGATATATGTTCAGCCTTCCCGGTACCGGAGAAATATTCAGAAATTTGCAAAACTCAGGGTTTGAAATGCCAAAATTTCAAATAACGCACTGTGCTTATTTTTCACAAGGCTACCTGATGTTTATCACTTTTGAACCTGAACCTGAATCACATGATATTTTCAAACGATTCGCGAAAGTCTTCGAACAGACCTATACACGTTTCCTCGATCTGCAAAAGGCCGAGGCCCAAGCCAGGGAAGCACAGATAGAGGCTGCTTTGGAAAAGGTACGGTCTCGAAGTATGGCCATGCACAAGAGTGAGGAACTGGCTGACGTGATCGCTGTGGTTTCAGAACAATTGCAGCAACTCAAGATCCGGTTTGATCATGTAAGCTTTGCTATCAACAGCAAGTCGGAGGACTACCATTTCTGGACCGCGTTGTACGGAAAACCGCGTCCTTTCGAACTTAAGGTCCCCTATCTCGACAATCCCATTGCCAATCGGGCAATAGAGATACGGGCAAAAGGACTAAACTTTTATCAGGACACCCTCACCCCTGAGGAGAACAGGGAATGGCTCGAACATGCCTTCAAATATAATCCGGCGGATTATTTGTCAGCGGAGGAAAAAGCCTATGTTATGAGCCGTGGTTTTTCAAGGTCTTTTGTTATCATGCCCAACATCATATTGAATGTGGGCAACTATGCCTCCAAGCCCTACTCGGAGGAGGAGAACGAGATCATCAAACGGTTTGCCGGGGTTTTCGAACAATCGTATACCCGTTTCCTTGATCTTCAAAAAGCCGAAGCCCAGGCACGGAAAGCACAGATTGAAACGGCCCTGGAAAGAGTACGTAGCAGGACTATGGGAATGCACAAAAGCGAGGAGCTCAAAGATGTCGTAAAGGTGATCTTCGACCAGCTGGCCCACCTGGGCATCAATGCCGAGCATGCAGGTATTGTCGTTGATTATGAACCCAAAAAGGATTGGCATTTTTGGATAGCCGACACACAGGATATTCCAGCAAAGGTTACTGTCCCTTATCTGGACCTGGTCTGGGACCGGCAATTCACCGAAGCGAAAAAGAAAGGTGAGCATTTCTTTACAACGCTATTGGATTTTGAAGAAAAGAACAGCTTTTATAAAGAACTGCTGCCCCACATTAAAGGATTGACTAAAAAGGCACGGGATTTTTATTTCAGTTGTCCAGGACTTGCCGGATCAACGGTCATCCAAAAGGATATCGGTCTCTATATTGAAAATTTCTCCGGAACACCTTATTCAGGGGAGGAAAATGATATCCTCATGCGTTTTGCCAAAGTTTTTCAGCAGACCTATACCCGTTTCATTGACCTGCAGAAAGCGGAGGCACAGGCACGGGAAGCACAGATAGAAGCGGCATTGGAAAAGGTACGTAGCCGGTCAATCGGCATGCAGAAAAGTGAAGAGTTAAGAGAGGTCATACAGGTGATACACGACCAACTTATCCATTTGAACTTCCAGATAGATGCTGCAGGCTTTACCCTGGATTATCATCAAAATAATGACTGGAACACCTGGATCGCCAATAAAAGTGGTTCACTTCCTTCCCTCATGTTTATCCCTTATATAGATCATCCGCAATTCAACTACTACAAATATGCAAAAGAAAAGGGACTGGACTTCCTTGCCAACACGCTCACCTTTGAAGAAAAGAACAGCATTTTTAATTATATGTTCGGGTTTATGGGGGATTATCCCCGGGCCGAAAAAGACGAACTGCTGAGTAAACCCGGATTGGCCATCTCCCAGGCTTTTTTAAAAAATATCTCCCTATGGATCTATAACCTGGATGCAATCCCTTATTCAGAAGAGGAGAATAACACACTCATGCGTTTTGCAAAAGTTTTTGAACAAACCTATGTGCGGTTCAATGACCTGCAAAAAGCCGAAATCCAGGCAAGGGAAGCGAACATTGAAACAGCCCTGGAGAAGGTCCGTTCCAGAACAATGGCCATGCAGACCAGTGATGAATTGGGTGATGTGGCCTCTGTATTGTTCAAGGAGTTAAACCAATTAGTGGATAATCTATGGACCTGCGGTTTCGTATTGTGTGAAAATAACCGCACAGAAGATGAATGGTGGTTAAGTACCGGTGATGGCTTTATTCCGGCTTTATATTTGCCCAATATCGGGGATGTCACCCATCACAACATTTATAAAGCATGGGAAAAAGGCGAGACCTATCATACCGAGCAATTGGAGGGTCAGGCCCTGCAGGAGCATTATGACTGGCTGATGGATATCCCGGTTGCCCGAAACATATTTGAAGAAATGCTGGCTTCCGGACAGGCATTGCCCACCTGGCAAAAACTACACTGCGCTTATTTTTCCTATGGGTATCTCGTGATGATTACCCAGGTACCCTGTGCCGAAGAACAGATTTTCAAACGCTTCGCACAGGTCTTTGACCAGACCTATACCCGTTTCCTGGATCTCCAAAAAGCGGAAGCATTGGCTAAAAAAGCCAAAATAGAAGTGGCTTTGGAAAGGGTCCGTGCAAGGGCGCTGGCCATGCAACAACCCGAAGAATTGGTAGAAGTAGCCGATGTGATGCGGCACGAAATGGGACTGCTGGGCGTGGAGGCCCTGGAAACCAGTTCGATCTATCTAAATAAGGAAGCAACTGGGCAAGCGGAGTGCTGGTATTCCCTAAAAGATATTCGCGAAGGAGAAAAGAATATGGTGGCGGATCATTTTAATCTTAACTATCAGGATACCTGGGTGGGCCGGCAAATGCTCGCTTTTTACCAATCGAACAAGAAAGAAATTTCCATTGTTATGAAGGGCAACCATCGAAAGGAATGGATCGACTACTGTGCCCAAAAATCGCCGGTTTTCCAGGGTTATTATGGCGAAGTGATCCCTGAACGTACTTACCATATGTGCAAATTTTCCAACGGGGCCATCGGGGCAGCCACACCCGGTGCGGTTTCTGCCGAAAGTTGGGATTTGTTGAGACGTGCTGCATCAGTTTTTTCGCTGGCCTATTCAAGGTTCAAGGATTTAACCCAGGCACGTATGGACCTGCAGCAGCTAAAGGAAGAAAAACTTAGGGCAGAAACCGCACTGGGCGAATTAAAGGCCACCCAATCCCAACTCATCCAGTCCGAAAAAATGGCAAGTTTGGGAGAATTGACCGCCGGAATTGCCCATGAGATCCAAAACCCGTTGAACTTTGTCAATAATTTCTCAGAAGTTAGCAACGAGCTGATCGATGAGATGAATGAAGAAATAGAAAAAGGGGATCTGGAAGAAGCAAAGGCCATTGCCATTGATATTAAGCAAAACCTGGAAAAAATACACCACCACGGCACACGGGCCGATGCCATTGTAAAAGGCATGCTGCAGCACAGCCGCAGCAGCAGCGGTGAAAGAGAACCCACAGATATCAATGAACTGGCAGACGAATATTTGCGCCTGGCCTACCATGGGTTACGGGCTAAGGATAAAACATTTAATGCCACCATGAACACCAATTTCGATCCTACGATCGGCAAGGTCGATGTCATTCCGCAAGATATGGGCCGGGTGATCCTGAACCTGATCACGAACGCCTTTTATGTAGTGAACGAGAAATCCTCCTTCGCTATAGCTTCGGAGGATAATTATGAACCTACCGTTTGGGTGAGCACCAAAAAAGATAAAAAGCAGGTAACGATCAGTGTCAGGGACAACGGCAACGGCATCCCTGAAAAAGTGAAGGACAAGATCTTCCAGCCTTTCTTCACCACTAAGCCCACCGGGCAAGGTACGGGATTGGGATTATCCCTGTCGTACGATATCGTGAAAGCCCATGGGGGGGAGTTGAAGGTGGACTCAACAGAAAATACCGGTTTACCCGGTCAACAGACTGGAACGGAGTTTATTATTAAATTGCCAATTCATACGATATAATATGAAATCAAAATCGATCAAAGGAAAATCTACGAAAGAAATAAAAAGTGCTTTAGACCAAAGTATGGAGGATGGTTTTAAACCTACATTGGCGATCGCTTTTATTTCAAAAAGCCAGGACATAAATGCCATCAGCAAAATGCTCGATGCAGCAGGCATAGAAGTCTTTGGTGTTACAACCAACGGTGAGTTCATCGACGAAGAAACGGAGAAAGGTTCGGCTGCCCTTCTGTTACTCGACATGAACAAAAATTATTTTCAAATCTATTTTGAAGAATATCCTGACAGGAATTACAGGGAGGTAGCAACAAATATTGCACAAAGAGCAAATGCAAGATTTTCAACACCTGCTTTTTTAATAGGACTCAGCGAGAATAATGTGGATGGAGAAGAAATCCTGCATGGATTGGAAGATGTAATTGGAAAAGATGTAAAGGCTTTTGGAGGCTGTGCCGGAGATGATTATTCTTTTACCGAAACAATTGTTTTCACAAATGGAAAAGTAAGTCGCCATGCCATGCTTTGTATTGCTTTGGATGAGTCAAAGGTGAAGATAAAAGGTATTGCCACCTGCGGATGGAAAGCAGTAGGTACTGAAAAAACAGTAACCAAAAGTGTAGGGAACCATGTTTATACAGTAGATGATATGCCCGTATTGGATATTACAGTCAAATATGGTGGCCTTAAGGATATTAATCCCGAAAATAAAGACGTATTAATAGAATTGGCAGCCAATTTTCCGTTACAATTACAAAGGGAAAAAGGTGATCCTGTGATGCGGCCCGGACTGGTGATAGACTGGACCGATCATTCCTTTTATACGATGGGTTCTGTGCCGCAGGGTTCAAAAGTCCGTTTCTCTTTACCGCCGGATTTTGATGTGATGGAAAAAGTAATCAAGGGAGTTGAAAATTTGAAAGCAACTGAAATGCCTGAAGCTGATGCATTGATAGTATTCAGTTGCGCCGGAAGAATCCTTTCATTAGGGCCCTTGATGCCACAAGAAATAGAAGGTATAAAAAACGTATGGAATGTACCCATGGTTGGCATGTTCAGCAATGGAGAATTAGCAAGAGCAACCGGGGGCAATCTTGAAATGCAGAACCTAACCACCTGCTGCGTGGCAATAAAGGAACAATAAAGAGTTTAATTGCGTCTGTGTCTATGAAAGCAAAATCGATCAAAGGAAATTCTACGGAAGACATAAAAAGGGCCTTGGAACAAAGTATGGCCGATGGTTTTTGCCCAACTATTGGGATCGTCTTTATATCGATCAAACAGGATAGAAAAGCCATTTGTGACATCCTCCATCATGAAGGAATTGAGGTTCTGGGTGCCACCTCATGCGGCGAGTTTATCGATGGGCATCAAAGTGAAGGAGGGGCGGCAATCTTATTGATGGAGTTGAATCCAGACCACTTCACTATTTTATTTGAACCGGTTGACGAGGAAAGGCTGCAGGAGATATCGAGGGCTTTTGCCATGAAAGCCTTAAAAAAATTCAAAAGGCCTGCCTTTATTCTTTGCACTACCGGTTTGTCAAAAAAAGCTGAAATGCTTGATGGAGAGACGGTGGTAAAAAGTATTGAAGAAATCGTTGGGCCTCAGGTAAATATATGTGGAGGAATGGCCGGAGATGATTGGTCATTTACAGGAACCTATGTTTTTACACATGAAAAAGAAACCGATATTGGCATTGCCGCCCTGGTACTTGACGAAGACCACATCCTTGTACAGGGTATGGCCATCTCAGGCTGGAAACCCCTTGGTATTTCCAGAACCATTACCAAAAGTGAGGGCAAAAGAATCATTACCATTGACGGGATGCCAGCCCTGGATATGTATTTGAAATATTTGGGTGAGTCTTATGATGATGGTAAAGGAAAATATGATTTTTTTGAAGACGTGGCAGTTCATTATCCTTTTTTGGTAGAACGAGATTCAGGTACATCAATGATGGTTACGCCGATGTCGGTAGATAAAACTGAGCAGGCACTGATCTGTGACGTAGTGGTAAAACAAGGATCGAAACTTAGTTTTACGATGCCACCTGATTTTGATTTTGTTGAACAAGTTTTGGAAAAGGCCAGTGAACTTAAAAATGTAACCCGTAAGGATGCGGATGCCTTACTGGTCTTTTCCTGTGCGGGAAGGGTCAGTGCACTTGGGCCTCTGGCAAATCTTGAAAACGAAGGCCTTGCGGAGGTATGGAAGGCGCCCATGGCCGGTTTTTACACTTATGGAGAATACGGAAGGGCATTGAATGAAGGGCAGGAGTTTCATTCTACCACCAATAGCTGGGTGACATTAAAAGAAAAATAATACGATATATGAACCAACAGCTTCAAACGATACTCGATTTTATTCAGCAAAATGAAAGCATTACGGCTGAAAAAAAAATGGCCCTTGCCAAGCTATTGAAAAAGGTGAACAGCGATCTGGAAATTTCAGAGTTCAAACTGGAACGGACAGAAAAAGTAAAAAGAACGACAGCCATCCTTTTAGAAGAAACCATTGAAGAACTGGAACAGAAAAGAAAAGCCATCGAGGAAACCAACGCGGCCCTTAGCAGATCCTTGGAAGAATTAAAAGCCACCCAATCCCAATTGATCCAATCCGAAAAAATGGCGAGCCTTGGAGAATTGACCGCCGGTATTGCACACGAAATTCAAAATCCCCTAAACTTTGTCAATAATTTTTCGGAGGTAAGCAATGAGCTCATTGATGAGATGAAGGAAGAATTTGAAAAAGGGGATAAAGAAGAAGCATTCGCCATTGCCGATGATATCAAACAAAACCTTGAAAAAATCCATCATCATGGTAAACGGGCCGATGCCATCGTCAAGGGCATGTTGCAGCACAGCCGCAGCAACAGTGGCACAAAAGAACCCACAGACATCAATGAACTGGCCGATGAATATTTGCGGTTGGCCTATCACGGTTTAAGGGCCAAGGACAAATCCTTTAACGCTACCCTGGAGACAGATTTTGATGAAGGCATTGGCAAAATCCATGTGGTTCCCCAGGATATCGGACGAGTGCTGTTGAATCTGATCAATAATGCATTTTATGCGGTCAATGAGAAATCCTCCTTCATCAATTTATCCAGCGAAGCCTTGGCGAAGCTGGAAGCTTCGGAGGATAATTATGAACCTACCGTTTGGGTGAGCACAAAAAAAGACAAAAACCAGGTCACGATCAATGTCAGGGACAATGGAAATGGCATCCCCAAAAAGGTAGTGGATAAAATCTTCCAGCCCTTTTTTACCACCAAGCCCACCGGTCAGGGAACAGGGCTGGGATTATCCTTATCTTATGATATTGTAAAAGCGCATGGAGGGGAGATAACGGTAAAAAGTAAAGCCGGTGAAGGAACAACGATTACAATAGCATTGCCAGCATAATATTGTTTTGCATTTCGGATTATTCTTTGATAGATTTTAGCACCAAACTTCATTAGTGTAGTTTTGGAAGACAAATGGAAAAAAACCTTGGAAGAACATACCCGCCCATCCATAGGGATGGAAAAAGAGGCAGTAAATTCCTAATAGTTTTCTTTTAATAACCTTATTTTATTAATAGGGAAGTAATTTTTCATATCTTTTAAATGTTTTTGTGTGCAATATTCCCTCGACACGCGTTTTGTTGGCTTTTATCTTTAGCGTATTCATTTACATTAGCCTCAATTATTTGGATTCGAAATTTGTGAAATAATTCACCAATTGGATTTCAAAGACCGATTTTCTTTGTTTTAAAAACTAGGGCATATGAGACTAATAATTGCATTTCTGTTTACACTATCCCAAATTATTGGCTCGAATTTGGTCTCTGCTCAGGAGGTGGTGATATCTGGTACAGTTTCCGATGTCAATGGCCCCCTAATTGGGGCGAACGTATTGGAAAAAGGCACCACCAACGGGGCACAAACCGATTTTAATGGTAATTTTTCCCTTGAGGTCTCTGATGTAAATGCCACCTTGGTGTTCTCCTACATTGGGTATGCAAATAAAGAAGTTCCGGTAAATGGACAAACAACCTTAGAAATAAATTTGGAGGTAACTACCGCTAATTTGGATGAGGTTATTGTTATTGCCTATGGGACGACAACAGTAAAAGATGCCACGGGTTCTCTTAGTGCAGTAGCTTCCAAGGATTTTAATAGGGGTGTTATCATTTCACCTGAACAACTGATACAAGGTAAAGCCGCGGGGGTGCAGATAACAGTGTCTAGTGGAGAACCCGGTGCAGGTATTGAAACTCGTATCAGGGGAAGTAATTCCGTACGCTCCAACAACAATCCATTATTTGTTGTAGACGGTGTACCACTTGATGGAGGTACAACATCCTCATTAGATTCGGATAGGCCCCCTAGAAACCCATTGAACTTTTTGAATCCTTCAGATATTGAAAGTATAAGTATTCTTAAAGATGCCTCCTCTACGGCAATTTATGGGTCTCGAGGTGCTAATGGCGTTGTTATCATTACAACAAAAAGTGGTAAGACCAGTGGCCCTGGTGTTTTAGAATTTTCCTCATCTGTAAGTATTTCTTCTGTTGCCAGGAAATTTGATCTATTGAATAGAGAGGAGTTCTTAGCAGGAATCACACAGTTTGGTGGTGATGCCGTTGCACTTGATTTTGGTGACAATACAGATTGGCAAGATTTTGTTACAAGAACGAGCATATCGCAAAATCAAAATTTATCCTGGTCCAAAAATTATGGTAAAGGAAACATAATCGCAACTTTTGGTTACGGAAAGGAAAACGGTATTATAAAAAAGACCTCCCTGGAAAGGGTTACCGGAAGACTTAATTGGTCTCACCGCTTCTTCGACGACAAGCTGGAGCTTAGTTTTCGAGGGACATTGTCCAAAGTAAATGATGAGGCTTTTTCCCCTATACAGGCTTTATCTCTTGCTTATACAGCCAACCCTACTATTCCCACGAGCCTGGATTTTATTTCAGCTGGTATTCTAACGCCTTCAGAAGTTCTGGAATATCAACAGATCACGGGTTCTACAAATAGATTTTTAGGAAATTTTTCAGTCGATTA
>Ga0316191_10002869_pt1 | contig 12628 bp, 14 predicted proteins | sample Eddworburr2cm_MG_FD_204928 | JGI IMG/M metagenome (GOLD analysis project Ga0316191, IMG submission 204928) | Coastal sediment microbial communities from Maine, United States - Eddy worm burrow 2 cm | ecosystem: Environmental > Aquatic > Marine > Coastal > Sediment | place: USA: Maine...
GATGGCAGTGCCCGACGCTGATGGTAACGATACCGCCGAAACCATCCAGGTAACGACGGCCGTTTTCATCATAGAGATACTGCATGGAACCCTCGACAATCATTACCGGATTCTTGTAGTATGTCAGCAATGCCGGTGACAGGTAACGATTTCTTAAATCGCGAACCTCGCCTAACGTGGGGCCGTCATAGGAACGGGGTTGATGGTCGTACGGCGGTAATTCGGGGAGGGTGCTCGATACGAATGTGTTCATGGTAGACCTCCATTTAGGGCATTTTTAATAATCACCGATAAACCCCCGGCTATGCCGGGGAGACGCGCAGAGTTTGACAATTCCTGGAGAATAAGAAAGCCTCGAGTCAGTGAACCGCCCAAAGCTCACTTGCAGGAGGCTTTCAATGAAAGACAAAAGGAGTTTAAGCCACAGCACGTACGATTGCAAGTACCATTTGTTTGGATTCCGAAATACCGGAAAAGGTTCTATATGGTCACTTGAGAAAACATAATTGATTGAAAATTTTTGTTGACAAGCACGAACGATCGTACTATTTTTTAACCATGACAAGGGGTGAAGACACGAAACAGACAATTCTTGAAAGTGGTTTGGATATGGCCAGCCAACTCGGGTTGGAGGCTGTTTCCATCGGTGGACTGGCCAAAAAGACCGACATGTCGAAGAGCGGCCTGTTCGCCCATTTCCAGTCCAAGGAAAACCTGCAAATCGAGATCCTCAAGCATGCCGCCGATTTGTTTGCCGCCGACGTGGTGGTACCGGCTCTTAAAACCAAGGCCGGCACTGGGCGCATCGAGGCGCTTGTGAATAATTGGATTCGCTGGACCGACATGCTTACCGGTGGCTGTATCTTTGTTGCGGCCAGCACCGATTTCAAGGATCGCCCCGGCAAGGTCCGCGACGTGTTGTTGCGTCAGCAGGAAGCCTGGATCGACTGCCTGCGGCGTATGGCTCAATCGGCCATAGCGAGCGGAGACTTCCGCGAAGACATAGACTGCGACCAGTTTGCCTTTGAGCTGTATTCGCTTCTGCTCGGATTTCATCTCTACTATAAACTGCTCAATAACAAGGATATCCAGGAACACCAGCGCAAAGCATTGAAGCGGCTGCTGGACGACTACCAACGCTCACCCTAATTTCTGTATTCATCCTTTTACCGATATCATCATAAAGGGGGGAACGATGTCCAATTATCATATAAATCGGCATATTTATAGCACGAACGTTCGTGCATTTAATATAAGGCGCAAAGCCGTCGAGAGTTTCATCAAGATGTTATGGCACCTGGTGCCGGCCTTCACCCTGCAGCGGGTTGCCGATTTGTTTTTTGCGCCGGTCCGGCCAAACCTCAGCGCAGAGCAAAGCCGGATGATCGACCATTTGGGTCGGCCGCAGGCCAAAGCGCAGTAGCTTGGTTTGAAACTCACTTTTCGGCAGCCGGGTGCCGATCAACAGCCGGGCTGTCAAGGAGGAAGAAACGATGAACACCATTATCGATCGTTACCGGGAAGCCAACGAGGAAGAACGGCTCAACCTGTTTTTATCTTTTCGGGATCTGCGAAATGACTTCATCGCTATCCAACTGCAGGAATATCAGGGGAAAAAACGCAAAGCCGCACAGCTGCGATACCGTCCCATAAACCCATGCGCCAGTCTGGTGAACCGGTTAAGGCGGAGTTTCACCTAACTTGTGCCCATCCACGGTTTCAATAAGGGCACTGATTAGTTTCCGATTCAGAAATCGCCATTTTCCGCAAGTTCAAGGAAATCAGCGGCATTGCGCGGAGGCGTACTCATGTACGCCGCACAAGCGATTCCGCCGATTGACGCCGAAATTGCGGAAAAGGGCCATTTATGGACGGAAACTAACTTGTTCACTCGTAATATAGCATCATGCAGACCGTGGCTCCGGTGTGGAAGAAGCGCCATTTGCCGGAAAGAAATCAGGTTTATGAATTGATTACATTGAATTTATATCCTTCGATAGAGATTGCCCGAATGATTTCCGGCAGGGCAGGGATAGGGGGTTACCCCCTCGAGAAAATTCTTGTCTTGAAAAATTTTCCATGCTAAGAGGCTGAACGTTTAAAGCTTAAAACGATGCGGGATGAGACTACGACGGTCAATATTGCCGTATGCGGCGCATCGCTTTTTGAATCACTCGGTCACGTGCCAATTTAATACCCTTATCGGGACAGATGCGACGGTATAGGAGGAGGTGCACATGCAGCAGGGCAGCAAGTTTTTTACCATTATTGCGGTACTGGTCATCGGCGTCATGTTGCAAATCATGCTGGTTTTCGCCGACCAGAGAGGGGCTCCGGCCAAGACGGCGGTTGCATTCTCCAAAGCCTACTTCGAGCTTGACCCCGCGATGGTAAAGTACCTGTGCAGCGCCTACACCGCCAGTGAGGAGGGCGATGTGGTGGGTGATTACCTGAGCCGCGTGGTCGATGACGCCAGCGTCGTCGGTTTTGACCGCAATTACATGCGCAGCCGACTCTATTCGGTCCACACCGAGATTATCAGCCAAAGCGATACAGAGGCCGAGGTGCGTATCCTCGCCGAACGGAAACGGAATATCAACCCCATATTCACCGTTGTCGGTCGCTTGTTTTCCATCGGCGAAACTTACCCTGTTGACGAAACGCTTAAACTCGTCAAAGAAGATGGCCGTTGGAAAGTCTGCGGCAGGGCTTTTTCCCTGACGGTTTGAGTTCTGCTGCGTTCCCTGCCGCTTGCCGCAGAAGGCCAGGCGGCATCGCAGCACCGGTTTCGGCCGCCCAATTGACGAGCCTGTCGATAACCGCCGGTTTCTTCCATGGTGACTGTATACACACAGTTGCAAAGACGCGCCCGTCAGATTGTATCCCGATACCCTCCGCCTGATTTTTACACGGAACTTTCCCGCGCTTTCAGCTTGTCCCGCTTTAGCTTCGACACTCATCCGACTATCTCGGATCTACGCTTCTTCGTGACCCAACGGTTGGAGGATGATTTCGGGCACGGTCTTCTGCATGCCACCAAGGTAGCCCTCGATGCCGGCTGCCTGATGATGACCGAAGGCGAGCGCATCGGTTATAGCCCGCGATTGATTAAAAGACTCATGGTGGTCGTCCAGAGTGCGGCGCTGTTGCACGACCTCAAACGCAAGGAACCGGATCATGCTGTCCGCGGGGCCTCATTTGCCGCAGTTTTGCTCGGCGATTATCCCTTTTCGATCGAGGAGCGGGAAGACGTCCGGCTGGCCATCCTCGATCACGAGGCCTTCAAAAAGCGGGTGCCGATCAACAGCCGGCGTGGTGCCCTGGTTTCAGACTGCCTTTACGACGCCGACAAGTTCCGCTGGGGACCGGACAATTTTACCGATACGCTGTGGCTTATGGTCTTCTTTCAAAATCCGCCGTTCGAGGATTTCGTGGCGAGTTTTCCCAAAGGACTGCAGAGCCTTTCCAGAATTCGGGAAACCTTTCGTACGGCAACCGGCCGACTCTACGGACCGCGGTTTATCGATATCGGTATTGATGTGGGAGAAGAGCTTTTCGAGGTGATCAAGACCGAGTTTTTGCATCCAACCTGAGGTCCGGTGCCGGCTTTGGTCAACCGATGTGAGTGAATCATCAACCGTGTTTTAAAACTCAAAAGGAAGTTTGACGCCTTATTGGCTTTACAGCTGAACCGCATCTTTCCTCCGCTGATGCGGGATTTCGCTGCGCTCAACTGACGGACCTGCGCTAACCTTGACAATCGCCCTATTTAACACGAAAATAGAATTTCCATGCACCGTGGCGGCCCGAAGGGCCGTGAGCGTTTAGTTAAAATATAGAGTCCATTGGCAAAAACTACGCCAGTGATCTCATTTTGGGATTATTTCAGCGCGCATCCTATTAAATATCCACCCAAACGCTGCTCTGGAATAATGTTTTTAATAGAGGCCACCATGCCACATTGTTTCAGCCGGTCCATTGCCTGTCTCTGCTCAGCCGCCTTGCTGCTTTTGGTCGTCGACGCCTGGGCCGGTGGACCCGAGCGGGCTTTTTCGCCGGGTGAAAGACTGTCGTTTCAAATCAAGTGGGGTCCCATCCCGGCAGGAGAAGCCGTTTTGGAGGTTCTGCCCATGGAAAGGCGAGATGGCACACCCGTCTACCATTTCGCGATGGAAGTCAAGACCAATGCCTTCCTCGATTTATTCTACTATTACCGCAGCCGGATCGACGCCTATGCCGAACTGCCTATGAACCGCTCGCTCCTTTACAAACAAACAACACAAACCGGCCGCAAGATAAAAGACGTCATTGTTGACTTCGACTGGCAGAACAACCTGGCCCATTTCCATCGAACCGAAACATTCTTCCGTCCGAAGCGGAAGACCAACGTCAAGTCGCTCGAGACGCCTCTTTTACCGGGAACATTCGATCCCTTGTCGGCCTTTTACTACACGCGAATGCTGGCCCCGCAGGAGAGAACCCTGGTCACACGTCCGATTTCGGATGGAAAACGAACGCTCCGCGCCAATCTAAAGGTGGTCGGAAGAGAAACCATTACGTTGAACGGGCAATCCTACGACACCTTCCTGGTGGAACCGGACCTTAAGGGCGTCAATCCGGTTTTTGAAAAAGAGGCCGGTGCCACCATCCTGATCTGGGTGTCGGCGGACAACCACCGGATCCCCATCAAACTCAAAAGCAAGGTGCTTATCGGCAGTTTCACGGGTGAGCTGGTCGGTGTAGAGGGCGTTCAGGGTTACGACGACACCGGTATGGCCGGTGGAGGCCGGATCTCAACTGCACCTGCCGCTGCACCGGGCAGTTTCCCGGAATCTTAATCAAAAGGATGGATCACCAATGGAAAAAGCGTTTCAGGATTACTATCCGGATTATTCCAGCCACTGTTACGGCTGCGGGCGGCTCAACAGTGCCGGTCTTCAGATCAAAAGTTACTGGGACGGCGAGGAAACCGTCTGCCGGTTCGATCCTAAACCGTATCACACCGCGATTCCCGGTTTCGTTTACGGCGGCTTGATCGCCTCGTTGATCGACTGCCACTCCACCGGCACCGCCGCTGCAGCGGCCTACCGGGCCGCAGGACGGGCGATGGACACCGATCCGCCGCTGCGATTTCTAACCGCCGCCCTGCACGTCGATTATCTGCGACCCACGCCGATCGACGGTCCGCTGGAGGTGCGAGCGCGGATCAAGGAGATCAAGGGGCGCAAGGTGGTGGTGTCTTCGCAGCTTCTGGCCGGCGGCCAGGTCTGTGCCCGCGGAGAGGTCGTGGCCGTGCAGGTGCCGGAGCATTTAGCGCCAGGTGGGAAGTGACGGGCATCGGGCAATAGAAGATTGTGGCAGTTCCCTAAAGGTAGCCGAAAGACCCCGACTCAAAGAATCATAAAGAATTACTGCCGTCGCTTCTGTCGAAGAACCGGTACAGCGTAGACCGGGAGACGCCGAGTATTTTTGCGGCATCGCGTTTATTGCCACTCGCCATCTCGAGCGCTTCGGTAACCTGCGAATCTGTCAGTTTCAGTTTGCGTTTTCTCTTGTAGGGTTTTTTAAGAGGTTCTGACGGGTTCAAATTCGGGGGTAGATCAGCGGGTGTGATGACATCGGATGTCGTCCTGACGGAAGCGTACTGAAGCACGTTGCGAAGTTCACGCACATTGCCTGGCCAGGAGTAATTCATCAACATATTATCCACTTCGGGCGATATCGTGACCTTTTGTGTCCACGAATTCGTGCTGAACTCCGTTAAAAAATAATCGCAGAGGATGGGGACATCTTCTTTCCGCGCTCGCAGCGGCGGCACCGTTATCGGCATGACGCTCAAGCGATAATACAAATCCTGCCGAAAGCGGCCCTCCCTGGTTTCTATTTCGAGCCGGGTATTGGTTGCACTGATGATGCGGACATCGACGCAGGTCGTGCGGTTGCTGCCGACCGGTTCGAAACACCCGTTTTGCAGAACGCGCAAGAATTTTACCTGAATGGCGGGGCTCAGCTCGCCAACCTCATCCAAGAACAGGGTACCGCCGTTGGCGACGGCAAATCGGCCTTTTTTGGTGCTATCTGCTCCGGTGAAAGCGCCTTTTACGTGCCCAAAGAGTTCTGATTCCAATAAGCCTTCAGGCAGTGCACCACAGTTGACAGGGACAAAATTCTTTTGGGCGCGTTGACTTTCTTTGTGAAGAGCAAGAGCAACTAATTCTTTGCCGGTACCACTCTCACCTTGAATCAGAACGTGGGCATCACTTTGGGCAATTTGCTTGATCGTCTCGAATAACTCTCTCATTATCGCGCTGTCGCCAATAATCCCTCTGTATCCGTCTCTCATTTCTATCGGTGAGACACTATCAATGCTTCTTAGATGCTCAAGAATAATAATGGCAAACCGCTTTTTGGCGAAAATGAATGGAAGAACCCTGACCGACAAGGGTATATCCCTGACCTGACCATTAGCTGAAACGGCAAGGGTTGTGTGTGTTTTTTGTTTTTTGAGATCGAGGTGACGGCCAACTCCCGTACGGCACAAATCTGGCAATCACTGATAAAGCCGCAACTAACGGAACTTTCAATCGCATTGAGGCAACCGAGCGCATAACCGAAAGGCTTGCCGGCGACAGAATCGCCTTTTATGCCGAATACGTCCTGCATCAGCGAGTTCACGGTCAATATCAGCCCCTCGGCGTCGATGACCATCAGTCCGCAGGGGAGCGCATCGAAGATGGTTTTTACAAAGGCGTAATTTGAAACGAGCTCTCTGATGGTAATCATTAAGACACCAGAATGAGTAATGACGGCCTGATAACTGTCTTATTATGTTGGAATATAATCTTTTACGAGCCGTTTGATTCGGTAGGCACAGTCTCTGATAGCACCGTATAAGACGATGCAGTCGTCTTTTTCACATTTTTCCATGCCGCGGTCCGCAATTCGCAGCATGCCCTCGGATAATTCGATTGCTTCTATGACATCTGTTCTTTCCATACGAGAGATTTTCCGATTGAGGTTAATTCATCTAGTTTGGGTCCTGCAGAGCAATTACAATGCCAGAGACCATTTTGGTTAGGTGGCAAATCATAACTTTATAATATCTTTATATTAAAAGAGCGTGACGGGAATCTGCGCGAACCAACGGGTCCCAGGAGGTTTTCAGCCAAAACGGGACACGGCCAGACACAACTGACGCTCCCTAAATAATTTGATAATAATTTTAATTAGTTGATAAAAATTCCGTTCCTGGCCTCCGGAGGCATTATTTGAAACACTGGAACACTTTAATGAGACACTCGATAATTATTGATAATACCGGAATTTCATTATGTCACCCCGGCGGCTCATTTGTGGGCACTACATTGTCCCATGCACTGTCTCTATGTCCCATCATCTAATGCGACGCAAAAAAAACGTCATTCAGCCATAAGAATTTGAAATTAAGTTAAATATTCATTATTATTCCTGCCGCCTGCATTTTTTGCGTCCCTTCAGTCGGAGCAATTCGATGTCTTTCAAATAGTCTGTATTTTCAACCATAAATAAAAAATAATATTATTTTTCAGTTAGTTATTGGCCATTGTCCGAGTTCGGGTATGTTTGGCATTTGTATTGCATAGTATGTTGAAAAAGTTGGTTAAATACCTCAACTGAACGCGTGTTGAGGTTGCCTCTCCGGAAAAATAGGCTTTGCTTTGTTTGAATATGCAAAAGATTAAACGTGGTAAACATTTCAATGGGTTGGCCGAGACAACGTGAAGTTAATGGAAAAATGTGACCGGAATTCTGAATTTCCACCCGCAACCGATCCCCAATAACAGCGGCTGCACCTTCCGGGGATTTACAAATAGGAAAGGCGGTTCGACATGCCACAGCATCGACTGAATTGCTGGGACTTCATGCAATGCGGGAGAGAACCTGACGGTCAAAGGGCCGAAGAACTCGGTGTTTGCCCGGCAGCGGTCGAGGCGTCTTTTGACGGGATCAATTTTGGAAAAAATGCCGGCCGAATCTGTTGGGCGGTTGCCGGTACGTGCTGCGGCGGCAAAGTGCAGGGCACATTCGCCGAAAAAAGAAAATCCTGCGTGACATGCGATTTTTACAAGAATGTTCAGAAACAGGAAGGCAATTCTTCAGCAAAACAAAAACTTCTGAGATTTTTTGCTGAAGATCAGACCGGGGCTATCCTGCTGGATATGGCAAAATGCCGATTCGTGAAAGTCGGAGAGCGAATTGTCGAGCAGGGCGAAATAAGGGACAAGGCCTATATCATTCAGCGGGGCTCTTGTCTCGTCGTCGTCGAGAAGGATGGACAACTGCATCCTGTGGATCATCGCGTGCGGGGAGACATCATCGGCGTCACGTCGATTTTAACCGGGGAACCTCAGAATGCGCACATCGAAGCCGAAACAGACGTGGAGTTATGGACGATAGAGGGATCCGTACTGAACAATATCTCTACAGAGCATCCGGAATTATTTGAATTCTTCACGGAGATCGTCGCCAGCCGGTTTGACACGAAAAGGCCGGTGGCGGACAGGTCAATCGGCAAGTACGTTGCTTCGGATATCATTGGACGAGGCGCCTTCGCCATCGTTTACGGCGGCGTTCATTCAAGCCTGAACATGCCCGTAACCATAAAAATGATGAAACACGATTTGGCCATGAACCCCGAATTTTTGGAGAGTTTTGTAAATGAGGCCAAAATTATCGCTAAGTTGAACCACGAGAACATCGTCCAGGTCTACGACATCGAGGAGCGGTATCGCACGGTATTTATCATCATGGAGCGGCTGACAGGCACGGCGTTAAATGATTTGCTGCGGTCGGTATACAAACTTTCACCCAAGAGGGTCGTCAATTTTCTGATTCAAATCGCCAGGGGACTCCAATATGCCCATCGGCACGGTATCGTGCATCAGGACATAAAGCCGGCCAATATTCTCGTACTTCCGGATGACAAGATTAAAATACTCGATTTCGGCCTGGCCTGTCCCGTTGGTTCCGAAAATTTCTTAACGGGAACCCCTTTTTACATGTCCCCCGAGCAGGTGCAATGTTTCCCGGTCGACCAGCGCTCCGATATCTACAGCCTGGGCCTGGTTGTATACGAAATGCTGACCGGCAGAAAACCTTTCGAAGGAAATGATCACTGGAAGGTCATGGAAATGCGGACCGATCGGGACATTCCGGATCCCGCCGAACTGATACCGGATATGCCTGGGCCCTTGCGCGATTTTATCCGTAAAGCCTGTGCCCGAGACCCGGATAAACGGTTTCGGAACATCGCCGAGGTTTTGGCGTCTATGAAATCTCTTGCCGCCGAATACGGCCTTGCGAACGGTGGACCCTACGAACCCAAACGCAAAATACGGATGTTTTATCTGGTTTACGGGGATGAGGATACAAAAGAGCTCAAGGTGGCCGTGGATGACTTTTACATCAAAATGCAGCGCATCGGCGTTGACCTCAAGGCCGGTGATTTGATTGATCTATAAATCTGAATAAGCAATTTGATCATGCAAACGTTTAAAAAAATCATTCTCGCCTTCAAGTTCAGCTCAGCCTGCCGGTCTGCGCTTGAAAAGGCGATACAGCTTTCAATTTTGAACGATGCGGAGCTCTACATCTTTCATGCGTTGGATTACCGGCTTATTGGGAGGGACCAGCGAGATTCAGATCTCTTCGAGCTCAACCAGCAAATGGAGCAGAAATTTGAAACCGAAATAAAACCGCTTATCGATGATTTCCCAAAATTTAAATTCGGGTCCTCACCGAGTGATCCAGCGCTTGAAATTTGCAAAATCGCCCACCAGATCCAAGCAGACCTGATCCTTTTAGGATGCCATGACGAACCAGAGAAACCAAGACTGGCCCGGCTTGATTACGTGGGAGTGACGATTCTCGAAAAGGCTCCTTGCCCGGTGATGCTGATTCCACCCTAAATCGGTATTTATTTCAGGTTTCGGAGCCATGTCGAAGATTAAAAAACAAAACACTCCGTTTGATTAACAGTCCTTGTTTTAGGTGAAAAATGGAAATCAAGGATCTGTATATGAAAACAGTAGAAATAGATGGAAAAATAATCCATATTTACGATGACGGCAGTATCAGAATCCCGCATGAGGGTGTGCAGCTGTGCCTAGATTTGATTGATATTGAACAATTGTACAGTGAATCTAAGAAGGCCCAGAATAGTGGAGGGCCGGACCAGGAAACAAAACGTAACGTTTGTGCGGATAGTTCTTAAAATACAACACCATTTGTGAAGATTAAAGTCCAAACCATGATTCACCGGATTACAATGCCGCTGGGATTTTGCATTATGTCACCGGGCGGGGTATCGAACAGAAACGGATTTATTATTTGACCCACCCATCATTTCATGATACTAATCACAGTAAGGTGTTTCTTCAGCGCTCTCCTCTGTCTAGGATGGCCCGTATTGTAACCAGGGCGCCTATCTTATTCTTCAAATCTCGACGACTATTCCTGGAATAATGATTTCCCGTATGGGCCAATAGTCACTTTCTGGGGAATCTACCACCTGTCATTACCGTGAATAAACGTAGGGGAACCAACAGACAGACAAACAAATATATCCTGCTTAAAGTGTTTGCCAGTGCATTATGCAAATAGCGGAGAAGACAGCACTGCAAGCGGGCAAGTGGCGCGAGGTGCAATAATGATGACCAAAACAAGAAGGAAATATTCTCGACATTTTGACCGTGTTCCTATTTTGTATGCCGGATACGACTCCAATAGTTATAACAAGGCCGTAATGCACAATAGCTGTTCGGATGGAATGTATTTTGAGTCGGACTCGCCAATTCAACCAACAGGTGATCTTTACATAAAAATCCAGGGTCAACGGCCGGGGAGCGATGTGCCTGAGCAGTACAAGGCTTTTCGGGCCCGAGTGAAATGGAGTCGTCAGGGGACGGCAGATAAGATGCCGTGCTATGGAATTGGCGTTCAATTTACGGCCAAGAGCCATCTCTCATACGGTATCAATAGCACCGATTCTGATTGTCTTTGCGATTTTTGTGAGAATCGATCCTCCAGCAAATTGATCCATCAAACAGAAACCGGGATGCAGTTGTGCCCCGATTGCTTACACCACATGGAGACACTTCCTCGCTCTATCGAAGAAGCTGTGGAACGCTTCTTATTGGGAAACGTTGTTTAACAATCTTTCACAGGGTGTTTCCCGAGTTTTCTTTTACTCTCTCAGGGCGATCTGTAGGCGCATCAGGTCGCCTTTCCTTTTTGGTCCATGAGTCTATTTCAGAATCATCAGATTTAATACCGAAATGAGACAATCCCTAGCTTCTAAAAATACCAGAGTATCGTTATGGTTCCATCCGAAAATCAAAAAAAAAGGAGACATCCTAGATAAGATCAGGAAAAAATTTGTATTCGACTATCATTACTCGGATAGGATGCCCCCCTTCAATTTCTTTTGCTATTATGGCTTGGTTGGTTTCAATACACCATTTTGATCCCGTTTCAGCGGATAGGGTTGTCTGGGTAAAGGTGCCCCGGGGTATTTGAGTACTGATACCCCGTATTTCCAATCTGGGGGGCAAATGGCAATATACCGAGCGTATCCACCTGACCCCCCTTCGGTTTTGGCAAATCCAATCGTAATTAAACTGCCCGCTTCAGGAACTTTATCCAAATTGGTCACACCTTCAGCCTGACAAAAATTATTGTAGGCATGGAACTACCATTTTTCGGGTACCTCAGTCGGTCCGTAAATGTCAAACCCAAATACCAAAAGAAGGTATGTGGCCATCGTCGGAGTTTACGGGGTTATCTTGATCGGGATTGCGGTTGTGGCGCTGGCCCGCAATCCGGATCTCACGCCGCGACAGCTGGTCTTCTTCTGGCTGTTCGCCAACGGCCCCGGGACGGCGCTGCTCCTGGCCTTTATGCGGCGGCGGGTGCGGGCCGTGGGACCGATGGTGTTGGCGTTCATGGTGACGGGCGTTACGGGGGCCGTCCTGGCTATCCAGTTTGTCGGCAGCAGCGCCAAGTTGATGCGCGCCGCGGTTGCCGTCGGCAGTCCGTTGGGGCTCAGTGCCACAGAGCTGTTCGTTCTGCTCCACTTGTTCGGTTTTGTGATTTCCGGGGTCCTTGGCTGGGCTCTGCTGCGCTGGATCGGCCGGCGTTACCGCTTGAAGCGCGCAAGTGACCAGTCCCTGACGTTGGATGCCATGTGGCTGCTGTTCGGTGTCGTGCAATCCATAACCCTGGTCTTCGAAGGCTGGGCCTGGATATTTACCGGGTTTGCAGCATTTGCGGTTTACAAGCTGGCTGTCGGGGTCGGCTTTGCGGGGTTGAGGCGGCAGTCTATGGGTGATACCGGCAGACTATCGCTCTTGCTGCTTCGTGTATTTGCTCTGGGTCGGCGCAGCGAGCGTTTGTTTCATATGCTGTCGAAGCTGTGGCTGCGTGCGGGCAGCATCAATCTCATCGCCGGACCCGATTTGGTGACCGCGACGGTTGAGCCCCACGAATTTTTGGACTTTCTCGGCCGGCGGCTGTCGCGCCGCTTCGTCCGGGATGAAGCAGATTTGCAGTCCCGTCAGTCGCGGATGGACGATAAGCCGGATCCGGACGG
>Ga0316191_10002870_pt1 | contig 12628 bp, 7 predicted proteins | sample Eddworburr2cm_MG_FD_204928 | JGI IMG/M metagenome (GOLD analysis project Ga0316191, IMG submission 204928) | Coastal sediment microbial communities from Maine, United States - Eddy worm burrow 2 cm | ecosystem: Environmental > Aquatic > Marine > Coastal > Sediment | place: USA: Maine | collected...
TCATTATGCACTTCAATAGTACTCTTCATGCTCATTCTCTTAGTGACACTTGCCGGATTCCGGGCTAAAAGTAAGCAATAGATTGTGAGAATCTAGAATTTTCACACAAAATATTAGAATTGTTGCCCCACATCCAATATTCACATGAAGCACCTGAAAATGCAAAGGTTCAAGGGCTAAAGGATGCCTTAAGGACTTAGTCAGGTCAATCAGGAAAAACCGGTATCTTTGGACCTTTAAGATGAGAAGTCATGAGAAATCGAATTAGCTACTTGCTTGCAATTGTCTTTATGATGGGGATAGGGGCCTGCAACTCAGATACCGGGTCCTCGAGCCAGGAGGAAGAAGACCAGCCCAAGACGGTCAAAAAGCGCCGGGAGGACGGAACCCTTTCGAGCATCAGTCCTGTAGATGATGAAGGATATGCTCACGGAGTCAAGGTGAATCTTTATGAAGATGGATTGACTGTTCACTCCAAGGTTACCTATGAACACGGACGAAAGCATGGTCCGGCCATCTGGTTTTTTAAGAACGGGAAGATCTACGAACACACCAACTATTATCAGAACCGCAAAAACGGGCTTACCAAGCGATACTACGAAACAGGTGAGCTGTATGAAGAGATAAACTATGACGCTGGGGAAGAATTACCGGGTAAGAAGAAATATACCAAAGAGGGTAAACTGATCGAGCAATGATATACTCTTCTGTGTGCTAAGCACCAGACATATGCTAGCGATCTATTTTTTTAAGGCAATGTAATTCTTGAATTCGCCCAGGCGATTACCTCCCAGGATCCACTTTTCGATCCAGGAGAGAAGCCGGTATTTAGGCAGGTCATGCTTGGAGCGAATGGGATTCTGACTTTGTGCGGGGCCCGAAAACCTTAACTGATCCTTCCAGTCAAAGAGATCCATCCAGGGCTTCATGACGGCCGGATGGCTTCCCCGGTAGCGGGTGCATCTGGAAATATTCCCATAGTCAAAGGCCCGGTCAAAATGACGGGCAGCCACCTGTTCTGCCACCTTCTCCCTGCCTCTGTGGTTGATTCTGAAGGCTTTGATTTTATCCTGCATGACCCTGGGGGGACGCACCCAGCCATAGTGAAAAATTTCGGCCTCCACTTCTGCCACTTTCAGTTTATAGGTCCCTTCCTGCTGCCTGTAATTCAATCCCTCAAAACCAGGGATTTTTCGGAAGGACTGGGCCGATTCCCAGGAATGAATCTCAGGGTGGTTCCGGATGATCCGAATCTCCTTTCGATACCAGCAATGGCCATCCTGCATATGCTCATAATCGCCCCAGAAATGCAGGTAGCGAAAAAGGAGGCCTTCCACCTCATGATCATTAAGCAGTTCCCTGCATCGATTTCTGATGGTCTCCAGGTCCTTCTCGTGAACCACCTCGTCGGACTGCAGGTAAAAAAGCCAGTCGCCCGAACAGAGTTCCTTGGCCAGATCCGTCTGGTGAGCGTGCTCCATGCCCCTGGGATACTTCTCAATATCCCACACAGTATCTACTATCCTGATCTTATCACTTCCAATGGCCTCTATCTCGGCACGGGTGTTATCATCTTTATGGGAATCACCCAGGACCACTACAAATTCATCCACCAGAGGAAGAATCGATTCCACCGATTGCCGCATGGGGTAATACAGCTTGAGGGCATTTTTACCCATGGTGAATCCACTGATCTTCATGTCCTTTTAAAACATTTGCAAAGAATGCAATTTCTTATAAAGTCCTTTGGAATTCTTAATCAACTCATTGTGGGTGCCTCGTTCCACAATCTTTCCTTCATCAATGACCAGGATCAGATCGGCATGTTTGATGGTGGAGAGCCTGTGGGCTATTACAATGGAAGTCCGGTTCTGCATCAGTTTGATGATGGCATCCTGTACCAGCCGTTCCGACTCGGTATCCAGTGCCGAGGTGGCTTCGTCCAGAATCAGAACGGGTGGATTGGCCATGACGGCCCTGGCGATGCTAACCCGTTGTTTCTGACCTCCACTCAGCTTGCCGCCGCTTTCACCCACTCCATATTCATATCCTTCTTCGTTCTCCACGATAAACTCATGGGCATTGGCTACCTTGGCCGCATCAATGATTCGCTCATCGGTCACCTTTCCCTTGCTTCCAAATGCGATGTTATTCTTAAAGGTATCGTTAAACAGTATTGATTGCTGACTCACAATGCCCATAAGGGAACGCAGTGATTTGATTTTATAATCTTTCACAGGGATTCCATCGATCAGCACCTCCCCTTCGGTCGTGTCCATGAACCTGGGAAGCAGGTCCACAAGGGTGGATTTTCCGGAACCCGATTTCCCTACCAGAGCGATGGTCTGACCTTTTTTAATGGTAAAAGATATATCCTTCAGGACATACTCTTTATCGTATTTAAAAGAAACATTCCTGAATTCAATGGACTCTTTGAATCCCTCGGTCTCCACTGCATCGGGACTTTCCACAATTTTATCATCGGCCAGGAGGAGAGAATCCACCCGGTCCACCGAGGCCAGCCCCTTCTGAATATTGATCCAGGCCGTGGAAAACTCCTTGGCTGGAGGGATGATCTGGCTAAATATCATCATGTAAAGGATCAGGCCTGCCCCGCTAAGGACATCAGATCCGCTAAGGACCAGCGAGCCCCCGTAGGCCATAATGACCATCAGCACCATGGTGGCTATGACTTCACTGATGGGACTGGCCAGGTAGCGCCGGCGTACCACTTTCCTGAGTAAGAGTGAAAAAGCCTGGTTGGTCCGGGCAAAACTTTCGGTCATGCGCTTCTCCCCATTAAAAGCCTTGATAATCCTCAGCCCTGAAAGGGTCTCCTCCATCTTGGCCATCAAATCGCCCAGGCGCATCTGTCCTTTGAAAGTGGTTTTCCTGAGATTTCGACCAATGCGGCCAATCAGGATACCCGTAATGGGCAGGATAAGCAGGACAAAGAGGGTCAGATTAAAACTCATCGTAAAAAGAATGACAAGGAAAATAATAATGGTAATGGGATTCCTGAAAAGCATATTGAGAGAGGTAAGCAGGGAGACCTCAATCTCCTGCACATCGCTGGATATCAACGAAATCACATCTCCTTTCCTGGCCTCATTGTAATACGACAGGGGCAGCCTCAGTACCTTTCTATATACTTCATTTCGCAGGTCTCTGACCACAAAGGCCCGGATGGGAGCCAGCACATAATTAGCTGCAAAAAGGAAGCCGTTCTTAAGCAAACTAAAGACCACTACAAGAATGCTCACAAGAGCAAGTGCCCCTGCAGCATCTCTGGTCACCATGATCTGAGACATGTAATAATTCAATGTATGCAGGAGATAGTCTGTGCTCAGCTCAAACTCCATCCGCTCCAGCACCATTTCCTGATTATCAAACAGCACTTCCAGAAAGGGAATGACCATGGCAAAGGAGAAGAGGGCAAAAAAGGCTCCCAGAATGTTATAGAGTACATTCTGTGCCACATACCATTTATAAGGGAACAAATAGCGTAAAAGCTTGAAAAATCTTTTCATGGGAATTCCAGTTTAATCGCAACAGGATCTTACAATCCCGTATAATTCCAGGGGGTAATTTTATGAAGTTCCGCCTTCACCTCAGGCCCCACATCCAGACTATCGATAAAGCGTTTGATGGTATTTTCGTTTACTCCTTCGTTGGTGCGGGTCAGGTCGAGAAGAGCTTCATAGGGATTGGGATAATTCTCCCTTCGGAGCACCGACTGAATAGCTTCAGCCACCACGGCCCAGTTCTTTTCCAGATCGGCCCGAATGGCAGTCTCGTTGACTATCAGCTTGCCCAATCCCTTGATCAAAGACTGCATGGCTATCAAGGTATGTCCCATGGGCACACCCAGGTTTCGAAGCACAGTGGAATCGCTCAGATCGCGCTGCAACCTGGATACGGGAAGTTTAGAGGCCAGGTGGTCAAACAGAGCATTAGCCATCCCCAGGTTTCCTTCGGCATTTTCAAAATCGATGGGATTCACCTTATGCGGCATGGCCGAAGAACCAATCTCACCTTTCTTTATCTTCTGCTTGAAATAGTCCATGGATATATAGGTCCATACATCTTTTGACAAATCCAGCAGGATGGTATTGATCCGGGCAAAGGCATGGAACATGGCAGCCAGGTTATCGTAATGTTCGATCTGGGTGGTTGGCCATGAACGTTTCAGCCCCAGCACCTCACTCACAAAATTTTCCCCGAAGCTGAACCAGTCTATCCCGGGATAAGTCACTACATGGGCATTCATATTGCCCGTGGCACCTCCGAATTTGGCAGGAATGGGAATCTCCTCCAGCTGCTCCAGCTGCACATCCAGGCGCTCAATAAATACCCTGATCTCTTTCCCCAACCTGGTGGGGGATGCAGGCTGACCGTGGGTCCGGGCCAACATGGAAATATCCTCCCATTGTATGGCCAGCTTTTCCAGCTCCTGGGTGACCTGGTCCAGCATAGGATAGTAGGTGGTCTCCATGGCATCCTTCAGAGACAGCGGAGTGGCCGTGTTGTTTATATCCTGGGAGGTAAGGCCAAAATGAATAAACTCCTTATGGGAACCCATACCCAGCTTTTCAAACTGCTCCTTCATAAAGTATTCCACCGCCTTCACATCGTGATTGGTCACCTTCTCGATCTCTTTGATTTTCTGAGCATCGGCAGGTTCAAAATCTGCATAGATTGCTCTCAATTCCTCCATTTGTTCCTCTGTGACACCTGATAATTGCGGTATTCCAACCCGGCACAAAGCGATAAAATATTCCACTTCCACCATGACCCTGTATTTGATCAGGCCAAATTCAGAAAAGTACCTGGATAATGCTTCCGTTTTGTTCCTGTAACGACCATCCACCGGAGAAACGGCTGTAAGCTCATTAAGTTTCATCTGCTTTGCTTTGAATGACCTCGCAAATTTAGCAGAAAATATTCTTACTTTTGGTTTTATATACTTTCATTATGAAGCATATCCTCCACTCGCTTATTGCAGTATTTTTGATTCTGGTCCTGACCAGTCAGGTAAAAGTCGCTGACTCCTCCGATTATTCTTCACTTCCCGGGACCCAGGCAGACAGCTCAGAACTGAAAGCAGACCGCCCCACCATCGTATATACCTTTGCCATCCAGGACAATATAGCTGCGCCCACCTGGCGCATCACCCAGGAAGCCTTTAAAGAGGCCAACGCCATGGGAGCCGACCTGGTGGTCCTCCACCTGAACACGTATGGGGGAGAGGTAAGTGCTGCAGATTCGATCCGCACCAAACTCCTGAATGCAAGCATGCCGGTCTATGTATTTATCGACGATAACGCAGCATCTGCCGGAGCCCTGATTGCCATTGCCTGTGACAGCATATACATGAAACCCGGAGGAAAAATCGGGGCTGCCACTGTGGTCAACCAGACTGGCGAACAGGTACCCGATAAATACCAGTCCTACATGAGGGCCACCATGAGAGCCACCGCCGAAGCACATGGAAAAGACACCATCGTGAGTGCGTCCGATACCTTGCTGGTCTGGCACCGCAATCCTGCCATTGCCGAAGCGATGGTCGATCCAAGGCTCTATGTGGAAGGAGTGAGTGACACAGGACAGGTGCTTACCTTTACTACCTCCGAGGCCATTCTTCACGGATATTGTGAAGGAACGGCAAATTCCATGGAGGAGGTCATTTCAAAACTCGGAATCGAGGAATATGAATTAAAATCTTACAATCCCTCGGGCACTGACCGTATCATCGGCTTCCTGATCAATCCCATGGTCAGCGGTGTGCTTATTATGATTATCATCGGGGGCATCTACTTCGAATTGCAATCTCCCGGGATTGGATTTGCCCTGGGAGCCTCCATCGTTGCTGCCCTGCTATACTTTGCTCCACTCTACCTGGAAGGCATGGCCCAGAACTGGGAACTTATCCTCTTCATTGTGGGGATCATTCTGATCATGGTCGAGATCTTTGCCATTCCCGGATTCGGGGTGGCAGGGGTGGCCGGAATCATTGCAGTGATCACTGGACTGACCCTGAGTCTGATTGACAATGTGGTGTTTGAGGATCCTGAATTCACAGGAGAGGGTCTCGGCCTGCTCATGAAGTCCCTCAGCCTGGTGCTGGTTTCGGTACTCCTGGGTGTGATCGGATCCCTGTGGGCAACACGTAAACTACTTACCTCAACCGCATTCAGCAAACTTTCTCTGAGAAGCGAACAACGCGTTGACGAGGGCTTCATCGGGGTGGAAACCAAACAGCGGGGCCTGGTGGGAGAAGAGGGAGTGGCACATACGGTGCTTCGTCCATCGGGTCGCGTAATGATTAAGGATAAACTCTACGATGCCATGTCGGAACACGGATTTATTGAAAAAGGTGAGGCCATCAAAGTGCTGCGCTATGAAACAGGACAGGTTTACGTGGTAAAAGCATAAAGATATGCTCGTCCGGGAATACCAATCCAAGGATTTTCCTCATGTGGAGGCACTCTGGAAGCAATGCGGTATCTTGGATTTGAACTGTTGGGCGATTATGATGTTTATATTCCAAAATAGCCTTCATGATTAGCCGATCCGTTTTTATAATGCTCCTGTCTCTTCCCCTGGTACTATCCCTGGCACAGAATCCATGGGATGAATGGGATCCGGATGTGGTGAGAGAACTTAACACTGCCAACAAGGTAAACTACCTTAACGATGAGGAGAAGGAAGTAATCCTTGTTATGAACATGGCCAGGCATGATGGTCCTCTTTTCGTGCGGACTCTGCTGGCTAACTACGTGGAGGAGAAGCAGGTGGAGAACAGTTCCTATCTCAGATCCCTTCGCAAGGATCTGAACAATGTGGAGGGACTGATTCCCTTGCAGCCTGAAAAGGATCTGACCGCGGCAGCCCAGGGACACGCTATTGAATCAGGCAAATCAGGACGCGTTGGCCACCAGGATTTTAATAAGCGTTTTGATCCCCTCATGGGCAATCCCTATACCCATGTGGGAGAAAACTGCTCCTATGGATATGAAACAGCCATGGATATTGTTATCTCCCTTTTGATTGATGAAGGGGTAAAGGATCATGGACACCGGAAGAACATTCTCATGGTCGATTTCAATTCAGTGGGCGTGGCCATCCGTCCCCATAAAACCTACAGGATCAACTGTGTCATGGACTACGGTCAACGCAAGCGCAGCCAGTAAATGCAGGCTTAGATCTTACACATCCTTTGTGCTATGCTCTGGCAACAACTTCTGTTGCTTTCTGTAGGCTAAAAGGGATAAACCCACCAGGGCCAGTACAATCAGGTAAGACCAGAGAGGGATCTTGAAAGAGGATCCGCTGGCGTAAGAATGCATCCCACCCAAAAAATAGTTCACTCCAAAATAAGTCATCATCACCGAAGAGTAGGAGAAGAAGGCAGCCACATTAAAAGCAAAACGTCCTCTTAATCCGGGAATCCTGTGCATGTGTGTCACAAAGGCATATACCAGAACCGTGATCAGTGCCCAGGTTTCCTTGGGATCCCAACCCCAGTAACGTCCCCAGGATTCATTGGCCCAGACCCCTCCCAGGAATACTCCTGCGGTCATAAAATAGAGTCCCACTATCAGGGTCATGTGATTTACCCTGCTTACCTGCAGGATCACCTCTCCCAAACGATCCTTGTTGGACTTGGAGAGTGAAGCATAGACCCCCATGTTCATGAGTCCCATGATGGATGCCAGACCCAGGAAACCATAACCGGCCATAATTACCGCCACATGGATGGTCAGCCAGGGTGACTTCAACACTGGCACCAGGTTGGTGATTTCGGGGTTCATATTACTCATCCCGGCCACCATCAAGGATAGAGCCGCCAGAATAGCGGTCAGTGCCATGGCATACCCGGAACGCTTAACAAAGATCAGTCCTGCAAGCAGGGTTACCCAGGAAACAAAGATCATGGATTCGTAGCCATTGCTCATGGGAGCGTGCCCGCTGATGTACCACCTGGCAGCCAGGGCCAGCGTATGTACCAGAAAGGCCACCGCCAGGTGAATAACACCCACACGAAACAGCCAGTGATAGAATTTTTTCGGTCTGAAAATAATCAGGAACTGAAGCGTGATCAGTATGAGACCAAACAAACCATAAATTTTTGCCAGGATGGGGAAAATCCGGATCTTATTATAGCGTAACTCCATCATTTTCTTGGACTCGCCTGGTAACAGATTGTCCGATTGTTGATTCTGGCTCAATTGCTTCACATATAATCCGGCCGTCATATAATCACCCTGCTGCATAGCAGTCAGGTAGCGGAGGAATACATTAGACATGGTATCTTCTGCATGGGTCATCCGACCTGCCAGGGCCTCACTTACAGAGGCCCATTTATTGTTTTCAGCCCCCCGGTCGGGAAAGATACGGATAAGGCCACCTGATTGTACCAGGTACAGTGCATTCACCCTGTCGTCCAGTTTGATCACCTCCTTGTCCAGTTCACCCTGATCGACCACCGGCTTGGAATAAGCTTCATTCACCAGATCGGAAAGAAGATAGGTGGATCCATTTGGACCCATCAGGTCGTTGAAGCTGACCATTTCCCCCTTGTATCCTACGATGCGGTGCAGCTCGGCGTGCTTGATTTTAAACAGATCTTTTTGCTGCCATACACCGGGGTAAAGGATCATCCCAAGCAGTACCTGGTCAGAAGTGTAGTTTTCGAATTGGCTCTTTTTGGCAATCTTTCTGACTACTTCGTTAGACAGGGTATTCATCGGTTCAAATCGCCCTCCCTTGTCCTGAACCCAGAGATTCCCGAATTCTTCGGCCATTCCCTTGGGTGGAACTTCCTGGGCCGAAAGAAATGTCCCCACTCCAAGAAGCAAGATAATCATCATGGCTGTCTTGGCCGATGGTGCAGACTTTCTGGCTATCATAGCGAAGCGTGTTCCCGGAACAAAGAGAGCCACCACCATTCCGGCGATAAGCACCAGGTAGCCCAGGTAGGTAACAAAGGTTCCTGTCCAGTCTTTGTTGACCGAAAGCACCGAACCCATTTCATCTTGATCGTAGGAAGCCTGGTAAAATCGATAGCCTCTGTGTTTCAAAACATTATTCATATAAATCCTGCGCTCCTCCTGGATGTTTAGCTCCTTGTCGAGCAATACTACCTGACTGGCGAAGGAAGAGGGACTGTTGGATCCGGGATAGCGTTCCACCTCAAAATCTTTCAGGAAGAGTGAAAATGGTACCACAATCTTCCTGGATCCATAAGTGATGGTGTATTGAAGATCGCCCATACTGCCCTGAACCGGCTGACCCTCCACCCTGGCAAGTCCGGGTACAATCACTTCGCTGGACATTCCCATGTATGTAAGCTCAAGCTTTGCTGCAGGCATGCCCCCTCTTTGTCCGCCAGGTGCCTGTGCTACCTGCTTCCTGGCCGAAGGAATAAATCCCTGCAGGGCCAGGCTCACGGGACCCATGGAATAAAGTGTACCCTCTGTGATGGGAACATATTCACCGGCTTCATACTCCTCTCCGGACTCACCACCCATCTGCATGACCGACACCTTAAATGGGGCAATCATCCGGATTTCCTCGCCCTCAGAATACAATCTTACTACAGCAGTACTGTCGTCCAGGTTAAAGCCAAATTTCATCCCCATGGCCACAGCGGAAGAACCTGAGAGTATTCCCACAGAAGTTTGCTGCTCGCTCACAAGCATAATCTGGATATAGGGGATTCCCCCGGGAGAAGGCACATATTGTTCAATTACACTGCTCAGATACTCTACAGATTTGATCCTGACCTTCTCTCCCCCAATGCTGGTACTCATGCGGAAGCCCCGTGGAGTTAGCTGGGTAAGCTTTACTTCCTTGCTCTGGTCTTTCACCTCCCCTTTTGCTTCCAGATGCACGTCCATATAGGCACCGCTGCTCAAAATAGTATTTGAAGTGGTATTCTCGCGAATGTGCATGTTACCCTCGTAAGAGATGAAGCGGGTAATGGCAGCTCCAACCAGAATCAGGACGAAAGACAGGTGGAAGAGGAGCACCACTATTTTTTTCTTATTGAAGAATTTCAGCTTGATCATCACGCCCACCACATTGATGCCAATAAGCAACATAAGCAGCTCAAACCAATGCGTTCCATAGAATACTGCCCAGGCAGTCTGTACCCCGTAGGAGCTTTCCATAAAGGTTGCCAGGGCAAGCACTACGATCATTATCACCATTAGGATTGCCATAAATGGCATGGACACAAGAAAGGATAGCTTTTTTAACATCTTTATCTATTTTAGGGTGCGAAAGATAAGAAATTCATCCCAATTGAAACAAAGTCCCCAGCTGATATACAACAAAGCTGACTGTCCAGGCTATGGCTGTGGTATAAAATAGTACAAAGCCAGCCCACTTCCAGCTTCCCGACTCTCTGCCTACTGCCGCAATCACTGCCACACAGGGCAGGTAGAATAAAACAAAAAGTAAAAACGACATACCTGCCAGCGGGGTAAATACCCTGGTCCCCGCTTTAGGTCCGGCACTGTAAGTCTGTTGTCCGATTCGTTGTTGAAGCGAAACCGTTCCATAGGCTCCATCGCCCTTATCGGCCTGGTACAAAACTCCCATGGTGGAGACCACGATCTCTTTGGCAGCAAAGCCGGTCAACAGGCTGATTCCCATTTTCCAGTCAAAACCCAGGGGCCTGATCACCGGTTCAATGGCAATTCCCATCCGGCCGATGTATGAATTCAACTGATGTTCCGACTCCATCTGTCGCCGATAGTCTAAGATGGATGGGGATGATGGGTCCGTTCCCATTTCCAGCTCTTCCGTAATGAGTTGCTCATAGTCCCTGCTATACTCCACATCCCTGGGAAAATAGCCAAGAGCCCAGATCACCAGCGAGGCCAGCAGGATCACCCCTCCCATTTTCTTCAAATAATGTGCCCCTTTAGACCACATATGTCTGATAATCAATTTGAATCCCGGATTTCTATACACCGGTAGTTCCATCACAAATGGCGCTTCCTTATTTTTAAACAGGATGTTCTTGAAAAGGATGGAGAACAGCATGGAGAATACCACTCCGGTCATATAGAGCAGGAATATCACATTGCCAGCCTGTCCGGGGAAAATGGCTCCCGCCACAAGTACATACACAGGAAGCCTGGCACTGCACGACATGAAGGGGATGATCAGCATGGTTAGCAAACGATCATTCCTGTTTTCAAGAGTTCGGGTGGCCATGATGGCCGGAACATTGCATCCAAAACCCATGATCAGGGGAATAAATGACTTTCCATGCAAACCAAAGAGATGCATTACCTTGTCCATGATAAAGGCAGTACGCGCCATATAGCCCGTATCCTCCATCAGGGAGATGCAAAAGAACAGGATCAGGATGTTGGGCAGAAATACAATTACACCCCCTACTCCACCGATGATCCCATCGACCAGCATATCCCGGAAAATCCCGTCTGCCATGTGAGAGCTCAGGAAGCCGCCCAGCAGATCCACACCAGCTTCAATCCAGCCCATGGGATAAGACCCCAGAGTAAAGGTGGCATGAAACATCAGCCACAGAAAACCCAGGAAAATGGGCAGTCCCAAGTATTTATGGGTAAGAATCCTGTCAATACGCTGAGAGCGGGAGAATCCCGGATTGGTCCCGCTTTTTTTCATGGTCTCCTTTAAGGCTCCGGCTATAAATCCATAACGGGCATCGGTGATCAGAGTATCTGCTTCTTCCTTAAACAGGGATCTGATCCTGTTGCCTTCCTCCCTGGCACTGTCCTGGATCTCCATGAAATTCGGGGCTTCGGAGATCAGGAAGGCGCAATTATCGTCCTTTTCAAGCAACTTTAAAGAGATGAATCTGGAGGAGTAATGATCTGTCAGAGAGGGTGTTTGGCGAATCAGCTCCTGGAGCATTTGCACCGACTGCTCAAGTTCCTCTCCATAATTAATGTGAATGTGCCTGATGTCGGGGTCCCTGTTTTCGAACACCCTGATAACATGATTGAGAAGGCGGAAAATACCCTTTCCCCGGTGAGAGATGGTGGGGACCACGCGTATTCCGAGCAGCTTGCTAAGCAGGTCCAGGTCCAGCTTATCCTTCCGCTCCATGAGGTCGTCGTACATATTCAGGGCCAGCACCACGGTTACATCCATATCAATGAGCTGACTGGTCAGGTAGAGATTTCTTTCCAGGTTGTTGGCATCCACCACATTGACCACCACATCGGGTTTCTTCAGAAGTATATGCTCCCTGACGAAGCGCTCCTCGCTGGAAAAGTCGGAAAGGGAGTAGGTGCCTGGCAGATCTGTTATCCGAAAGGTATAGCCCCCGTGCATGAAAATAGCCTCCTTCGAATCGACCGTGACCCCTGCATAATTCCCTACATGCTCCCTGGAACGGGAGACCCGGTTAAAGAGGGTGGTCTTGCCGCTGTTGGGATTCCCCACCAGAGCTACCTCAATCACCTTCCCTGGCTTGAGTACTCCCTGGCCCCTCTGTGATTCTGAGATCCTCCCGGGGGAATCAAGCACCAGATCCTTGAAGTCCTTCTCGGAAACCACTTCCACCAGGGACGCTTCGCTCCTTCTCAGCGACACATTGCTGTCCAGGATTCTGTACTCCACAGGA
>Ga0316191_10002873_pt1 | contig 12621 bp, 10 predicted proteins | sample Eddworburr2cm_MG_FD_204928 | JGI IMG/M metagenome (GOLD analysis project Ga0316191, IMG submission 204928) | Coastal sediment microbial communities from Maine, United States - Eddy worm burrow 2 cm | ecosystem: Environmental > Aquatic > Marine > Coastal > Sediment | place: USA: Maine...
CGGTCGATTTGCCAACCGCCGTCGCCGCGCTGGTAGAGAAAGCGATCGTGTAAGCGACTCGTGCGGCCCTGCCAGAACTCCATCGCCCTGGGCACGACCCGATAGCCGCCCCAGAATCCCGGCAGCGGTATGCGGCCCTCGCCAAACCGGCGCTTCATCTCATCGAGCTTCATTTCCAGCGCCTTGCGCGAGGTGATGACGCGGCTCTGGTCTGACACCCAGGCACCCAGCTGGCTGCCTCGCGGCCGCTTCAGGAAGTAGGTCAGCGACTCGCGCGCCGAAATGCGCTCGGCTTCGCCGCGGATAACGACCTGGCGCTCGAGGGGCTGCCAGTAGAACAACAGTCCGACTTTCGGATTCGCGTCTATCTGTCGAGCCTTGCTGCTTTCCGTATTCGTAAAGAAAACGAATCCCGACTGATCGAAGTACTTGAGCAGCACTGTGCGCGCCGTTGGCTGCCCGTCCTCGCCGGCGGTGGCAAGGGACATCGCGTTCGGCTCGGCCAGGTCGGCCGCTCGCGCGTCATCGAACCAGCGTTCGAACTGCCGGACCGGGTCCAGGTCGAGGTCTTCGCGAGATAATGCGCCGTGGTCATACTCGCGGCGGATGCCGCTGATATCACTCATCGTCGTCAGGTTCCTTGCCGGCCGGCCAGAATTCGTCCACACGCAGGGCCTCGCGGCGCGCGGCCTCCGCGGCCCGCAGTTCGTCAGCCTCGGCCGCGCTGAGCAGGCGGGCATTCACGGCCGCGGCGATACGATCCTCGAAGCGCCCTTCGCCGAGCAGTTCCATCTCGGACCCCGCCTTCAGCTTCGCCTCGAGGGTTGCGGTCATCGAAACTTTCCCCAGGGCCGCCTCGAGCCGGGAGAACGGTTCATCCTTCGCCGGCGGATAGAAGATGCCGGCCGTCAGCCGGTCCCGAGCGGTCGACGGAACCGTCAGAATCTCGGCCAGCTCGCCGCCGACGTCGTCTGCAACCGGTCGCCACGCACGACCGAGCGGGAACAGGACACGTCGAAGCACGGCGCCGACCCAGCGCCGTGGCAGGTTCGCGCAGACGCCCTCAAGTGCCGCCTGCGCCCGGCACAACGAATCGGTCATCGCCCATTCCAGCAGCGCGCGATCGCCCGTCTCGCGGCCGCCAGAGAGCACGTGGTGGCGCAGGATGGCGCTACCGATGTAAAGCTGGCTCAACACATCGGCCATGCGGCCCGCCAATCTGCCGCGGCGCCGAAGCTCTCCGCGCACCGAAAAAAGCACCACGTCGGTCGCCAGAGCGAATCCGGCGGCCAGACGGGAAAGCTGCCGATAGTAGCGGCCGTTCGGTCGACTTCCGCGCGGTGCCAGAGACAGCCTGGCGCCGGTCAACCCGAATACGACGCAGCGCAGGAAGTTGCTTGTCATGAGCCGCAGGTGGCGGGCAAAAACCTTGTCGAAGGCCGTGATGGACGAGCGGCCACGCAGCGATACGGCGTCGATCTCCTCGCGCAGGCAGGGATGACAGCGGATGACCCCCTGGCCGAAGGTGATGAGGCTGCGGGTCAGGATGTTGGCGCCCTCGAGGGTCACCCCGAGCTGCGGAAACTTCTGGATCTCACCGATCAGGTTGCGCGGGCCCAGACTGACACCGGCCCCGGCATGCACGTCCATGGCTCGCTGAACCACCTCACGGGCACGCTCGGTCAGGTTGTACTTGACGATGGCCGCCGATACCGAAGGCTGCGACCCGCTCTCGATCTGCGCCAGGATCAGCATGCGTGTCGCATCCATCGCGAAGCTGTTGCCGGCAATCGCCGCCAGCGCCTCCTGCACGCCGTCGAAACGCGCAATCGGCAGGCGGAACTGATAGCGGATCCGGGCATAGGCTCCGGTCAGACGCGCCGCCATCTTCGCCGTGGCACAGGATACCGCCGGCAGCGAAAGACCACGGCCTTCGTTCATGCAGGCGACCAGCATGCTCCAGCCATAGCCGATGCCTTCGACGCCGCCGATGATGGCCGTCAGCGGCACGAACACATTCTCGCCACGCAGCGGACCGTTCGGGAAACCCAGGTTCATGGGGTCGTGGCGACTGCCCTGGACCACGCCAGGCGCATCGGCCGGAACCAGTGCCAGAGTGATTCCATGACGGATACTCGCGTCGAGCAGGCCGTCCGGGTCGTAGAGCTTGAAGGCGAGTCCGATCAGACTCGCAACCGGCCCCAGCGAGACGTAGCGCTTGTCGAAGTTGAGCCGAATGCCCAGCACATCGGAATGACCCTCGTAATCCTGGCGACAAATCACACCGTGATCCGTGATCGCGGCGGCGTCGCTGCCGGCCTCGGGCCCGGTCAGTGCGAAACAGGGAATCTCATCTCCCGCCGCCAGCGCCGGCAGATAGTGCTGGCGCTGCTCATCCGTCCCGTGACGGAGGATCAGGCTGGCCAGACCGAGGGCGTTGGGTGTCATCACGGTCAGCGCGGCGCTGACGCTGCGCGACGCGATTTTCATGATCACGGCCGAGTGGGCGCAGGGGGAAAGGCCCAAGCCGCCGAATTCCACCGGTATGCCGAGGCCGAAGAACCGCTCGCGCCGCAACAGCTCCCAGGCCGCCGGCGGCAGATCCCGGTCGTTATTGTTGACGCGATAGTCGTCGATGAGTGCGCAGAACGCGTCGACGGGCCCTTCGAGAAAGTCCCGTTCGCTGTCCTTCAGGGGTGCGATCTCTTCCGAGCGGCGCAAGGATCGCCAGTCCGGACGGCCCGCGAACAGGGAACTCTCCCAGCCGGTACCGCCCGCCTCCACAGTTTCCTTCTCGGTCTGGGAAAGACTGGGCAGGGACTGTCGCATGACGCGGAAGACGCGCTCGCTGATCAGCGACTGGCGAACGACAGGCAGCGCGAACGCGAGCCAGCCCGCGGCGAATATAGCCCAGGCCGCTATCCAGGCGCCGGGGTCAGCGTCGGAGAGCAGGGTGAGACCGAGCAGGGCAGGCACGCCGGCGAGCAGCCACCAGTAGGCCCGGGCCGCGAACCAGACGAGCGACAGGCCGAGGCCGAGCAAAAGCAGCCACCAGACCCATGCTTGCTGCAGGAACTCCATGGCCGCGCTTAAGACCTTTTACCGGGCAATGCTTCGACTCCATCCGCCGCAGCCCCGCCGCCGCCCGGTCAGGGCTTCTTAAAGCAGCGCGGCCAGCTGATCCATTCGATTAAAGACTGTAGCACCGGCGGCCTCGAGGTTGCGAGGTCCCGTGCGGGCGGCGAAGCCAAGTACCGGCATGCCGGCGGCGACGGCCGCCTCGACCCCCGGCCGGGAGTCCTCGACGACGACGCACGCGCCGGCTGGCGCACCGCAGCGAGCCGCCGCCAGCAGAAACAGATCCGGCGCCGGCTTGCCACGCGCAACGTCCTCAGCCGAGAAGATTCGCGCATCGTCAAAAAACCGCGCCAGGCCGGTCAATCCAAGGCTGTGGCGGATTTTTGCGTGGCTGCCGCTGGACGCGACGCAAAATGGCCGGGCCAGCGCCGCGAGAACCTCATGCACTCCCTGGACCGCTTCGAGCCGACCCTCGAACGCGGCCCGGGTGTCCTCACGCACGGCCGCGACGAAGTCAGACGGCAGCGCTGCCCCGAGACTTTGCTCGATCAGGCGGACGCAGGACGCCATGCTGCGACCGGTAAACCGCGCGGCAGATTCCTCAAGCGATAGCGGCAGCCCGACAGCGGCCAGATGCCGATTGAGCACCTGGTTCGACAGGGGCTCAGAGTCGACGAGGACGCCGTCGCAATCGAAGATGACGAGTTCGGGCACGGGAGTTCGCTGGAGCGTCAGGTTCAGGCCGCGTCGGGCTGGGCCTCAGGCGCGGCCCTGCGGAACGCGTCGAGTTCGAGACAGGCACCGTTGATACGCCGGATCGTGGGAAAGTCGCCGGGATCGCAGCCCCAACGCACGGCGTTGTAGATCTGCGGCACGAGGCAGACATCGGCGAAGCCGGGCGTATCGCCGTGGCAGAAAACCCCGGTATCCGGCGAATGCGCAAGCATCGCTTCGAAGGCCCTGAGTCCCTCGGTAATCCAGTACCGGACCCAATCGGCCCGGGCCTCATCGTCAACGCCATGGCGGTCGCGCAGGGTGTTCAGTACCCGCAGGTTCTGCAGCGGATGAATGTCGCAGGCGACGATCAGACTGAGGGCGCGTACCCGCGCCCGCTGCGCGGCGCCGGCCGGCAGCAGGGCCGGAGCCGGCACCGTTTCCTCGAGGTACTCGAGGATGGCGATGGACTGGGTGACCACGGCCTCGCCATCCACGAACGTGGGAACCAGACCCTGAGGATTCAGCTCACGGTAGCGCGCGGCATGCTGTTCGCCGCCGTCGCGGACCAGATGCACGGACGCCTGGCGACAGGCAATCCCCTTGAGATTGAGCGCAATGCGCACCCGGTAGGCGGCCGAACTGCGCCAGTAGCCGTAGAGAACCGGCTCGCTCATGGACCTTCGTACCGCGTAATGATGTGTTCGACGGCGCCGAAGATCGTCTCGCCGCCCCGATCCAGCATTTCGATCCTGACCGTGTCGCCAAAGCTCATGAAGGGCGTCCGTGCCTCGCCGTCCGCGATGATCTCCAGCATTCGCTTTTCCGCCAGACAGGAGGACCCGCGCGACTCGTCCTCATTGGCAATGGTTCCCGAGCCGATGACGGTGCCTGCGCCGAGCGGGCGTGTCCTGGCTGCGTGCGCGATCAGCTCGAAGAAGTCGAACTGCATGTCCACCGCGCATTCCGGATTACCGAAGAGCTCGCCGTTGTAGTGTGTGACCAGCGGGAGATCGACCTTGCCGTCCTGCCAGGTTTCGCCGAGTTCGTCGGGAGTGACAAAAACCGGCGATAACGCCGAACGCGGCTTGCTGTGCATAAAGCCGAAGCCCTTGGCCAGCTCGGCCGGGATCAGATTACGCAGGGACACATCGTTGACGATGCATATCAGCTTCACATGCGCCGCCGCCGCGGCCGGGCTGACGCCCATGGGCACATCGTCGGTGATGACACAGACTTCGGCCTCGAAATCTATGCCGAACTCCTCGCTGGCTACGGGGATCGTGCCCACCGGGGGCAGAAAACCGTCGCATGCCGCCTGGTACATCAGCGGATCGGAGCGAAAGCTCGGAGGCATTTCCGCGCCGCGCGCGCGCCGGACGCGCTCGACGTGGGCGAGATAGGCGCTGCCATCAAGGAACTGATAGGCCCGGGGCAGTGGCGAGGCAAGTTCGGTGAGTTCGAACGCGAACGCCCCCTCGGCGCGCTCCTCGTTGAGTGCCGCCGACAGCTCGGCCAGAGGTCCTGCGACATCCGCCCACTGCTCAATCGCCCACTGCATCGTCGGGGCGATGCCGTCCGCCTTCACGGCCCGGCTCAAATCACGGCTGACTACGATCAGCGTGCCGTCGCGGCCGCCTGCCGCGAGAGTCGCCAGTTTCATGCTTTTGCTCCCAGATATTTCGAACTGCGCCGGACACCGCAGGGTTCCTGCGGCAAGCAGCGGTCTAAGACTTCCACGAATCCACGTAACCGTCCCATTCCACCGAGGTCGCTTCGTCCGCGATCTCGAGCGGATCACGCGTGTCGAGCATGACGGCAACTTCGTTGGTGCCGGGCACCTCCTGAACGAGCATCCGTTTGAGCGCCTTCGGATGCGGCCCGTGCGTGAAGCCGCTGGGATGCATCGTGATCATGCCCGGATGGATGTTATCCCGCGAGAAAAACTCACCCGCATGATAGAAGATCACTTCGTCGAAATCGTCGTTGTTGTGGAAGAACGGCACCTTCAGCGCATCGGCATCCGTCTCGAAGGGCCGCGGCACGAAGGTGCAGACCACGAAACGGCTCGCCAGGAAGGTCGTATGGGCCGAAGGCGGCAGATGATAGCGGTGGCTCATCAGCGGCCGGATGTCCCGCCAGTTGATCCTGACCGGCGTCAGGTCGCCTTTCCAGCCCACGGCGTCGAGCGGGTTGTAGGGATAGGTGATCCGGGAGATCTCGCCGCAGCGCCTGACCTCGACGGTCCACGGGTCATCGCCCTGCTGCGCCACGAACGCATCGTCGATCGCCGGCGTATCCAGCATCGCTTCGTCGAAAATCGCGTGGGGACCGACCATGCCCTTGTCGGGCAGCCGGTAGCTGTCATTCGTCGCCTCGATCAGGAGCGCCGTTAATGGCGCCTCGACGGAAATCCGCCACATCGTCCCGCGGGGCAGCACCACGTAGTCGCCATCTCGCACGCTCAGGTGTCCGTAGTCACAAAAGAGCTCGCCGCGACCTTCGTGAATGAACAGCAGTTCGTCCCCGTCCGCATTGCGCGCGAGTGCCTTCATGCTGCTCTCGAGCCGCCAGTGGCGGAACTTCACGGCGGCATTGAGGAGCATGACGTCGGCGCCCCAGGGCGATGTCGCCGAATGACCGAGCCGCGTCGTGTCGAACGCGCGGGGTCGCATCGGACCCTCGAAGCTGTCCCAGCCGGTCGGCGGCCGCCTGTGGTACATGTGCGTCGCGGGCCCGAAGAACCCCTCGCGCCCGAGTTCCCGTTCGTAGGTCCCCTCGGGCAGAGCGGCGTGAGCTTGCCGGGAGGCCACGCCCTCCACGCGGGGAAAGCTGATCCACTTTTTCATACGCTATGTCCTCGAAACCGCAGCCAACACGCGCCGCTCGCCTAGATCACGCCGCGGCGTTCCTGGTCTCGCTCGATCGACTCGAACAAGGCCTGGAAGTTGCCCTCGCCGAAGCCCTCGTTGCCCTTTCGCTGGATGATCTCGAAAAAGATCGGACCGATGCAGGTCTGGGTGAAGATCTGCAGCAGGATCTGCTTCTTCGTGTCGAGATCCGCGTCGATAAGGATCCGGTTGCGGGTCATCCGCGCGAGGTCTTCGCCGTGATTGGGCACCCGCTCGCTCACGACCTCGTAGTAGGTCTCCGGGACGTCGAGAAACTCGATGTTGCGCTCGCGCATGCGCTCGACGGTTGCGTAGATGTCGTCGGTGAAAAGCGCGATGTGCTGGATGCCCTCGCCCTTGTACTCATCGAGATACTCGGCGATCTGGGACTTGTCGTCAGTTGCCTCGTTGATCGGGATTCGGACGACGCCGTCGGGCGCCGTCATGGCGCGGGACACGAGCCCGGTCTTCGAACCCTTGATGTCGAAGTAGCGAATTTCGCGGAAATTGAAAATCCGCTCATAGAAACCCGCCCACTGATCCATGTTGCCCTGGAAAACGTTGTGGGTGAGGTGGTCGATAATTGTCAGACCAAACCCGACCGGATTGCGGTCATCCTCATCGAAGAACTCGAAGTTCTCGTACAGGCGCTCGCCCTCGTCCCGCGGTGTCATGTAGAGGATGCTACCGCCGATGCCTTCGATCATCGGCAAATCCATCGCTACCGTGTCCGCCAACTCGGTAACAGGCTTCGCATCGCGCGAGAACGCGAAATCCTGCGCGGCCAGCGGATCGGCAACGCGAATCCCGAAACCACAGGCACAGGGCCCATGGACCCGCGCGAAATTCGCAGCGAAGCTGTCGGGCTCCTCGTTGACGAGGAAATTGACTTCGCCCTGCCGGTACAGCGTGACCTGTCGATCCCGATGACGGGCGACGGCGGTGAAACCGAGCCGTCTGAAAAGGTCATGGAGCAGATCGGCGTCAGGCGCCGCGAACTCAACAAACTCGAAACCGCGAATACCCAGAGGGTTGTCATGCAGATCGCCCATGCTGCGTCTCCTGAAATAGTTGTAGGCCGACAGCCGCCGGCCGGCGCTCGCCTCGTGGCGGGCCGGCGATCGAACTTGCCGTGCATTAGTTACATGTGAAACTATTATAGCCACGGCATCTGGCCGGCAACAAGTTGCGCTGCGTCATGGATACGATCGGAACCGATACGTCGCTGACCCTCGAGCGGTTTCTCCCCTATCGGCTGTCCGTGCTGTCGAACACGATCAGCCGGGCCATCGCCGAGGCGTACGCCGAGCGCTATGACCTTTCGATCAACGAGTGGCGGGTAATGGCGATCGTGGGCCGCTACCCGGGATCGTCCGCAGCGGATGTGGCGGAGCGGGCGGCCATGGACAAGGTCGCGGTCAGCCGCGCGGTAGCGCGATTGCTGGAGGCCGGCCGTCTCAGGCGGCGCGTGGCGAACGATGACCGGCGCCGTTCGGTCCTCGCGCTCTCGGCCGTCGGACGTCGGATTTACGAACGAATCACGCCGGTTCTTCTGGACTACGAGAAGACGCTGCTCGAATCACTGTCCGAACGGGACCGCCGCCAGCTCGACCGCATCCTCTCCCGCCTTACGGAACAGGCCTCCTCCCTCGGCCCGCCGAGCCTCGCCTAGATCGCAACCCGGCGGCCGCCTCGGCGGCGCGCGCTCAAACGCTGTCCTCGATGTAGGTCCGGACCTCGATCAGCTCCGGGAACAGGCGGAAGTCCATGGCGCGCTGCAGGAACGAGACGCCTGAGGAGCCGCCGGTCCCGCTCTTGTAGCCGATGATGCGCTCCACCGTCTTGAGATGGCGGAAGCGCCACAGCTGGAAGTTGGTCTCCACATCTACGAGCTTCTCGCACATGTCGTAGGCGGCCCAGTGCTGCCTGGTGTCCTCGTAGATCACCTTGAATGCCTGCACGACTGCCGGATGTTGCTCGTAGGGCGCCGACCAGTCCCGCGAGACCCGCTCCTCGGGAACCGCGTGGCCCTGGCGATGGAGATAGCGGAGAAACTCATCGTAGATGCTCGGCGAGTGGAGCACCGCTTGCAGATGATCGTGGACTGCTTCGTCGTGCTCGAAGACCAGCACGCATTCCGCATCCTTGTTGCCGAGCAGGAACTCGAGTTCGCGAAACTGCATCGACTGAAAACCGGAAGCGTGACCGAGAACGCTTCGGAACTGGGCGTACTCGCTCGGCGTAAGGGTCTCGAGTACGGACCACTGGTTGAACAACTGCTGTTGCACCTCCTTCACCCGGGCCAGAATTTTGAAGCAGGGTTCAAGCCGATCGCTCTGGATGTGCGAGATCGCCGCCCTCAGCTCGTGGATGATCAGTTTCATCCACAGTTCCGAGGTTTGATGCTGGATAATGAACAGCATCTCGTCGTGGTGGGGCGGATCGCTCAGCGGTAGCTGCGCAGCGAGCAACCGATCTATTTGCAGATACCCCGAGTAGGTTAGTCTGTCGGCGAGATCGCGATGGATTCCGGCCTCAAGTTCCCGTTTACTCATGATGCGCTTCCCTGTTGCCCCGCACCCCGCGGAGCCTGCCATCATGATGCATTGCACCAGATCCCGTGGGAATACTTTGGGTTATAATTTGCGGTCATTTTAGGGCCTCGCCCCGGCCCATAACAAAGACGGCGGATCACAGAGCCGTCGAGTTCCACATCCCAACGGCGCGGCCGCCCATACGCGGGGGGGCCGGCGGGGGACTTGGACAGGATTTTGGAGGAGCTCCCTTGAGCACGATTGCCGAATTCAAGGTCGATTATCGACAGTTCATTGACCCGGAAGGCCAGGTTGTCGCCGAGCTGCCGGCGTTTGCAAAGGATCCGGAAGAGCTGCTGAAAATGTACCGGCTCATGACGCTGACCCGCGTCTTCGACACCAAGGCCATCAACCTGCAGCGTACCGGCAAGCTGGGAACCTATGCTTCCAGTCTCGGGCACGAAGCCGCCCATGTCGGTATTGGCGCGGCGATGAAGGACGACGATTGCTTCGCGCCTATGTACCGCGAATACGGCGCCCAGCTCTGGCGCGGCGTCACGATGAAGGACATCCTGCTTTACTGGGGCGGCGACGAAAGAGGCAACGATTTCCAGGGGCCCGCGCGCGGCGACTTCGCGTGGTGCGTGCCTATCGCTACCCAGTGCCTGCATGCGGCGGGCGCCGCCCTCGCGTTCAAGCTGCGCGGCGAGTCCCGCTGCTCGGTCTCGGTCGTCGGCGATGGCGGCACGTCCGAAGGTCACTTCTACGAGGCGATGAACGTCGCCGGCGTACGCAAGCTGCCTACCGTGTTCGTCACCGTGAATAACAAGTGGGCCATCTCCGTCCCTCTCGAAATCCAGACGGCGACGGAGACCCTGGCGCAGAAAGCGGTCGCCGCCGGCATCCCCGGCGTCCAGGTCGACGGCAACGATGTGGTCGCTGTGCGCGACATCATGGAGACCGCGCTGGCCCGGGCCCGTAGCGGCGAAGGACCGACGCTGGTCGAGGCCGTCACCTATCGGCTGAGCGACCATACGACGGCGGACGATGCGAGTCGCTATCGCGACAACACCGAGGTCGAGGAAGCCAAGCTGCTCGAACCACTGATCAGGATCCGCAAGTACCTCATGGATACCGGCGTGTGGGATCAGGCCAAAGAGGATGAACTCCTGGCCAGCTGCAGCGTGAAGGTCGAGGCGGCGGTGGAAGCCTACCTCGGCACGGCAGTGCAGCCTATCAGCACGATGTTCGAGTATATGTATGAGGACCTGCCCGAGGCGATGGAGGAACAGCTCGCCACCGCCGAGCGCTACGCCGGCAGCGGAGGGGGGCACTGATGGCCAAGATCACGCTCATCGAAGCGGTCACGATGGCGCTGGCCCACGAGATGTCCCAGGACGAATCCGTGATGATCCTCGGCGAGGACGTCGGCGTGAACGGCGGCGTCTTCCGCGCGACGGCGGGGCTGCAACAGCAGTTCGGCAAGGACCGGGTGATGGACACACCGCTGGCCGAGTCCATGATCGCAGGGCTGTCCATCGGCATGGCCGCCCAGGGCATGAAGCCGATCGCCGAAATTCAGTTCATGGGCTTCATCTATCCCACGGTGGATCAGATGATCAACCACGCCGGCCGGATGCGGCACCGTACCCGTGGACGGCTGACCTGCCCCATGGTCCTGCGCGCGCCGTTCGGCGGCGGCATTCACGCACCGGAGCATCATTCGGAAAGCACCGAGGCGCTCTTCGCCCACATGCCCGGCATCCGGGTCGTGATCCCCTCCTCGCCCGCACGGGCCTACGGGCTCTTGCTGGCGGCCATCCGCGATCCGGACCCCGTCGTGTTTCTGGAGCCCAAGCGCATCTACCGTCTGGTCAAGCAGGAAGTCGTGGACGACGGCCAGACGCTGCCACTGGATGTCTGCTACATCCTGCGCGAAGGCGAGGACGTCACGCTGGTCACCTGGGGCGCGATGACCTTCGAAACGCTGAAGGCGGCCGCGGAACTGGAAAAGGACGGGATCAGCGCGGAGGTCATCGACGTGGCGACGATCAGCCCGCTCGACCTCGATACAATTCTCGAGTCGGTGGCGAAGACCGGGCGCCTGGTCATCGTGCACGAAGCGGCCCGCAACTGCGGCGTGGGCGCGGAGATCGCGGCCGGCGTCGCGGAGAAGGGTCTGTACGACCTCGAGGCGCCGATCCAGCGGGTCACCGGCTACGACACGATCATGCCGCTGTTCCGGATGGAGTACGAATACCTGCCGAGTGTCGCGCGTATCGTGGATGCCGCGAAACAGACACTGGCAGACTGACCCGCACGAGCCGCGGTGCCGGCAGCGGCACCGCCTGATGGACGAACGCATGCAAACATTCAATCTGCCGGACCTGGGCGAAGGCCTTCCTGAAGCCGAGATCGTGACCTGGCACGTCAAGGAGGGAGACACCGTCAAGGTGGACCAGCCCATGCTGGCGGTCGAAACCGCCAAGGCCGTGGTCGAAGTACCGGCGCCCTACAGCGGTGTCGTGAGCAAACTGTATGCCGGCGAAGGCGAAATCGTGGAGACCGGCAAACCGCTGGTCGACATCGATACCGGCGAAGGCGGTGCGGCGTCGGCACCGGCGGAGGCCGGTTCGGAGGCCGCCGCCGGCCAGCCCGACAGCGAGGAATCCGCGAGCGATGATTCCGGCACCGTCGTCGGCAGTATGCCGACCAGCAACGAGGTTCTGGTGGAAACCGCGATCGTGGGCGGCCGCGGCCGGCGTGCCAAAGGCAAGGTCAAGGCCGCTCCGGCGGTACGCGCACTCGCGAAACGCCTGGGTGTTGATCTGTCGAAGGTCCCGGCAACCGGTAAGGGCGGCCGGGTCGTCGCAAGCGACGTCCATGCCTGGCAGGCCGGGAGCGGTGCGCCGAGCCCGGCGCCGATGCCGGTGCGAATGCCGCCCGGGACGCCTGAGCCTCTGCGCGGACCCCGCCGTGCGATGGCACTCAGCATGGCGCTTTCGCGCAACGAGGTCTGCCCCTGCACGATTTACGACGATGCCGATGTCCACGGCTGGCTGCACGGGCAGGACATCACCGCGCGCCTGCTGCGCTCGCTCGTGGCCGGCTGCCTGGCGGAGCCCGCGCTGAACGGCTTCTTCGACGGCACCACGATGAGTCGGCAGATCGAGCAGCGGGTCGACGTCGCCATCGCCGTCGACACGCCGGACGGCCTGATCGTTCCGGTCATCCGGGACGTCGAACAGAAGTCAGCGGCGCAAATTCGCGACGACCTCAACAGCCTCAAGCTGCGGACGCGCGATCGCAAGGTCACGCCCGACGAGATGAAGGACTTCACCATCACGCTGTCGAACTTCGGCATGATGGCGGGCCGCTACGCCACACCCGTCGTCGTCCCCCCG
>Ga0316191_10002874_pt1 | contig 12621 bp, 7 predicted proteins | sample Eddworburr2cm_MG_FD_204928 | JGI IMG/M metagenome (GOLD analysis project Ga0316191, IMG submission 204928) | Coastal sediment microbial communities from Maine, United States - Eddy worm burrow 2 cm | ecosystem: Environmental > Aquatic > Marine > Coastal > Sediment | place: USA: Maine | collected...
GGAAATTCAGGCATAATAAACTGGGCTATTACCAATTATTATGCTTACAAAGCTTTCCCGGATATCATGGAGCCCGAGAGTGTCTACAAAGGGCTAAATTATATTCTGGGCTGTCATCCCTACTCCAATTTGTCATTTGTCTCAGCTGTGGGTACCCGGTCGAAGAAAGTGGCATATGGTAGCAACCGTGCCGACTTTTCTTTCATTGCAGGAGGTGTGGTTCCTGGTCTCCTGATTCTAAAGCCCGACTTTCCTGAAAACAAGGAAGACTGGCCTTTCCTGTGGGGAGAAAATGAGTATGTGATCGATATTGGCGCATCCTATATTTTTCTTTCCTCTGCTGTAAATGAATTGATTAGTGAAAAATAATTCTTATGAAAATTACTACTACTTTTTTACTGGCAGCTATTTTAATGATACTACTGCCAGCTTGTGATTCCAACGATTCTTCCACATCAAAAGAGGATGTTAACAGAGAGGAAATCTCTAAAGGTCTGGTGCCCGGAGAACAAGCTCCTCTGGCCGATCAAGGTCAGAATAGTTTCGGAAGGGTACGCAGGGTAGGTACCACGAAATGGAAAAGTCGACCGGGGCCGGCTCGCCCTGAACCTGAAATTAAAACTTTTCATCTGGATAGTCTCTCGATGAGTGATCCTTTTATCATTCCCGATGAGAACACCCTTACCTATTATCTGACAAGTACAGGAGGTCGATTGTATAAAAGTGAGGACCTGAAGATGTGGACAGGGCCTTATAAGATTATCGATCTTGAAGGAACCTGGATGGACAGCCTCTGGGTGGCTGCAGCCGAAATCCATCAGTTTGGAGATAAGTATTACCTGGCTGGAACCTGGAGTGATCACACCACATTGATCGAAGCCGTTCCGCGAAGGTATAATGTGCCTCTCAACCAGACTCAGTTATTGGTATCCAATACCATCGAGGGACCTTACAAGCCCTTGGTGGATGATTACGATTTTTGCCTGGGACCTGAGGATTGGGATATTATTGATGGAACACTCTATGAAGAAAATGATACCGTATATATGGTATTTGTGCATGAATGGACCCAGTTAATCGACGGGACCATGGACTACATGCCGCTCTCTAAGGATCTGACACACCGAACAGCCGAGCCAACCACCATCTTCCGTGCCAGTGAAGCACCCTGGTCGAAGGAAATGAACAGCATTGGTGAAGCCACCTTTGCCATGAAAATGCCCGGTTGGGTGACAGACGGGCCCCAACTATTCAGAACCCAAACAGGGAACTTAGGCATGTTGTGGTCGAGCTGGGGTGAAAACAGGTATGCCCAGGGGATAGCTTATTCTACTTCCGGGAGCATCAAAGGACCCTGGGTACAGGAGGAGGAAGCCTTTAAGGGTGACAATTCAGGTCATGGAATGCTCTTCACAACTTTTGAAGGAAAGCGCTTGTTTATTATCCATCATGCCGAAGATAAAGGTTGGCGAAAACCACAGTTATGGGAAGTAGATGACACTGGTGATAAACTTGTACTCGGGAAAAGATACCATCCATAATTTACCCAGATATATCTCCAAATCCTTATAAATATCCTAAAAATGAAAAAGCTACTCAGACAGAGTATACTTCCTTTTACAGCTATCATCATCGCCAACTTTTTTTTGGCAAGCACGCCAGGAGGTAATAATGAACCTGTATCAAAAGTACCTATCTACCTAAACACATCTTACTCTTTTGAAGAAAGAGCGGCTGACCTGGTGTCCAGATTAACGCTCGAAGAAAAAGAAAGTCTCTTAGGCAACAACATGGCTCCTGTACCACGATTAGGGATAAAATCATACAATGTTTGGAGCGAAGCCTTGCATGGAGTATTGAGTTTTGCAAACCCAAGTGTCGGTCTGGATGGCCCCACGTCTTTCCCGAATAGTGTTGCACTTGGTTCGGCCTGGGATCCGGATCTTATTCAAAGAGAAGCATCTGCCATTGCGGATGAAGCCAGGGCAATTCATGCCACAGGTACAAAAGGGCTAACTTTTTGGTCTCCTGTTGTTGAACCCATCAGAGACCCACGATGGGGCAGGACGGGAGAGACCTATGGCGAAGATCCGTTTCTGGTGTCACAGATTGCTGCAGGTTTCGTCAGGGGAATGATTGGCGATGATCCAAATTATCTCAAAACAGTGCCCTGTGCAAAACATTATTTTGCCAACAACAGTGAGTTTGATCGTCACGTAAGCAGCTCGAACATGGATAGCAGGGATATGAGGGAATATTATCTCACTCCCTACAAGAAGCTAATTGAAGAGGATGAGTTGCCTTCCATCATGTCATCCTATAATGCGGTGAATGGCGTTCCTACCTCTGCCAGCAAATTATACCTCGATACCATTGCCAGAAGAACCTACGGTTTGAAAGGGTATATTACCGGCGATTGTTCTGGGATTGAAGATATCTATACCGGACATTACTATGTTGAAACGGCTGAAGAAGCTACCGCTGAAGGATTAAAAGCCGGTGTAGACTGCGATTGTGGAAGGGTATATCAGGCAAGTGCCATTGAGGCCCTGAACCAGGGACTTCTTACCATGGCCGATATAGATCAGGCGTTATTGAATGTTTTCACTATCCGAATGCGGACCGGTGAATTTGATCCTCCAGCCAAAGTGCCTTATGCTCAATATCAGACAAACATGGTTAATTCTCCTGCCAATAAGGCTCTTGCAAAGGAGATTGCCACTAAAACACCGGTTCTGCTCAAGAACAATGAAGTGCCGAATACTGCAAAGAAAGCGCTTCCTCTGAACCCTGCAGGCTTACAGAAAATTGCACTGATTGGTCCTCAGGCTGATGAAGTGGAACTGGGTCCCTATTCAGGAAGACCTGAAGAATCCAACATGATTTCCCCCTTGGCCGGGATAACAAAATATATTAAAGAAAATGGGCTTACATGCGAGATTGTACATAGCTCCGGTGGAAATACTGACAGTAAAAGCAACTTATTATATGTTGCCCGTTTTGAATTGTACAAGTCAGATGGCGGGCTTGCTAAATTTGATGCCACCAAATATGTTGCCTCATCAGAGGGTATTACTGTGGGTTCGGGCATGGGCTCGCTTGATCAGGTCAGGTCAATAGAAGACGGTTCGTGGACTGCATATAATAACGTAGATCTGGCAAATGTAGATAGCATGGGCCTGTTTGTCAATATTCCTACTGAAGGGGGTATCATTGAAGTAAGAGTAGGTTCGCCCGATGGGAACCTGGTAGCAAATTTAAACGCAACCGTGGCTGCTGGCAGGCGCGCAGGAGGTGTTTATGGTGCCGGCAGCCTTATGAAAGTCAGGGTGAACAAGTTGGGAGTTACAGAGCCGCAGACTTTGTATTTATGCTACAAAGCCCCGGATGATGCCCCTATAAGTGATGAAACCATTGAATTGGCCAGATCATCAGATGTAGCTGTTGTTTTTGTTGGAACCGATGAAAAAACGGCCACAGAAGAAGCGGACAGGCTTACGCTTTTATTGCCAGGCAACCAGGTAGAATTAATTAAAGCTGTCGCTGCGGTGAATTCGCATACCATTGTCGTTATGCAAACACTTGGATGTGTGGAGGTAGAAGAATTTAAAAATCTTGAGAACATTCCAGGGATCATCTGGGTGGGTTACAACGGACAAGCCCAGGGAGACGCGATGGCCAGCCTCCTTTTCGGCGAGGTAAATCCCGGAGGAAAACTGAATGCCACCTGGTACAAGTCAGTCAAAGACCTTCCGGAGATTACCGATTACACCCTCAGAGGTGGTGAAGGAAAAAATGGCCGTACTTTCTGGTACTTTGACAAAGATGTTTCCTACGAATTTGGATACGGCTTATCCTACACAAGCTTCGAATACAGCGATTTTAGAATAAGTCAGAACACCCTCACTCCTCATGATAAGATAACCATCAGCGTGGATATTAAGAATACCGGAGATTATGATGGTGATGAGGTTGTACAGGTTTACATGCGAACCCCTGAGAGTCCGGCCATGTTGGAGAGGCCCATTAAAAGACTGAAAGGATTTAAAAGAGTGACCATTCCTGTTGGCCAGACAAAAACCGTTGACATCGACATTGATTGCGCAGACCTGTGGTTCTGGGATATGAAGAACGATAACATCATCTTTGATAAAGGGAAATATATATTTGAAATAGGCGCTTCCTCTAAAGATATAAAAGGTTCAGTAAGTGCCACGATGGGAGGGGAATTCGTCCCTGAAATAAAAACTGTGGTAGCAGATTGTGGAACAGTGGTACTTAAAAACGAGGCAGGTGCCCAAACAAGTGTAACAGCTGCTATGACAGACGATAGCTTTTATGATATATCCCAGGCTGAACTTATTTATACGAGCAACAACCCGATGGTTGCTGAAATAGATAATAAGGGACTTGTTACAGCAAAAAGAACTGGTATAGCTACAATCACGGCAAGTGTAACTATCGATGGTTTAACAAAATCCAGTAGTTTTCCAATAAAGGTAATGCCTAACCTGAATCCGGCCTCTGTAGTTGTGGGTAAAAAGGCTGTAAAAGGGTTTAATCCTGAAGTAAAGCAGTATAGCTATTTGATGAAAAAGCCATCTTCCAAGGTTCCTGAGATTAGTGTTACTGCAGAAGATCCGGCGGTGTATGTTGAGTTAAGTCAGGCAAAAGGTATTCCTGGAACGGCTACTATTTCGCTTATCGATTATATCACTTACGATATTAAAGAATACACCGTCAGTTTTGGTGTTTCATCTGTGAATGATGAATTCAATAGCCATTCAATTGGAACACAATGGAACTGGATCAGAGAAGATGAATCCAACTGGAGCCTTACAAAACAACCCGGTTCTCTGGTATTGGTGAGCGATTCGGGAGATATTACTGAATCAAATAATAGTGCTAAGAATATTATGCTGCAAAGTGCCAATACCGATTGGACCATTGAAACAAAAATCCTTTGTTCAAGGAGACCTTCGAGTTTTACGGAGAATGCCGGAATCGTGGCTTATCAGGATGACGATAATTTTGTGAAATTGGTTTATCGTCCCAGTTTTGGGAGAGGCAGTTTTAGAGGAGGCGCACCCGGGGAACAACCCGGATCTGTAGAGCTGCTGATCGAAAATGGAGCTGCCCAGAAATCGTCAGGAACCCTTAGCATGGCAGGAATTATAAAAGAAAACAATACCCTGATTCTTAAACTGGAGAAAAAAGGTGATCTGTACACTGCCTACGTGTCCTCAGATGGAGACAAATTTGAGCTTGTAGATGCAGGCAATGTGATACTGAAAGATATTCAAGCCGGTGTGATGGCTTGTGAAGGTGTATTGCCAGCCAGGTTTGCGGGATTCAGGCGGTTTATGGATGAGAGCAATCAGCCCGATACACCCTTTGAAGTGGCCTTTGATTATTTCCATATTGATAACTCAGGTTTAAAGTAGTGTAAACCGAATTATTTAACTGAACCATGAGATCCAAATCGAATACAAGATTATTAATGGCTGTTATTCTGGTGCTGGTACCATCCTTGCACAGCCTGGGACAGCAGGCCAATGTCAACCTCGATTATAATCCCCAGAAGGACACTGAAGGGCTCATCCCCTTCAGTGCACCTCTCAATTCTCCCGACGTGAGAGATGATCATACAGTCGTTTTCCGCTTAAGAGCACCTGAAGCAAAGGAAGTGAAACTCACAGGAGCCCTTCTTACAGCACTTGGAGCAGGTCGTGAGGGAATTCCCTTCACTTTAGGTGAAAATGGCATATGGACCTTAATCGTAGGTCCGCTTGAACCCGATATGTATGCTTACCACTTTAACGTTGATGGCATAAAAATGACTGATCCCAGTAATACCATAGCTGCTTTTACAGCCATGCCACCCTATAGCCAGTTGATTGTACATGGCGACGGACCGGCCTACTATGATGCACGCAATGTTCCGCATGGAAATGTAACAAGGCATATCTATCATTCAGAAGTAAGCTCAGGTGAACGTGAACTGTATGTATATACTCCTCCGGGATACGATCCTTTTGACAGTTACCCGGTTCTATATCTGCTTGGAGGCAGTGGTGAGTTGCCCTCGAACTGGATGTATGACGGACGTGCCAATCTGATCCTGGATAATCTGCTTTCAGAAGGCAAAGCCCTTCCAATGCTTATAGCTATTCCAAACAACCAGATTATTCACCGTAATCATCCCGAACATGTTGAATTGACCTTTGACATGTTTGAAAAAGAACTCAGGAATCATGTTATTCCTTTAGTTGATAGTTCTTACAGTACAATTGAAGACCCTAAAGGCAGGGCTATATCAGGTTTGTCCATGGGAGGTCGTCATGCCATGTTTATTGGTTTCAGGTCTCTTGACCTGTTTGGATCATTTGGGATACTCAGTGCGGGTGATGTAAACGCCGAAACGTCCCTTGCCTATTTCCTCAATGACCTTGATATTAATAAGAAAGTAGATTACCTTTTTATAGGCCAGGGCACTGCAGAGGCCAATGGCTTTATGGGCAATCGCTGCGTGGCCCTGGATGAAGCCCTTACTAATCATAACATCGAACATCAATACTATGTTGGCGGCCATGGAGGACATGATTGGGCCACCTGGCGTCACCTGCTCTACTATCAGTTTTTACCCAATTTGTGGAGGAACAATTAATACTAACGGACAAATATTTACTCATATGAAAAATCTGCATTTTTTAGTAAGCGGACTTATCCTTTTCGCCATATGTTCATGTTCTAAGCTTCCGCCCGATCAGGTAAATGTTAAACAAGGAATCGTCCAGGGCACCATTGATGATGAATTAAGAGTTTTTAAAGGTATCCCCTTTGCAGCGCCGCCAGTAGGCGATTTGCGCTGGAAGGCACCGCAAGCCCCCGAAAAATGGGAAGGTGTAAAGGAGGTTAAAGAATACGGACCTGCTGCTTTTCAGGGAGGGAATCCGCCCTCAGGTAAAAGTGAGGACTGCCTGTACCTGAATGTATGGACTCCCGCTAAATCGGCCAATGAAAAAATACCGGTGCTGGTTTGGATTTATGGCGGTGGCTTTAGTTTTGGATCCACAGCTGAACCGGTTTATACCGGTGAAAAGTTGGCAGAGAAGGGGATTGTTTTTGTAAGCATAGCCTACCGTGTGGGTCAACTTGGTTTCCTGGCTCATCCTGAATTGAGTGCTGAGGATCAAAATAATGTATCAGGGAATTACGGCTTGCTCGATATGATTGCTGGTCTCCAATGGATACAGGATAACATTGCTGCATTTGGCGGTGATCCGAACCAAGTCACCATTTTTGGTGAGTCTGCCGGAGGAATTGCAGTGAGTATGCTATGTGCGTCTCCATTGGCAAAGAACTTGTTTCATGGCGCGATTTCACAGAGTGGAGGATCATTTGGTCCTCCAAGACCTACAACATTCCCCGGAGAGAATATGAAACTTTTGGCTAAAGCTGAAAAAGACGGTGAGGCTTATGCAGAGCGGGCGGGTGTCTCTTCTATTGCCGAGTTGCGAGTGATGGATGTCGACAAACTTCCCATGGGATTTGGTATGGGTTCAGCCTGGCCGATCATTGATGGATATGTAATTCCTGACGATCAATACAAATTATATGAAGCCGGTCAATTCTATGATACCCCAATCCTTGTGGGTTATAACTCTGATGAAGGTGCCAGTTTTACTAGGACCAAAGATCCGGAAGAATTCAAAGCTTCAGTGCAGTTGCGATACGGAAAATTCGCAGATGATTTGTTAAAGGCCTATCCGGTAGGCGATACCAGTGTTCCTAAGACTGCCCGCGATCTTGCAAGAGATGCTGCCTTTGGATGGCATACCTGGACTTGGGCAAGATTGCAGGCTCAAAAAGGAGCATCCAGGGTATACTATTACTATTTCGATCAGCATCCCGATTATCCTGAAGATTCACCAAGATATGGCCAGGGCTCTCCACATGGACAGGATGTGGCATACGTCTTTCAGCATCTTGATACTTTAAATCCCGATTATTCTCCATCTGATGAAATCATTTCAGAAGCTATGGCTACCTACTGGACAAACTTTGCCAGGTACGGTCATCCAAATGGGGAAGGTGTTCCCGAATGGCCGGATTTTACCGGGAACAATCCCCTTGTGATGCACTTCAAGCAAACACCTCATACCGGCCCAGTGCCCAGTGAGCAATCGCTTGAAGTATTGGATGCTTACTTCAGATGGAGACGATCACCTGAAGGTGAGGCATGGGCCAATTAGTTGAGAATCCTGATCGATTCAGAAATAAAAGTTTGCTCTGCAGAGCTTCCGGATAGCTTATTGCATGTACTTCGCAATTACAAATACCTGGTTGTTATTTGAATCTCCGTATCCCCGGCAACAGTAAATAGCCATTCGTCGAAATCCGGGGGTCCAAATTTGCCTTTTGGATCGTTTGAATACCCAAACCCCTCTTTGGGCATTCCGATAAAGTTGGTGTCTAATTCGCCATTCTCATTTTCATCGTGAATATGTCTGATAGCATACTGCCCATCCTTCAAGTCTTTGAAGACAAGTGTACATTTATTCCCGGAAATTTCGCAGGTCTTGTCCTTTATGCTCTTCTCGTCCTTATCAAGCAAATCCACGATTACCTTTCCCTTATCACTTTCCAGGTTAACTATTACGACTTTAAGCTCTGACTGGGCATTTAGTGATTGCAGTGGAATCAGAAATAGAAAAAAAATAAATGTTCCTGTAATTTTCATGATTGTATTGTTTACGTTTTTATTTGATTATTATCATCAAGCCTGGCCCGAACTGCCCTAAAAAGGAACTATTCTCTCTTTCGTGATAGTGTTTCATTCAAATCAATTACTCGGCCTTACAATTACTGATTTCAAACTCGAGGTTTCAGGATTCCCTTCGACCAGCGACACAGAAATGGTATGTCTCCCTGCAGTTTTAAATTCAATGATCCCCATGTTATATTGATGATATTTTTCAGTGGCAGCCTGTTGGTTCTGAACCATTATTCCTTCATCGGTAGTAGTTTTCCAAACCAGGCGGCCTTCGCCTTTATAATTCAAATCCAGATAATAATAACCCGGTTCAAAAACTTCCACCGTCCATTCAGCCTTGCTATTTTCTTCCCACTTGCTTATTTGGTTCACATGTTTCCACTCACCAAATTTTTCCATCCATTTTACCTCCATCTTCTCAGCTGAAAATACCTCAGAAAATTCTACCAGGAGCTCAGATTCGATATTGGGATAAATGCCAAGGGTGCCATCAACATTTGAATTTTCAGCTTCCACATCCAATGTCACTTCAATGACGGAGGCAGGCGAATCTGCAGGAGCGAAAGGTACAGCAAATACTGTCCAGGCATTGATTTGATCGAAAGTAATTTCTCTCGATTCGCTTCCAAGAAGTCTCACACTTCTTATTTTGGAATTCAGACCTGGCAAATACAATTTGCCATTTTTCGGCCAGTCAAATACACTCAGAAACAGGGAATTTCCATTGGTAGTAATATCGCCCCAGGGCAAGGCATGTCCCCAGGGGGAACTTCCTGCTTTATACACTACTTGAGGATACTTTTTAATCCAGGCCCCTGTTTGCAAAAGGAATTCACGGCCAATTTTTGGAATATTTCCTTCGCCATCTGGCCCCACGTTAAATAAATAGCTGCCACCCCGGCCTACTGTTGAAACCAGGCGATGCAAAATTTCCTTTGGGTTTTTGAAATTATTGTCATACCAGGCGTATGACCAGGAATCGTTGTTGGTATCGCAGGTTTCCCACAGGCCAGGAATGTTTTTGGGCGGAACTTCCATATCACCCTTGCTTGCATAATCGCCCATTCCATGTCCAATGCGACTGCATAACATTGCCTTGGGCTGAAGTTCCCGGACCATTTCAGCCAGCTCAAGCACAAATTCTTTTGGTATACTACCCGGAGTGTCGAACCAGATAAAATCTAATTCTCCATAGTTGGTGCAGATTTCTTTGACCTGGGGTTTGCATTTAGTATAAAAGTAATTTTCGAAGGTAGCGGGTGTTCCATCAGAATTTACTTTTGGTCCCCCGCTCGCTCCCGGGGATGTCCAATCCTGGTTATGCGAATAGTAAAACCCAAAACCAAGACCAATCTCTTTACATGCAGTGGATAGTTCTTTCATGGGATCTCTGCCAAAGGGTGTTGCATCAACGATATTGAATGCACTTGCTTCAGACTTGAACATAGCAAAACCATCATGATGTTTGCTGGTGATGATGATGTGTTTCATGCCGGCATCTTTTGCAAGTTGGGCTATGTCTTTTGCATTAAAATCCACTGGATTAAAGGTCTTGGCAGTTTCCATATATTCGTCCACCGGGATTCCAGCCATGCGTGGATTCATTATCCATTCACCTATACCGTAGTAAGTAGTGTCTTTCCATACCCCCCCGAGCTGGGAATAAAGTCCCCAATGAATGAACATCGCAAAATTCCCCTCATCAAACAGTTTCCCCCGTCCATCTTTTAAGGCATCAACAGCAATCTTTTCCTGGCCCATTGTGCTGAGGGAATGAAACATCACAACTAAAACGATCAGTATAATTTTCACATTCAGTGGTCTCATATCACGTAAATTTAGGCTCATTACTACTCAGCACTATCCAATGGTTTTCGTCTTGACTCACAATTTCGTTTGTTGAAGCAGAGCAGGCAATACACAAGATAATCAGGACCAGAAGCAGTATTGAAAGAGTTCTCATGTGATTCGTTGGATTCATAATTCCATTAAACTTAAAGTTATCTCTTAACTATGGTCCGGGAGGGTATGAAGGATCCACATTAATATTACTCAAAAGTATCTGTTTACTTTATGCCCCTTCTTGAAACGATAACCACAATGCATTCAGGGCTGTAAAAATCACTGAGGAAATTCTCAACAGGTGATGTGAAATAATCCGACCCATCTTCCCTCAGATTTATTCCATTCCTGTATTGCTTCTGGTGTGGGCCTTAGAACTACCTTGCAGTTATTATTATAGAGATACGCACCAGCTTCACTTGATAGTTCTGCTATGCCATGTTGACCACTTCCAATAACAATGCCCTCTGACTTGTCCTGGTATGTGTATCTAATTTCATCCAGCGAGATCTTATGTGATGTTCCATAAACTGCCTTAGAAAGTTTCTTCTTTCGTTTTTTAACTATGCCGTCAAGGGTAATAATAATGTCATAATCATAACTTTCCCCTTCCACGGTAATGGATCCAAAAGATGTTTTATTAATTGTGGGATTCATAGCTTTAATTCCGGTTTAAGATAGTAGTTCCAAGGCTTCAATTACTCTTTCCGGAGTCATTGGTAGCTGTAATAGCCTTGCACCAGAAGCATTAAAAATTGCATTTGCTACTACTGCTCCCATGCAAATTATTGCTGGTTCGCCACCACCCTGCGGAGGATCATTTTTTGCCTCAATGAATACTGACTCAATCTTTGGCAACCATGAAAATTTCGGGAGCTCATAGGTGTCAAAATTACTGGTGTAGATCTTTCCTCCCTCAAATTGAATGTCTTCGCTCAGGGTATATCCCAAACCCATTGTGATACATCCTTCAATCTGTAATTTAGCCCCTTCAGGATTAACTACGTGGCCCATATCCTGGACGCAGACTACTTTTTTGACTTCTACCTCACCTGTACCTTTATTTACACGAACCTCAGCCATAAGTGCAACGTATGTTCCTGCATCAATTCCACAAGCTAATCCGAAACCATGATCTTCAGGAAGCTTATCGGTCTGGCCAAATTTTTCGCCAATGGTTTCCAGAACCTTGATCATCTTCTTATCCTTCAGATTCATCAGGCGAAATTCCAGGGGTCCGATCCCGGCTTCATGAGCCATAATATCAATCTGCGATTCCCGGGCAAATGAATTAGTGTTATTTGCGGGGGCCCTCCATGCTCCCACTGCAAAGGGATGAGAACTGGATGATCCGCTCCAACCCGGACCATGTACCCTGGTGACATGATGAGGGAAATCATAAAATTGTTGGGATCCTCTGGCACCTACACAAAAAACACCATAATCCCAGAGTTTTAATTTACCCGACTTCGTCAGACCGGATTTGATTTTTACCACACCGGCAGGCCTGTAAGAATCGTAAAAAAATTCTTCCTCCCTGGTCCACGCGACCTGGACAGGTTTCCCGGTTAATTTTGCCAGACGGGCTGCTTCTACTGCTTGATGATTGACACTTTTACCTCCAAAGCCTCCTCCAACAAATGCTGGTTTTACACGTACATTCTCTGAAGGAAAATCCAGTGCGTCGGCTACCTCGTCTTTAACCCTGAATGGTGTCTGGGTGGATGCCCATACGATAGCTTTATTGTTTTCAATTGTTGCAGTGGCAGTATGCGGTTCCATAGGTGCATGAGCTACGTAACCATCTAAATATTCCTTTTCGATAATAATATTAGATTCCTTGATACCTGTCTCCAGGTTTCCATCACTGGCGACCGTTTCTCCTTCAGGAGCCACCTTGAGTAAATGCTCAAAAATCGTTTTTTCATTTACCGGGGATTCCGGAGTTTCATAATCAGCCTTTATCATGTCAACTGCTTCAGCAGCAACATCAGGTGATTCGT
>Ga0316191_10002875_pt1 | contig 12620 bp, 9 predicted proteins | sample Eddworburr2cm_MG_FD_204928 | JGI IMG/M metagenome (GOLD analysis project Ga0316191, IMG submission 204928) | Coastal sediment microbial communities from Maine, United States - Eddy worm burrow 2 cm | ecosystem: Environmental > Aquatic > Marine > Coastal > Sediment | place: USA: Maine | collected...
CTTCCGGCGTTACCTGGATGGCAGCGAGTACCTTGCCCGATGCGCCCGACATTCGACCGTCGGTGACGAGCGCGACCTTGAAGCCGCGACTTTGAAGAACGCCAAGGTACGGCGTCAGCTTGTGCAGCTCGGGCATACCGTTTGCACGCGGCCCCTGGCATGACAAAACCGCCACGAAATCGCGCTCCAACTCACCGCCATTAAACGCATCGACGAAGTCTTGCTGGGTACGGAAGACCCTGGCCGGCGCGGTAATGCTGTGGTACTTCGGATCCACGGCGGAAACTTTCACGATTGCTCGGCCGAGGTTGCCAGACACAAGCCGCAGACCGCCCTCAGAGGCAAACGGCCTCGACGCCGGCCGGACAATGCTATCGTCAAGCGAGTCGCTGGGAACTGGCTGCCAGGACAAATGGCCGTCGACAACCTTGGGTTCCTGGCAGAAGTCGCTCAACCCTTCGCCCAGAATTGTCCTGACGTCTTCGTGCAGCATCCCGTCGCCGAGCAATTCGCGCATGACGAAACCCAGTCCCCCGGCCGCGTGAAAGTGGTTTACGTCCGCCGTGCCATTCGGGTAAACGCGGCATAGTTGTGGAACGATAGCCGACAAATCAGAAAAATCCTGCCAGTCGATTTTTATACCTGCGGCTGCGGCAATCGCGATGAGATGAATCGTATGGTTGGTCGACCCGCCGGTCGCCAGCAGCCCGACGATTGCGTTGACCACCGCCTTTTCATCCACAATTTCGGCCAAGGGGCGATACGTCGACCCAAGATTGGTGCCGGCAAGCACGGTCCCTACAGCCGCTTCGGTGAGCATATCTCGCAATGCCGTACCCGGGTTGACGAACGAACCACCCGGCAACTGCAGTCCCATGAACTCCATGAGCATCTGGTTGCTGTTGGCCGTGCCATAGAAAGTACAGGTGCCCGGTGAGTGGTACGCAGCAGACTCCGACGCAAGCAGTTCGTCGCGACCGATCTTGCCGCTCGCATACGCCTCGCGTACTCGAGCTTTTTCCTTGTTGCCAATGCCCGTCGTCATTGGACCTGCAGGAACAAAGACGACCGGCAGATGCCCGAATGACAATGCGCCGATCAGCAGTCCCGGCACGATCTTGTCGCAAATGCCGAGGCATAACGCTGCATCGAACATGTTGTGCGAGAGAGCCACAGCAGTAGACAGTGCGATAACGTCGCGGCTGAACAGGGACAAGTCCATGCCGTCCTGCCCCTGTGTGACACCGTCACACATTGCTGGAACACCGCCCGCGAACTGCGCGACAGCGCCCTTGCTCGCGGCCGCCTTCTTGATTATTCCCGGGTACGTTTCGAACGGCTGATGCGCACTCAGCATGTCGTTGTAGGCAGAGACGATAGCAATATTGGGAACGGTCCCACCTGCCAGCGCGCTTTTGTCCGCGCTGCCACAAGCTGCAAATCCATGAGCCAGGTTGCTGCATGAGAGTGCACCACGTGTCGGTCCCTCACCCTCTGCGCGGTGCATGCGTTCGAGGTAAGCGGCCCGCGGTTCCTGGCTGCGGCTCCGGATTCTTTCCGTTACTGCGATAAGCGTCGAGTTCATACTAGTCCTACGTTGGTCGTTCAGGGTGCCCAGAAGACATCGACCGGCGTGCGTCGCTGCTTCAGCAGGTGCGCTATCGGCAATTCGCTTCCGGGCTCAGCGGCCTGCTCCAGCACAGCGCGTTTTTCCTCACCGGAAATGAGAAGCAGCACCTCGTCGCTACGCAGCAAAGCAGCGAGCGTCATGCTGATTCGCCTGTGCGGACTATTGGCTGTATCGACAGGCACAAACGAGCGCGATGATTCCAGGTCAACGGCCGCCTGCAGGTCGGCGGCATCGGGAAACAGCGATGCGAAATGACCGTCGGCTCCCATGCCCAGCAGCACGCTCGTGAACGGCAGCGGCAGGTCTTCAAACTCCTTGTCGAGTTGAGCACAGCGCTCGGCAAGCGAACTTGACGCATCGAACATGGAAACGATCTCCGCGTAATAGGCTCGCGACTTCTCCAGTGCACCACGCAGCATTTTCTCGTTGCTGTCCGGATGATCCGCCGGCACCCAGCGTTCGTCACTAAGAAGCACATGAACACGATGCCAGTCGAGTTCCTTGTGGGCCATGTACCCGTAGACCGGCACCGGCGTCGACCCGCCGCTGACAACGACAGCAGCGCTGTCATGCGTCTCCAGGCGGCGGTGCAGGGCGTTCACGATCCGTTTACCGGCCGCTATGGCGGCTTCAGAACGTGAATCATACTCGTGAAAATTCATAGTTCAGTCCTCAATCCAGGACCGTCCATCGCGATCCAGTAATAACGCGGAACCCGACGGGCCCCATGTTCCGGAGACATAGGATTCGACTTTTTGTTTCGACGTCTCCCAGCTATCGATTACGCCATCGACCCACTGCCACGCCGCCTCGACCTCGTCACGACGCATGAACAAGGCCGGGTTGCCACGCAGCACTTCCATAAGCAGTCGTTCGTAGGCATCGGGGTAGCGAACACTGAAGGTCTCGGCAAAACTCAGGTCCAGCGCCACGGGCCGCAGGTCGAATCCGCCGGGTCCGGGCTCCTTGGCCATGATCGAAAGTTGCACGCCTTCGTCGGGCTGCAGCCGAATGCGCAGCAGGTTCGGCTTCACATTGAATGTCTGCTCGGGAAAAATGGAATGCGGAACATCCTCGAACTGCACGACGATTTCAGAGTGCTTCGACTTCAGACGCTTGCCCGTGCGCAGGTAGAAGGGTACACCGGACCATCGCCAGTTCTCGATCTCGAGCTTGAGCGCCACGAAGGTCTCCGTCGAACTTTCGGCACCCCCAAGTTCTTCGAGATAGCCTGGTACCGTTTCACCGCCGATCGCCCCACTCGTATAGCGACCGCGTACGGTGCTCGTGCCGACATCGCCGGGCGAAATCGGCTTGAGCGACCGGAGCACCTTGATTTTTTCATCACGTACCGCGTTCTGATCGAGGCTGGACGGCGGCTCCATGGCAAACAGGCAGACCAGCTGCATCAAGTGGTTTTGCACCATGTCCCGCAGCGCCCCGACCCGATCGTAAAACTCCACCCGGCCACCGACGCCGAGATCTTCCGCCACGGTAATCTGCACATTGTCTATCGCACTGCGTCGCCACAGAGGCTCGAACAGCGAGTTTCCAAACCGAAGTGCAAGAAGGTTCTGCACCGTCTCCTTACCGAGGTAGTGGTCGATTCGGTACACCTGGCGCTCGTCAAAGCACTCAGCGATGGCGTTGTTTATTTCGCGCGCCGAGTCCAGGTCGCGCCCGAGAGGCTTCTCGAGAACGATACGGCTCGTTTCGGTCACGAGTCCGTTGTGCCGCAAACCCTGCGCAATGGGACCAAACAGACTCGGGGCCGTGGCCAGGTACGCGACACGCACGCGAGCCTCGGCGCTATCCAGCAGCTGCACGAGCGACGACCACTCGTCATGCGCGAATGCGTCTGCCTGGACGTAGTGAATACGATTGGCGAACGCCTGCCAGAACGATTCGTCGAACTCCCCTTCGGCCAGGTTGCGGCGCAACGCTTCCTCGACTCGCCCCAGATAGTCGTCACGCGATAGCTCACCGCGACTCGCGGCAATGATGCGACTGTCAGGCGTTAATTGGCCGTCAAGATCACGGTGATACAGAGCCGGCAGGAGCTTGCGCATGGCAAGGTCGCCGGTACCACCAAAAATGACCAGATCAAACGTTTCTGCGGGAACAAGCTGGGCCATGGGTTTCTCGGGTTAATACGTAGTTTTACTACACGATGATCAATTCTAGCGTATTTTTGTGGAATAAATGTGACTTTTAATGTAATTTTTCTACATGTTATCCCAAATTACCAGGGCAATTCCGGATCTTAGCCGCGCCGAAAAGCGCGTCGCGACCTGGATTCTGGAGCACCCGAAGCGGGCCACCAGCGCGACCCTCGCGCACATTGCCAACGAGTGTGGAACCAGCGAGCCAACGGTTCTCCGCTTCTGCCGGCGCATGGGGTTGGGCGGATTTCGCGAACTCGGCATTCGCCTGGCCGAATCCCTGAGCGTGCCTGGCAGCTACGTTCACCGAGACGTGAACCCCGATGATTCCATCTCGGACGCAGCCATCAAGGTGATGGATGCGTCGATCCAGTCTTTATCTGAAATGCGCGCACAGCTTTCTTCAATGCCGATCGAAGCCGGAGCCAGGGCAATGGCAACTGCGCGACAAATCGCATTCGCTGGCCTCGGCGCATCAGGGCACGTCGCCAGTGACGCGTGCCACAAGTTCTTTCGACTAGGGATTCCCTGCTGTTCGCTTCTCGATACACCGATGATTCTGCAGTTCGCTGCGATTGCGGAACCGGACGATGTGCTCGTTTTGCTCTCACATACCGGGCGCTGGCAGGAGTTCGCACAGGCTGCCGATATCGCAAGAGAACGCGGCGCTACCGTCATCGCCGTTACCAACCCCGAGTCGGACCTCGCCCATTCAGCTTCGATCCTGTTTCCGTGCCGCGTCATTGAAGACACAAACGTATTTACGCCAACGAGTTCAAGACTTGGCCAGTTGGCATTGCTGGATGCCCTGTTGGTCGCGCTCGCGCTAACGCGCGGCAGCGGTGCCACCGAACGGCTGCGATTGAGCAAGGACGCCTTACAACGATGCCAGTGAAATAGCGCGCCGAGGATCAGGCGGTCGCTGGCTTGTCCTGCGTTGCCAGCCGATACAGCAGAATAGCCACGCCCACCAGCATCAGAAGTCCCAGCCAGCCTCCGAAGTGCCAGGCCTCTCCAAGTCGAAGCACGTCGGCCGAGCCGGTCGCGACAATGGGAATAGCGATAAAGATGCCCATCAACGCCTCGCCGGTAATGAGGCCTGCCGAAAAAAGAACACCCTTCTGGTGAATTTTTTCGACATCCCGCTCGGCGTCCTTTGCGCGCACATGACGCTCGACAAGATGCGCCAGCAAACCGCCCGCAAAGATCGGAACACTCAGTTCAACCGGGAGATAGATGCCCACGGCACATGCGAGAACCGGCGTCCTGAAACTCGCGCCTCGTTTCTTCTGAATCTCGTCGATGACAATGATCGCTGCGCCGATCGCGGCCCCTATGCCAATCATGGTCCAGGGCAGCTCACCGCCGAAAATCCCGTTGGCAACCGATGCCATCAGATTTGCCTGCGGCGCCAACAGTGGATTCGGATGCGCTTCTGTCGGCACACCGATGCCGTAAGCTTGCGCCAGCAAACTCAGTACCGGTGCCATCACGAAGGCACTCGACACGCCACCAACCGCGAGCATCAGCTGCTGTTTCCACGGGGTGGCGCCTATCAGGTAGCCGCACTTCAGATCCTGCAGGTTGTCACCACCGATGCACGCCGCGCAACACACCACCGCACCGATCATGATCGTTGCAACTGCACCTATCGGCGAGTCCCGCCCCAGGAGGAAGGCCAGCACCAGGGCGGCAAACAGGATGGTCGCAATCGTCAAACCCGAGACCGGGTTGTTCGACGAGCCGACGATACCCGCCATATAGGCCGATACCGATACGAACAGAAAACCCGCAACAATCATGATGATTGTCATCGGGATGCTGACCGACCATTGATTGACAATAGCCTGGTAGAGAATCATCAAAGGCATGACGAACAAGACGAGGCCGATCACGATCAGGCGCATGGGAATGTCGCGCTCGGTCGCGGGTATTGCCACTTTATCGCTGTTCCGCTCGGCACTCAGACCACTGCGGATTCCGGACAGCAGCGAGCTTCGCAGCGAAAACAGCGTCCATATGCCACCAATCAACATCGCGCCCACGCCGAGATAGCGAATTTGCGTCGACCAGATGGTGTAGGCCGCATCCTCCGCGCCGGCACCGGCAAGTTCCACACTGAGTACCGGGTCGGTCGCCAGGAAGTAGGTCGAGTAAATCGGGATAGCGATGTTCCATGCAATCATGCCGCCCGCCAGCATGACGACCCCGATGTTCAGGCCGACGATATAGCCAACGCCGAACAGGGCGGGCGACAGGTTCGTTCCGTAGTACCCGATTGTCTTGCCAAACCATGCCGAGGCTGACGCGGTATCGGGGATCAACCGCAAGCCGCTGGTAGCCGCGAGCTTCATGAGCCCGCCGATAGCCGCGGCCCCGGCCAGGACTTTCAGGCCGCTGCCCGGATTCTCGCCGGTCCGCAGAACCTCGGCTGCAGCCTTACCTTCGGGAAATGCGAGCCCCTGCTCGACGATCAAAGATCGTCGCAACGGAACCGAGAAAAAGACGCCGAGCAATCCGCCAAGGCCCGCAATTGCCAGCACCCACGAAAAACGAAAATCATCCCAATACCCAAGAATAATGAGGGCCGGCATCGTGAAGATCACGCCGGTAGCGATTGCGGTTCCCGCTGATGCCCCGGTCGCGACGATATTGTTTTCGAGTATGTGGCCGCCACCCAAGAGCTTGAGAATGGCCATCGAAACAACAGCGGCCGGAATCGCCGACGCAATTGTCATGCCTGCAAACAAGCCGAGGTAGGCGTTGGCTGCCGCGAGAATGACCCCGAGAATGATGGCGAGTATGACGGCACGCGGAGTAAGTTCTGGCGGGGCTGGATGGCTCATCGGCTTATCCTTGTTATTAGTAGCAGATACCAGGTTGCATGATAAAGCTTGCCCGACACACGCGTCGAGCAACCATTGGGCCTTTCTGCCACGATATGGCGCACAATAGAATCTGCAAGGAGCGACAATGGACCGGGTAATGCACATTTTTGCGATCGCGTTTACGACACTAATTTTGGCGGGATGTAATATGGAGTCCGGCGTCAGTGATCAGCCTGCGACTGAAGATGAAGCGACGATTCGAATTGGTGTTGCGAGTTTCGCAATGGAAACCTGCACGTTCTGCCCGAGGGAAACGGGTATCGCGGAATTCGAGCATTACGGGCCACCTTATGAAGGTGATGCCGTTTTGCAGCAGGGGGCCGGCACGCGCGGCTTCGTTCATGCGGCCCGCTCCTTTCGTGATGTCGATGTAATCGGCGCTTATGCGGTACGGGACCCATTGGGCGGCAGCATGGGAAGCTGGGTTACGCGCCAGGCCTTCGATCACTATGTTTCAGAAATGATCGACCGGCTGTCCGGAATTCGCGACCTCGATGCAATATACCTGCCATTGCACGGGGCGATGGCGGTGCAAGGTATCGCCCGACCCGAAGCGGAACTGGTCCGTCGAATAAAAGCAGAACTTGGTGACATCCCGATAGCAGTAACACTCGACCTGCATGCCAACGAAGACGAAGAACTCGCGAAACACGCCGACATCGTACTGATCGTCAAGCGCTTTCCACACTACGATTTCAACCTGATGGGAGAAAGGGCTGCGCGCTTGCTGATTCGAACCGTTCGCGGAGAGTACGACCCGACCATCGAGGTTCGACGACCCAATATTGCTTTCGCTACCGTCTACGGTGGAACGCACCAAGGCGTTCCACGCGACATGATGGAGCGCGCAAGGCGATGGGAAAACAAGCACCTGGATGTCCATGTCTCGGTCGCCATGGGTTTTCCATTCGCCGATGTGCCCGACATGGGCATGAGCGTGTTTGTGCAAACAAACGGCGATCGGGAACTGGCGGCGCAGATTGCCGACGACATGAATGACTATATTCAGGCGAATCGAGAATCGTTCGAATACGACATTCCGAAATTGATTCCCGGAATCGATGAAGGATTGGGCTACGTGCAGGCAGGACTCAAGCCGGTCGTCCTCGCAAATCTTTCGGACCGGCTCGGCGACGCTACCCACATTCTGCAGGAACTGATCAGGCGACAGCAATCGAACTTTGTCGTGGCGACGATTTCGGACAAGGCGGCGATCGAAACAATCAAGCGCGACAAGCGCGTTGGTGATGCAATCGAAATTGCAGTCGGTGGGCACACAACTGAACTTGCGGGCGATCCCGTCACGATTCGCGGAACTGTTGCCTACATCGGGTCCTACGCACTGGAAGGCGGGGTTGAGTCGGACCTGGTCGCATTGAGTTTCGGTGATAATAACTGGCTATTGCTGACGCCTACGCGCTACCAGGTCACCACACGCTCGATTCTCGACCGCGCCGGTATACCGGTGGAATCGATGGACGTATTCGTCGTCAAATCACGAAATCATTTCCGTCGAGGCTTTATGGAAACCGGGCTGGCTAAAAAGGCTGTCGTCATCGACGCGCCAGGCCATGGTCCGGCTGACATCGGCCAGTTGCCGTACAAGAACCTGCCGCCAGGTACCTATAGCCGCTTTCTTACGCCAACCGGAAGCAACTGACGCCGAGATCGTTTACCAGCCAGCCAATTAACAATCCGTAGTTCTCCGGAAACCCGCTATCATGCATGCTGATGGCGAGCACGAATCGTGGCCGCACGATTCAAACAAGGAAACATTGTTTAGTGGAAACACACGCAGATATGGTGACTCTCGGCTGGCGCGAGTGGGTCGGCCTGCCCGATCTCGGGATTCGCCAGATCAAGGCAAAAATCGATACCGGTGCCCGCACGTCGGCGCTCCATGCTTTTGAGGTCCGCCCGTACTCAGAAGACGGGCGTGAGCGCGTCGAGTTCCTGATGCACCCAATCCAGAAAAATACTGATATTGTGGTGACCTGTGTAGCCGACGTTCTGGACAAGCGGGTGGTCACTGATTCCGGCGGACACAAGGAAGAACGTTTCGTTATCAGCACCACGCTGTCGATTGGCGGTCTCACCTGGCCGATCGAAGTCACGCTCACCGCACGCGATGACATGTTATTCAGAATGTTGCTGGGCCGTACCGCTATGAAAGGTCGCGCACAGGTAAACCCGGCGCGCTCGTACCTGGTTGGCAAGAAGAAGCGAATGACAACGAAATGACAGCAAACAAAGCAATAGCGATTGGCGACGCCGTGGTCGGTCCGGGCAAACGGATGAATGTCAATCTGCCCGTAGCCGACCTCTACACGTCGACATCCCTGCACATGCCTGTAAAGGTGATCTGCGGGCGCAAGGCCGGACCCGTTCTGTTTGTATCCGCGGCTGTCCACGGCGACGAACTGAACGGTGTTGAGGTCATAAGACGCCTGCTCAGGCTGAAGGCCCTGCGATCCATTCGAGGGACCTTGCTCGCAGTTCCGATCGTGAACGTACACGGCTTTCTGGACCAGTCACGCTACCTGCCGGACAGGCGTGACCTCAACAGATCCTTTCCGGGAAGCGCCAAGGGCTCGATTGCCTCACGACTCGCCCACCTCTTCATCAATGAGATCATGTCCAAGGCAGATTACGGAATCGATCTGCATACGGGCGCCATCAACCGGTCCAACCTCCCCCAGATTCGGGCAAACCTCGATGATGCGGAGACACTCGATATCGCGATGGCATTCGGTGCTCCCGTGGTCATCAATTCGAATATCCGGGACGGCTCGCTGCGTGCGTGCGCCTCGGAACGCGGCATGTCGATGCTCATCTACGAGGCCGGTGAGGCGCTACGATTCGATGAGACCTGCATACGGGCCGGCTTGCGCGGCACTCTCAATGTAATGCGCCATATCGGGATGTTGCCGAAGAAAAAGACGTCGAGGCAAGTCACACCCGTTGTCGCACGATCGACACAATGGGTCCGGGCAGGTACCAGCGGAATCGTTAACGCCAAGGCGAGACTGGGCAGCACCATTGCAAAAGGACAACGGCTGGCCACGATCAGCAGCCCACTCGGCGACGAGCAGGAAGACGTGATCGCACCTTTCGACGGGATCGTCATTGGTCGCAGCAACCTGCCGCTCGCACACGAAGGTGATGCGCTATTCAATCTGAGCTCATTTAAGGATGTACCGAAAGCGGGGGATGTCGTCGAGACGTTCGCCTCCACCCACCAAATTGATGCCGCGAATGCGGATTTGACATGAGTAACCCATAATGAAAATTGCTGTTCTTTCAACGAACAAAAACCTGTACTCCACCGCAAGACTGGTTGAAGCCGGCCGGGAACGCGGTCATGAGATGCCTGTGATCAACCACAAGCATTGCTACATGAACATCACCAGCCACAACCCGAGCATCCATCTGAAGGGGGAGGCAATTTCGGGCGTGGACGCGATCATTCCTCGTATCGGTGCGTCTGTTTCTTTTTACGGGACAGCCGTGGTTCGTCAGTTCGAAATGATGGGTATTTATTCAGTGAATGAGTCGGTGGCAATTTCCCGGTCGCGAGACAAATTACGCGCCTCGCAACTTCTCGCCAGGCGTGGCATCGGCCTCCCGGTTACCGGCTTCGCCAACTCACCGGGCGATACCGAGGATCTTCTGAGACTTATTGGTGGCGCGCCCGTCGTGATCAAGTTGCTGGAAGGCACCCAGGGCGTTGGTGTCGTCCTGGCCGAAACCAAGAAAGCGGCGGAAAGCGTGATTGAAGCTTTCCGTGGCCTGAAAGCGAACTTCATGGTTCAGGAATTCATTGCCGAGGCTCGCGGCGCCGATATTCGCTGTCTCGTTGTAGGAGACAAGGTTGTAGCTTCGATGAGGCGCCAGGGCAAAGAAGGTGAATTCCGCTCAAACCTCCACCGTGGTGGCTCGGCAACCCTCATCAAGATAACGCCCGAAGAACGATCAACAGCTGTGCGCTCAGCGAAAGTGATGGGGCTGAACGTAGCCGGCGTCGACTTGCTCAGGTCCAATCATGGACCCGTCGTAATGGAGGTAAACTCCAGCCCCGGGCTTGAAGGGATAGAAAAGGCAACCAAGAAGAATGTCGCTGGCATGATTATTGAGTTTATTGAGAAGAATGCAAAGCGCGGCAAGACCCGAACCCGAGGAACGGGCTAAGCTGTGACAAATGATGTGGGATGAAATAAGGGAAATCTGGGGCTTCGTTCTGGCAACAACGCCAGATGGCAGTTCAGTCACGATTGGACAAATCGTCTCTGTTATTTTGCTGGTCGTGGTCGGCTACCTGGGTAGCAGGCTCATTGGGTACCTTCTAGGACGACGACTTTCGTCGACGAGCCTTCGACCAGACATCATCTACATTCTGCAGCGAATTGCATTTTTCGTTCTCATAGTTTTCGTCGCCATGACGGCTCTCAGCCTGCTGGGAATTCCGTTGACGGCGTTTGCCTTTGCGACCGGTGCTATTGCCATTGGCGTCGGTTTCGGCGCACAGAACATCATTAATAACTTCATCAGCGGCTGGATCCTGATGGCCGAGCGGCCGATACGCATTGGCGACTTCATTGAAATCGACAATACCTACGGCGCCGTCGAAATTATCGGTAATCGCTCAACACGTATTCGGCGAACCGACGGCGTACACCTGCTGGTTCCCAACAGCCAGCTGCTGGAACGTACTGTCGTCAATTGGACGCTGATCGACCGCGAAGTCAGAACGACCGTGCGGGTGGGAGTGGCTTACGGGTCGCCGGTTGGCAAAGTGGCCGAGTTAATAATGCAGGCCGTCAAGGAACAGCCTGAGACCAAGACAGAGCCGCATCCGAGTGTCGTGTTCGAAGACTTCGGCGACAGCGCGCTGATTTTTGATGCATACCTCTGGTGCGACGTCGGTGGCGAAAAATTCCTGCGAGAAATTCGTAGCGCCATCCGCTTTCGGATTACCGAGCTGTTCGAAGAAAACGGCATTACGATAGCGTTCCCGCAAAGAGACGTACATCTCGATGTAAGGCATCCACTCGAGGTCCGCGTGACACCGGGCGCATGAATCGATGCTGAGGAAGAGCTCTAATGGCCAAGAATGACCCCACGTTTCTGCACAGCTGTATTCTGGACGGGCACGGCGGAGCGAATTTCATTGACGCCCGCTCCGTGTCTGAGTGGACAAAAGACCAGGGTGTGTTGTGGGTTCACCTGGACGTCAATGACGAAGCCTCCCGATTGTGGCTCGCCGAGCACAGCGGTCTGGATAGCACCGTTGTCGAGTCTCTGCTCGCGGATGAAACCAGGCCGCGTTCTTACTCCACCGACCACGGACTTTTGACGGTGCTTCGTGGCGTCAACACCAATCCGGGTGAGGATCCGGAAGACATGGTATCAGTACGGCTCTGGATCGAGCCCGACCGCATCGTCAGCACGCGTCGGCGGCGCTTGTTGTCGGTCGTGGACACTCGCGATGCGCTGAAAAATGGCATTGGCCCGGAAACTTCGGGCGGCTTCCTCGCGGCCCTCACAGGCAGACTGGCAGACCGTATTGGTGATTTTGTCGACAGTATCGAAGAAGACGTTGGCAGCGCCGAGGAACAGTTGGGCAATCAGGACCAGGCAACGTTTCGCCATGTAATTTCTGCACTGCGGCGCAAGGTCGCTTCGGTACGGCGTTTTCTTGCACCACAACGTGATGCCCTGGACCGTCTGTATCGCCAGCCTGGTCTTTGGTTTTCGAACACCGAAATACACGACATGCGGGAGGAAGCCGACCGGATCACACGGTACCTGGAAGATCTCGATCTTGCCCGCGAGCGTACGATGGTCCTTCGCGAAGAGTTTCTTGCCCAACTTGCGCAAGAGCAGAATTCGCGGATGTATGTCTTATCGGTCGTGGCGGCGATATTCCTGCCGCTGACGTTC